>Ga0156283_1033_pt2 | contig 29525 bp, 24 predicted proteins | sample RifCSPlowO2_12_FD_107932 | JGI IMG/M metagenome (GOLD analysis project Ga0156283, IMG submission 107932) | Betaproteobacteria bacterium RIFCSPLOWO2_12_FULL_65_14 | reverse complement strand
GGCCGCGGCGGCAAGGGCCGCGGGCATCCACGGCTTCTGCTTTCACTACTACAACTTCAACGGCAAGCGCCTTCTCGAGCGTCCCCTCGAGGACCTGCTCGCGCGCCCGGGAATCGATGTTTCGTTCTGCCTCGCATGGGCGAACGAGAACTGGACGAGGCGCTGGGACGGCGCCGAGACCTCGGTCCTCCTCGAGCAGAAGTACCGGCCCGAGGACGAGCCCGCGCTCGTCGACGACGTTGCGCGGCACTTCCGCGACCCGCGCTACTTCCGCGTCGCCGGCCGGCCGCTGCTCCTCGTCTACCGCAGCGACGTGATCCCCGGCGTGGCGCAGGTGCTGCCGCGGCTGCGCGCGCTTTTCGCTTCGCGGCACGGCGAAGAGCCGTGGATCCTCATGGCCGAGTCGTTCTACAACCGCGACCCGCAGAAGCACGGCTTCGACGGCGCGGTGGAGTTTCCGCCGCACGGCGTGACGCAGCAAAACGCGATCAACGGCGAGCTGCGCATCTTCGATCCGCGCTTCTCCGCGCAGGTGTTCCGCTACGACGACGTGGTCGCCACCGCGGTCTCGCGCCCGGCGCCCGGCTACCCCCTCATCAGGACGGTGTTCCCGTCGTGGGACAACGACGCCCGGCGGCAGGGACAGGGGGTCACGGTGACCGGCTCGACCCCGCGCAAGTACGCCGCCTGGCTCTCCGAGGCGATCGCCTTCGCCCAGACGCGGCCGTTCCACGGCGAGAAGCTGGTGTTCATCAATGCCTGGAACGAATGGGCCGAGGGCGCCTATCTCGAGCCGGATCTTCACTTCGGGGCCGCCTACCTCAATGCGACCGCGCGCGCGGTCACCGGCGCGCTTTTCCCCGAGCGGCGCAAGATTCTCTTCGTCGGCCACGACGCCTTCTACGCCGGCGCGCAGCTCCTGCTGCTCAACCTGGTGAGGACCTGCACGCGCCAGATGGGCTTCGAGGCGAGGGTGCTCCTTTGCGGCGACGGCGATCTCGCCGAGGACTACCGGCAGGCGGCGCCGACCGAGATCCGCTCCTCGGCGGCGGCGTGGAGCGAGGCGCTCGGGCGCTACGCCGAGGAGGGATTCGACGCGGCGATCGTGAACACGGTCGCCGCCGGCGCGGTGGTGCCGCTTCTCAAGCGGGCCGGATTCCGCGTGCTCTGCCTCGTGCACGAGATGCCCGGCCTCATCGAGGACAAAAAGCTCGCTCCGGCGGCCGCGCTCGCCGCGGCGCAGGCGGACGAGATGCTCTTTCCCGCGCCGCTGGTGCGCGAGGCGTTCGAGCAGCGGGTCGCGCCGGTGGCCGGGAGCGCCTCGGTAAGGCCGCAAGGCCTCTACCGGCGCCTGGCGCGGGTTCCCGGCGCGCGCGAGAGCCTGCTCGCCGAGCTCGGCCTGCCCGCGGGCGCCCGGCTCGTCGTCGACATCGGCTACGGCGACCGGCGCAAGGGCGTCGACCTCTTTTGCGAGGCAGCGCGCCGTGTTGCCGCGGAGCGGCCGGACGTCTTCTTCCTCTGGGCTGGCGCGCTCGAGGCGCCGGCGAGCGCCCCGAATGCGCGCTTCCTCGGCCGGCGCGACGACATCGAGCGCATCCTTTCGGCCGCCGACGTCTTCGCGCTCACCTCGCGCGAAGACCCCTTTCCCTCGGTGGTGCTCGAGGCGATTTCGCTCGGCGTGCCGGTCGTCGCCTTCGAGAACGCCGGCGGCTTCGCCGAGCTCCTGCGCGACGGCGGCGCGGGCGAGCTCGTCGCGCACGCCGACGCCGCCGCGCTCAGCCGCGCGATCCTGCGCCGCCTCGCGCAGCCGCTCCGGCAGGACCGGCCGCCCGAGGATTTCGCCGCGCGCTTCGCGTTCGACCTGTACGCCTTCGACCTCGCGCGGCGCCTGCACCCGGCGCTGAAGAGCGTCTCGGTCATCGTGCCGAACTACAACTACGGCAGGTACGTGGAAGAGCGCCTCAACTCGATCTTCGCGCAGACCCTCCCGGTGCTGGAAGTGCTCTTCCTCGACGACGGGTCGAGCGACGACAGCATCGAGCAGGCGAAGCGCGCCGCGGCCGCGGCGGGCCGCAGCATTTCGCTCCTATCCAACGAGAAGAATTCCGGCAACGTGTTCGCGCAGTGGACGAAGGGCGTCAGCGCCGCGCGCGGCGAGCTCGTGTGGATCGCCGAGGCGGACGACGTCGCCGCGCCCGAGCTCCTCGAGCGCCTGTGCGGCTTTTTCGGCGATCCCGAGGTCGCGTTCGCGTTTTCCGATTCGCGCATCCTCGACCTCGACGGCAGGCTCGTGCGGGCGAGCTACAAGGACTACTACGCCAAGCTTCATCCCGCAGCGCTGAAAGCCGACATGGTCGACGATGCGCGCGCCTTCGCAGCGACTTACCTGTCGCAGCGCAACCTGATCCTCAACGCTTCAGCGGTCCTGTGGCGGCGCGAACGGCTGATGGCGCTGCTCGGCGCCGAGGGGCCGGAGCTGCGCCGCTACCGGCTCGCCGGCGACTGGTACCTGTACGGCGCGGCGTGCGCCGCCGGCGGAAGAGTAGCCTACTGCGCCAGCCCGCTCAACACGCACCGCAGGCACCGCGCCGGCGTGACCGAAAGCCTCGCCGCGGTAGCGCACCTCGACGAGATCAGGCGCATGCACGCCTACATGAACGCGACCTTCGGCGCCGACGCCGAGCGCCTGAGGCATCAAGGCGAGTACCTCGAAGAGCTGCAGGCGCAGCTCGCCCGGCAATGACTCCGACCGATCTTGCCTGGCAGGACGACAAGCGGCTGCGCATCGGCGAGGTCGAGTTCCTGGTGACCAGCGACCCGGCCGAGCTGCACGGCGTCGAGTCGACCGAGCGGTGCTTCGTGCTCGGGAAAAACCGCGCCATGGTAATGCGCATGGTGCGGCTTGCGGCGCGGCAGGAGATCCGCAAAGTTCTCGATATCGGCATCTTCAAGGCGGGAAGCGTGGTGCTCTTCGACCGGCTCTTCCAGCCGGAAAAGCTGGTGGCCATCGATCTCAACCCGATCCCGGTGGCGGCGCTCGGCCGCTACATCGCGGCGCACGCCCGAGAGGCGCACGTGCGGCCCTTCTACGGGGTGGACCAGTCGGATGCCGGGCGCGTGGGCGAGATCCTCGCCGCCGAGTTCCCGCGGCAGGACGTCGACCTGATCGTCGACGACGCTTCCCATTTCTATGCCGAGACGCGCGCCGCGTTCAACCTGTGCTTTCCGTATCTGCGCAGCGGCGGCCATTACATCGTCGAAGACTGGGGCTGGGCGCACTGGCCCGGGGAGCAATGGCAGAAAGGCGACGCCTACTTCGCCGGCAAGCCGGCGCTCACCAATCTGCTGGTCGAGCTCTGCATGCTGTCGGCGAGCCGGCAGGACCTGGCGAGCGAGGTCGTCGTGCGCCCCGACACCATCACCGTCCGGCGCGGCCCCGGCGCGCTCCCCGTGCGCGGCTTCGACATCGGCGAGCACTACCTCCTGCGCGGCCGGAAATTCGCCGCCTGGCTGTGAGTCAAGTCCTTGGGCGTTCGGGAGGTGCCGGAGCCCAACGCACGTACTGGATAGGCCGCCATCCCGCCGGCTGCCCCTCGGGCGGGTTCAGGTCCAGCCGCCAGGTCCGCCCGCTGAACGTGTCGACCAGGAGGGGAGGCGTCGTCGCGAGGACCTGGTAGCGGCTCTGGCCGGCCGCGGCCTCCGCGGTGGCTTGTCCCACCGGTTGTTTCGAGCGCGCCGGCGGTTTTGCTGCACTCATTTTCTTGCTCCTCGATTGTTGTGGGAGGGCGTTCGACTGCGCCGGCATTCTACCGAGCGGCGTTTTTGCTGTAGCGCACAACGAGCCGCCGCGGCGCCGCTCCAGACTTCGCCTCGAAGGGGGTGCGCGTGCCTATAATGATTCACAAAACTGGGGAGGTAGCATGAAGCTCGAAACGTTCGCGTTCCGGCAGGGACAAGGATGGAGCGTGCCCAAGTTTCCCGAGCTCGACTCCGAGGGCACGCTGGTCGTGGTCTTCGGCGCCTCCGAGTTCCTCGCGAGCTCCGCCGCCATCCAGGAGCTCACCGCAGCGTACCCGAACGCCCACTTCATCGGCTGCTCCTCCGCAGGCGAAATCTTCGGCACCGAGATCCACGACGGCTCGCTCGCGGTCGCGGTGGTGCGCTTCGAGAAAACGCGGCTGAAGCACAGCGCAGTTTCCGCGGCTTCTCCCGGGGAATCGTTCGCCGCCGGCGAGCACATCGCCAAGGAGCTCATGGCGCCCGATCTGCGCGCGGTGTTCGTGCTTTCGGATGGGATCCACGTGAACGGCTCCGAGCTCGTACGCGGGCTGAACTCGGTGCTGCCGCAGACCGTGGTGGTGACCGGCGGACTGGCGGGCGACGGCTCGCGCTTCAAGGAAACCTGGGTGCTGCTCGAGCGCAAGCCGGTGGCCGGAGCGATCGTCGCGGTGGGCCTGTTCGGCGAGAGCGTGATCGTCGGCCACGGCTCGCAGGGCGGATGGGACATGTTCGGGCCGCACCGGATGGTGACGAAGTCGCAGAGCAACGTGCTGTACGAGCTCGACGGCGAGCCGGCCCTCGCCCTGTACAAGAAGTATCTGGGCGAGCGCGCCTCGGGGCTGCCGGCGACGGGGCTCCTTTTCCCGCTCGCCGTGTATCCGAGCCAGGGCGACGGCAAGGCGCTGGTGCGCACCATTCTCGCCGTCGACGAGGAAAAGCAGTCGATCACCTTCGCCGGTGACATCCCGCAGGGCGCGAAGGTGCAGTTCATGAAGGCAAACTTCGATCGCCTCGTCGAAGGCGCGCTGAACGCCGCGCGCGTGACCAGGGAAAAGACGAGCGCCGGCGAGCAGATGCTTTCCATCGCGATCTCGTGCGTCGGCCGGCGCCTGGTGCTGGGCGAGCGCAGCGAGGAGGAGACCGAGGCGACGCTCGAGGTCCTGCCCAAGGGCACCCGGCAGATCGGCTTCTATTCGTACGGCGAGATCTCCCCCTACGCGACCGGCCACTGCGACCTGCACAACCAGACCATGACGCTCACGACGATCAGCGAGGCCTGAGCGCGTGACTCTGCATCAGCTCCTGCTGCGCCAGCTGAAGAAGGCCGGGATCGACCCGGCAAGCGCGCCATCGCCCGAGGCCCTCGGCAGGCTGCTGGACCGCGTGAGCCGCTCCTACGCCGAGAACGACGAGGAGCGCTACACGCTGGAGCGCTCGCTGTCGCTCTGCTCCGAGGAGATGCAGGAGCTGCATCGCAAGCTGGAAAAGCAGAACCGGGTGCTGCACCAGGTCCTGACGCGCTATGTCGCCGAGGAGGTCGCCAAGGAGGTGCTCGCCAACCCCGAGGAGAAGCTGCGCCTCGGCGGCGACACCCGGCTGATCTCGGTGCTGTTCAGCGACATCCGCAATTACACCGGCTATGCCAAGGCCAAGGACGCGCGCCTCATCGTGCAGGTCCTCAACAAGATCTTCGAGCGCCTGGTGCCGATCATCTTCGAGGAGCGCGGCACGCTGGACAAGTTCATGGGCGACGCGATGATGGCCTTCTTCGGCGCGCCCATCTCCTATGATGACGACGCGCTGCGTGCGGTAAGGACCGCGGCTCGCATGCGCGATGCCATGATTCAGCTCCGCGAAGAGGATCCTTCGCTGCGCGAGATCGCCTTCGGCGCCGGCATTTTCACCGGCTACGCCGTCGTCGGTAACGTAGGCTCGCAGCGGCTGATGAATTACACCTGCATCGGCGACGCGCCGAACTCGGCGAAAAGGCTGCAGGAGAACAGCAAGGCCGACCAGATCCTCATCTGCCCCGCCACCTACGAGGCGGTGCTCGACGAGGTCGATGCGAAGACGACCGAGCCGATCATCCTGAAAGGCAAGCGGGCGCCGATCATCGCCTACGAGGTGAACGCGGTGCGCGGCGCGAGCGAGGCGCGGCCCTCGGCGTCAGCCAACCCGTAAGGAGGCCCCATGCTGGCAGTCGGAGACGTCGCGCCGGACTTCGCGATAGGCGGCCGCTCGCTCTACCGGATGCTCGAGGGCGGGTCGGTGGTGCTGTTCTTTTTTCCCAAGGCGTTCACTCCCATCTGCACCAGGGAGGCGAGCGCCTTCCACCGCGAGCACGAGCGCCTCGCGCGCGCGGGCTTCGAGGTAGTCGGCGTCTCGACGGACAGGCAGGAAACGAGCGACGCCTTCGCGCGCTCGCTCGGGCTGCGCTTTCCGCTGGTGGGGGATCCGCAGCAGCGGGTGGCGCGCAGCTACAAGGTGCGGTGGCCGCTCATCGGCCTGGCGCGGCGCGTGACCTACGTGATCGACCCCAGCCGCCGGATACGGGTCGCGCACCACCGCGAATTCGGCGCCGAGAGCCACGTCAGCGCCGTCTGCCGGCAGGCCGAGCTCGCCGAGAGCTACCACCGCGGCGCGACGTTCGGGCGGGACACCGGCTAGAGCGCTAGCCTGCGAAGGACGTGCGCAGCTCCGCGGCGTGCTCGTGCGCCGCGCCCAGAAGCGAACATATCGCCCGCACGTCCGCTTCATCGACCATCGCCCCCAGCGGCAGCTGCATCAGCGAGCCTGCGAGGGCGTCGGTATTGGGCAAAGCGCTTTCGTGCTTGGGAAAAAGCGCGTCATAGGGCGCGAGGCGATGGCTTCCCGGGTAGAACGGCCGCGCGGCCTGCACGTTCTCGGCCTGGAGCAAGCGTGCCAGATCGTCGCGGCTCAACCCGAACCGCGATTCGTCCACCCGGCACGCGAGATGCTCGTGATTCGAGAGCTCGACGCCGCGCGGCTCGACGACGGTCAAGCCCGGGATCGCCCCGACGCCGGCGCGGTACGCCTGGAAAAGCGCCTTGTTGCGCTCGCGGTTGGCGGGAAAGTCCTCGAAGCTGAGCAAGGCGAGCGCCGCCTGCGCCTCCGAAAAGCGGCCGTTGCAGGTCACGGGCACCGGGGCCGGCGTGCCGATGCCGTAGCTGCTGCGCATGCTGCGCAGCCGCGCGGCGATGAGATCGTCGTTGGTGCTGATGCAGCCGCCGTCGGCGGCGCTGAGGATGTCGCTCGCGTGGAACGAAAACACCTCGAGCGAACCGAAGCCGCCGAGCATCCTTCCATCGCTCCTGCACCCAAAAGCGTGGGCCGAGTCGAAGTAGAGCCTTAGGCCGTGGCGCTGCGCGAGCCGTTCCAGCGCCGGCGCATCGCTGCAGCCGCCCCACGGGTTCACGGCGAGGATGCCGCTGACCCCGCGATCTATGAGCGGCTCGACGAGCTCCGGCGTCATGCAGCCGCGGTCCGGATCCACGTCGCAGAACACCGGCTCGAGCCCGGCCCAGCTCAGCGACTGCGCGGTGGCGATCGAAGCGAAGGCCGGAACGATCACTTTCCCCTTGAGCTCGAGTGCGAGGACGGAAATCATCAAGCCGATGGAAGCGTTGGTGACGCAGACCGCATGGCGCACGCCGAGGAACGCGGCGAGCCGCTGCTCAAGCTCGGCGATCAGGGGCCCGTGGTTCGTGTAGTACTCGCGCTCGAAGATGCCGCGCATCGCCCGCTCGTAGCGCTCCCAGGAAGGGAAATAGAGCTGCCCCACGGGAAGCGGGCGCGGAAAGAGCGGCTCGCCGCCCAGCGCGGCGAAATTGCGGAGATCGCGTTTGAGCCGCTTCATGGGTGCAGGCGCGCCTTGATGTCCGCTGCATGGCGGTGCATGAAGCCGAGCAAGGCGCCCATTTGCTCGATTTCCGCTTCATGGACGAGCTCACCGCAAGGCAGCAGCATGAACTTTTTCGCCAGCCGCTCGGTTTGCCTGAGGTCGCCGGCCCGCGTCGGATAAGACGTCTTCACCAGGTGCAGCGGCGGCGAGTAGTAGGGTCGCGCCATCGCCTTCTCGGCGTGGAAGATCGCGAGCGTGTCCTCGCGCGACAGCGGCCAGCCGTCCAGCAGCTCGACGACGATGTTCTTGTAGGTGCGGCGCTCGCCCTCGCCGAACTCGAGCAGCCTCACCCCGTCAACGGCGCGCAGGACGCTGCGGTACCTCTCGTAGCGCGCGCGGTTGCGCTCCATCTGGGCGTCGAGATCGTCGAGGCAGGCGAGCGCCATCGCGGCGTGAACCTCGTTGAGCTTGGAGTTCATGCCCACCATCCTGTGCGGGCCGTCCGACCCGAAGTCGCGCGTGCCGGAGAGCCTGGCCGCGAGCGCCGCATTGTCGGTCGTGACCAGGCCGCCCTCGAAGCCGTTGAGCAGCTTGCTCGCGTGCATGGAGAAGCACTCGGCGTCCCCGAAACAGCCGATCGGCTTGCCGCCGTAGGTGTCGCCCGCCGCCTCCACCGAGTCGAAGACCAGCGGCAGGGCGCGGCGCCGCGCCAGGTCCACCAGCTCGTCGACCGGGCAGCGGCCGACGGTGGGATGAACCCCGAGAATCAACGCCGTGTCTTCGTTTATGTGCGGCTCGACGGTCGCCGCCGTCATCGTCAGCGTCTCCGGATCCACCTCGCAGAAGCGCGGAATCAGGCCCGCCCAGCAGGCGATGTCGGCGAGCTTCCGGTAGGTAAGCGAGGGCATGACCACCTCGCTCCGGCCCGGGAGGGCGAGGCACTTCAGCGTCAGAACGACCGCCCACAAGCCGCCCGACAAGGCCACGCAATGCTTGACGCGGTGCACCTCGGCGAGCCTCGTCTCGAGGAGCCGCACCAGCGGGCCGCCGCCGGTGTAGCAGCGCCCTTCATACATCGTCCGCGAGTATTCGAGGAACCTCTCGATGTCCGGGCGGACGAGGTTCGAGGTGGAGAGGTAGCGGGCGAACAACGGCCGCCCGCCGAAGATGGCAAGATCCGAGAGGCGAGCCTTGTCGAACGAGGGAGGATAGTCCGATGCAGTCATAGCAATGCTACGAAGACGTCCGGGTCCCGGAGCATATCGGAGATTGCATTAGGGCCGTTTTAAGGCCAATTCGCAAGACCTCGCCCCGCCTGGGTCTCGTACATAAACCCTTCGCGACGCCGTTGCCACATTTCCGACGACGTCGTGCGCCCTTATTTCGATCTTGTGCTCTCCTGCGCGAAGCGCGCCTACTTGCAAGCGCCAGTCGTAGGGGGGAGCGGTATCCGTGCCAACGCGCTTGCCGTTCATCCAAAGCTCCAGTCGCTCCACCTTGCCGCTGTCGTCGCTGGCTATGGCATGCACCGTCTGTTCGTCTCCAAGAAAGGCGCACTCCAAGGGCCACGTGAGCACCAACCGTGGAGGCAGCACGTCGGCTCGCTGCGGACCGGAAGCCTTGTCCGCTCCGTTCGCATGCGCAATGCGGCGGATCAGCGCATCCGTGTGCCCCGGCTCGAGGCTGAAAGGTATCTGCGGATCGCCGGGAGAGCGGTAAGGCTTGCGCTGATAGAACTGCCAGACCCAAATGGCGCTGTATCGAACGTTCAGCCTTTCCAGAGCATCGATCGCCCTGAACGAAAACGACCCCGGCCCCGCCTCGTCAGGTTGGCGGTCACCAAATTCGCCGACAAAGAGCTTCTTGCGTTCGCTGTCCGCCACTCGCTTCGCGGCGGCGATCAGCTCGACAGCGTCACTCGCTCCGAAGCGCCGATTTTCCGGCTTGTCGTACAGGTGGATCGAGATGATGCTCACCCCCTGGTGGATATCCTTGAGGTTTCGCTCGAACTGCGCCCGGGTGTCGAGCGTCCAGTCGGGGCCTGAAGGCGACCAGCCAGGACGGGCGCGCAAGTGCTCGGCCGACGCCCGCGGCACCGAGAAGCCGGAACTTATCTCGCGCGAACCGTCAAGCGTCTTTACCAACGCAGCGAACCGGCGCACGAAGGCGTTCATCTCGTCCGTGGAGAAATTAGCGGCTAGGCTGCATTCGGCTTTCGACCTTTGCCGCCGGCAGAGCTTGACGTTATCCAGGTCCGCTCCGAGGTTCAATTCGTTCGTCAGCTCGTAAAATGCGATGGTTTTGCGGTCCTTGAAGTGGCGAACAAAATCAGAGACGTAGCGAGAAAGAAGACGCCACGAAGCGGAACCCTCGTCCCGGATGAGATCGCCGACAGTATCGCCGGCTATGGCGGGAAACTGCCGGGCATTCCACATGAGCACCGGTACCAGTCGCATATTTCGGCCGTCGAGATCGTCCATCATCCCGGCCACCCTTCGCCAATACGCCTCTGGTGACTTGATCCATAGATCCAGATCCCCGGTGCGGCTGTGCACTACCGGTGAGAAACCGGGCATGGAAACGCGTATCAACCGGATGTTGACGTCTCGGGCGTCGTCCAATGCCTTCCTCGCCATAGCGGTCGTAACCCTGACATATGACTCGCGTCCGTCACCTCCGCTCGTACGCCCAAGATACTGCAGCAAGAGGTCAAACTTGTTCGCCCCTATGCTGAACTGCTCCGGGACCTTGTCAGGAGACCCATGGCGTTGAGCAACCGCCGGCAAGGCGATTGCAAGCGCCATCGCCGTAGCGCCGCAAATAAGGAGTTGATACGTACGCAACTACGGGCCCGGTAAGGAGAGGTTAGGCGCTATTGCAGCGACAGCGAAGGCACCTTGATCTGCTTCCCATCAACGACGTGAATGTCGTGATGAAACGCCAACAGAGCCTCCGACGGCAGCTTCACCTTCGGAAATGCAGAAACAATAATAGCGCTCGTAAAACTCCGCACCTGCTCGCTTTGCGGATCGTTGGTCAGGTATGCATCCGAAAACGGCATTGCTGATACCGCCACCGGAACAAATCCCTGTCTTTTCATGAATGTGGATACCGCTGGAATCACGCCGAGATTCTGGCGCGCGCCGATCGCGGATTCATAGAAGTCGTTGCAGATTAGCAGCCCCCCTCGCTTGAGCTTGGTTCCCCACTCGTAAAGGTCGGCAAGCACCGATTCGTAGAAGTGCGAAGCGTCCACGTAAATCACGTCAAAATACCCGTCGGGAAAATCCCTTGCCGCAAGTACGCTGTCCTTTCTCAGTATGCGTACCTTAGGATTGTCTCTTGACCAGTTCACAACAGCCTCAAACGCTTGGCGAAAAACTTCTTCCGGATCTCCTTGGAAGTAGGCGCTGAACGCCGCAGAAACGTCTTTCATGTGCCTAGGCGTGATGTTCTCTCTGAACATTGCGGACTTATTCAGCTCCCACTTGTCGACCAGCACCAGCTCGTCCGGATGCAGAAACTCCATGAGTTTTTGCGAAAACTCCCCGCGAAAAACTCCTACTTCAGCCACTCGGGCGGCTGACGACAGCAACCTAAGCAAATTGATTCTTCCGGTATGAACAAGATACATACGATACCTTTCCTAGCGCGCTTGCCAAGCGGCTTAGCGCCGTGAGGCGTTCATCGCAGTCCACTCGTCCTGCGCCTGATTCAAGATGCTAAGAAACCGCAATGTGGCCTTGCGCATGTCCAACGTCTTGAAGTGCTCAGCCGCCCTTGCCTTTGCCGCCCGTAGCCTATCGGGATCGGAGATCAGACTTTCCAGATGGCTGAAGAAGGAATCGGTGTTTTCGTGAATGTACTCTTGCGGCACGTTGGCGTTGGCATCATTGTCGACAAACACCATTACTGCCACACCCTCCTCCATGCCGATACGTATGCCTATCGCTGCGCCTTTGTGCCTGGGCATGGCAACAATGTCGCACTTGCCGAGTGTCTGACGAAAAGCAAGTTCATAACTAATTAGCGATATCTGCTCAACAACGGCGGAGCCGGCAGGTGTGCGGGCTCGAACGAGGTCAAGGAACGTGCCGACGCGCTCGTCCTTGATGCCGATGACCAGCCAGTGGGCAACCGGGTAGGCAGCAAGAATCCTGCACATCTCCCCGACAAAACGCCGCCACTCCTCGCGGGGTACCCGGATGTCAATGTCGACACCTGGCGTAACGACCACTATGGAGGACTCAGGACGTTTGAACGAAGAGGTTTTCACGCTGTCCCGAAAAGGCGAAACAACATGCCGCTCCAGCACCTCGTAGCGATGTTGACCGCTCCGCGTCGTCAGGTCCTTCAGTCGGGGATCATGCGGCAGAACGCATTCGATTGTCGGGGTCACCGAAGGAGCCAGTCCGATCTGAATCGGGACGTATACAGTAGGGAGAACTTTGCTGACAGCTGCCAGGACCGGAGACGGACGCGCGCCAAAGTACACGCAAACGTTGGGCTTGTATTCTTGTAGTCGCTGCGCCAGCTCAACCACATAACGCTCGGCCTTCTTCAAACTGTCATCCAGCTTCAGCCGATTCCTCTGAGCATGCGATATGTCATAGGCGTTGTGGCGAATCAGCGCATCGAAATCGACCGTATCACACACGTGCGAGCCGACGCCGACACCCCGGGAATGCCCGATCACGTGATCGCCCAGCAGCAGAATCGTCATGCGCATGGCGGCGTCGCACTTCGCTAGCGCCACCGAGTAGTCAATAGCGAGCTTCGTGAGCGTGTTCGTGACCCTCGGCGACATGTCCTGGAACAGGAATACGACCTCTTGGCCGCCATCGCCCTTGGTTGGCGTGTGCCTGCGGGGTAACGCCAACGTCAAGATAGACGCTATCTCATCGGCGAGCGAAGCATACGTCGTTTGGAATGCGACGCTTTCGCGCAGCACTCGCGGCGAACAGACGTTCGGCCGACGTTGCGGAAACAGTCTGGGAGCCGTAAACAGATACGCAAGGTTGATGGCGCCGTTAACGCCGGCGATCCTGCCCTCCACGGTAGGCAGATCGGAGATCTGGACCCAGAATGCTTCGCGCTCGTTCGCCGGCACGAAGTGCGAATAGACCGCATGCGCGTACCCGAGCGCGACTGGGTCATCAACGTCCTTTACTTGCCGTAGACAAGCCACTATCCGTTCTGCGTCTGCCGCGGAAATGCGGTAATCCGAGCGACAAAGGCGCAGCAAGACGTCATTGAAGACGTTCGTGCTAAGAAGGCCGCTGAATCCTAGTTGCACCAGCTGGGAAGGAATCCGAGCTTCGATCAGGTCATCGGGGAGACGGTCGAGAAAGTGTGAGATGCCACCTCTCGTACCTTCGAACGAAAGGCGCAGTTCCAGCGCCACGCCCTCGAACTGCCCCGCCTCTATTGGAGCAGCTTGAATAAGAGCGCGAAGTGCCGCTCTGGACTTATGCAGCGTGCTGACCAGCGGTGTTGCTGTCACTCGCAGCAGCCCTTTGAATGTCCAAGTACCTCTTAATGGAAGGACCGTCGTTCCACATCATCACATCGATTATCGATAGATGCGGCTCGAACTGATAGCGTCCACATGCGTACTGCATGGGAGGTACATTCCTAATGTTGAGCATAACGCCGGCACGCTTGAAAGCTTGCTCATCGAACAGGGCGCGGCCACCGGGCGCGTTGACGTATTCCGAGGCGCCCAAGGCGATTGAGACTTGCAGCCCCCACTCTCCCGGTCCCAGGTCCTGGCCCAGATCGAGTCCCATATCAGAGAGAAACTGATAACGGAACGGAATCCCCAGGTAACTGCAGATAATGTCCAGGATCCGAACATTGAGCTTGGAGATATGGGTCTCTTGCGAAGCGAGGCATGCGCCAACGAGGTCGACCACCTGTCTGTAATACGGAGCCTGCTTTTGATAATGCATCAACTGGCGCATGATTTTTTGCCGCCACGGGCGATCATCGCTGATCTCTACGTCGCCGATCGCCGTGTTGTGCGGATGCTTCTTGACCGGAACGATGATGTATTCCCAGCCCTGCTGCGTGTGCAGGACCCGGTTGCGGTTGACCCAGCCCTGTTTGATGTATTGGGCTGTATCAAAGACTATCCAGCGATCGCTGCAATTGATGAGATCGAAGTACCCGAGATACGGAAAGAAGTACGGTTGCATGAGCGAGACTCTCATGCAGGCTTGCTCCTCCGCCGCCTGATTTCTGGGGCGAGTTTGACTATCCCGCGGATCAAGGCACAGGTCTTTTTCACAGCGTCCGGCGAGACGTTTTCGCCGGTCGGTAACTGCAGGGAACCTGCGCACAGTCGGTCCGTATGCGGAAAAGTCCGCCCGCTCCGCTCGATTCCCATGCGCAAAGGCGGCAAGCGATGCGCGCCGGGGAAAAAATGCCGCCGGCAGATCACATTCTCGGCCTGCAGCAGTTCCATCATCGCGTCTCGACTGAGCCCGACGGTCTGCTCATCGACATCCACGGCGATATATTGGTAGTTGTTGCCCTCGCGCAGCTCGAGCAGCCGGACGCCCGGAATTCCTTCCAGTTCTTCCTTGTAGGTCCGATACCGCTCGTAGTTCGCGGCAATGTTGTCCGTAAGATCCTCCAGGCTCAGCAGGCCCAATGCTGCTTGCGCCTCGCTCATCTTGCCGTTCGTTCGCAGAGCTGGAGAACCGCCTTGCGAAGAAAAGACCCGCATGTCACGAAAGACAGCCGCCAGCGCGCTGTCGTCGGTGGCGATGCAGCCGCCCTCCGCTGAACTGACGATGTTGGTCGCGTACAGTGAGAAAGCCGAGGCAAGGCCGAACTGAGCGATCGGCCGGCCGTTGTCGGTACAGCCGATAGCATGGCATGCGTCGTAAACCAAGCTCAATCCATGCTGGCGCGACAGCGCAGTCAACTCTTCAGGCGCGCAGGCACGTCCCCAAAGGTGCACCCCCAGGATGCCGAGCGTGCGTTCGCTGACCAGCGGCCGGACCATATCGGCGGTGAGCATCTGGCTGTCGGGATCGACATCGCACAGAACCGGAGTCAGGCCCGCCCACAGAAGCGCCTGCCACGTTGCGGGAAATGTGAAGGCGGGGACTATTACCTCTCTCGCCCTGCCTAGAGCGGCCGCCATCATCATGAGCGCGACCGTCCCGTTGGTGACGCATACCACATGCCGTGCGCCCAGGCTGTGCGCCAGGCGCTGTTCGAATTCCCGGAGCAGCGGACCGTTATTGGTATAGAACTGACGCCTGAAAATATCGCGGAATTTCGCCTCCACTCTGTCGAGCGGAGGAAAGTTAAGCTGCGCGACGTGGATCGGCGACGGCAAGGCAGGCGAGGCGCCAAACGCCGCGAGGTCGGTGACGGCGCGAATCACAGCCTTGCCCCGCGCATGCTTCGAGCTATGTCGTCGCCGCGCGCACTGACGAATTCGAGCAGCCCCGCCAGTTCGTGGATGTTCGAAAGCGACACGCGCTCTCCGGCCGGCAGATGCAAGTGCCCTTTCGAGATGCGTTCGGCAGCGGGCATGGGGGGCGTGACGACTTCCACCGACCAGGGGTGAAGCCGGTGCACGGGCGGGCTGTAGTAGGCGCGGACGACCGCGCCTTCCTTGTTGAGCAACGCGACGGTCTCATCGCGTGTAAGCGGCCATTCGGGATCGACTCGGATGACCACCATACGGAAATTGTGGCGCTCGCGGCCCTGGTCCGGGTACGGCAACACCGTGATACCCGGGATATCGGCCAACTCGGCGCAATAGGCGTCGTAGCGGGCCTTGTTGCGTTCGATCAGGCCCTCGACCCGCGCGAGCGATAGCAGGGCCATCGCAGCGTGCAGCTCGTTGAGCTTGCCGTTCAGCCCCAATACGTGCGGCGTGCGCATCGCGACCCCGGGGTCGGCTCCGGGCTGGTTGAAGTCGCGCTGGCGCACGAGGATTGCCGCGAGCTCCGAATCGTTGGTCGTGATGTAGCCGCCCTCGAATCCGTTCACCAGCTTTGTTGCATGAAGGCTGAATACCTCGGCGTCGCCGAACCCGCCTGTGGGACGCCCGCGAAAGGTGCAGGCAACGGAGTCGACGGAGTCGAAAAAGATGGGGATGTTCCGACTCTCGGCGACTCGGCACAAGTCATCGACATGGCCGGGTGAGAAGAAGCTCGGCAGGGAGAGAATGCAGCGCGTCGCGTCCGATATCGCCGCCCGAACCGCTTGAGGATCAAGCGTATGCAACTCCGGATCGATATCCACGAAATGCGGTGAGAACCCTGCCCACTTCGCCAAGTGCGGTACCCCGCGGTATGCGAGGGCTGACATGATGACTTCGCCGGACCGCCCCTCGCCGAGTACCTGCAGCAGCATGGCGATCCCGAGCGCCGCATTCGCCACCGCAATGCAATGCCTGACCTGATGGAATTCCGCCAGCGCCGCTTCGAGTTGCTGAACGAGCTCACCGCCGTTGCTGAGCCGGCGACTACGGTAAATATGCCGTAGGTGCCCGATGTAATCTTCGACGTCCGGCGTATCCAGTTGCCCGGTCGGGAGCGCAGGAGCGAACAGCGGCGCGCCACCGAACACTGCAAGGTCCTCGACCCGCCGTTTCATGAACCAGCAACAGGTCTCAATGCAGCGCGCCGCGAAGAGTATCGGAGCAGAAAGATCAACCGGTTCCCGTGAGGACAGCATCGAATCGGAAATGGGCCACGTAAAACTCGGCCGGCATAACCTTGAACGCCGCCCTCCACCCTGCTTTCGCAGCGAGCGAGGCCATCTCGTTCTGCGTTCGCCAGATTCCGATCGCCGTGCCCGGATCGGACTCTATGCCCGGAGGACGCAGTTGCGGCGCACGGAAGGCGTCGATTCGGTCCTTATCCGGAATGTTGCCGAGAAAGAGCCTTGTGGCGTTGGTGAAGCGGCTGCGCAGCGTCGCCAGCAGGTCCACGGCCTGCTCGTCGGTGAAATACTGAATCCCACCATAGCAGAGGATCTTCGTGAATCGCGACGCCTCCGGCGTCGAGTGCACGAACGAGCTTACCCCCTCCAGAACGAAGCGCCTGTGCGGCTCGCGCTGGAAGTTTTTCCAGGCAACCTCGATCAGGTACTCTGAAAAGTCGACGCCCAGGCCGCCCTGGCAGCGATTGAAGATCAGGTCGGTCAGTGCGCCGTTGCCGCAGCACAGATCCAGCACGACATCGTTTTCGGCAAGATCGAGCCCTTCGCAGACCGCCCGTACCATCAGGTCAATTTGGTCCTGCCCGATCGCTTGGCCGCCGACCGTGCGCTTGACCTGTCCCCAGAAGTCGTCCGGCGCGCAGGACTTCGGGAACTCTTTGTAAAAATGCGATTTGGAACCGGTCATTTGCGCCACGCGCAGCAGATCGCAGTCGATGCTCGAAGCCGAGGTTGCATAATGGATTGAACTCTAGTTTTCTTGGCCATGGTTCGCTTCCATGGCTCGTAGCCGTGGCAATTGTACCGACTTTAGGATCAGCGATGAGCCGTGACCGGGTGCGGGAACTGCGTGGCTCTCAAATGTAATTGTTGCAAAGCGCACGGGCCGGGCGTGCCGCGGTACGACCGCTGGCGCGCTATCATTGCGGGCACGCGCGAACTAAGAACGGTAGGTTCCTGCCGTGGCGCGTGCTTCCAGAGGGAGAATCCTTGGAGTTCGCGGCGTTCCTTTCCGGCCTGACGACCGGCTTCATGGCGTGCCGCCTGAGCGCATGACGAAGGAATTGGTCCTGATGCTGCGCGCTGCCGCCAACGTGCGGCAGCGGGATTCGCGCGACGCGTGGGAGGCGGACGAGGGACCGATCGAGTTCGAGCTCGACGCTGGAGCCGACCCGATTCCCTCGGGCTGGGTGCTCATCGCCGGGCGGCTGTCGCGCAGCATCCTCGAGGGCTACGGCAAGCTGGTCGTGGAGCGCAATCCGCGCACGCTCGAGCTGGACCTTCCGGTGTCGGTGACGGGCACGGTGTTCGAGGTGGTATGGCTGCCCGCAGGCGTGCGCCGGCTCCTGTGGCGGCCGTCGCGGCAGGGCGGCCGCTTCGAGCACACGCCGTTCATCGTGCGCAAGCTCGGCATCGTCGAGCAGCGCTGGCTCATGGCGCGGCGCGTGATCGGCATGTGGCTGCATCAGCCGGCCGCGCGGCGCAGGATGGCCGGCCTGCGCTGGTGGAAGCCGTTCGTCGACCTCGCCGCGCAGTACCGCGCCTGCGGCAAGCTGCGCGCGTACTCGAAGAGCGTCGAGTACCCGGAGTGGATCGAGCGCTTCGACGGTCTGACCGACATCGACCGCAGGCGCATCCGCCGCCGCATCGCCGCGATGAAGCCGCGCCCGCATTTCTCGGTGGTGATCTGCGGCGAGGACGCAGCCGCGCGCGCACGCACCGAGGCCTCGCTCGGGGCGCAGCTCTACCGCGGCTTCGCCGTCGTGGAGCCGTATGGTCCTTTCCGTCCCGCGCAGTATGTCTGCGTGCTGCGCGCGGGCGATCAGCTTTCCGAGCACGCGCTCTACTGGATGGCCGAGACGCTGCGCGGGCGGGACATCGCCTTTGCCTACGCCGACGAGGACGCGATCGACGAGGCGGGCGAGCGCGGCGCGCCGCGCTTCAAGCCCGACTGGTCGCCCGAGCATCTGCGCTCGCTCAATTACGTCGGCCGCTGGGCGGTGATCCGCGGGCGCGAGCTGGCCGCCGCGGGCGGGCTCGGCGCGCTCGCCGCGCAGGACGATGGGCACGAGCTCAACCTGCGCGTCACGCGGCTTCTGAAGGGCGAGCAGATCGCGCACGTGCCGGCGGTGCTCTATCACCGCGCAACGAGCTATCCGGCCCCGCGGCCGCTCGCGCGCGCGCGCCACGCGCTGCCGGCGAAGCCGCCGCTGGTGAGCATCATCGTTCCGACGCGGGACAACGCGCACCTCCTGCGCGGCTGCATCGGCAGCGTGCAGTCGAAGAGCACTTATCGCGCCCACGAAATCATCGTCGTCGACAACCAGAGCCGCGAGCCGGCGGCGCTGGAGTATTTGCGCGCCCTCGAGCAAAGCGGCGAGGTCCGCGTGCTGCGCTTCGAGCGCGCCTTCAATTACTCGGCGATCAATAATCTCGCGGCGCGCCATGCGCGCGGCGAGGTGCTCGTGCTGCTCAACAACGACACCGAGGTCATCACGCCGGACTGGATGGAGGAAATGCTCGGGCATCTGTACCAGGAGGGCGTGGGCGTCGTCGGCGCGAAGCTGCTGTTCGGCGACGGCCGCGTGCAGCACGCAGGCGACGCGGTCGGGCCGGGCGGCTGCGCCGACCATCTGCACGCCGGCATTCCGGCGGACGCCGGAGGCTATTGCGACCGCGCCCTCGTTGCGCACGAGGTCTCGGCCGTAACCGGCGCCTGTCTCATGACCTTTGCAAAGCTTTACACGCGCCTCGGCGGGTTTGACGCGCGTAATGTGCCGATCGCCTTCAGCGACGTGGACTTTTGCCTTCGGGTACAAAACCTTGGCTACCGCGTGGTGTTCACGCCGCACGCCCGGCTCTACCACTACGAGTCGGCCACGCGCGGCAAGGATCTCACCGCCGCGCAGCGCGCGCGCACCGACGCCGCGGCGAACAACATGCGCCGGCGCTGGGGCCGGCGCGTGCGGCATGATCCTTTTTACAATCCAAACCTTAGCTACCAGCAGCCGGATTTCTCTTTAAGTGACGCGCCGCGCGTGAAGAAGCCTTGGCGCTGAACTTTTTACAACATCAAATTTTTAGAGAAAGCAGTGGCATTTGTCACTGATCTCGCTACAATTTCCGCCTGCCGGTGCGGAGTTTTTCCTTGGGGAGGAGCTGGCCCGGCGATCAGGGGGAAGAAAAGCAATGGACAGGGAAGGGTGGCTCGCCAACCCACCCCGCTCGGTATGCATTATCGAGCGCGGACGCAATCCTTCGAGCGACTACTACGTGCGTGCCCGCCTCGCTGCGCTCGGCGTTCCGAGCGTCAGCGTTCCGGAAGAAGGCACGCTCGTCGTCATCGTGCGCTACCTCGATTCGCGCTGGCGCGCGCGCATCGAGGCGGCGCGCGGCCGGCTCGCCGGCATCGTCTACTTCATGGACGACGATCTCCTCGACCTCGCCGCGCTGAGCAGCCCGCCGCTTCCCTACGCCGCGCGCATGTTCTGGCTCGCGTGGCGCCATCGCGCCTGGCTCGAGCGCGTCGGCGCCAAGCTCTGGGTGTCGACGCCTTATCTCGCCGAGAAGTACCGCCGCTGGAATCCCGAGCTCGTCGAGCCCACCACCGCGTGGCCGGGGCTGCTCGAGCGGCGCTCGGCGGTGCGCGTGTTCTACCACGGCACCGGGCTGCACCGCGACGAGATCCGCTGGCTCGCGCCGGTGATGCGCGCCGTGCAGGCGCGCAACGGCGCCACCAGCTTCGAGATCTTCGGCCGCGGCTGGGTGGAGCGCCTGTACCGCAGCGTGCCGCGCACCGCGGTCGTGCACCCCGCGAGCTGGGAGAACTTCCAGGACTATTGCGCGGGCAGGACGCTCGACGTCGGTCTCGCGCCGCTGCTGCCGCACCGCTTCAACGCCGGCCGCAGCCACACCAAGTTCTACGACTTCGTGCGCTGCGGCGCCGCGGGCATCTATTCCGACGTCGAGCCCTACGCCTCGTTCGTGCGCCACGAGCGCGACGGCCTGCTCGTGCCCAACGATCCGGCGGCGTGGGTCGAGGCGATCCTGCGCCTTGCCGCGGACGCGGAGCTGCGGCAGCGCATCACCGAAGAAGCGCGCCGGCGCGCGACGGCCCACTAGGCCGTGCGCCGCAAGTTTCTCTTCCTGCAGGGGGCTTCCAGTCCCTTTTTCTCGCGCCTCGGCGACTGGCTCGCCGCGCGCGGCGCGGAGGTGCGGCGCGTGAACCTGTGCGCCGGCGACGCGCTGTACTGGCGCGGCAAGCCGGCGTGGAGCTACCCCGGCCCGCGCGAAGGCTTCGCCGCCTGGCTCGAAGCGAGGATCGGCGCCGAAGGGCTGACCGACCTCGTGCTCTTCGGCGACCAGCGGCCGCACCACCGCGACGCGGCGATGCTCGCGCGCAAGCACGGCCTGCGCGTGCACGCCTTCGAGGAAGGCTACATCCGGCCGAACTGGGTGACGCTCGAGCGCGGCGGCGTCAACGCCGCTTCCGCGCTGCCGCGCGACGCGGCTTGGTATCGCAAGGTGAGCGCCGCGCTGCCCGACGCCGGCGAAGGCAGGCGCGTGCTGCCGTCGCTCGCGCCGCGCATCGCGCACGACATGGCCTACCACGCGGCGAACCTCGCCAACTGCCTCGCCTACCGCGGCTACCGCACCCACCGCCCGCGGCTCTCGGCGGTCGAATACGCCGCCTGGGCGCGGCGCTACGCGCGCTTTGCGCTCTGGCAAAGGCGCGACGCGGCGCGCATCGAGGCGCTCGTCGAGCGCAACACGCCCTTCTACTTCCTGCCGCTGCAGTTGAACGGCGACGCGCAGATCGTGCACCACTCGCCCTTCGGCACCATGGCGAACGCGCTGCGCCCGATCCTCGCCTCGTTCGCGCGCCGCGCGCCCGCCGAGGCGCACCTCGTCATCAAGAACCACCCGTTGGACACCGGGCTCGTCGACTACGCGCGGCACATCGGCGGCCTCGAGCGCGAGCTCGGCCTCGCCGGACGCGTGGTGTTCCTGCAGACCGGCGACGTGCCTACACTCCTCGACCACGCACTTGGCGTGGTGGTAGTAAACAGCACCGTCGGCCTCTCGGCGCTCCAGCATCTGCGCCCCGTGAAGACGCTCGGCAAGGCGATCTACGACCTGCCGGGCATGACCTTCCAGGGCGAGCTCGACGACTTCTGGGGCCGCCTCGCGGCGCCGGACCTGGAGCTGGTGCGCGCCTTCCGCAACGTCGTGGTGCACGCCACGCAGGTGAACGGCGGCTTCTACAGCGGCCAGGGCATCGCGACCGCGCTCGAGGGCTGCGCGCGCCTCCTCGAGCCGCGCTCGCGCCTCGAGGAGCTTCTCGCCGCTTTCCCGCTGCAGCCGCGGCGCATTCCCGAGGACGCGCTGGTGCTCGTGCGCCGGCCGGCCGTGCCGCAGGTCGCGGCGCGCGCCGCGCGCCCGCGCCTGCTAGAACCTCGCCTCGAGCGACACGAAGAGCGCCCCGTCTCCGAATAGGGAGAGGGATGCGGCCGAATGCGCGCGCTCGCGCCTGCCGAAGCTGAACAGCGGGAAATCGGCAATCACGAGGTCCGAGCGTGACGGCCTCTTGTCAATGCCGAATTCCTTCGGCAGCAAGATCGCCGCGCCGAGCAGCGAAGCGGTCCAGGGCCTGAACCCCGCCTGCCGCAGCACTCCGGCCGCGCTCTTGGCGACCGCGGCGTGGCTCCAGCGGTTCGCCATATCGCCCTGCGTATGCAGCTTGGAGAAAGCCTCGCCGTCCGGATCGCCGCTCTGGGCGAGCGCCTCGCGCTCGCTGAATCCGAAAACCCGGAACGGCTCCGGTCCGCGCCGCAGCCCGAACGGCCGCTGCACGAGGCTCAACGGCGGCTCGAAGTGGTACGCGTAATGGGCCGCCTCAGTACCGCGATCCCTGATGATTACCGACGCTTCGCTCGGGGCATCCTGGGCGGATGCGCCTGCCGCGCTGGCGAGCAGGACCAGCGCGAAGAGCGCGGCCAAGCTCGGCTTCGGCATGGTGACCTTCACGTCGACCGAGCGTAGGTACCGCTGCCTCGCCGAAACACCACGCAGCTATTCGGCGCATGCGCCCTTCAACCTATGACGCTCCGTTCGGCGCATGCAAGTTGGCTCCGGCCGGAGCGCATCTGCGACAATCGGACCATGGTCGAGCCCCGTAGCGTGCTTATCACCGGCGCCACGGGCGGCATCGGTGCGGCGCTCGCCCAGGCATACGCGGCGCCCGGAAGAACGCTCTACCTGCACGGCAGGCGCGTGGAGCGGCTCTCCGAGCTGGCCACGCAGTGCCGCGGCAGCGGCGCCGAGGTGCGCGAGAAGACGCTCGATTTTGCCGACACCGGCGCCACGATCGCCTGGTGCGTCGAGATCGCGCCGCACATCGATCTCGCGATTCTCAACGCAGGCGTGACCAGCAGCACGCGCGCGGGCGAGGGCTGGCCCGAGATCGATCACCTGATGCAGGTCAACCTGCGCGCCGCGCTCGCGATGTGCTGCGTCCTAATGCCGGCGATGGAGCGCAGGGGCACCGGACAGATCGCCTTCGTCAGCTCGATTTCCGCTTACCACGGCCTGCCGGTCACGCCGGCGTACAGCGCGAGCAAGGCGGCGCTGAAGGCCTACGGCGAAGCGCTGCGCGGCGCGCTCGCCGGGAGCGGCGTGCGGATCAACGTGGTGCTGCCCGGGTTCGTGCGCACGCCGATGAGCGAGCGCTTTCCGGGCCCGAAGCGCTGCATGCTGAGCCCGCAGGAGGCGGCGAGCCGCATCGTGCGCGGCCTGGCGCGCGACGAGCCGCGCATCAGCTTTCCGCTGCTGCCGAGCCTGTTCATGCGTGCCCTCGACCTCGTGCCGGCGGCGGCCGCGCAGCGCGTCCTGCGCGCGCTCGGCTACGGCGGCTAGCGCGATGTCCGCGGCCGGGCTCGCCGTGAACGGCGGCGTTGTGATGCTCGCCTATCTGCTGCTCTTCGCGCTCCTGCAGCGCCCGGTGTTCGCCGCGGCGCTCGTGCTCTGCGCCTGGCTGCTGGTTGCGCTGGTGAGCGGCGCGAAGCGGCGCGCGCTGCGCGAGCCGCTGGTGTTCGCCGACTTCGGGCTGTTCTCGCAGGCGCTGCGCCACCCGCGCCTATACCTGCCGTACTTCGGCACTGCTCGTGCCTTGCTCGCTGCCGCCGGCCTGACGGCCGCTTTCGCGGCGGGATTGCTGCTCGAGGACGCGGTGCGGGTGCCGCTCTCCGCCTGGATGCTGCTTCTTGCCTTAAGCGTCGCACTCCTTGCAGCAGGGACCCGCGCCGCTGCGGGCGTGCTGACGCTCGAGCCGCAGCGCGACGTCGAGCGTCATGGGCTGCTCGCGAGCCTGTGGCTGTACTGGCTCGCCGAGCGGAGTGCGCCGTGCCAGGTGAGCGCGCCCTTCGCGGCCGCGATCACCCGTGCCTCTTCCTTTCCCATCGTCGTCGTGCAAAGCGAGTCCTTCGTCGACGCGCGCCGGTTCTTTTCTGGAATCCATGAGAACGTCCTCGCCAGCTTCGACGCCCTTTCCCGCTCGGGGCTGGCGGGGCGGCTCGCGGTGCCGGTGTGGGGCGCCTACACCATGCGCACTGAATTCGCCTTTCTCTCGGGCATCGCCCCGCAGCGGCTCGGCGTGCACCGCTTCAATCCTTACCGGCGCTTCGCCCGGCGCCCGGTGGCGACGCTCGCCTCACTGCTTCGCTCGGCGGGCTACCGCACCGTGTGCATCCATCCCTACCCGGCGAGCTTCTTCGCGCGCGACCGGGTGTTCCCGGGACTCGGCTTCGACGAGTTCATCGACCTCGCCTCGTTCGCGCAGCCGCGCCGTGCCGGCCCCTACGTCGCGGACGCCGAGGTGACGGGAAGAATCCTTGCGGAGCTGGAAAAAGGCCCGGTTTTCGTCTTCGCGATCACCATGGAAAATCACGGCCCGCTGCACCTCGAGACGGTTGCTCCCGAGGACCTGCGGCTGTATCGGGAGCAGCCTCCCACGGGCTTCGAGGACCTCACGGTGTACCTGCGGCATCTGGGCAACGCCGACGCCATGCTCGGCGAGCTCGCCGGAGCGCTCGAGCGCCGCGGCGAGGGTGTGCTGTGCTGGTACGGCGACCATGTGCCGAGCATGCCCGGCGTCTACGCGGCGCTCGGCTTCGACGACCCGCGCACCGACTACTGCGTCTGGCGCGCCGGGCAGGCGAGCCCGGCACGCGCGGACCTCGAGGTCGAGCAGCTTCCCTTCAGGGTCCTGGAGGCAGCAGGTCTCGCAGCCGCACCAGGCTGACGCCCTTTCGCCGCAGCGCGCGCACCTCGGCGCGGCGCGGCCACGAGTCGTACTGTCCCGCCGCGTGCTGCGGCGTGCCGGGCGCGCCCGCGCGGACCGCCTCGAGCGAGCCGAGAAGAAGCTCGGCGCCTCTCGCATACAGCCGCGCCGTGGCGGCGAGCACGCTCTCGCGCTCCGGCACGCTGAGGGCTTCTTGCGCGATGATGTTGCCGCAGTCGAGCTGCGGGCTGATGCGGTGCACGGTGACGCCGAGCCCGACGCCGCGCAGCCTGGCGTAGAACACCGGGTCGACGCCGCGCAGCGCGGGCAGCAGCGACGGGTGGATGTTGAGCGCGCCGAAGCGCGGCGCCGCGGCGAGCGCCTCGCCGATGCGCTGGTTGAAGAAGGCCGAAACGAGCAGATCGGGCTGCAGGCTTTCCAGGAAGCGCTGCGCCTCGGGAAGGTTCACGTCGCGCGTCGCCAGGGCGGGCACGCCGCGCGCCGAGGGGCCGCGCAGCAGGGCGCAGCCGAGGTAGCAGGCGTAGCGCAGGCCGCTGCGGCGCCACTGCTCCCACGCCCCGCGCAGCAAGCCGTAGCGCGCGCTGATTATGCGGGTCGAGCGCACCACGCCCACCACCGCTACCGCCTGCGAGGCGGCGAGCCGCTCGAGCACCTCCCGGCCGGGGGCGCCGCCGCTGGTGCACAGGACGGCGCGCACCCTAGAGCGCGTCCATCTCCTCGGCCAGGATCGCCACCGTGTTGCGGATCTGCTCCTCGGTGTGCATGCAGCTCAGGAAAAAGCGCAGGCGCGCGCTGTTTTCCTGCACTGCCGGAAACACGATCGGCTGGACGTTGATGCCGCGGCGGTACAGCGCGTGCGCGAGGCGCGCCGCCTTGATGGAGCTGCCGGTGATCGCGGGAACGAGCGCGTGCCCGGTGCTGGTGCCGATGTTGACGCCCGCCTCGCGCGCGTGCTTGAGGAATTCGCGCCCGCGCTGCTGCAGCATTTGCACGCGCCCGGGCTCGGCGAGCATGCAGCGCAGCGCCGCCGCCGAAGCCGCGGCCAGCGGCGGCGACATGCCCACGCTGTAGAGGAAGCCCGGCGCGAAGAACCTCAGGTTCTCCACCAGCGCGCGCTCGCCGGCGATGAAGCCGCCGCAGCCCGCGAGCGTCTTGCTGAGCGTGCCCATCCAGATGTCGACGTCGGGCCCGTCGACGCCGAAATGCTCGCGCAGGCCCAGGCCGCGCGCGCCCATGACGCCGAACGAATGCGCCTCGTCGACCATGAGGAAGGCCTTGTGCCGGCGCTTGATGTCGATGAAGCGCGGCAGCTCCGGGTAGTCGCCGTCCATGCTGTAGACGCCCTCGAGAACGATCAGCACGCGCTCGAAGCCCCGCCGCTCGCGCGCGAGCATCGCGTCCAGCGCCGACCAGTCGTTGTGCGGAAAGGCGCGCCGCTGCGCGCCCGAGAGCTCTATGCCCTGCAGCGCGCTGTTGTGGATGAGCGCGTCGTGCAGCACCAGGTCCTTCGGCCCGAAGAGGTAGCCGATGGTCGAGACGTTGGTGGCGTGGCCGCTCACGAAAGCGATGCAATCCTCGACGCCGTAGGCCTCGGCGATGGCGCGCTCGAGATCGCCGTGCAGCGGCCGCTCGCCCGAGACCAGCCGGCTCGCCGACACCGAGGTGCCGTAGCGCTCGATCGCCCCCTTCGCCGCGGCGTTGACGCGCGCGTCGCCGCACAAGCCAAGGTAGTTGTAGCTCGAGAAATTGACGAGCTCGCGCCCCTCGATGCGCGTCGTCGCGCCGGCGACGCCGTCGTGCGCGTGGAAATACGGGTTGGCGAGCCCGAGCGTCTCGGCGCCCTCGCGCATGATGCGCAGCTGCTGGAACCCCGGATGCAGCGAGAAGCGCCAGTACTGCTCCGGCACGAGGCTCCCGCGCTCGGCGTCGTCGCGCCAGGGCGCCGGCGGCGCGTCGGCGGCGCGGCGCATGCGCCTTTCCATCACCTGCCGGATGAGCTGGTCCTTGAGCTGGCCGCTGAGGCCGGGCAGGCCTTTGCGCCGGACGGTCATTTCGCGGTGATCTTGAATTCCCCGGCGAACGCCTCGACCCGCGCCGGGTCGATGTCGCGGGCATGCTGCGCCGCGAGCAGGCGCACCTGCTCGGCGATCGCTTCCTCGGGGGCCGGCTGGGCGCCGGCCCGCGCGCGCCGCAGGTCCTTCACGACGCGCTTCGCCAGGCGATCGATGGTACCTACCTCGGTGAGCGCCATGACCGGAATGTTGACGCCGAAGCGCGCCTCCACCGCGGTCATCAGCTCCACGCCCATCAGCGAATCCAGGCCGAGGTCCTGCAGCGGCCGCTGCAGGTCGATCCTGTCCGGCGGCATGCGCAGGATGGCGGCGATCTCCTGCCTCAGCACGTCGCCGAAGAGCTCGGCGAGCCGCTCGTCGTCGTACTCCTCGAGCCAGCGCTCGATCTCCTGGCTCGCCTCGCCGGCGCCGCCTTCCTTCGCGAAGCGGCACACGAGCGGCCCGTACTTCGGCGAGCGCGCCGCGGCGAGAAAGCGCGGCAGGCCGCGGTCGAAGCGGGCCACGGCGATCCCCCCCGCGCCGCCGAGGAGGAGCTGCTCCAGCAGCGCGAGCGCCTCGGCGGACTCGAGCGCCGAGCCGCCCATGCGCGCCTCGAGCGCCTCCCTCACCTGGCTGTGGCGCGCGAGGTAGCCCACGTCGCCGATCGGTCCCCACGCGACCCACAGCGCCGGCAGCCCGCACGCGCGCCGCGCCTGCGCCAGCACCTCGAGATAGCGGTTCGCCGCCACGTAGCTCGCCTGGCCGGGGTTGCCGAACAGCGTGGTGGCCGACGAGTACAGCACGAAGAAGTCGAGCGCGCAGCCGCGCGTCAGCTCATCGAGGTTGGCCGCGCCGCGCGCCTTGGGCGCGAGCACGGCGTCGATGCGGTCCTGCGTCAGGTTGCGGATCAGCCCGTCGTCGATGAGCGCGGCGGCGTGCACCACGCCGCGCAGCGGCGGCATGGTCGCCCGCGCTTCTTCCAGCACTTTTTGGACTGCGGCGCGGTCCGACACATCGCACCTGGCGGCCACTACGCGCACGCCCGCGGCTTCGAGCCCGGCGAGGGCGGCGCGCGCTTCCTCGTCCGCCGCGCCGCTGCGCCCGACGAGCAGCAGGTGGCGCGCCCCCTTGGCGGCGAGCCACTGCGCGGTGCGCAGGCCGAAGCCGCGCAGGCCGCCGGTGACGAGGTAGGTCGCCTCCGGCGGCAGCGCGAGCGTGCGCTCCGCGAGCGCGCTCGCGCCCGGCGCCGCGGGCGGCGGATCGAAGCAAAGCACCACCTTGCCGGTCTGCCTCGACTGCTGCATGTAGCGGAACGCCTCCACCGCCTCGGCCGCCGGGAACGCGCGGTACGGAAGCGGGCTAAGCTGGCCGTTCCTGAAGAGCGCCATCAGCTCCTGCAGCAGCCGGCGCGTGAGCTCGGGGCGCTCGAGCATGAGCTGGTCCGCGTCGATGCCGAAGTAGGAAATGTTGTTGCGGAACGGCCGCAGCCCGACGCGCGTGTTCTCGTAGAAGTCGCGCTTGCCGAGCTCGAGAAAGCGCCCGAAGGGGCGCAGCACGCGCAGGCTGCGGCTCATCGCCTCGCCGGCGAGCGAGTTGAGCACCACGTCGACGCCCTCGCCGCGGGTGCGCTCCATGATCTCGTCGGCGAACGCGAGGCTGCGCGAGTCGAGCACGTGGTCGACGCCGAGCAGGCGCAGGAAGTCGCGCTTCGCGTCCGAGCCGGCGGTGCCGAAGATCTCGGCGCCGGCGAGCTGCGCGAGCTGCACGGCGGCGATGCCGACGCCGCCGGCCGCGCCGTGGATGAGGATCTTCTGCCGCTCTTCCAGGCGCGCGAGGTCGTGCAGCGCATAGTACGCGGTGAGAAAGGCCACCGGCACGGTGGCGGCGGCCTCGAAGCTCCAGAACGCTGGCTTCTTCACCACCGCCGCCGCCTTCGTCACCACGCGGGTGCTGAAGCTCGAGGGCGCGAAAGCGAGCACCTCGTCACCGGGGCGCAGGCCGCTCGCCTGCGAGCCGGCGGCGAGCACCACGCCCGAGAGCTCCATGCCGAGGCCCGGGCCGGCGAAGCCGCTTTCCAGCGCCTCGTCGGTGAGCTGGCCCATGGCGAACATGACGTCGCGGAAGTTGAGCCCGGCGGCGCGCACTTCGATCGCCACCTCGTCGCGCTCGGGCGCGCGAAGGCTATGGCGCCGCCATGCGAGGCTGCGCAGCTGCCCGGCCGGCGGCAGGTCGAGCTGCACCGCCGCACCGGCATCGGCTTGCGTCTTCGCTTCCTGCGCGAGCGCGCTCGAAAGCTCGATCGGCTGCAGCCGCGGCAGCAGCCGGCCCGCGGCGGTGAGGATCATCTCGTCCTCGCCGTCCGGCGCGAGCAGCGCGTCGGCGAGCGCGCGCGCCATCGCCTCGGGCGCGCCCGGGTCGGCGAGATCGGCGACGCGCACGGCGAGGTCAGGGTACTCGTTGATGGCGGTCGTCGCGAAGCCCCAGTAGGGCGCCTCGTCCGGGCAGGCGTGGCTCGCCGCGGCGACGAGCCAGACTGCCGGCGCCGCCGGCGAGGCGGCGAGCGCCTCGAGCACGCACGCCGCCGAGGCGCAGCGCGCCGCCTGGCGCTCGAGCGGCGCGCCGAGCCCGGCGAGGTGGATCACGCCGTCGAGCTCGCCGTCCCAGCGCAGCGCCGCGTCGTCGCCGGCGAGCTCGAGCTCCTGGCCGCGGCGGCGCATTTCCCCGGCGAAGCTGGCGGCGAAGCCGGCGGGCTCGCCGGGCGCGACGACGGCGATCCAGCGGCCGCGCCTGGCCGCCGCGGCGCCGGGCGCTTCGTCGCGGCGCGCGAGGAGCAGGTAGGTGCCCG
>Ga0156283_1236_pt2 | contig 29720 bp, 25 predicted proteins | sample RifCSPlowO2_12_FD_107932 | JGI IMG/M metagenome (GOLD analysis project Ga0156283, IMG submission 107932) | Betaproteobacteria bacterium RIFCSPLOWO2_12_FULL_65_14 | reverse complement strand
GGCAAGCGCCGCGAGCACGAGAAACACGTTGCGGAAGCCGCCGGCCGTGCCGTGCAGCACCGAGATGAGCGGCACCGCGACTGCAGCGACCGTCAGCGTCACGACGTAGCGCACCGCGTAGACCCTGCTGCGATACTCGTCGGCGCAATAGCGGCCCACGATCGCGTCGTTGATCGGAATCTGCCCGAACACCGCCAGCATCATGAGCACGGCGGCCGCGAGCATCGCCCAGCCCTCGACGCTCGCCGCGAGCGCGAACAGCGGAATCTGGGCGAGCGAGATGGCGATCATCAGGCGGCGCATCTCGAAGCGGTCGATGAGCGCGCCCATCGCCACCTGCGCGAAGGCGGCGACCGAATAGACGAAGGCCACGAGGGCGCCGATGCCCAGGTTGGTCTGCGTCAGGTCGCGCAGGCGCTCGTCGAACACCTTCGGCATGGCGACCGTCGTCGAATTGAAGATGACGCCGCCGCAGGCCGTCGCCACCAGCAGGATCGCGAAGATGCGCGCCATGGTGCGGCCGTCGATGTGCAGGCCTAGGGTGCGCGATTTCTTCTGCACCGGTCCCGGATCCGGCACCAGCGCGAGAAACGCGGCGCCCGCGGCGATCGACGCGAGGCCCGGAATGAAGAACGCCGTGCGCCAGCCGAAAAGATCCATGAGCGCGCCGGACATGAGGGCGGCCGCCGCAAGGCCGAGATTGCCCCAGAGCCCGTTCCAGCCCAGCGCCCGGCCGATGCTCCGGGGCGCGGCCACCAGCATCGCGATGCCGACCGGATGGTAGATCGCGGCGAACATGCCGGTGAGCGTCAGCCCGGCGGCGATCTGCCAGGGCGATTGCGCAAAGCCGGTGACGAACAGCGACGCGCCGATGCCGAAGAAGAACAGCGCCATCATCTTGTAGCGGCTCCAGTGGTCGGCGAGCCAGCCGGCCGGGATGGCGAACGCGCCGAAGGCGATGAAGCCGCCGAGCGCGAGCGGCAGCAGCTCCGAATAGGGCCGTTCCCATTCGCGACCGAGGGCGACCACCACGGTCGGAAAGACCAGCATCACGAGGTGGTCGAGCAGGTGCCCGAGATTGATGAAGGGCACCAGAAAGCGGCCGCGCGTCACAGGCCGAAGCTTACTCGTAAAATTGCGGGCTCATGAACGGCGTCAGCGGAATCGTGCTCGCCGGCGGCCAGGGCCGCCGCATGGGCGGCATAGACAAGGGCCTGCAGCCGCTGCGCGGCAAGCCGATGGTGCAATGGGCGATCGAGCGGCTGGCCGCGCAGGTCGACGAGCTGCTGATCAACTGCAATCAGAACCTCGAGGCGTACGCGCGCTTCGGCTACCGCGTCGTGCCCGACGAGATCGGCGGATTCGCCGGGCCGCTCGCCGGCCTGCACGCCGGGCTCAAAGCCGCCGCGCAGCCGCTCGTGGTCACCGTGCCGTGCGACTCGCCGTTTCTGCCGCACGACCTGGTGCGCCGGCTCCAGGAGCGCATCGGCACGCACGAGGTCGCCGTCGCGCGCACCGGCGATCGCGCTCATCCGGTATTCTCGCTGGTGAGGAAGGACGTGCTGGAGAACCTCGAGCGCTTCCTCCTCGGCGGCGGCCGGAAGGTCGACACCTGGTATGCCACGCTGCGCAGCATCGAGGTGAGCTTCGACGACGAGGCGGACGCCTTCCTGAACATCAATACGCTCGAGGAGCTCGGGCGCACATGAGCGGTCTGCTGCAGACCGTGAGCTGCCTGGACGGCTACGACCCGAACGCGCTGCGCGTCGACAAGGCGGTGCAGGCGATCCGCGCCTGCCTCGCGCCGGTAAAAGAAGTGGAAAAGGTCGCGGTGAGAGAAAGCCTTGGCCGGGTGCTCGCCGAGGACATCGTGCCTTCGATCGACGTGCCCGCGCACGACAACTCGGCGATGGACGGCTACGCCGTGCGCTTTGCCGATCTTCAGGCGGCGGAAACCGCGCTCACCGAAGTGGGAAGCGCGTTCGCTGGCCGCGTCTTCGAGGGCCATGTCGGGCCCGGCCAGTGCGTGCGCGTCATGACGGGCGCCGTCATGCCGGCCGGCGCGGACACCGTCGTGGTCCAGGAAGTGGTCCGCAAGGACGGGGACAAGGTGCTCGTCCCGTCCGGCCAAAAGAAAAGCCAGAACGTGCGCTACGCCGGCGAGGACCTCAAGGCCGGGGTCGCGGTGCTCAAGCCGGGAAAGCAGCTCGGGCCGGCGGAGCTCGGTCTCGTCGCCTCCCTCGGCATCGGCGAGGTGAGCGTGCGGCGCCGGCTGCGCGTCGCGTTCTTCTCCACTGGCGACGAGCTCGCCTCGATCGGCGCGCCGCTCAAGGCAGGCGAGGTTTACGACTCCAACCGCTACACCCTGTACGGCATGCTCGCGCGCCTGGGCGTCGAGATCGCGGACCTTGGCGTGGTGCGCGACGATCCGGCCGCTCTCGAAAGAGCATTCAAGAAAGCAGCATCGCAAAGCGACGTGGTCATCACCACCGGCGGCGTGTCGGTCGGCGAAGCCGATTTCGTGAAACAGCTGATGGCGAAGCTTGGCGAGGTGCTGTTCTGGAAGATCGCCATGCGCCCGGGCCGACCCATGGCTTTTGGAAAAATAGAAAATTCTTACTTGTTCGGCCTGCCGGGAAACCCGGTGGCGGTAATGGTGACCTTCTACCAGTTCGTGCGCGATGCGCTGCTGCATCTTTCCGGGCGCACCGACGATTACACGATTCCGCTCCTGAAGGTGCCCGCTGCGCAGCCCTTGAGAAAAGTCCCGGGCCGCACCGAGTATCAGCGCGGCATCCTGTTCCGCGACGGCGCGGAATGGAAGGTGCGCCCCACCGGCCAGCAGGGCTCGGGCGTGCTGCGCTCGATGTCGGAAGCGAACTGCTTCATCGTGCTCGAGCACGAGCGCGGCCGGGTGGAAGCCGGCGAGCTGGTCAGCGTGCAGCTGATGGACGCGCTGCGCTAAATGGGGACGGACCCCATTTTTCTCATTCGCTAGATCGCCATCACGCGCGCGAGCTCGAGCAGGCTCGCGTCGGCCGGGCGCGTGCGCCCGGTGATTTCCTCCAGCGGCGTGACCACCACGTCGCCCTTGATCATGCCCGCCAGGACGCCGCGCTTGCCCTCGGCGAGGGCATCGACCGCCGCGGCGCCCAGCCGGGTCGCCAGCACGCGGTCGGCGGCGCTCGGAATGCCGCCGCGAACGACGTGCCCCAGGCGCGTGACGCGAAGGTCGAAGCCGATCGACTTGCGATGCGCGCCGTAGTACTCCATCAGCTCGTGCACGCCGCATTTCGCGCCTTCGGCGATGACCGCCAGCGCATGGGTCTTGCCGCGCTGGTAGGCGGCGCGCAGGCGCTCGGCCACCTCGGCGGGCGCGAGCTCCTGCTCCGGCAGCGCGATCACCTCGGCGCCGCCGGCGATACCGGCCATGAGCGCGATGTAGCCGCAGTTGCGGCCCATGGTCTCGACCGCGAAGGCGCGGTGGTGCGAGGAGGCGGTGGTGCGCAGGCGATCGATCGCCTCCAGCGTGATGTTGATCGCCGTGTCGCAGCCGATGCTCACGTCGTTGCCGTAGAGGTCGTTGTCGATGGTCGAGGGCACGCCGACCACCGGGAAGCCTTCGCGCGCGAGGCTCGCCGAGCCCGACTGGCTGCCGTTGCCGCCGATCACCACCAGCGCGTCGACGCCGCGCTCGGCGAGGTGGGCGAGGGCCTGCTTGCGCCCGGGCGGCTGCGCGAACTCCGGGCAGCGCGCGCTGCCGAGCACCGTGCCGCCCGACTGCACGATGCCGCCCACGTCGCGCGCCCGCAGCCGCTCGAAGTGGTCGGTGAGCAGCCCGGCATAGCCGTTGCGCACCCCCATCACCTCCCAGCCCTTGGCGAGGGCGCCGCGCGTGACCGCGCGCACGGCGGCGTTCATGCCGGGGGCATCGCCACCGCTCGTCAGGACTGCAATCTTTTTCATGGTCTGCATTCTAACGAGCGATGGCCGAGTCACTGAAGAAGCTGCGCGAGGACGCGCGCGCGTGCCAGGATTGCCCGCTGTGGGCGAACGCCACCCAGACGGTGTTCGGCGCAGGCGATCCCCATGCAAGAGTCATGCTCGTCGGCGAGCAGCCCGGCGAGGACGAGGACAAGAAGGGCCTGCCGTTCGTCGGACCGGCCGGGCGCCTGCTCGACCGCGCGCTGGAGGCGGCAGGCGTCGACCGCGAGCATCTGTACGTCACCAACGCGGTGAAGCACTTCAAATGGCAGCTGCGCGGCAAGCGGCGGCTGCACAAGACGCCGGCGCAGCGTGAGATCGACGCCTGCCATCAGTGGCTCGAGCGCGAGATCGAGGCGGTCAAGCCGCAGGTGATCGTCGCCCTCGGCGCCACCGCCGCACGCTCGGTGATCGGCAGGGACTTCAAGGTATCGCTGATGCGCGGACAGCTCGTCGAGAGCCCGCTCGCGCCTTATGTCTTCGCCACCTTTCATCCGTCGGCGCTGCTGCGCCTGAAGGACGAAGCCGAGAAGGAGGCCGCGTTCCAGCAGCTCGTCGGCGATCTCGAGCTGATCAAGAAATCCTTAGCGCGGCCATAGCATCGCCGCGCCGCGCACCCCGCTCGCATCGCCGTGCGCCGCGGGCACCAGCGGCGTCTCCACGGTCTGCGAGTAAACATAGCGCGGCAGCAATTCCGGCACGCTCGCGTAGATGCGGCTCTCCTTGGAGACTCCGCCGCCCACCACGATCACGTCCGGATCGAGGAAGTTGATCACCAGCGAAAAGGCGCGCGCCAGGCGATCCACGTAGATGGCGAGGGCGTTTTCTTCACCGTGCGCGCGCTTTTCCAGCGCGAGCGCCGGGCCGGAGACGAACTGCTCGATGCAGCCGCGCCGCCCGCAGTTGCACAGCGGCCCCGGGTGCTCTTCGGCCGTCATCCACGGCAGCGGCGTATGGCCCCATTCGCCGCTGATGCCGTGCAGCCCGTTCAGCACGCGCCCGTCGACCACGATGCCGCCGCCCGCGCCGGTGCCGAGAATCGCGCCGAAGACCACCGCCGCGCCGCGCGCCGCGCCGTCGACCGCCTCCGAAAGAGCGAAGCAGTTGGCGTCGTTCGCGAAGCGCAGCTCGCGATCGAGCTTTTGCTCCAGGTCATGCTTGAGCCTGCGGCCGTTGAAGGGCGTGTTGTAGGCGTTCACCACGCGGCCGCTGCGCGGCGCGATCGTGCCCGGCATGCCGATGCCCACGCTGCAGCGCCCGCCGGCCTCCTTCTCCGCGTCGACGATGAGGCGCGCAAACTCCTCGAGCGCCACGTCGTAGCCCGCGCGCGGCGCCGGCGCGCGCCGGCGCAGCACCTCCCGGCCGGCGTCGTCGTACACCGCCACCTCGATCTTCGTGCCGCCCAGGTCGACGCCTAGCCGCATAACGAAAAAGGGGTCAGAGCAATTTTCCTGTAACACCTGTTCATGCGCTGAAAATGTAACTGGAAAATTGCTCTGACCCCTTTTTCTAGCCGTACGTCTTGAGCCATTCGCCAAGCCACGCGCGCGCCTGCTCGGGACCGGCGAGGCGCCAGCGCGCGGCCGTGGGCCCGCCGCCGATCTTCACGGAATGGCCGTTCAAGCGGTTGACTACGCGAAACCCGTGCTCGTCGGTGACGTCGTCGCCGAGGAACACGGGCGTTCGGCCCGCGAAAGGCGCGTCGCGCATGAACTCCTCGATCGCGCTGCCCTTGTCGCAGCCGGCGGGCTTGAGCTCGAACACCATCTTGCCGGGCTGCATCTGGAGCGCGCCGCCGGCGGACTGCGCCGCCTCGCGCACCACCGCCTCGGCGGCGGCGGCAAGCTGCGGCGCGAGGCGGTAATGCAGCGCCACGCTCGCCCCCTTGTCCTCGAAGATGAGGCCCTGGTTGGCCGCGGCGAACTGGCGCACGGGATTCGCCGCGCGCTGCAGCAGCTTTACGGGGAAGCGATGGCGGTGGCGCTCGCCGCGCGCGTCGCGCCGCTCGGCGCCGTGCTGGCCGGCGATCGGCAGCTTCAGCGGATGGAACAGGACATCGATGCCGGCGAGCGGCCGGCCGCTCGCCAGCGCAAGCGCGCCGCCCGCCGCGCGGTGCAAGGCCGAAACCAGCTCGAGCTCGCGCGGCTCGACGCGCACCGCCTCGGGCCGCTGCTCGATATCGAGCAGCGTGCCGTCGATGTCGAGGAAAAAAGCCCAGTCGGCGCGCAACGGCGGCATCGCTAGCCCGTGCCCGCCTTGCGGCGCGCGGCCCGCGCGCGAGAGAGCACGCGGCGGCGATGGCGCATGCGCGCAGCGTCGAGCAGCATGCGGCCCGCCCAGCGGTACACGTTGAACTCCTGCACCAGGCTTCTCATGCTGCGCATGCGCGCGCGTTGCTCATCGGGAGACATGGTAAGCGCCAGATGCATGGCGGCCGCGGTCTGCTCCGTATCGTAGGGGTTCACGATGAGCGACTCGGAAAGCTCGCGCGCCGCGCCCGTGAACTGCGAGAGAATCAGCACGCCCTGCTCGTCGTCGCGCGCCGCCACGAACTCCTTGGCGACCAGGTTCATGCCGTCATGCAGGCTGGAGACGTAGCACAGGTCCGCGGCGCGGTACAGCTCGTAGACCTGCGCAGCGTCGTGGTGCTCGATTTTGAGCAGGATGGGAACATAGCCCGGCTGGCCGAAGCGCTCGTTGATGCGCGCCGCGAGCGCACGCACCTTGGCGTCGAGGTCCTGGTACTCGTCGATCGTCGAGCGCGACGGCGCGGCCACCTGCACGAAGGTGAACTGTCCGACCCAGCGGGGCTCGAGCTCGAACAGGCGCTCGATGGAGAGGAAGCGCTCGAGGATGCCCTTGGTGTAATCGAGGCGGTCCACGCCGACGCCGAGCCTCACCTCCGCCCCGGCGCCGAGCCGCGCGCGCACCTTCGTGCGGCATTCCTCGACGGGCGCCTGCAGCGCGAGCGCCGAGGGCGGCCATTCGATGGAGATGGGGTAGCGCCGCACCTCGGTCGGGTTGCCGCCGTAGGAGATCGTGAATGTCTCGCGGTCGACGCGCGCTTCCAAGAAGCGGTCGACGGTGTCGAAGAAATTGTTGCAGTGGAACTGGGTGTGGAAGCCGAGAATCGACGAGCCGAGCAGTCCCTCGAGCACCTCCTCGCGCCACGGCAGGATGCCGAAGGCCTCCGGGTTCGGCCAGGGAATGTGCCAGAAGGTGATGACCGTCGCGTGCGGCAGGCGCTCGCGCACCATGCGCGGCAGCAGCGCGAAGTGATAGTCCTGCACCATGAGGATAGGGTCCTCGGTCCGCGCCTCGTCGGCGACGATGTCCGCGAACCGCTGGTTCACGGTGCGGTAATGCTCCCAGTCCTGCGTGCGGAAGATGGGACGCGTATGCGCGATGTGACAGAGCGGCCACAGCCCCTCGTTGGCAAAGCCATAGTAATAGCCCTGCTCCTCGTCCGGGGAAAGCCAGACGCGCCGGATACTGTAGGCGGGCCGCTCGGGCGGGACCCTCACGTGATCGTGCTTGTCCACGGTTTCGCGGTCGGCTGAGCCCGCGCCGTGCGCGATCCACGTGCCGGAAGTCGCGCGCACGATGGGCTCGAGCGCCGTGACCAGGCCGCTCGCCGGACGCTGGATCTCGACCACGTTGTCCTTGCGCCGAACGTGGATGTAGGGCTCGCGGTTCGACACGATGAGGACTTCGTCGCCCTTGAGGTCCTGATGCAGGATGCGCCGCAGCGCTTCCGGGCCCCAGGTCGTCTGGCTCTCGTCGCGCGTGCGGCGCTCCGACTCGAGGTCGAGCACCAGCGCCTGGAGATCGCGCGCGATCGGCCGCAGCTCGCGCGAGGCCGCCTGCCAGCCGACCGGCGAGCGCAGCAGCGTCTCGCCGGCGAGCAGCGCCTTCAGCCCCGCCACCCAGCCGCGCCAGCTGATCTCGGCGATCACCACCGTAATGAGGGCGACTACGGTGGCGATCGCTGCGAAAAGGTAGAGCACGTATTTCTTGGTGTCGGCGCTGCGCCGCTGCACGAAGCTCATGTCGTGCACGATGACGAGCTCGCCGAAGCCCTCGCCGTCGGCGGTGGCGATGCGGTTTGCCGAGACGTGCAGCGGCCCGTCCTCGAGCTGCAGCACCCAGTTGCGTTCTTCGGCGGCAGCCGAGGTGCTGCAGCGGATTGCCTCGGGAAACGCCGAAGTGGCGTAGGCGATGCGCCCCGCGCGGTCGCAGTAGCCGAGCGCGTAGATGCGCTGGTCCTGGATGATGCGCTCGAAATAGCGCAGCACCTTTTCCGCCGCCTCCTGCGGCTCGCTCACCAGCCCGGCGAGCGGCTCCTGCGCGGTCTTGGCGATGAGCGCGCCGCGCGTGTCGAGGTCACGGACGAACCACTGGAGCGTGAGGCGATCCACAAGCGGCACCACCGCGTAAGCGATAGCGGCGAGCGCAAGCGCGAGGGGTACGACGAAACGCAGCGAAAGCGGCATGTGGCTCCAAGCGTTCCCTTACCCCCGAGCAAAGTTTACGCCCCCGCCGCCAAAACGAAAACCCCTTTTAATTCATAGACCTGCTGTCGCCAAGGGGCGTCAGTGCTGGCGGACTATCTTCCTCGGCGGGACCCAGGACTTCACGCACCTCGGCATCCGCGAGCGTCTCGACGCCTTTCAGCTTGCGCGCCATCTGGCGCGTGCGCATCTCGGCGTCGCCGATCGAGTTCGCCACGCTCTGCAGCTGCGCCTTGGTCCTGGCGAGGGTCTCGCCGAACTTGGCGAACTCGCCCTTCACCGCGCCCAGCACCTTCCACACCTCGGAGGAGCGCTTCTCGATCGCCAGGGTGCGGAAGCCCATCTGCAAGCTGTTCAGCAACGCGCTGAGCGTCGTCGGGCCGCAAACGGTCACCCGTACATCGCGCTGCAGCTGCTCGAACAGCCCCGGCCGGCGCAGCACCTCGGCGTACAGGCCTTCGAAGGGCAGATAAAGCAGGCCGAACTCCGTAGTGAAGGGCGGCTCGAGGTACTTCTCGGCGATGGAGCGCGCTTCCAGCCGCACCCGCGCTTCCAGCGCCTTCGCCGCCGCCTCCATCAGGACCGGGTCGCCGGCCTCCTGGGCGTCCTGCAGCCGCTGGTAGTCCTCCAGCGGAAACTTGGCGTCGATCGGCAGCCAGACCGGAAGTCCCTCATCGTCGCGCCCGGGAAACTTGATCGCGAACTCCACCCGCTCGCGCGAGCCCGGACGGGTCGCGATGTTGGTCTCGTACTGCTCGCGCGCCAGCACCTGCTCCAGCAGCGCCGCGAGCTGCACTTCGCCCAGCACCCCGCGGGTTTTTACATTGACGAGCACTTTTTTCAGGTCGCCGACGCCGATGGCGAGCGTCTGCATCTCGCCCAGCCCCTTGTGCACCAGCTCCAGGCGCTCCGAGACCTGCTTGAAGGATTCCGAAAGGCGCTGCTCGAGGGTGGCGTGCAGCTTCTCGTCGACGGTCTGGCGCATCTGCTCGAGCTTCGCCGCGTTGTCCTGCTGGATGCGCTCCAGGCGCTGCTCGACCGCCTGGCGCAGCGTCTCGAACTGCGCGTTCTGCACCGTGGCGATCGAGCTCATCTGCGTGGAGATCGTCTGGCTGAAGCTCGCCAGGCTGCGGCCGAGCTCCTCGCGCGCGTCGCGCGCGGAGGCGCGCTCACGCAGCAGCACCAGCGCCACCAGCCCCGCCGCCGCGCACGCCGCGATGAGGGTGAGCACCAGAAGCGTTTCGATCACGGATCGAGGTTACACCGAATCGCGCAGCGTGAGCGCCGGCGAGGCGCGCAGCACTTTGCGCGAAGACAGCCAGGCGTTGAGCGAAAGCAGAGCGATGCCGGCGAGCGGCCCGGCGATCCACAGCTCGGCGCTCGGCGGAAGATCGAGCTCGAACACGCGGCGCGCGAGAAGCTGGCCGATCGCCGCGGCGCCGAGGGTGGCGAGCAGCCCGGCCACGGCCCCCATGGCAAGAAACTCGACGCGCTGCGCGCGGGTCACCTGCGCGCGCGAAGCGCCGTAGACGCGCATCACCGCGGCTTCGCGCCGGCGCTCGTCCTCCGTCGCCACCAGCGCCGAATACAGCACCAGCAGCCCGGCGCCGAGGGCGAAGATGAAGATGAACTGCACTGCGCTCACCAGCTGGTCGATCACCTCCTGGGCCTGGCGCACCGCGGCGGCGACGTCGACGATGGTCACGTTCGGAAAGCGCGCGGACAGCTCGTTCAGCACCGCTTCGCCGCCCGGCTCGACGCGAAACGCGCTGACGAAGCTGGTCGGCATGCCCTCCAGCACGCGCGGCGGCGCGATGACGAAGAAGTTGACCTTCATCGAATCCCAGCGCAGCTTGCGCAGCGACGTGATGCGCGCGGTGAAGCTCTCGCCGCCGACGCTCCAGGTGAGCTCGTCGCCCAGCTCCCAGCCCAGGCGCCGCGCAATGCCCTCTTCGACCGAAAGCTCGCGGCCGAGCGGCTCCAGCCAGCGGCCGGCGGTCACCTGGTTGTGCGACGGCAGCTGCGTCATGTACGAAAGGTTGAACTCGCGCTCCACCAGGCGCTTGGCGCGCTCTTCGTCGTAGTCCGCTTCGGTCACCGGCTTGCCGTTCACCGCCACCAGGCGCCCGCGCACCATCGGGTAGAGATCCGGCACGGCAATCTTTCTTTCCCCGAAGAACTGCTGAATCTCGGACAGCTGCTCGGGCTGCACGCCGACGAGAAAGCGGTTGGGCGCATCGGGCGGCGCGCTGCGCCGCCAGGCCTCCACCAGATCATTGCGCGTAAACGTGAGCAGCAGCACCGCGGTCAGGCCGAGCGCGAGCGCCGCGACCTGCACCGCATTGCCGCGCGCGTGGCGGCGCAGGTTGGCGAGCCCGTAGCGCAAGCGGCGCCCGAGGCTGCGCACCACCAGCGGCCGGGTAAGCAGCTTCAGCACCGCCAACGCCACGGCGAAGAACGCCAGCACCGCGGCGGCAAAGCCGCCGACCACGTAGGCTCCGAGCTTGAGATCGCCCGCCTGCCAGACCAGCAGCGCGGCGAAAGCGACGGCGCCCGCCACGTACGAAACGTAGGCGCGGGCGCTGAAGCCGGTCTCGCGCCGCATCACGCGCATCGCGGGCACGTCCTTCAGCTGCAGAAGCGGCGGCAGCGCGAAGCCGAGCAGCAGCACCAGGCCGACGAGGAAACCCTGCAGCGCGGGCAGCGGCGTCGGCGGCGGCAGCTCGGCGCGCAGCAGCTCGGCGAGCGCCGCGCCGATCGCCTGCTGCGCGACGAAGCCGAGCGCCACCCCGGCGGCGCAGGCGCCGAGGGCGAGGAACAGGAACTCCAGCCCGTAGAGCGCCACCAGCCGCCGCTGCGTCGCACCGAGGCAGCGCATCACCGCGCAGCCGTCGAGGTGGCGCTCGACGAACCGCCGCGTGCCGAGCGCGATCGCCACGCCCGCCAGCACTGCGGCGAGCAGCGCGGTCAGGCCGAGGAAGCGCTCCGCGCGGTCGATCGACGCGCGCACCTGCGGCCGGCCGGTCTCGAGGTTCTCGATGCGCTGGCCCCGCTCCAGGCGGGGCTTGACGAAAGATTCGAACTGCTTGGTTCTCTCCGGCGGGCCCGCAGCGTACAGGTAGTACCACACCCGGCTGCCGGTCTGGACCAGGCTCGTCGCCGGCACGTCGGCCACGTTCATCAGGAGGCGCGGCGCGATGTTGAAGAAGTTCGCGCTGCGCTCGGGCTCGAGCGTCAGCACCGCGGCGACGCGCAGCTCGGCCCTGCCCAGGCGCACCGTGGCGCCGACCGGGGCTTGCAGCCCGGATACGAGCTGCTCGTCGAGCCATACCGTGCCTTTCTCCGGCCCGCGCTCGGCGGGCGCATCGGGCGCCGCGGGCGCCGGCGCCACGCGCAGCCGCCCGCGCAGCGGATAGTTCTCCGTGACCGCCTTGACGCCGGCGAGCTGGTTGCGCCCGCCGGCGAAAGCCATGCTGATGAAGTTGAGCGCCGCGGCGCTCTCGAGGCCCCGCGCCTCGATCGTCGCCGGGACTTCCGCGCTCCAGGGATGGTCGGAGACCAGCACCAGGTCCGCGCCGAGGAGCTGATGCGCATCGCGCAGCAGCGCCTGGCTGACCCGGTCGGCGAAGAACGCCACGCTGGTGGTGCTCGCCACCGCGATCACGAGCGCCATCGCCAGCACGCGCAGCTCGCCCGCGCGCCAGTCGCGCAACAGCATTTTCAATGCCTGCTTCATCGAATCGCCACCGTCAGCCATGCTACCTTAAGGCGACCGTCTCCCCGGGGAAGCAAGATGGAGAACTCCGAGCAACGCACCGAACTGGACAAGCTGCGCCAGGCCATCGCGGAAGCCGTGATGCAGGTGGACTACGCGATCAAAGTGAGCAGGCTGCGCGACGTGTGGATGGAACAGCATTGGACGCGCAAGCGCGAAGCGTCGAGTAACCCGCTCGTGAAGCGCGGCGAGAAGTATTTTTCCCAGAGCGACGAGGACGGCATCCTGCTCGAGATCTGCCGTCGCCTCGGCCTTGAACGCGGCGTGTTCCTCGAGATCGGCGCGGGCAACGGCCTGGAGAACAACAGCCTCATCCTGCTCATGCACGGCTGGCGAGGCGCGTGGCTGGGCGGCGAGCCGCTGGCGTTCGAGGTCCCGGAAGACGGGCCGCTGTTCTTCCAGCAGGCCTGGATCACCCGCGAGAACTGCCCGTCTCTCGTCTCGCACACGCTATCCGTGCTCGGTGAGCGGCAGGTGGACATGTTCTCGCTGGACCTCGACGGAAACGACCTCTACGTGCTCGAAGCGGCGCTCGAGTCGGGGCTCAGGCCGCAGATCGTCATCGTCGAGTACAACGCCAAGTTCCCGCCGCCCGTGCGCTGGTCGGTCAAGTACGATCCGCAGCATGTATGGGACGGCACCGATTACCAGGGCGCCTCACTGCAATCGTTTGTCGATCTGCTCGCAAGGTTCGGCTATCGGCTGGTCGCCTGCAATCTCACCGGAGGCAACGCGTTCTTCGTGCAGGAACGCCACGCGCCGCAGTTCGCCGATGTGCCGCAAAGCGTAGCGGAGCTGTTCATGCCGCCGGACTACTGCTGGTTCGTGACCAAGGGCCACCCCGTTTCCCCGCGCACGATCGAGATCTTCCTCGCTGCGCGCGCCAGCAAGGCCTAGGCGAGCCGCCCTGCCTGCAGGCGCACCACGCGCCGGCAGCGCGACGCGAGCGGCTCGTCGTGCGTGACCAGCACCAGCGTGGTGCCGAACTCGCGGTTCATCTCGAACAGCAGCTCGATCACCGCCGCGCCCGACTCCGCGTCGAGGCTGCCGGTCGGCTCGTCGGCGAAAAGCAGCTTCGGGCGCACTACGAACGCGCGCGCGAGCGCCACGCGCTGCTGCTCGCCGCCCGAAAGATGCTTCGGGTAATGGTGCAAGCGCTCGCCGAGCCCGACGCGCTCGAGCATTGCCTTTGCGAGCAGCGTCGCCTCCGGGTTGTCGGCCAGCTCGAGCGGCAGCATCACGTTCTCCAGCGCGGTGAGCGAAGGCAGCAGCTGGAAGGACTGGAACACGAAGCCGACGCTGCGGCCGCGCAGCTCGGCGCGCCGGTCCTCGTCGAGCGAGAACAGATCCGCCCCCTCGATGGTCACGCTGCCGGCGCTCGGCGTATCGAGTCCGGCGAGGATGGCGAGCAGCGTGGACTTGCCCGAGCCCGAGGCGCCGACCACCGCCACCACCTCTCCGGGGGTGACCTCGAGATCGATCTCGCGCAGAATGACGAGGTCCGACGCACCGCTCTTCACGGTCTTGCCGATGCCCCGCGCGCTCAGAACGCTGTTGCTCGTCATGCTGCTTGCGTCAAGCGGGGCGGCGGTTTGCGCGGAAAAGTCCATTGTGGTCTTCGGTGACAGCCTGTCGGCGGCCTATGGCATCACGCAGGCGCGCGGCTGGGTGGCGCTGCTGAGCGCGCGCCTCAAGCGCGAGCGACCCGATTATATCGTCGTCAACGCCAGCATCTCCGGCGACACGTCGAGCGGCGGCGCCTCGCGCATCCAGAAGACCCTGCAGCTGCACAAGCCCGCGGTGCTGATCCTGGAGCTCGGCGCCAACGACGGCCTGCGGGGCCTGCCGATCGCGCAGATGAAGCAGAACCTCGGCCGCATCATCGAGCAGGCGCAGAAGGCCGGCGCGCGCGTGGTGCTGGTCGGGATGAAGCTGCCGCCGAACTACGGCCCGGACTACACGCACGCTTTCGAAGCGGCCTTCGCCGATCTCGCCCGGCGCCACAAGACCGCGCTGGTGCCTTTCCTTCTCGAGGATTTCGCCGAGAAGCCGGAGCTTTTCCAGCCCGACCGCATCCACCCGGCGGAGGCGGCGCAGCCGCTCATGCTCGATCGCATATGGAAAGCGCTCGCGCCGCTGCTCAAGTCACCGTGAGACGCGACGGACCCGCGGCCGTTTGCCCGATGACGGCGGCTTCGGCGAAACCGCGGCTGCGGAATTCCGCCAGCACGGCAGCGGCCGCATCGGCCGCGCAGGACACGAGCAATCCGCCGCTGGTCTGCGGATCCGAGAGCAGCTTGCGCTGCCACTCGGCGAAATGCGCCGGCAGCGCGACCTCGGCGCCGTAGCTTTTCCAGTTGCGCTCGGAGGCACCGGTCGCGACGCCCTGCTTCACCCGGTCGAGCGCCTCGGCAATCACCGGGACCGCGTCGAAGCGCACTGCGGCGCCGAGCTTCGAGCCGCGCAGGATCTCGAGCAGGTGGCCCGCGAGGCCGAAGCCGGTGATGTCGGTCAGCGCGTGCACGCCGGGCATCTCGGCCAAGGCGAGGCCCGGCGTGTTGAGCCGCGTGGTCCAGTCGAGCATCGCCGCATAGCCCGCCTCGGAGAGCTTGCCCTTCTTGAGCGCCGCCGAAAGGATGCCGATGCCCAGCGGCTTGCCGAGAATCAGCACGTCGCCGGCGCGCGCGCCGCTGTTCTTCTTCACCTTGTCCGGATGGACCAGGCCGAGCGCCGCCAGGCCGTAGATCGGCTCGAGCGTGTCGATCGAGTGGCCGCCGGCGATCGGAGCTCCCGCCGCCGCGCACACCGACTCTCCGCCCTCGAGGATCCTCCGGATCACCGCGACCGGCAGCTTCTCGAGCGGCATGCCGACGATCGCCAGCGCGAAGATCGGTCGCGCGCCCATGGCGTAGACATCCGATAGCGCGTTGGTGGCGGCGATGCGTCCGAAGTCGAAGGGGTCGTCGACGATCGGGGTGAAGAAGTCCGTGGTGGCCACCAGCGCCTGGCTGTCGTTCAATCGATACACCGCGGCGTCGTCGGAGGTCTCGGTGCCCACGAGAAGATCGCGCGGCAGCCCGCGGATAGGCGTCGAGGCGAGTATCTCGGACAGCACGGCGGGCGCGATCTTGCAGCCGCAGCCGCCGCCATGGCTGAACTCGGTGAGGCGAATCCGTTCGGGAGCATTCATCGGCGTAGAATTTTAGCGCATGAAAGATATGGATTTTTCGGCGTTCGACGCGATCATCGACTGCCGCTCTCCGGCAGAATACGCCGAGGACCACATCCCCGGCGCGATTTCCGCGCCGGTGCTGGACGACGCCGAGCGCGCCGCGGTCGGCACGATGTACAAGCAGGTTTCGCCGTTCGACGCGAAGAAGCGCGGCGCGGCGCTGGTGGCGAAGAATGTCGCGCGCCACGTCGAAACGCTGTTCGCCGACAAGCCACGCGGCTGGCGTCCGCTCGTGTACTGCTGGCGCGGCGGCAAGCGCTCGGGCGCGATGGCGCATATCCTGCGCGAAATCGGCTGGGACGCGCGCGCTCTCGAAGGCGGCTACCGCGCCTATCGGCGCTGGGTGGTCGACGAGCTGGAGAAGATGCCCGCACGGTACGAATTCGTGGTGATCCACGGGCCGACCGGCAGCGGAAAGAGCCGCCTGCTCGCGGCGCTGAGGGAAGCCGGCGCCCAGGTGCTCGACCTCGAAGGCCTTGCCGCGCACCGCGGCTCGGTGCTGGGCGAGCTTCCCGGGCAGCCGCAGCCCACGCAGAAGGGCTTCGAGAGCCTGCTGCGACACGCTCTGTCGCGCCTCGACGCCGGCCGGCCGGTCTTCGTCGAAGGCGAATCCAAGAAGATCGGGCAGCGGCAGGTTCCCGAGGCGCTCATCGCGCGCATGCGCGCCTCGGAGTGCCTGCTGCTCGACACGGCGCCCGCGGCGCGGGTCCAGCTCCTCACTGACGAGTACCGGCATTTCCTGGGCGACACGCGCTCGCTCGAGCGCCAGCTCGACTGCCTCGTCGCGCTTCACGGGCAAGAAAAGATCGCCTCGTGGAAGTCGCTTGCCGCGCGCGGCGCCTGGGAAGATCTCGTTACGCGGCTCCTCGCCGAGCATTACGACCCGGCGTACCGCCGCTCTGCGACGCGCAATTTCGCCCGCTTGGCGCAGGCGCGCTCGGTACGCATCGAGTCGGCCGACGCGACCGCGTTCCGCGAGGCGGCGCGCTCCCTGATGGAGCAGGCGGTTCCCGCGTGAACCCCCTTGCCGCCGCCGCGCTCGCCGCGGGCGAGCTGATCTGCGAGTTCAGCGACGGCTATCGCAAGAGCCTGCTCGCCGAGATCGCGGGCGACCGGGCGCGCACCGAGCTCGTGCTCCTGTTCGAGGCCCTCTCGCGCGAGGGGGCGCAGGTCCTCTCCACCGTGAGGCCCGGGCGGCGCACGGTCGACGTGCGCGCGACCGAGAAGCTGCTTCACCTCATCGAGCGTGAAGGGCCAAGCGTGCGCGTCACTACCCTCACCCGCTGCACGCGCACGCGTTGGCGCGAGGGCGAGCAGGTCTGCACCCGCTTCGATGCGCGCCACGCCTGGCACTTCGATACCACCGCGCACCTGGAGCCCGACGCTTCATTCCGCCGCCAGCCTTCGGGCGCCGCGCTGGGCAGCTGCGAACCGTGGCGCGTCGAGCCCTGAAATTCAGCTCAGCCCGGCGAGAACCCTGACGTGCTGCACGACGCTGCGGCCGAGCGCCGACAGCGCGTAGCCGCCCTCGAGCACCGAGACGATGCGGCCCTGGGCGTGGCGCTCCGCCACGTCCTTCACCTGCTCGGTCACCCAGGCGTAGTCGTAATCCGACAGGCGTAGCATCGCCATGTCGTCCTCGCCGTGGGCATCGAAGCCCGCCGAGAAGAGCACGAGCTGCGGCGCGAACTCCTCGAGCGCCGGCATCCAGCTCTCCCGCACGGCGTCGCGAAACTCGTGCGAGCCGCTGCCGGCGGCGAGCGGCACGTTCACCATGTTGGCCGCAGGATCCTCGGTGCCGCTGTACGGGTAGAACGGGTGCTGGAAGGTGGAGACCATCAGCACCTGCGGATCGCCCTCGAAGATGTCCTCGGTGCCGTTGCCGTGGTGCACGTCGAAGTCCACGATCGCGACGCGCTCCAGGCCGTGCCGCTGGATCGCGTGGCGCGCGGCGACCGCGACATTGTTGAAGATGCAGAAGCCCATCGGCCGCGCCCGGCAGGCGTGGTGGCCCGGCGGGCGCACCGCGCAGAAGGCGGTGCTGACTTGCTTTTCAAGTACCAGATCAACCGCAAGGACGGCGGCGCCGGCGGCGCGCAGAGCGGCCTGCAGGCTCCACGGGTTCATCGCGGTGTCGGGATCGAGGTGGACGGTGCCGCTCCGCGGCGCGGCGCCGCGGATCGCCTGCACGTACTCGACCGGATGCACGCGCGCGAGCTGCTCGTCGCTGGCGAGCGGCGCCTCGTAGCGCTGCAAATGCTGGCCGAGCCCCGAGGCGATCAGCTGGTCCTCGATCGCCGTCAAGCGCGCCGGCCGCTCGGGATGGTAGGCACCCATGTCGTGCTTTAGGCATTCCGGATGGGTGATGAACGCCGCGGGCATCGCATTTCGATCTTAACCCATCGAGTACAATGGCCGCATGCTCCTCAAGGCCGAGTTTCAGGCGCAGCAGCTCGCGCGCGGACCGATCGAACGGGTGATCGAAGCGGCCGGCAACATCATCCTGGGCAAGGAACCCCAGGTGCGCCTGGCGCTCGCCTGCATGCTCGCGCGCGGCCACCTGCTGATCGAGGACCTGCCCGGCGTCGGCAAGACCACGCTCGCCCATGTGCTCGCGCGCTCGCTCGGGCTGCACTTCCAGCGCATCCAGTTCACGAGCGACATGCTGCCCGCCGACATCATCGGCGTGTCGGTCTACGAGCGCGAGACGGGCGGCTTCAAGTTCCATCCCGGCCCGATCTTCGCGCAGGTGATCCTGGCCGACGAAGTGAACCGCGCGACGCCCAAGACGCAGTCCGCCCTGCTCGAGGCCATGGAGGAGCACCAGGTGACCGCGGAGGGCGAGACGCGCAAGCTGCCGGCGCCGTTCTTCGTCATCGCCACGCAGAATCCTTCCGAGCAGGTCGGCACCTTTCCGCTGCCCGAGTCGCAGCTCGACCGCTTCACCATGCGCATCGAGCTCGGCTATCCCGACCGGGACGCCGAGCGGGCGCTGCTGTTGGGCACCGACCGACGCGACCTGCTGGCGACGCTGGACCCGAGCATGACGCCGGCGGAGCTCGTCGAGCTGCAAGCCGGCGTGCAGCGCGTGCATGTCGCGCCCGCGCTCCTCGATTACGTGCAGGCGATCGTCCAGCATACGCGGCGCTCGCCGAGCTACGTCGCCGGCCTGTCCCCGCGCGCCGCGCTCGCGCTGGTGCACTGCGCACGCGCCTGGGCGCTGCTCGAAGGCCGCGACAAGGTGCTCCCGGAGGACGTGCAGGCCATCCTGCCGGGCGTGGCGGCGCACCGGCTGCGCCCGGCGCACGACGCCACGCGACGCGTCGACGTCGGCGCCCAGCTGCTCGCGGCAGTGCCGATCCCATAGAAGTCAAAGCCGACACGCTGCACCCGGCGCCCAAGCCGGCGGGCAGCGTTTCGATGCCGGCGTGGGCGTCGGCGGTCCTGCTGGTGTCGGCCCTGCTGATCGCGCTTGGCTACTGACCTATAGCGCCGTAGGGCGCTCGCTGCGCGAGCTGCGCGCGAGCACGCTCGCCTCGATGCTCGAGGCCGAGGTGCGCAGCCACGTGCAGGCGCTGGTGAAGATCGCCTCGCCGCACGGCTCCCCCGACGAGTACTGCAACGCGCCGGCGCGGCGGCCGCTCGTCGAGCAGCTGGCGCTTGCGCTCGAGGAGCAGGGCGCGGTCGCCTTCAACGCCATCGACCGCTCCCGCCGCGTCGTCGCTTCGCGCTTCCGCGAATATTGCGGCCTGCAAGTGGCGCCGCGGGCGTTCGAGCGTGAGCTCGCGCCGGTCTTCAAGGGCGAAACCCGCTTCGTGCGGCCCTATCCCGAGCAGGAGCGCTTCCAGTCGCTGCCGGACAAGCGGCCGCTCGAGCGCCCGGTCACCTGGTTCGAGACGCCGGTGCGCGATGCGGCCGGCGACATCGTCGCTTCGCTCGGCTTCGGGGAATACGCAGACGGGCAGTTCGCGCGCATCCTGCTCGCCGGGCGCACCGGCGAGACCGGCGAGGCGTACGCCTTCGACCGGCGCGGTACGCTGCTGTCGCAGCCGCGCTATCCGGCGGCGCCCGCGCCGCTCGCTGCGCGGGCGGCCGACGCCGCGCACGGCGCTCTGCTCGATCCCTATGTGAGCTACCACGGGGCCGCGGTCATCGGCGCCTGGCGCTGGCTGCCCGAGCACGACCTCGGCGTCGCGGTCGAGATCGGCGCCGAGGAAGCGTACGCGCCGCTGCGCTATCTGAACATCGCGTTCGGCGGGGTGTTCGGCGCCCTCGCCATCGCGGTGTTCGCCGCGCTCGGCTCCGCGCTTTCCGTCATCCGCCTGCGCAAGGAAAGCGGCCGGCGCCTCGGACCCTACCGCCTGGGGCGGCAGATCGGCGAAGGCGGCGTGGCGAACGTCTACCTCGCGCAGCACGACCTCCTCAAGCGCCCGACGGCGGTCAAGCTGCTGAAGCCCGCGCGCGCGACCGACGAGATGGTCGCGCGCTTCGAGCGCGAGGTGCAGCTTGCCTCGAGCCTCTCGCGCCCCAACACGGTGGAGATCTTCGACTACGGGCGCATGCGCGACGGGCTGTTCTATTACGCGATGGAGTATCTCGACGGGCTGACCGTCTCCGAGGTCATCGCGCGCAGCGGCGCCTTACCGGTGGCGCGCGCGATCCACGTGCTGCGCCAGGCGTGCGCCGCGCTTGCCGAAGCGCACGGCAAGGGGCTGGTGCACCGGGACATCAAGCCCGAGAACATCATGGTGTGCCGCTACGGCGGCATCTACGACTTCGTCAAGATCCTGGATTTCGGCCTGGTCAAGAGCCTGGCGCGCGAGCACAGCCGGGACCTCACCCGCAGCCTGCACATCCTCGGCACCCCGCTCTACATGGCGCCCGAGAGGCTGCGCGATCCCGCGGACGTGGACGCGCGCGCCGATATCTACGCGCTCGGCGTCGTCGCCTTCCTGATGCTGGCGGGCAGGCGCATGTTCGAGTCGAGCGACGACCTGCAGCTCACCACCAAGATCCTGAACGACGATCCGCCGCCGGTCTCGCAGGCCGCGCGCCAGCCCATCCCGGCGGAGCTCGATCTCATCGTGGCGTCGTGCGTGGAAAAAAAGCGCGCGGACCGGCCCCAGCGAATCACGGACCTGGCCGAGGCATTCGATGCGCTCGCCGCCGAGCACCCGTGGACGCAGCGCGAGGCGGCCGCGTGGTGGGCCGAAGTTCCCGAAAGGAGATGATGACAGGACACAATCCTTCGGTAGAATCCGCCATTCCGCGCGGGGCAGCAGGCAAGTCGCAAACAGCCGCCGCGCGAGCAACCCGATGCCTTCCGGAACCCGCTATTTCCTCGAAGTCAATCCCCGCATTCCCAGGCGCCTGGCGCGGCTCGAGGAGCTGGCCAACAACCTGTGGTACAGCTGGGACCGCCCGACCCGGGCGCTTTTCGCCAAGCTGAACCCGGCGCTGTGGGAAGCCGTGGGCCACAGCCCAAAGGCGCTGCTCAAGCGCATCGACGAGCAGCGGCTGATCGACGCGGCCACCGACCCGGCCTTCCTCGACAGCCTGACGCGCGTGCTGGCCGCATTCGACGCCTACCATGCCGAGCCGCCCTTCAAGCAGAGCTCGGGCAGCGTGGCGCGCGAAGACCTGGTGGCGTATTTCTGCGCCGAGTTCGGCGTGCACGAGAGCCTGCCGATCTACTCCGGGGGCCTGGGCATCCTTGCCGGCGACCATTGCAAGGCGGCGAGCGACTTCCAGCTCCCCTTCATCGCCGTGGGGCTGCTCTACCGCCAGGGGTATTTCACCCAGACGATCGACGGCGAGGGCCGCCAGCGCGCGGAGTACTACGACTCGGACTTCGATGACCTGCCGATCCAGCCGGTGAAGCGCAAGGATGGCGCGGAGCTCGCCGTGGAGCTCGCGCTGCCCGGCCGCAAGCTCCTGGTGAAGGTATGGCAGGCGCGCATCGGGCACGTGTCGCTTTACCTGCTCGACACCGAGCTGCCGGAGAACGCGGAGCGCGATCGCGACATTGCCCACCGCCTCTACGGCGGCGACCGCGTCACGCGCCTCGAGCAGGAGATCGTGCTCGGCGTAGGCGGCATGCGCGCCCTCGCGGCGATGGAGCTGCGTCCCACGGTCTGGCACATCAACGAGGGGCACGCCGCGTTCCTGGTGCTCGAGCGCATGCGCGCGCTCGTGGTCCAAGGCAAGCCGCTCGACGCCGCGATCGAGGCGGTGGCCGCGAACACGGTGTTCACCACGCATACCCCGGTGCCGGCCGGCCACGACCAGTTTTCCGACGCCATGGTGATTCCGTATCTGCGCAGCTGCTTCGCGGAGCTCGGCACGCCGGACAAGGTCGCGGCGCTCGCACGCCCGCCGTCCGGGGGCGACTTCAACATGACCGCGCTCGCGCTGCGCGGCTCGCGTCATCACAACGGCGTCTCGCGCATCCACGGCGGCGTGTCGCAGCGGCTGCTGCACAACTTCTGGCCGCAGGTGTCCCCCGAGGAAAACCCGGTCGGCTACATCACCAACGGCGTGCACGTGGCGACTTTCCTCGCGCCCGAATGGAGCGAGGTGCTCGACCGCTTTCTCGGCGTGGGCTGGATGCACCGCCTGGGCTATCCCGGCATCTGGGAAAAGATCCGCGACATTCCGGACCACATCTTCTGGAGCGTGCGCCAGGACATCAAGGCGCGCATGCTGCACATGGTGCGCCACCGCCTCGCCGCGCAGCACACGCGCAACCACGGCAGCGAGTCGCACCTGGAGCGCCTGCTGCGCTACGCCGACCCGGCGAAGCCCAATGTGCTCACCATCGGCTTCGGACGGCGCTTCGCCACCTACAAGCGCGCGACGCTGCTGTTCAACGACCTCGAGCGGCTCAAGCGCATCGTCGGCGACCGCGATCGCCCGGTGCTGTTCCTGTTCTCCGGCAAGGCGCACCCGGCCGACGAGCCGGGCCAGGACCTGATCCGCGCCATCGCCCAGATGTCGCAGGCACCCGAGTTCGAGGGCCGCATCCTGTTCCTCGAAGGCTACGACCTGCATATCGGGCGGCGCCTGGTATCCGGCGTCGACGTGTGGCTCAACAATCCGGTGCACCCGCTCGAGGCTTCGGGCACCTCCGGCATGAAGGCCGGCATGAACGGCGCCATCAACCTGTCGATCCTGGACGGCTGGTGGGACGAGGGCTACGACGGCGAGAACGGCTTTGCGATCAAGCCGGCCTCGCCCGACCTCGATCCGCACCGCCGCGACCGCGAGGAGGCGCGCACGCTCTACGAGATCCTGCAGGATCGCGTCGTGCCGCTCTACTACGCGCGCTCCAACGGCGGCTACTCGCCGGACTGGATCCGCATTGCGAAGCGCTCCATGGCCTCGCTGCTGCCGCGCTACGACGCTTCGCGCATGCTCGGCGAGTACGTCTCCAAGTATTACCTGCCCGCCTCGCGCCAGGGGCGCAAGTACAGCGAAGCGGGCTATCAAGCGGCCATTGCGATCGCGCAGTGGAAAGCCAAGGTGCGCGCCGCGTGGCCGGGAGTCGCCGCGCGCAGGCTGGACACGCCGAAGACGCGCATCCAGTTCGGCGAGAGCATCCCGGTGGAGATCGCGGTGAAGCTGAACGGCCTGGAGCCGTCCGACGTCTGCGTCGAGCTGCTGCTCACGCGCGGCTTGCGCGAGTCGCCGCTAGTGCAGCACAGCCACGAGTGCGCGCCGGAGGGCACGCTCGACAGCGGCGAGCACCGCTACCGGCTCGATCTCAAGCCCGGGCTCGCCGGCCGGCTCGACTATCGCATCCGCATCTTCCCGCGCCACGAGCTGCTCACGCACCCGTTCGAGCTCGGCCTGAGCTGTTGGGTTTGACGAGCAGCACGAGCGCGCGTCCCTGCAGGGGATAGGTGGCGCCGGCCCCGTAGCGGCGTCCCTCGAACGCCTCGTGCCCGGTATCGAGAAGCGCGTCCCAGCGCTCGCCTTCGCGCCCCGGCAGGGCGAATGCGATCGGCTCGTGGTGCGCGTTGATCAATAGCAGCAGGTCGTCGTCCTCGACCAGGCGCGCGAGCTCGTCGCGCTCGGTGAGCCCGCGGCCCGAGATCAGCACGCCGAGCGAGCGCGCGAAGCTCTTGTTCCAGTCGTGGTCGCTCATCTCGCGGCCGTCGCTCGACAGCCACGAGATGTCCTTCATTTCCGGGTCGCGCACGGCGCGGCCGCGGAAGAAGGTGCGCCTGCGGAACAGCGGATGCGCGTTGCGCAGCCGGATGAGCTGCGCCACGAACTGCATCAGCGCGCGCGCGTCCGTGTCGAGCTGCCAGTCGACCCAGGAGAGCTCGCTGTCGTGGCAATAGGCATTGTTGTTGCCGTGCTGCGTGCGCCCCATCTCGTCGCCCGCCACCAGCATCGGCACGCCCTGCGAGAACACCAGCGTTGCGAGCAGGTTGCGCTTCTGGCGCTCGCGCAGCGCGCGCACGTGCGGCTCGTCGCTCGGGCCCTCCACGCCGCAGTTCCAGCTGCGGTTGTTGTCCGAGCCGTCGCGATTGCCTTCGAGGTTGGCCTCGTTGTGCTTGTGCTCGTAGCTCACCAGGTCGTGCAGCGTAAAGCCGTCGTGCGCGGTGACGAAATTGATGCTCGCGGTGGGGCCGCGTCCGGTGCGCTGGAAGATGTCGCTCGAGCCCGAGAGGCGCGAAGCCAGCTCGCCGATGGTGCCGCCGTCGCCCTTCCAGTAGGAGCGCACCGCGTCGCGGTACTTGTCGTTCCATTCCGCCCAGCCCGGCGGGAAGTTGCCGAGCTGGTAGCCGCCCTCGGCGAGGTCCCACGGCTCGGCGATCAGCTTCACCTGGGAGATCACCGGATCCTGGCGCAGCGCGCAGAGGAAGGCGCCGTTGCGGTCGAACTGGTTGCCCGCGCTGCGCGCGAGCGTCGAGGCGAGGTCGAAGCGAAAGCCGTCGACGTGCATCTCCTGCACCCAGTAGCGCAGGCTGTCCATGATGAGGGCGAGGACCACGCGGTGCGCGGCGTTGAAGCTGTTGCCCGTGCCGGTGTTGTCGAGATAGCGCCGCGGCTGGGACGGGTCCAGGCGGTAATAGATGAAGTTGTCGATGCCGCGGAAGCTGAGCGTCGGCCCGGTGTGGTCGCCTTCGCCGGTGTGGTTGTACACGACGTCGAGGATCACTTCGATGCCCGCCGCGTGGAGCTTCTTCACCATGGTCTTGAACTCGCCGAGCGTCCCGGTCGCCGAGTAGCGCAGGTCCGGGGCAAAGAAGCCGATGCTGTTGTAGCCCCAGTAGTTGCGCAGGCCATGCTGCAGCAGGTGCTTCTCGTCGACGAAGCAGTGCACCGGCAGCAGCTCGACCGCCGTGGCGCCGAGCGTCTTCAGATGGCGGATCGCCGGTGCCGTCGCAAGGCCGGCGTACGTGCCGCGCAGCTGCTCGGGCACCTCGGGGTGCAGCTGCGTGAAGCCCTTCACGTGCAGCTCGTAAAGGACCGTGTCCTGCCACGGAATGCGCGGCGGCCGGTCCTCGCCCCAGCTGAACGCGGTATCGACGACCTGGCAGCGTCCCAGTCCGGCGGAGACTTTTCCCTTGATGAGCTTGGCGTAGGGATCGAGCAGCACCTTGCTCGGGTCGAAGCGGTGGCCGTGGTCCGGCTCCTGCGGCCCGTGGACGCGGTAGCCGTAGAGCTGGCCGGGACGCGCGTCGGGCAGGTAGCAATGCCAGATGAAGTCGGTGCGGTCGCGCAGCTCGATGCGCTCGAGCTCCCTGCGTCCCCTGGGATCGAACAGGCACAGCTCCACGCGCTGCGCATGCTTCGAGAACAGCGCGAAGTTGACGCCGGACCCGTCCCAGGTGGCTCCCGGGGGATAGGGCCGGCCGCGCCAGACGGTGCTGCGCGCTGCGACGGTACGGGCGGGTGCCTCCACTCCCGCGCTAGATTACGCGGAAATAACTCTGGCGGGCTGCACCAGGTGACACCCGTTGGTGCGCCAGCTTCCGTCCTTCTGGCGTTGCATGGAGAAATAGGCCACCCAGAGCCCCCCGGCGCGATCGGTGATCTGCACCTGCTGCACCACCTAGCCGCCCATCACCATGGGCTCGAGGAAAGACAAGCGCGCCGGGCGGTACACGGCGCGGTAGGCCATGCGCATCACGTCGAGAAAGCGCTCCGGCGTGCCGAACGTATCCTGGACCGCGGGCGCGGCGGGCGGCAAGGCAAGCCCTAGCCAGAGCAGCAGCCTCATCAGATGGGTCCCCGGGCGCGCAGCACCTGCTCCAGCCGGTCGCGCTCGGCCAGCACCTTCTGCGCGTACTGCGCCGAGCCGTCCCAAAACGCGCCGTTGTAGAACTGAAGGCCGGCCTCCAGGGTGCCGGTGCGGTGCACGTATTCCTGCAGGATGCGCGTGCCGACCATGATGTTGCTTTCGGGGTCCAGCACCGAGTCTTCGCCGCCCAGCGCGTCGAGCTTGGCGCGGTGGTACTTGGGAATGATCTGCATCAGCCCCTTGGCGCCCATCGCGCTCTCGGCGATCGGATTGAAGCGCGACTCGATCGAGATCACGGCGAGCACCAGCAGGGGATCGAGCCCCACCTCGCGCGCCGCGCGGTGCGCGGCCTGCACCATGCGCTCGGTCGCCTCCGCGGCGATGGTGAAGCGCCGCGAAAGATGCTCCACGAGGATGCGCTGCGCCGGCTCGAGCGGCGCAGCATTCTCGGGCGGCGCAGCGGCGGGCGGCCCGGCCGGGAGGCAGGAAAGCGCGACGTCGCTGTCCGCCGGCGCGAGCGCTTCGCCCGAGCCGGCGATCAACGCCGCTCCCACGGCGGCGATCGTCCAATGGGCGAGGTTGGCGTGCATGAGCGTGGGCATGGTAGGTCGCTCGTGCACCGCCGCACTATCGCCGCCGGTTGAATTTCCTGTCGCGCGCCGACTACACCGGGTCGGAGTCGCGCTACGTCATGAATCAAGTCCGGGCGATAGTCGCTGTTAGCACTACTCAATATCATCGCCGCAGACCAAGAAACCCGTTCCTCTCGAAACAAAAGGCCGAAAACTCATGAAAATCGTTGCCCTGGTCCTCGCTGGCGGGGAAGGCACGCGTCTCTACCCGCTCACCGCCGAGCACGCGAAGCCCGCGCTGCCATTCGCCAATGGCTATCGCATCGTGGACTTCGTGCTGAGCAACCTGGTCAACTCGAAGATCTCCACGCTCTACGTCCTGGCGCAGTACAAGCCCGAATCGCTGATGCGCCATATATCGGTTGCGTGGGCGCCGTGGTTTGCCGACGAAGGCACGATCAAGGTGCTGCTGCCGCGCGCCAACACCTTCGACGGCCAGTTCAAGGGCACCGCCGACGCGGTGTACCAGTACCTGGACCTGCTGCAGGCGCATTCTCCCGATGTCGTGGCGGTGTTCGCGGCCGACCATATCTACCGCATGGACGTGCGCCAGATGGTGGACTTCCATCGCAAGCGTGACGCCGACGTCACCGTTTCCGCTGTAGCGGTGCCGCTCGACAAGGCGTCGTCTTTCGGCATCGTGTCGGCAGACGTCGACGGGCGCGTGCACGAGTTCCGCGAGAAGCCGCAGCGCGCGACGCCGATCCCTCACAAGCCGGCGTATGTCTACGCCTCGATGGGCAACTACCTGTTCGATCCGCGCGTGCTCGAAAAAGCGCTGCACGAAGCGCGCAACCGCGGCGACACCGACTTCGGCCGCGACGTCCTGCCGCGGCTTTGCGAGACCGCGCGCGTTCATGCGTACGACTTTGCCGAAAACGAGGTCCCCGGGGTGCAGGACTTCGAGGAGCGCGCGTACTGGCGCGATGTCGGCACGCTGACCGCGCTTGCCGCGGCTCAGCAGGATGCGATGGGGCATCGCCCGAGGTTCAGCCTGTGGAACCCGCGATGGCCGATCCGTGGCGAGCACGACGCGGCGCTGCTCCCGAAGATCCAGGGCTGGAAGGGCGAAGCGATGACCGGCGCGGCTAGCGCTGCGGCAGCATGGCGAGGCCCCGGTAGAGACCCGCGTACCGGCGAGCGGCTTCACCCCAACTGAAATCGCGCGCCATCGCGGCGCGCTGGATTCTCGTCCAGCGCGCCGGGTCGCGGTACGCGGCCAGCGCGCGGCGCACCGCCGCCACCAGCGCGGCGCTTTCGGCGCTCTCGAACAGGAATCCGGTGACACCGTCGACCACGGTGTCGACCAGCCCGCCGGTGGCGCGCGCCACGGGCGGGGTCGCATAGCGCTGGCTGTACATCTGATTGAGGCCGCAAGGCTCGAAGCGCGAAGGCATCAGGAACACATCGGCCCCGGCCTCGATGGCATGGGCGAGATCCTCGTCGAAGCCGATCGCCACCGCCACGCGCCCCGGGTGGCGCGCCGCAATCGCCGCCAGCGCCCGCTCGTGCTCCGGCTCTCCTTTGCCGAGAACCGCAAGCTGGGAAGGCATGGCGACCAGCTCCTCGGCCGCCGCCGCGAGCAGGTCGATGCCTTTCTGGTGCGTGAAGCGGCCCACCGCGCCGAGCAGCGGCAGCTCGTCGTCGACGGGCAGATGCAGGCGCCGCTGGAGCGCCGCCTTGTTCTCGGCCTTCGCTTCCAGCGAGTTCGCATCGTAGCGCCGCGCGATGCGGGCGTCGGTCGCCGGATCCCAGGTCCCGGTATCGATGCCGTTCAGGATCCCGGTGAGCACGCTGCGCCGCCTGCGCAGCAGGCCATCCAGGCCGCAGCCGAACTCGGCGGTCTGGATCTCGCGCGCATAAGTGGGGCTCACCGTGCTGAGCGCATCGGCGTACGCGAGCCCGCCCTTCAGGAAGGAAAGCTTGCCGTGGAACTCCACGCCCTCCATCGTGAAGCACGCCGGCGCCAGCTCGAGCTTCCCGAGCAGCCCGGCGTCGAAGTTGCCCTGGAACGCGAGGTTGTGCACGCTCATCAGGGTCGCCGCGCGCTGCGGCTCGCCGTCCAGATAAACAGGCGCCAGCGCGGCCGGCCAGTCGTTGCAATGCACGACCTGCGGGCGCCAGGGGAGCGGCGAGCGCGGCGTGCCGAGCAGCGCTGCAACTTTCGAAAGCACGCCGAAGCGCAAGGCGTTGTCGTCCCAGTCGCGCCCGTCGTTCGTCTGGTAAGGACCACCGTCGCGCACGTAGAGCCGCGGGCAGTCGACGACGAGGAAGGGCTGCGCGTCGTAGAGGCGACATTCTTCCCCAAGGACCTGTACCGTTGCCCGCGGCTTTGCGTGGCCCAAGGTTTCGAGAACTTCCCTGTAGCCGGGCAGCAAGGTGCGAACGTCCACCCCGGCGTCGCGCAGCGCCCCGGGGAGCGCCGCGCTCACGTCGCCCAGCCCGCCGGTCTTGGTCATGGGCGCGCATTCGGGCGTCACGAACAGCACGCGGGCGGAGCTATCGATGGGAGACACCATATTTGCAGCGCACGGTCGGCGAATGCTCAGGCGCATCGCGCCTGCGGTCAAGCGCTGGCGAGCGCGCGGTCGCTGACCAGTTCGTAGCAGCTGCAGGATGCGGCTTCGAGGCCCGCGTCGTCGAGGATCCGGATGTTGCCGCGGCTGTAGTCGATCAGCCCGCGCTGCTGCAGGCCGGAAGCCGCCTCGGTCACGCCGACGCGGCGCACCCCGAGCATGTGCGAGAGAAATTCGTGCGTGAGGTGAAATTCCCCCGAGCACAGGCGGTCCCGCGTCATCAGCAGCCAGCGCGCCAGGCGCGCGTCGACCATGTGGAAGCGGTTGCAGGCTGCGGTCTGGGTAATCTGCGCCATCAGCGCATGGGCATAGCGGTGCAGCGCGCGCTGCAGCGACGGGGCGGTGTCCAATGCCTTGCGAAAGCGGGCCGCGCTCATCCGCAGCGCGCTCCCGGCGCCCTGCACCACGGCGCGCACCGGCGAGACGCCGATGCCGAGCGCGAGCGGGATCCCGACCATGCCTTCGCGACCGACCAGCCCGACCTCGAGCGCGGCGTGCCCGTCGACCACCGTGAGCAGCGAAACCACCGACCTGCCGGGAAAGTAAACGTCCCGAATCGCTTCGCCGGGCTCGTAGAGCACATCGCCGAAGACGAGCGCGACCGGCGCGAGGCCGGGAAGCAGCGCCAGGTAGGCCTTGCGCGGCAGCGCCGCGAGCACGCTGTTCGCGGGCGAATCGTTGCGCGGCTTGCGGTTCAAGCGCTTGGGCATCGTGCCGAAAGTGTGCGCGCAATGGGCGCGCGCGTATGTTCGCGC
>Ga0156283_1231_pt1 | contig 29894 bp, 22 predicted proteins | sample RifCSPlowO2_12_FD_107932 | JGI IMG/M metagenome (GOLD analysis project Ga0156283, IMG submission 107932) | Betaproteobacteria bacterium RIFCSPLOWO2_12_FULL_65_14 | reverse complement strand
CTGCGTAGCCGGCGAGCTCGAGCGCGCGCTCGAGGTTGGCCCCGAACTCGCCGCAGTCGTAGGTATAGACGAGCCCGGTCCTGAACGGCATCGCGCTTGCCGCTATGGTGTTCCTGCGGCGCAGCTCGGCGCGGTCGATGTTCATCTCGCGCGCCGCATTGTCGATCAGCCGCTCGAGAATGTAGGAAGCCTCGGGCCGGCCGGAACCGCGATACGGGCCGTTGCAGGAGGTGTTGGAGAACACGCCCGAGACTTCGACGTAGATGGCAGGCGTGGTATAGGTGCCGGCGAGCCCGCCCAGGTGGGTGGTCGGGGAGATGAGTCCGGTCGGCATGAGGTAGGCGCCGATATTGGAAACATTCGACACCCGCAGCGCGAGGAATTTTCCGTCCGCGTCGAGCGCCAGCGAAGCGTCGCTCAAGTGGTCGCGATCGTGGTCGTCGCTCGCCATCGCCTCGCTGCGCTCGCACACCCATTTGACCGGGCGGCAGAGCTTCTTCGATGCCCACAGGGCGAGCGCGAATTCCGGATAGTGCCCGCCCTTCATGCCGAAGCTGCCGCCGACCTCGCCCGCGACGACGCGAAGCCGCGTCTCGGGAATGCGGAGGATGCTGCAGGCGATGTCGTGGCGCGTGCCGTGCGGGCGCTGGGTGCCGGTGGTGAGCGTGTAGCGCTCGTCGCGGGGATCATAGTCGCCGATGCAGCCGCGCGGCTCCATGGTCGCCGCGGTGACGCGGTTGATCGCCAGGCGCAGCCTCGCGACGTGGTGCGCGCGTGCGAACGCGGAATCCACCGCGCCCTTGTCGCCCAGCCTGAAGAAGAACGTCTCGTTGTCGCGGCAGCCTTCCCACAATGCGGGTGCGCCCGGCGAGCCGATGCGATCGGTCGCGGTCAGCGCGGGCAGCGGTTCGTATTCGATATCGATGCGCTCGGCGGCATCCTTGGCCAGTGCGACGGTTTCGGCGACGACGAATGCCACCGCCTCGCCCACGAACACGGCGCGCCCGAATGCGAGAGCGGGGCGCGGCACGACAAACAAGGGCGAGCCATCGCGGCGGTAACGCGGCATGGTCGGCTCGAGGTGGCCGAATTTCTCCGCCGCCCAGTCCTCGCCCGTCAGCACCGCCAGCACGCCGGGCATGACGCGCGCGGCGCGCGTATCGACCGAGCGGATGCGCGCATGCGCGTGCGGCGAGCGCAGCACGGCGGCATGGCATTGCCCCGGCAGCGTGAAGTCGTCGAGAAATTTCCCCCGGCCGGTGAGCAGGCGCGGGTCCTCGGTGCGCGGCACCGCCTGGCCTATGGCGAACTGTCCCATCAGTGTCTCCGTCTCAGTGCCTAGAACCTATTTCAAAATGAGGAAAACGGTTTCTTCAAAGATCGTCGCTTGCGTGCGGATGGCCTCATCATCCGTGCGCAAGCGGCGATCCGCACGGACGGATGTTCCGTCCGTGCAGGTCTTGCCAACACCTGCGCGCTGCGCGCGCCAACCTCGTTTTCTGCACGGATACACACCATCCGTGCAGAAAACGAGGTTCTTCAAAATAACAGAGTTGCTCGCGCGTCAGCAGCCCCTAAGGCCAATTTTGAAACGCGCTTTAAGAATTGGACTCGAGAAACAGATCGGAGCTTCCTCAGTCGAGCTTGGCCCCGATCGCCTTGACCAGCCGGCCCCAGTGCGCATACTCGGCCTTGATCAGTGAGGCGAATTCCTCGCGGGAGTTTCCGCCGAGTTCGAGCGACTGCGGCTTCATGAATTTCTCGTTGAATCCGTCTGCTCCCGGATCGTGCAGTAGCTTCACGACATCGGCGTGTATCCGGTCGAGCACGGGGGCCGGCGTTCCCGCCGGGGCCACCATCCCAAACCAGACGCTCATCGAATAGCCGGGGACGCCGGACTCCGCAACCGTCGGCAGATCGGGACGCACCGCCAGGCGCTTTTCCGTCGCAGCGCCGATGATCTTCAGCCTGCCCGCTTTTTCGGACTGGTCGAATGTGCCATAGCTCGCCATCAGCAGTGCCACCCGGCCGCCGATCAGGTCGGTGATCGCGGCTGCCCCGCCCTTGTAAGGCACGTGCACCAGGTCCAGCCCCGCCATCTGCTTCAACTGCTCCGTCGCCACATGCGGAAAGGAACCGATGCCGAAGGTCGCGTACGAGAGCTTGCCCGGATTGGCCCTGGCGTAAGCGAGAAACTCCCTGAAGTCCCTGGCCGGCACCGCGTTGCTCAGGGCGAACACGGGCAATGAGCGAAACACGATGGTGATCGGCGCGAAATCGGTGACAGGGCTGTAGGCGAGCTTCGAGAACAGATGGGGATTGATGGTGTACGTCCCGTTGTCCGAAAAGAGCAGCGTGTAGCCGTCTGCGGCCGCCTTCGCGACGTATTCGGCGCCCATGCTCGTGCCAGCGCCCGGGCGGTTCTCGATGATGACCGGCTGCCCCCAGCCGTCCGACAAGCGCTGCGCCACGCCGCGTGCCGCGGCGTCGGTGAGCGAACCCGGCGTGTACGGGACGACGATCTTCACCAGCTTGCCCGGAAACGCCTGCGCCAGAGCGCCCCCCGTGCCGGGCACGGCGGCAAGCACCGACGCGAACAGCAGTGCGGCAAGCGCTGGCTTGCCCATCGACGAAAACCGTTTCATCGCGCTGCCTCCGCCTGCGTGAGCGCGCCCATGGGCTTGATCTCGATGTCCAGTGTCTGCTCGTTGATCACCGCCTCGTAGCGTTGCGTCGGCGGCGCCGAGCGCAGCTTCGCCGTGGCCGCCTCGTCCACGCTGGCGGTGACCGGATCCACGATCACCCCGTAGATGAGCCGCGCTGCCTCCACGGTGATCTTCTCGTTCCACACGTCGAGGGCCACCTTGTCGGCGGGCCGCAGCCAGGGGTCACCCACGCCTGCGCCGCCGGGGCTCAGCTTGACCACCACGTCGCCGGTCCTGAACGGGTCGATGCGGTGCGGCTTGACGCGGATCTTGTCGTCCCCGCGCAGGATGAAGGTGCGGGCGCAGGGAATCCGCTGGCCCCCCTGCGCGCCCTTGCCCTGGACCACGTCGCCATCGGAGCTGCCGGTGGACATGCGCCCGTCGCTGCCTTCGTTCACCGCACGCCAGTCGACGCCGCCGCCGCCCCGCCAGCGCCCGTGGCCGGTGAAGTCCGGGCGCATCTCCAGGTTCAGCATGCGCCAAGGAAAGCGGATCTCCGCTTCTTCCACGCTGCCGCGCTGCACTGCGCCCAGTGTGACGATGGTCGTGGGGCCGGTCATGCCGTCGTGGCCCCAGACCGCGCCCGCGCTGCCGTCGTAGTCGAAGGTGGTACGCACGTAGCGCTCTCCGGTCCGGGGATCGGTGGCGAAGGTGTAGTCGCCGCGGTGCTTGCCCCAGCTCGCGATCGAGCGGTCGGGCCTCGCCTTGCTGAGCGCCTCGATCACCGATTCGATCACCTGGGTCCCGACGGCGATGGGGCCCGCGCCCACGGTCGCCGGATAGTTGCAGTTGGTCACGTTGCCGGGCGGCGCGATGACCTTCATCGGCCGCACCGAACCCTGGTTGTGGAAATCCGCCAGCGCCGGGTCCATATAGGTCATCACGGCGGCGATGGCCCTCGCGTAGGTCGGGGCGTAACGGCAGTTGATGAAGCCCGGGCGCTGGGCGTCGCTGCGCGAAAAGTCCAGCGTGATCTCCTCGCCTTTTATGGTCACATCCACCCGCACCGTCACCTGCTCGTCGAGGATGGTGCCGTCATCGTCGGTGGAGGATTCACCCGTGTACGTGCCGTCGGGTATCGCAGCGATCTCCGCCCGTACCGCGCGCTCGGTGCGTTCGAACATTTCCTGGATCACACCGAGGACGGTGTCCCTGCCGTAGCGCCGCAGCAGTTCGACGATGCGGTTCTCGGCAAACTTGCCGGTGCCGATCATGGCATCGGTGTCGATCCTGACCTCCACCGGCCAGCGCACGTTGTTGAAGATCAGCTTGTTGAGATCGGCATCCACCACGCCGCGCTTGACCAGTTTCAGGGGTGGGATGTTCAGGCCTTCGGCGATGATGTCGTAGGCATTGGCGAAGTACCCGCCCGGGAATGACCCGCCGGTGTCCATCTGGTGCCCGCGCACCAGCGTGAAGAACAGGAGTTCCCCTTCGAAGAAGACCGGCCGGATGAAGCCCCAGTCCGGCAGGTGGTTGTTGTGGCCGCCATGGTAGGGGTCGTTGGTGAGGATCACGTCGCCGGGATGCAGGTCGTCCTTGTACATCTCCAGGATGTCCACGATCGTAAATGTGGTCCCGAGGAACTGGCTCGGCAGGCCCTCGGGAACGGCGACCGCGGAGCCGTCGGCGAGCCACACGCCCACGGACAGGTCCTTCAGCGTCGATATCAGGTAGCTCTGCGAGGTCCGGGTCACCAGGTCGCGCATCTCGCGGCACATGGACTGGAACGAATACCACACGGTCGAGAGCGTGATCGGGTCGATGGTCGCCAAGTTCTGTTCCTTCCTGAAGGGCGTTTGAATATCGGTCGATGCGACGCGGAATCTGCGCGCCTTGTTCCTAGTCGAGGGTAAGCCCCAATGCCCTGATGACGCCGCTCCATTTGTCGATCTCCTGCTTGACGAATAAGGCGTATCGCTCGGGGCTGCCGTCCATCGACAGGTAGCCCCTCTCCAGCCACTGCTTCTGGATCTCGGGCGACTTGACCACTTTTCCGATTTCGTCATTTAGCCGCGCGACGATGTCCTTCGGGGTGCCGCTCGGCAGCATGCAACTGATCCAGCCGGAGGCGTCGAAATTCTCGACGCCGGCTTCGTGAATCGACGGAACGTTCGGCAAGGCGGCGAGGCGTTCCCTGCTCGAGGTTGCAATCGCACGCAGCGTGCCGGCATCGATTTGGCCCTTGACCAGGCCATAGGTGAGGAAGGTCATCCCGACCTGTCCGCCGACCACGCCCTGGAAGGCCGGTGCCGCGCCTTTGTAGGGCACGTGGACAAGATTGATGCCGGCCTGGCGAGCGAACAATTCGGCTATCAATTGGGTAATACTCCCTGCGCCGTACGAGGCATAGTCGATCTTGCCGGGATTCGCCTTGGCACGGGCGATCAGCTCCCGCAGATTCGACACCGGCAATACCGAGGGATTGACGACGAGCAGGTGCGGACTGATCGCAATGACGCTGACAGTCTGAAAATCCCTGAGGGTATTGAATGGCAACTTCCGATACAGGCCGGGATTGATGGCCAGCGTCCCGGCATCCGCGACGAGGGCGGTATAGCCGTCGGGCGCCGAGCGCGCCGCCGCCTCCGCGCCGATGATGCCGGAGGCACCCGAGCGGTTGTCCACCACGACCGGCTGACCCAGCGCAGCGGCGAGATGCTGCCCGACGATACGCGCGACGTAGTCGGTGCCTCCACCCGCGGGAAAAGGCACGATGAAGTGAATCGGCTTGCCGGGATAGCCTTGTGCGAACGATGGCGCGGCGGCGAGCAGCAGGGCAAGACCGGCTATTGCGGAACGAGCGTATCGGTGCATGTTTCCCTCTTGGCTGTCGTTGCCCGCCCGCGCTTACTGCGCGCGCATGTTGAGATCCTTCATCACCTTCATCCACCTGGCGATATCGGCGTGCTGCAGGGCGCCCAGTTCCGCCGGGGTGGTGCCGGCCAGGGTGACGCCGCCGGCGGCAAAGCGCTCCTTCAACTCCTTGAGGTTGAGAACGGCGACCACCTCGCTGCTGAGCTTTTCTACGATCTCGCGCGGCGTGCCGGCGGGCGCGAACAGCCCTATCCATGGCACGACGTCGAAATCGGCCAGCCCGGACTCCGACATGGTCGGGATATCGGGGATGGCCGCGTATCTCACGGGGCTCGTGACCGCGAGGCCGCGCAGCTTCCCGGACTGAAGATGCGGCCGCAGCGGCCCGAGCGAGGACATGATCACCCCGACCTCGCCGGCGACGGCGGCGGTCTGCGCCGGGGCGGCGCCCTTGTAGCGGACGTGGACGATGTTCACGCCCGCCAGTTTCTTGAACAGCTCCATCGTCACGTGAAACGACGGCGCGCCCGAGGCGTAGAACAGCTCGCCGGGCTTCGCCTTCGCGAGCGCGATCAACTCCGCGACCGAGGCGGCCGGCACCGAGGGATGAACGGCGATCACCAGCGGGGTGAAGGAAATGCGCGTGACCGGGGTGAAATCCTTCAGCGGATCGTAGGGCAGCTTGGCATACAGGCCGAGGTTGAGGACCATCTGCCCGTCCGCCCCGAGCAGCAGCGTATAGCCGTCCGACGCCGCTTTCGCCACGTATTCGGTTGCGATGACGCCGTCGGCGCCCGGTCTGTTGTCCACCAGAACCGGCTGGCCCAGGCGATCGGCCAGCCTCGGGCCGATGCTACGCGCGAGAATATCGGTGCCGCCGCCCGCCTGATTTCCCGTCACGAATCGTATCGGCTTGGTCGGAAAGCCTTGCGCGCAGGAAGCACCCGATGCAAGCGCGAGCACGGACGCCAGGAACAGTCCAAGGACCTTCGATGCGGTCTTCATTTCGGCTCCTCCCCCAGTCGCCGTCTTTCGCCTTGCTGTAGCGCTGATTATATCCCCAGCTGCCTGCGGACGACCTCGCGCCATTGCGTGGTGCGGCGACCCGTGATTTCGCGGTAGATCGCCCTGACCTCAACTTGACAGCACCTGCGGCGTGTTCCAGACTCGAATCGCTTGATTGTCAGCGCCATTTCCCGGGGAGGAAGAATGATGCGTATGGCGAAAAGAATACTTGTTTCGCTGATGTTGGCGGCGGGCGTCATGGCGGCAACCGCCGCAGAATTTCCGGGCAAGCAGGTTCGCCTCGTCGTGCCGGTTCCTCCCGGCGGCCCGATCGACGCGGGGGCACGGTTGATCGCCGCCAGATTGCACGACACCTGGCGTCAGCCAGTCATCATCGAGAACCGCGCGGGCGCGGCCGGCACCATAGGCGTCGACTACGTCGCCAAGAGCGCGCCCGACGGCTATACCCTGGTGATTGCCGCGATGATCATCCTGACAGCTCCGCAGATGCAGCACATGCCTTTCGATGTCCTTCGGGATCTGGTCGGGGTGGTTCAGACCGCGGAGATCAGTTACGCCTTTGCGGCGCATCCGAAAACCGGCGTGTCCACCTTCGGCGAATTGCTCGAACTTGCCAGGAAGGAGCCGGGCCGCCTGAACTACGCGAGCGCAGGCAGCGGCTCGGGGATGCACCTGTTGACCGAGATGGTACGGAGCGCCGCCAAGATCCGACTCACGCACGTTCCGTACAAGGGTGAGGGTCCGGCGCTGCAGGCGCTGCTCGCAGGCGAGGTCGATCTGCTTTTCGCCAGCTCGATCAACATCGTCCCGCTTGCGAAAGCCGGCAAGGTGCGCGCGCTCATGGTGAGCGGCGCGAAGCCGCTCAAGGGCTTGCCGGGCGTGCCGCCGATGGACAGCCTCTATCCCGGACTGAGCATCGAAGGATGGCACGGCATCTTTGCGCCGGCGGCCACGCCCAAGGCGATCGTCGACCAGGTCGCGGCCGACGTGCGCGCGGCTGTATTGTCGCCCGATCTGTCGGGACGCTTTCGCGAAATGGGTTTCGAGCCGACCGGCGTTCCCTCGGAACAGTTCGGCGAGATCGTGCGTCGCGATTATGAACGCTGGGGCCGCATTATTCGCGAAAACAACATTCGCGCGGATTGACCTGGCCCCGGGTACCTGCTGTCACTATGGATGAGGGCACGGTAACTATGCCCACGCGGCAGAGCTACTGCTGCTGATTCCTTTGCAGCGTGATGGACAAGTCGCCTTTCTGGTAATGCAGGTATGACATATTCGCCCGCTGGGCGAGTTCCCGAACCAGGACCATCTCGTTCTTCTCCAGGGCCGGGCTGGGGTAATCGGTCTTAAAGGGTGCTGAAGCAAGAGCGATAATCCCATCGACGCTCTCTTCCGGCAGCATGAGCTTGAGCAGCAGCTGGTCATCGGAAAGCCTTCCGCCGAATTGGCGGTGCAGGTCCTTTATGGAGGGCTGTGGCGGCTGCCATTTCAGGAATTCCCTGCCCCTGGGCGAGCCGAGGATCTTGTCCAGGACATTCGGTTCGACCGGGGCAACCGTCTTTCCGTAGAAGCCCAATACATACTTGAATACCTCATCGGGCACCGACTTGTAGCGCTCGCCCAAAACGACATTCAGCACCGCCTGTGTCCCCACGATCTGGGAAAGGGGAGTGATCATGACCGGGTAACCCAGTTCCGTGCGCACTCGTATCGTTTCCTCCAGGACTTCTTCCAGGCGGTGCGCGTCGCCCCGGATCGAAAGCATCGATTCCAGGTTGCTTCTCATTCCTCCGGGTATCTGATGCTCATATTGAGAGAGATCGTATTCAACCGGAACGCCAAGGGGCTTGCCTTCTTTCTTGGCAATATAAGTGAAATGGGCGGCTATGGTCTCGATTGCCTTGGGATCCAGCCTCGAGGTAAAACCCATGCGCTGGATATTCTTCAAGGTGTTTTCGGTTGACGGCAACGAGTTCCCGTTGGCCAGCGGTCTGCTCGCGGTGTGCACGATTCTGATTCCCTGCTTGAGCGCCTCCACATAACACAGAGGGGCCAGACCGGTGGTGCAGTGTGAGTGGATCTCCAGGGGCAGCCCGTTGAGGTTTTTCAGAATTGCCGGCACCAGCGTCTTGGTTCGTTCGGGCGTCAGCAGTCCGATCGAGTCCTTCAACCGGACGGTATCCACGTTCAATTTGGCGACTTCGGCGGCCTTTTGGGCGTAATACTCGTCCGTATGCACCGGGCTGATACTGAAGACGATGTCCATCTCGACTTCGAGTCCCTCCGCCTTGGCTACCCGGATGGTTTCGTAAACATTGGGAAAATCGTGCAGGGGATCGAATATACCCAGGCGTCTGAGCCCATAGACGGCCATGCGCTTCACGAAGAGGGCGATCACGGAATCCGGCTCGATGCCGAAATTCCAGATTCCCCTGCTCCTGATCGCACCGTACAAAGGCGTCTTCGGCATTGCCTTGACCTGGAGGCGGAGCTTCTCCCACGGGTTTTCCCTGAGGTAGCGCGCATAGGCAACGAAGTGGTTCATCGAACCCACTTCGATGTATTTGAACCCGGCCCGGTCCATGACGGGAGCAATAGGCAGCATCATTGCCGCCGTCATCCGGGTAGCCCAGAGGCTCTGGTGGCCATCGCGTAACGTGCTGTCGACGAATTCGATTTCGTTCATGCCGCCGCTCCTCGTGACTCGACCAAGTGTACCGCATTGACTGTTTTCACCCAATTGCAGTTCCAGCAGGAACGAGATGGTGTCAAAACCTGCCCGAGCGATGTACCATGAAGACGGATGCGTGTTTCAGGGATCATCGGGCGACACGAAATGCTACTTGCACGGGCATTTGCTTTTCTGCTTGCCTTGGGCGTGGCCGGCGGCGCTGCAGCTCAGGCGACCGATTTCCCGTCCCGGCCGATCAAGATGATCGTGCCCTACCCACCGGGCGGCCAGGGAGATATTCTCGGCCGTATCGTCGGGAAGAAGATGTCCGAGTTCCTGGGGCAGCAGATCCTGATCGACAACCGCGGCGGCGCGGGCGGCATCGTCGGCGTGGACGCCGGCGCCAAGTCCCCGCCCGACGGCTACACCCTGGTGATGGGCGGCTCGAGCACGTTAACGCTTGCGCCCGCCCTCAATCCGGCTCTGCCCTACGATCCCTTGCGCGACCTGAAACCGGTGAGCAATGTTGCCATCGTCACCGCGGCGCTGGCCGTAAACCCCAACCTGCCTGCCCGCACGGTCCGGGAATTAATCGAGCTGGCCAGGTCGAAAAAGGGCGCACTGACCTATGGCGCCGGACACGGTTCGGTGTCGAACGTCGCCATGGAAGTGTTCAAGTCGATGGCCGGCGTCGACATTCTGCACGTGCCCTACAAGGGATTCGCACCGGCTTTGACCGATCTGCTTGCCGGACAGATCGATATGACGGTCGGCGACTACTCGGCCATGGCTTCCTACGCCAAGACGGGCAAGCTGCGCATTCTCGCCACCACAAGCGCCAAGCGCTCCGCCGCCTCGGCACAATATCCGACCATAGCCGAGGCGGGCGTCGAGGGCTACGCTGTGGATTTCTGGTTCGGCTTCGTGGTTCCGGCGGGCACCCCCGCCGACATCGTTGCCAGGCTCAATTCCGCAACCGTCAAAACGCTCAACGCACCCGATGTGCGCCAGGTCTTTGATGAGCGCGGCTATATGGCAACCGGCGGCACCCCCGAGCAGTTCGGCGCAACCATCAAGGCCGAGATCGAGAAATGCGCGCGTATCGTCAAAGGCGCCAATATCAAGTTGCAATAGCGACGTGAGGGCAGCCCGACCGACGGTATGGTCAGGTCAATCGTTGGTGCGGTGGGAATCAGGCTGGACTGGAACTAATCGGCTTTTGCGCCGATATCGCGAATCAGCTTGCCCCATTTTTCGCGTTCGGTCCTCATGAACTGCGCCATCTCCTCTGGTGTGGTGCCAATTGCCTCGATATTGCCCATGTCGAGCAGGCGCTTCAGGACGTCGGGTTGCTTCAGTATTTCGGCCATCGCGGCAGAAATCTTGTTAGCTATCGCCGGCGGCGTTTTTGGCGGTGCAACCATCCCGAACCAAGCCGTCACGACGAATCCCGGCAGCACCTCGTTCATCGCCGGAACATCGGGCAGCGCAGGATTGCGTTTTTCGCTGGCAATCCCGAGGGCGCGCAGCTTGCCGCCGCGAATGTGCGGCAGCACCGGACCGAGATCCAGCATCATCATGTCCACCTGCCCGCTCAGGAGATCCACGACCGCAGGGGCGTTGCCCTTGTACGGCACGTGAACCATCTTCACGCCGGTAACGGCCTTGAGATACTCCCCGGCAATATGGGGAGTGCCGCCGCTGCCACCCGAACCGTAATTGAGCCGGTCCGGATTGGCTCTTGCGTAAGCGATCAATTGCTGCAGGTTCTGGGCCGGCACCCTGGGGTTCATGACCATTACGACCGGAATCCCCACGGCCACCGAAATCGGCACGAATGCGTCGGGATCGTAATTGAGTTTGGTGTACAGCGTTTTGTTGATGACAAGCGCCGGATGCGGCGTGAATACCAGGGTGTAGCCGTCGGGCGCGGCCCTGAATCCGACCTCTGCGCCGATGTTTCCGCCGGAGCCCGCACGGTTTTCGACAATGACCGGCTGGCCCCATTTCTCCAGGAATCTGTCGGCAAAAATGCGCCCGATGACATCGGGTCCGCCGCCGGGCGGGTTGGGAACGATGATCTTGATGGGCCTGCTGGGATAGTCCTGGGCGTGGACAGCCGAAGCAAACACCAGCGCCGCAGCAAGCAGCACTTTGCCGAAAACAATCATTTTCATAGCTCTCCTCCCCTCGCCGCCTGGTTTTCTTATCGCATGAATCGGCAGCAAGACGTTACCATATCATATGCTGTGTTAGGTTGACAGAACCTGGCGGAGCGCCTCGCCTGGAACACTCTACACCGGGAGTCAAATGGATGACGTCGAACACTTCTGAGCTGATCGAAATGCTCCGGAAAATGATCCTGATCCGCGAGTTCGAGGAGTTGGCGATCAGGCTGCGAACTGCCGGCAAAATATACGGTGCAATCCACCCCTACGTCGGCGAGGAAGCCATCGCCGTGGGAGTCTGCGCCAGCCTGGCCAACGCCGATCGCGTGACCAGCACGCATCGCGGGCACGGCCACTGCATCGCCAAGGGAGCGGACATCAAGCGCATGATGGCCGAGCTGTTCGGGCGCGTCGATGGCTACTGCAAAGGCAAGGGCGGGTCGATGCACATCGCCGACTTCTCGGTGGGCATGCTTGGCGCCAACGGCATCGTCGGCGGCGGACTGCCGATTGCGGCGGGCGCCGCCCTCGCCGCCCAGCTTGAAGGCAAAGGCAACGTCGCGGTCTGCTTCTTCGGCGATGGCGCTGTTGCCGAGGGCGAGTTCCACGAGGCGCTTAACATCAGTTCGGTATGGAACCTGCCGATCGTTTTTGTCTGCGAGAACAATCAGTACGGCGCCAACAATGCGATCGACGTACAGCACCGGGTTACGGATGTGGCGGCACATGCCGGCGGTTACGGCATGATCGGGAAATCTGTGGACGGCAACGACGTGCTGGCCGTCTACCAGGTCACGCGCGAAGCGGTCGATCGGGCGCGTCGTGGCGAAGGCCCATCCCTCATCGAGTGCAAGACCTACCGTTGGCACTTCCACGCAATGCGGCAAACGCCGCCACCGGAAACTCGGCCGGCCGCCGAGATCGCCGAATGGAAGCGACGCGACCCGATCGCCCGCTTTGCGGCCACCCTGACGGCGAGAGGCCTGATCACCGAATCCGATCTGGAGCGACTGCGAAGGCAAATCCAGTCTGACCTGCAACAGGCCGTCGCTTTCGCCGACAACAGCCCGTTCCCCGATCCCAAGGATATCTTGGTCGACATGTTCGCAGCGTAGACTCGATGACCGCCCGCCCACCGCGAAAATACGAGATCACGATGCGCGAGATCAGCTTCGCTCAGGCGCTCGATGAAGCCGTCGCCGAAGAGATGCGGCGCGACGAACGGGTCATCATGCTTGGTACCGACTTCACCGGCAATCCGATCAAGGAGTTCGGGCCGGCGCGAGTGCGTTTTACCCCGATCTCCGAGTCGGTTCTGACCGGCATGGGCCTCGGCGCGGCCGCGTGTGGGTTTCGGCCGATCGTCAACTGGCGCATGGTCACGTTCTCCTTCGTCGCAATGGATCAGATCGTTAATCAGGCCAGCAAGATCCGCTACATGTTCGGCGGGCAGGCCGACTTTCCGGTGACCTATCGTTGTACAACCGGCGGTGGAACGGGATCAGCCGCCCAGCATTCGCAGAGCCCTTATTCCATGTGGATGCACCTGGCCGGTCTGAAAATCATATTACCGGCTACTCCAGCCGACGCCAAGGGCATGCTCAAGAGCGCGATCCGGGACAACAACCCGGTCGTCTCGTTCGAGTGCAGCCGCCTGAACACCGTCGTCGGCCCGGTGCCCGACGGCGATCACATAGTGCCGCTTGGCGTTGCCCAGGTGAAGCGAGCAGGAACCGACGTGACGGTGGTCGGCCTGGCGTACTATGTGCAAGAAGCGCTTGTGGTGGCCGACCAGTTGGCCGGCGATGGCATCTCGGTCGAAGTCATCGATCCGCGCACGCTCGTCCCGCTCGATGTCGAGACAATCCGCGCCTCGGTTCGCAAGACGGGGCGGCTGGTCATAGTCGACGAGGCGCCCCCGACCTGCTCGGCGGCTTCCGAGATCGCAGCGCTCGTCGTCGAGGATCCGGTGACCTTTCGTGCTCTCAGGGCGCCCGTTCAGCGAGTCTGCGCGGTGGCAGTGCCTGTCCCCTACAGCCCGACCTTGGAGAAGGCGGCGTTGCCGGATCAGGCCCGCATCGCCGCGGCGATCCGTCGGGTTCTGGATGCGGCGCCGATCCCAGCCTATTGAGGAAGCCTGTGCTCCGCAACACTATCCTATCGCGGTTTCTATGACGCACTCTTCGTCCGACCAAAGGAGCTTCTGGTGCCTAGTGGGCCGTGGGAGTGCGCGCTGAAATTCGGCAATAGTCGTGTCCTCCTCGCAGATTCGTCGACCGTGTTTGCCGATCTCGATTCGGAAGACGTCATCGTCTGCGGCTCCCACGGCGGCACCACGGCTGCGCTCTTCGCCGCGGCCAGCGGAGTAAAGGGCATGATTCTCAACGACGCGGGTGGCGGCAAGGATGGCGCCGGGACAAGCGGGCTCGCCGCGCTGGAGCCGCTGGGCCTGGCGGCGGCGACGGTCGACTACCAGAGCGCACGGATCGGCGACGGCCGCGATACGTTGGTCGCCGGGCGCATTTCGCGAGTGAACCGGTGGGCCGCCGCGGCCGGCGTGCGGCCCGGCGACGCGGTGGCCATCGCTGCCGAGCGGCTGGCCCGCTGGAAGGCGCCCTCCGACCGCGTCCGACCGCCGACGCCGGCCGAGCGCGAGCCGGTCGTTCTCGCGCCGGGCCGTCCGCGTCTGGTCGCGATCGACTCCGCCTCGATGATTGGTCCGGCTTTCGTCGGCGACGTCGTCGTCACGGGCTCGCATGGCGGTGCGGTCACCTACACGGGCGCGGCCGCGGGGCGTGGCGTCAAGGCCGCCGTTGCGGCTGCCTTCTTCAACGACGCAGGTATCGGCAAGGATCGCGCGGGCGTTGGCCGCCTCCCTCTACTCGACCGCGACCGCATCCCCGGCGGTACCGTCGGCCACCAGAGCGCCCGCATCGGCGATGCGCTCGACGCCTACGAGTCGGGCGTCCTCTCCCACGTCAATGAAGCGGCCAAAGCACTAGGCTTCGAGCGCGGCCAACGGCTGCGCGATGGATTACAGGAACTCATAGCGCGACTCGGCGATTGCTGAGACTCGCCCAAAGAGCAGTTAACACTGGGAGGTAACCACATGCCACAGCTAACCGGCGGCGAAGCCATCGTCCGCATGCTACAACTGCACGGTCTCGAGTACGCGTTCGGTATGGCCGGCTTTCAGCCGCTGCCCTACTACGACGCGCTCGCGCGTCAAGGAAAGATCCGGCACGTGCTCATGCGCGACGAGAAGCACGGTGCGTTCATGGCCGACGGGTTCGCACGCATCCGGAACCGGCCAGCCGTCGCCGACGCGACCCTTGGCCCGGGCGCGACAAACCTGATCAGCGGGGTCGCCGAGTCGTTCGGCGCCTCGATCCCACTCATCGCGCTCACGGGCGAGGTGAACAGCCTCATCGCGGGACGCGCAGCGACGCAGGAAAGCGATCAGGCGGGCATGTTCAGACCGACGGTCAAGCTCCAGATCAGGCTCGACCGGATCGAGCGGATTCCCGAGCTCGTCCGCCGCGCCTACGCGGTCGCCAACGGGGGCCGCCCTGGCCCCGTCCACCTCAACGTACCCGAAGAAGTGATGCACGGTCGCCATGACTTTGCGGAGGGCGACCTGTACGCCGATCCAGACGCCTGCGCCGTCGGCGGTCGGCGCGTGCGTCCGGCCGCCGACCTCGTGGAGCGCGCCGCGGCGCTACTCCGCGCCGCCCGCCGTCCCGTCATGATCGCCGGTGGCGGTGTCCACCTCTCCGAGGCTTGGGGCGAAGTCAGCCGTCTCGTCGAACTGGCGGGCGTCCCCGTGGCGACGACGATGAGCGGCAAGGGTGCGCTGGATGAACGCCACCCGCTGAGCCTGGGCGTCTTTGGCCGTTACTCGCGCACCGCCAACGATGCGATCAAGGCCGCCGACCTGCTGCTCGTCGTCGGCTGCAAGCTGGGCGAGATCGCGACGAGCCGGTGGACAGTCATTCCGTCGATGGCGCGCATCGTTCACGTCGACGTGGATCCGACAGAGCTCGGCAAGGTCTACCGCACCGAAATCGGCCTGTGGGGAGACGCGAAGCTCACGCTCGCCGATCTGGCCGAGGCCATGCGGTCCGAGGCGGCAGCGCTGCGCGAGCGGATGGCCGGGCAGCGCGCCGCCGTCGTCGCCGCCAAACGCGCGTGGCTCGAAGAAGCGATGACGAAGTACACGTCCGACGAGCGGCCGATCCACCAAGCACGCTTGCTCTGGGACCTACGCGCGGCGCTGCCCGACGACGGCATCCTGGTTGCTGACGGCGGCTTCGCGGCACACTGGTCGGGCTTGTTCTACGATGCGCACGCGGGCAGCCGCACCTACATCGCCAACCGAGGGCACGCTGCGATTGGTTACGGGCTCTCTGGCGCGATCGGCGCGAAGCTCGCCGCTCCGAGCCGGCCTGTGGTCGCGCTCTGCGGCGACAACGGCTTCGCGATGGCCGTCGCCGAGTTGGAGACCTCGCGCCGGATCGGCGCGCCGGTTGTCGCCGTTGTCGTGAACAACAACACGCTGGGCTACGTCAAAGCACTGCAGCACTCGCTTTACGCGGACCGGTTTCTCTCGGTCGACTTCCTCGACACCGATTACGGGGCCGTCGGCCGGGCGTTCGGCTGTCGCGGCTACCGGGTGTCGGACCCCGCCGACCTGCGCTCGACGCTGGTCGAGGCGATCGCGGCCGGAGAGACCGCCGTCGTCGATGTGCTCGTCACGACCAATCCGTCCGAGATGTTGCCAGGCGTCGACGCCCGCGTGTCGGCGAGCGCCAGCGCGGCCCCGACCCGACCGGTCAAAGCCTTGAACTTCGCCCAGTAATACATCTGCGGGGTAAACGTCGTCTTCGATACCGACTACTGCGTAAGTGACACCGATCTTATTATCCGCGCTGTCAACTGCGGCCCCCCTTGCGAGAGCCCTTTGCGCCGCCGTGACCCGGATCCGAAGCCTTCGCGGCGGGCCGGACCCGGAAAAGAACGTGTCCGTACTCGATGAACTCGGCATCCTGCACGCAGATTTCCGTGATGACGCCGCTCACCCCCGCCCGCACGGCGGTGAATACTTTCATCACCTCGACCAGCCCCACCGTGGTATCGGCGGTCACTTCGGAACCCACCGACACGAAGGGAGCCGCCCCCGGTTCAGGCTTCGCGTAGAACCGCCCCATCATGGGCGTCACGATCGCCACGGTCCCGTCCGGCGCGGGACCTTCTCTCGGCGCGGCCGGTGCCGACGGACTGGGTGCGGCAGTCCCCGGGACAGCAGCGGGGACCGCAGCGGAAACAGCGGCCGGCGACACGGGCGGCGCGGCGGGCGAGGAGACGGCGAGCGGTGCGGCGCCCGCGGCCGTCGCCGGCGGCGCGTTGCCCTTGCCTATGGTCACCTTCATATTTCCGACGTCCAGTTGCAGAAAGTCGAAGCTCGACCGGTCCAGCGTTTCGACAAGCAGGGCAATCTGCCGGACTTCATCATCGCTCAGCGAATCAAATGTGTTGCTCACTCAGTCTTCTCCCTAATCATGGATGAGAGCACAGTACCGGCTACGCCGCCTCGATCAGGCTGCTGATTCCTTTGAAGAGTGATGGACAAATCGCCCTTCTCGCAATGCACATAGGACACATTCGTCTGCCGAGCCAGTTCACGGACCAGGACCACCTCGTTATTCTCCAAGGCCGGGCTGGGGTAGTCGGTCTTGATGGGTGCGGAGGTCAGGGCGTGAATGCCTTCGACACTCTCTTCCGGGAGCATGAGCTGGAGCAGGAGCTGATCATCGGACAGTCTTCCGCCGAATTGGCGGTGCAGGTCCTTTATGGATGGCTGTGGAAGTTGCCATTTCAGGAATTCCTTGCCCCTGGCCGAGCCGAGTATCCTGTCCAGGACATTCGGTTCGACCGGCGCAACCGTCTTTCCATAGAAGCCCAATACGTACTTGTAGACCTCGTCCGGCACCAGGCTGTAGCGTTCTCCCGAAACTATGTTCAGCACCGCCTGTGTCCCCACGATCTGGGAAAGCGGGGTGATCATGACCGGGTAACCCAGCTCCTTGTGCACTTGTATCGTTTCCCCCAGTACTTCTTCCAGGCGATGCGCGTCGCCCCGGATCGAAAGCATCGATTCCAGGTTGCTTCTCATTCCTCCGGGTATCTGATGATCGTATTGGGACAGGTCATATTCAACCGGGACGCCCATGGGTTTGCCCTCTTTCCTGGCGACGTAGCTGAAATGGGCCGCTATGGTCTCGAGCGCCTCGGCATCCAGCGATGAAGTAAAACCCAGGCGCTGAATGTTCTTCAAGGTATTTTCCACGGACGGCAGCGAATTCCCGTTGGCCAGAGGCCGGCTGGCGGTGTGCACCGTTCTGACGCCCAGCTTTACGGCTTCCACATAACACAGAGGAGCCAGACCGGTGGTGCAGTGCGAGTGGATTTCCAGGGGTACACCGTCGAGGTTCTTCATGATCGCCGGCACCAGCGTCCTGGTTCGCTCAGGCGTCAGCAGTCCGATCGAGTCCTTGATCATGATGAAATCGACCTTCATTCGGGCGAGCTCGGCAGCCTTCCGGGCGTAATAGTCATCGGTATGCACGGGGCTGATGCTGTATACGAGGCACCCCTCGACTTCAAGCCCCACTGCGTGAGCTATCCGCACGGAATCGTAGATATTGGGGAAGTCGTGGAGGGGATCAAAAATACCCAGGCGTCGAATTCCATAGGCAGCCAGGCGCCTGATGAAGAGTTCGACCACCGAATCCGGCTGGATGCCAAAACTCCAGACCCCCCTGCTCCTGACCGCCCCGTGCAGAGGCGTCCTGGGCATAGCCTTGGCCAGAAGGCGGAGCTTCTCCCAGGGGTTCTCCCTGAGGTAGCGCGCATAGGCAACAAAGTGATTGCCCGATGACCCCACCTGGATGCACTTGAACCCGGCCCGGTCCATGATGGGCGCGATAGGCAGCATCATTGCCGCCGTCATCCGGGTCGCCCAGAGGCTCTGGTGGCCATCCCGCATCGTAACGTCAACGAAATCGATTTCTTCCATTCCGCTGCTCCTTACGTCTGGAAGCCGACGTCCTGCAAATTCGATGAGCCGGAGCGATGCGCTGCCAGGGACGGCCTCGCCCTATCGATCAAGGTTGTTCGTTGCTGAACACGATAGTCCCGCTTGCGGCGAACATGCCCCCGACACCGTGCGCCACCGAGATCTTCGCCCCGGGCACCTGCGCCGGCGCGATGCCGCGCATTTGCCGGACGCTCTCCTGCAGCGCGTACATCCCGTACATGCCTGAGTGCATGTAGCTGAGACCGCCGCCGTTGGTATTCAGCGGCAATTTGCCGCCGGGCGCCGTGCGGCGCTCGCCGATGAAGGACGCGGCTTCGCCCGGCTTGCAGAAGCCTAGGTCTTCAAGACCGTAGATCGGCAGGTGCGCGAACGCGTCATAGATCATCAGGTGATCCACATTCTTGTGCTCGATGCCCGCCTCGGCGAACGCCTTCCTGCCCGAAACGCGAAAAGCCCGGGAACTGGTGAAATCCTCCATCTGACTTACCATCGGTGACTCGACGCTCGCGCCGGTCCCGAGGATATAGACGGGCTTCGCCGGAAAGTCCCTGGCGCGATTTGCGGAGGCCAGGACCAATGCTCCGCCACCATCGGTCACCAGACAGCACATCAGGAGCCGGAAGGGGTAGGCGATCATGCGGGAGTTCAGCACGTCGTCGACGGTGATCGGATCCTTGAAAGAGGCGCGCGGGTTCTTCGCCGCCCATTCCCGCTGGATGACCGCGACCATCGCGACCTGCTCCTGCGTGACGCCGTAGGTCTTGAGATAGCGCAGCAGCGGAATGGTGAACATCGTGGGAGGGCCTAGCACGCCGAACGGCACCTCGAACTGGGCGCCGAGACTGCCGCGAGCCGGATTCGGCCGCGTCGATCCCGATACGCGCGACTTGCCGCTTTCCCCGTGGGTAATGAGCACCGTCCGGCACAGGCCTTCGTTGATCGCGGCAGCGGCGTTGCGCACATGGATCATGAACGAACAGCCGCCTATGGCCGTGGCGTCCACCCATGTGGGTGTGATGCCGAGGTAATGCGCCAGGGTAACCGGCGTTTCCCCGGCGGTTGCGATGCCGTCGATATCAGCCGGCTTCAAGCCGGCATCGGCCATGGCGTTCAACGCCGCATCGGCATGCAAGCCGATTTGCGACAAGCCCGGAATGCTGCCCATTTCCGTGGTTTCGGCGGCGCCGACAACGGCGACGGATTTCTTCTTCATGTCATGCCCCCGCCGGCTTGAACATCGGGAGCGTGATGTCGTCGGTCTGCCGCTCGAATGCCACCTTGAGCGCCATGTCGAGTACCAGCGCCTCGGGTGTCTGCGGGCAGTCGATGATGTTGGTCATCATGCGCGGCCCCTCGGCGAGTTCAACCACTGCAATGGCGTAGGGTGGTGTGAAACCGGGGGCCGGGCGATGGTGGATGACATAGCTGTAGAGCGTCGCCCGGCCACTAGCATTGAAAATCGACACCTTGCGCGAGGCGCACTTCGGACAGAAGGGACGAGGCGGAAAATAGGCATGGCGACAATCGTCGCAGCGCTGCAGCCGCAGTTCGCCTGCCCGGGTGCCTTCCCAAAAATGCCGGGTCTCCGGCGTGGGATCGGGCAGCGGTCTCTGGCCCTGACTCATGCTTGGTTCTCCCCTCTAATCATTCGGCTCGGATCAGCGATATAAGGTTACTACAAACTTCAAGGCTCACTGGACCCGCTTGGCCGTTTTCAGCAGGAGTTCGAACATCGCCTTTTCTTCCGGCTTCCTGGCGGTGATCTCGGCGCCTATGGGGGCCATGAGCTTCATCATCTGCGCGCGATCGGCTTCGGTGGGCTGTGTAATTTCGCCGCCGGCCTTGATCCAGACCGCGCGCTGCGAGACGGCGAAGTCGATTGCCCAGTTGTTGACCTCCATGCTCGCTTTCTGGGCGGAATCAACCATCGCTTTCTGCAAGATATTGAATGGCCTGTTCGGCCACCTCTTTCTATTCACTCCATTGTCCGGACGTCGGGGCCGGCGACCATCTCCATCTCGGCGAGTTCCATCACCTCGGCCGGTGTGAACCCCGGCGCCACTTCTTCAAGGACAAACCTGCCGCCTTGCCAGCGCAACAGCGCCAGGTCGGTCACCACCCAGTTCACACATCCTTTCCTCGTCAGCGGATAGGTGCACTCCCGCCTCAATTTCGGGCGGTCCTTGCTGTCGCAGTGTTCCATCACGACGATCAGTTCCGTATCCCCGGCAACCAGGTCCATGGCGCCGCCTATTCCTCCTCTCACTGCGTCGGACGTGCTCCAGTTGGCGAGATTGGCATGCTGATCGACTTCATAGGCACCAAGGATCACGGCGTCGATTTTGCCGCCTCGCGCCATCTCGAAAGAGGTTACGCTGTCGAAGAACGACGCGCCCGGTACCAACGAGACGAACTGGCCGCTGGCGTTATAGAAATCCGGGTCTATGTCATCGCCCGAAACCATCTCGCCGTAGCCGAGAATGCCGTTCTCCGCATGCAGCACCACATCGCGGTTCTGAAGAAAGTTCGAAACCTGGGTGGGAATGCCCGTGCCGAGATTCACATAGCTCCCGTCCTTGACCAGCCGGGAGGCGCGCTTCGCTATCTGTGCCCGCGTCAGGGCCGGCTTGCCATTGTAGAGACGTGCCGACTCCGCAGCGCGTCGCGGACCGCCAAGAGACTGCAGGTTCCGCACGTCCGTCGTATGCGTGCTCTTCACGACGCGCGAGACGAATATTCCCGGCAGATCGACGAGCTCCGGCGGGAGCTCGCCGATTTCCACGATCTCGTCAACCTCGACGATCGCAACGCGCGCCGCCTTGGCGAAACTGGGATTGAAATTCTGGCTGCCGCCCCGGAATTGAAGATTGCCGGCGCGGTCGGCACGGTGCGCTCTCAGCAGCGCATAGTCAACGCGAATGGCATGTTCCAGGACATAAGGTTTGCCGTCGAAGTAGCGAACGTCCTTGCCATCGGCAAGGGTGGTGTCGACACCGGTCGGTGAATAGAACGCCGGTATGCCCGCGCCGCCGGCGCGGCACCGTTCGACGAGTATTCCCTGGGGAACCAGCTCCACTTCCAGCTCGCCGGAAACGATTTGCTGCGCGGATGCCGTCTTCACGCCAGGTCGGTCGGAAAAGGCGGCAATCAACTTCCTCACCTGCCTGTTCTCGGCCAGAACCTGGCCGCGCTGCCCCGGCCCGCCCAGGGAGTTGCAAACGAGGCAGAGTCCTTTGGTTCCTTTGTCGCGCAAGGCCAGTATCAGGCTCGTGGCGAAGCGATGCTCGAGGCCAAAACCCGCTATTGCAACGGTGGCTCCGTCGGCGATATCCGCGATTGCCTGTTCGGGAGAAGCTATGACCTTATCCATGCTGCGCCTTGCGCTCCTGCGTTCCCTTCCCGGCCGTCCTCATTTCTTGATGAAGTCCGAAGGAAGCGGATAATGCGGCCCGCCCGGAATCGTCTGCGTGGCCTGAAGTTCGCCGGTCTTCCTGTACTCCCCCTTCAACGCCCATTGCGCCTTCTGCACGTCTTCCGGATGCCAGTACCCGAGGTTGCGCCCGTGGTACGGCTCCGAGAGTCGGAGTTCGGGCAAGCCCTCCTCTTTCCATATCTCCGCGGCCCGGTCCATGAATTCCTTCTTGGGCAGCGATACCGGAGGCAAAGGCCACTTTACGGTCGCATCCATCAGCAGATAGGACTGCGTGGGCAGAACCGGCTCATATTCCTCCCGCGCCTTTTCCATCGTCTCCATGTCAGCCAGTGAGACGTCCGTGAGCCCGAGGCATGGGCGCGTCATGATGCGTGCATCCCGGTGCGGCTGGAAGCGCGTCGAGAGGGCCCAGATGATGGATGCAAAGTTGTTCGGGTCTATGTCATCGTTGACGGCGACTATTATCTTGCTGTCGACCCGGTACTTTTGCGTAGCCTCCAGTATCTTCCATACCTCCTCGGTGGTGGTGCCCTTCACCTGGATCACCATGAAATAGATGGAATCCGATGTCTCGCTGAAAGCGACTTTCTGCACCTTCTCAAAGCCCGCAACGTAGCGCAGGTGCTTGTACACCGAGGCCGCGTTGCCCAGCATTTTGATCTTGCTGCTCTCGCTGGGCTGGAACTGGCTGATGAAGCCGAGGAGCACGGGGTTCCTGCGATGCGTGATGCACGTGACCGTGAAATAGGGCCGCGGCTGCGTCAGCGACATGTAACCGATGGATTCGCCGAAAGGCCCTTCATTCTCGAGCACGCTGGTGTTTATCAGACCCTCGATGACGATCTCGGCATGCGCCGGGACCTCCAGGTCCACGGTCTTGCACTTGACGACCTCGAGCGGCGCGCCGGCCAGCGCCCCGGCCATGGTGAACTCGTCGACGTCGATGGGAAAATCCACCACCGAGCAATAACCGATGGAGGGAGGTCCGCCGATCACGATGGCCGCAGGCAGAGGCTGGCCTTTCTCGCGGGCCTTGTTCCAGTGTATGGCCACGCCGCGGGTGGGACGACAGAAATCGATACCGGTCTTGGTCGGTGACTTGATCAGAACGCGGTAATTGCCGACGTTGCGGATGCCGGAGTCCGGATCCTTGGTGACCCACGCGGGCGCGGTAAACGCGGGCCCTGGATCGTAACCCGGGGTGAAGATCGGAATCGGAAATTCCTCCAGGCCGCCATGTTCGAGCAATTTGTCGCCCATGTGCACCTCTTCGTGCACGGGCCCGTATTCCACCAGTTTGGGCGTGATCGGGTTTCTCTCGGCCTGAGCCCTTTTCTCCTGGATTTCTTCGGGCCTGCACATCATGCCCAGGGCATAGATCTGCTCGCTTCCACCCAGAGCGCCCAGCACCACGCTGCCCGAATAACGCTTGCCCTTGACGTCGGTGATGTTGTCGAACATGAAGGCGGTGCGCTGCTCTTCGGGCAGGCCCACGAATTGAAGCCGTACCAGTGGAGACAACTCAGTATCTTTGTTGATCAGGCGATGGATACGCCGCAGCTTGCCGTTCTTGTCCAGGACTTCGAGATACTCCCTGATATCCTTGTAATAAGCCAATTGACACCCCTCCCCAATGAGCGGGCCTGAGCCAAGCCAGGTTGGTTAGACGGAATTCCCCCGTCAGCTCGTCGCGAGCTGACCTCGCGTCGTTGAATACACCTGATGTCGTTCGACTGTCAAGGCGGATTGTCAAGGCGCAGCACTTGCCGTTGTGCCGATTGCGCTTTGCTGTCGCTGCGCGAATTTGCTGATACCATCATCGCCGCCCGGCAGCGGTCGGGATCTTGAGTTCTGCCTTTCGAGGTGTTTGATGACTGGCGTGACGATCGATGTGGGCGGCACTTTTACCGATTGCCTGGTCATGGACGCGCAAGGGCGGCTGGGCGCGTTCAAGGCGCTGACCACGCCCGAGGACAGGGGCAAGGGTCTGCTCGATTGCCTGGAAAAGGCCGCCCGCGCCGACGGAAAAGATGTTCGCGAGTTCATCGGCGGAATAGAATTCATCATCCATGGAACGACCATGGCGACGAATGCGCTGCTCACCGCGCGGGGCGCAAAGGTGGGCATGCTCACGACCGAGGGCTTCCGGGATGAACTGGAGAGCCGCCGCGGACTGAAGAACATCCGCACCTCCATGTACAACCTGCTGGTGCCGCCCTACAAGCCGCTGGTGCGGCGCTATCTGCGACTTCCCGTTCGCGAACGCACCCTGTACACGGGCGAAATCGAGACGCCGGTCGATGTTTCCACCGTCAATGCGGCGCTGGACAGGTTCGAGGCGGAAAACGTCCGCGCGATCGCAGTCTGCTTCCTGCATTCCTACGCCAACCCGGAGAACGAGGACACGGCAGCGAAAATCTGCCGCGAGCGCTTCGGCGACGAGGTCTACGTGACGACTTCGCACGAGATCCTGCCCGCAGCGGGAGAGTACGAGCGTTTCAGCCCCACCGTCGTCAGCGCCTACATCGGACCCATCGTTTCCGACTATCTCGTGGCGCTGGAAAAGCGCCTGGCGCAAATGGGCTTCAGGGGCAGCCTGATGATGGTCCGCTCGGACGGATTGGTCCAGTCGGTTGCCCATTCGCGCCGACAGGCGGTCAGCCTGATCAACTCGGGGCCGGCTGCGGCCCCTACTGCAGCGCGTTTCTTCGGCAGCCTGCTGGGCCATGAAAACCTGATTTCGGTCGACATGGGCGGAACGAGTTTCGACGTGAGCCTCATCCGCAGGGGGGAAATCCCGACCACGACGGAAAGCTGGGTTGGTGACGAGCGGTTGGCGATCAAGATCGTCGAAGTGCATTCCATCGGCGCCGGCGGCGGAAGCCTGGCCTGGATCGATTCCCTTGGACTGCTGCGGGTCGGGCCGCAAAGCGCAGGGGCCGTCCCGGGACCGGCATGTTACGGTCGGGGCGGCGACCTGCCCACCGTCACCGACGCAAGTGTCCTGCTTGGATATATCCCGACCGACTACTTCCTTGGCGGGGAGATCGTGCTGGATGCGGAACGGTCACGGCGGGCGATGCGGAAAGTGGCCGAGCCGCTGAAAATGAACGAGAGCCAGGCTGCGCAGGCCATTTTCAACATCATAAACTCGCTGATGGCGGATCAGGTGATCGAACTGTCCACCAAACGCGGCTACGACGTGCGCGATTTTGCGCTCATCGTCGGCGGCGGCGCGGGGGCGGTCCACGGCGCTCACATCGCCGAGCAACTGGGAATTCCCGACGTCGTCATCCCGAAGTATTCGGCCCTGTACAGCGCCTTCGGGATGTTCGCGATGGATGTCGGCCGTGAATATGCGCAGAGCTATATGGTTCGCGCCGACAAGCTGGACCTGCAGCGCCTGGCGGGCCTCTACCATGCCCTTGCCGAGCAGGCCGGCGCCGATCTCAGGGAGAGCCATGCCGAGGCGTCCGAACTCGTCCTCGCCAGGACCGCGCAGATGCGCTACGCAGGCCAGTTCCACGAGCTCGAGATTCCGCTGCCGGGCGAACTGAAATCCCCCGAAGACGTCCAGGCGGTGCTGAATACGTTCCACGCCCGGCACAAGGAACTGTACACGTTCGACCTGCCCCAGCGCGCGATTGAATTCAGGACCTTTTCGCTCCGGGCTACGGTCATTCGCAAGCGGGACCTCAGGATCGTGCCGCTGGCGCGGGGCCATGAGGACGCGGGCGCCGCCCTCAAGCGGATGCGTCGCTGCCTGTTTGGAAAGGAATGGATCGATACGCCCTGTTATGACGGCGCACGGCTGCCGGCCGGGAACGTGGTCCCCGGCCCGGCCATCATCGAGGAGGAGGCCACCACGGTCGTCATTCCCGAAAAATTCGTCTGCACCGTCGACAAGTCGGGGAGCTATCTGCTGAAGCGGAGGTGATGCGATGGACGTGAGCGCTTTGGAATCGAACCCGATTTTCAGGAGGGCGGACAGGTCCGCCAGAGAAGGAGCGGACGTCGACCCGTTGACCCTGTCGACCGTCTGGCATTCGCTGCAGCGGATCTGCCGGGAGATGCGGCGCCTGATCGAGCGCACCTCGCAAAGCTACCTGATATCCGAGATGAAGGACATCTCGGTCGGCATCTGGGACGGACAGGGGAACACGGTTGCAATCCCGGTCGGCCTGCCGGTTCAGTTCATCGGAGCCAAGTATTCCGTTCGTTACATCATGAAGGAATACGGGGACGATATTCATCCCGGGGACGTTTTTCTGGCCAATGATCCATACAAGGGATACTCCTGCCATCCCCCCGACTGGGGATATTTCCGTCCCGTTTTCCACCAGGACCGGCTGGTTTTCTGGACGCTGGCGCGTGCCCATATGGACGATACCGGGGCCGCCTATCCCGGCGCCTATTTTTCCAATCCCTACGACATCCATTCGGAGGGCATACTCGTTCCGGGAGTCAGAGTGATCGAAAAGGGCCGCGAGCAGCGCGACATCATGCGGCTCATATTCAACAACGTGCGGCTCGCCGACGGAGCCCGGACCGACAGCGCGGCCATGATCGGCGCCACCAAGCTGGCCGAGAACCGTCTGCACGATCTTATCGCCAAGTATGGAATGGAGACGGTCAGCGACTGCCTGGCGGTCATGCAGGGGCGAACCGAACGGGCGGTGCACGCCTGCATCGAGGGCATGCCGGACGGGACCTACTACGGCGAGTCCTCGACGGACGACGATGGCGTGGAATTCGATGTTCCGGTGACCGTTCGCTGTGAAATCACGGTCAAGGGCGACCGGATGACGATCGATTTTTCCAGGAGCGACGGCCAGCGCAAGGGATTCGTGAACTGCAGCTATCCCACCACCTACAGCCTGGCCATGGCCGGCGCGATTCTCTTTCTCGATTCGGAGCTGGTGGAATTCCACAACGAGGGAACAATGCAGTGCATCGACATCATTGCCCCGGCGGGATTGGTGGTCAATGCGAACTATCCCTCGGCGATGGGCGGCGCACCGATCAGCATGGGTCACGCGATCCTCGAGTCGGTCATGATGGCGATGTCCGCGGCCGTCCCGGCCCGGGCTGCCGCGGGCTGGGGACGGCGCTATGGGCAATACATCTACGGCATACACCCGCGCACCAACAGTCTTTACGTATTTCCGGGATACCACTGTGAAGGCGGGGCGGGCGCGGTCAACGGGTTCGACGGCTACAAGGGTGTCGCGTCCATCGGCAGCCTGGGCGAGATCGCGCGGCCGAACAACGAGGACTGCGAGATCAGGTATCCGTGGAAGTTCGTCTGCCGCGAGTTCCGCAAGGACTCGTCGGGAGCCGGCAAGTGGACCGGCGGTCCGGGTTTTCACTGGGAGATTGTCAACTTGGGTGGCGAGGCCGGCATGCACACGGGCGCCGGCCAGGGCGAGACGACTTTCAGTCATGGATGTCTGGGCGGGAAGCCGTCGCAGCCGAACTCGTGCTTCATCGTGCGCGCGAAAACAGGCGAGAAGGAGCTGGCGAAGGTCCACCGGCTGCACCCGATCTTCGCGGGCGACCGCGTGATAAAGGACACCAGCGGCGGCGGCGGCGTGGGCCGGCCCGAGGAACGCGATCCGGAGAAGGTCTGGGAGGATGTGTTTCTCGACGAGATCGTGACCATCGACTACGCGCGGGAGGTGTTCAAGGTCGTGATCGATCCTGCGACACGGCAGATCGACTGGGAGCGCACCAAGGCGTTTCGCGCTGCCGCGGCGCGAGGGTGAGCGTCGGGATACCTCCCGTCATACGTCGCTAAATCGGCCAAGCGGGAATCAAACGGGTCGGTTCGGTTTGCTTTCCTACATCTCCCGATTTTGCACCGTTGCAACTGCGCAACGGTGCAAAATCGGGAGACTCATTCAAACCCACTCTTCGCCAGTTCTGAAACGGTCTCTTACCTGTCATCCAAATATCAAGCCACCCCATTTCTGCCTCACCTGCTCCATGACCTCCGGCGGCGTCTTGGTCGACTTGGGGAATTGATCCCGCCAGGCCCAGGGCCTGCAGGCATCGATGATGGCCGTCGAACAAGTGAAGTCTCCGGTCTTTCTCTGCTGGGGATCGATCCTCGGGTCCGAAGCCTGCGACGTCCGGTTGGTAAGAAAGTCGATCTGGGTCGCGGGATCGCACCTCGTGCCCAGGGCCCACAGGACTTCGGTCATATTGGTGGGGTCGATGTCGTCGTCCACGATGATGACGAATCGGCCTATGTGCGTTGCGCCGCCGTAGATGCCGGCCGCTATCAACGCGGCTTGCTTCACATGCCCCGGGTACATCTGATTCAGGGAAACCACGATCACGGTCTTTCTTCTTGCCTGGGGCACGAAGGAAACCCCTCTCACTCCGGCGATCTGTCTGTCGAAGCCGGCCCACAGCTGCGCGGAATAATCGATGGTCTGAACCGCGTTGTCGTCGTGGGTGCCGACCAGCATGGGCACCCCGAACTGGATCGGGTCGTTTCGATGCAGGATCGCCGATATCTTCACCACCGGGTGCGGGCTCCTGCGGCCGGCGTAATAACCCTCCCATTCGCCATAGGGTCCTTCGTCCGCGCTTTCCACGCTGGGCGGCGGCATCTCGCCTTCGAGAACGATCTCCGACTCCGCGGGGATCGGCAAGTCGACGGTTTCGCCCCTGACAACCTCGACCGCCCTGTTTCTCAATCCTCCCGTCCAGTCGTATTCACCCATTCCGATCGGGACCGAGGAAATGGAAGAAATCCACAGCTGCGGGCCCTGTCCGCAGGACATTGCGATCGGGCAATTCAACCCCCGATCCCAGTATTTCTTCGCGATGATCGCGCCGTGATGACCGGGAACGAGGTGCAGGGTCACGGTATTGCGATCAACGATCTGCGAGCGGTAAGTCCCCACGTTTATCCAGCCGGTATCGGGGTCCTTCGCGATGACGCTGCACCCCGTGCCTATGTAGCGCCCGCCATCGTGTTCATGCCATTTCGGCGTCGGGAATTTCAGGACATCAACGTCGTTGCCGATCAGGATGTTCTCCTTGACCGGTCCCGTCTTCACGTAGACGGGAGGGATCGGTTTGACTGCCGAAAGCTTGTCCTTCCAGGCCCTGATCAGTTCAAGCCCTTTGAGTTCCAGGGGCAGCCCCATACCCAGGGCGACCCGCCGCGACGACGTGAACGGATTGGTGGCAACGCGATATCCCCGCGGATATCCTTCGACCTGGTCGAATATCAGCAGCGGCGAATCCGGGACCGAGAGCGACAGTTCTGCAATGCGGCCGATCTCGAGGTCCCAATGCGCCCCCTCTATGGTCCTGCATTCGCCCAGCTCCCGGGCCTTTTCGATGAATTCCCTCAAATCGCCGAACATTGTCTATTACCCCCTGGCGCTTCAATTAATCCCGCATTCATCGGCGGCCGGCGCTTACCTTACTTAACGGGGAGCTTGAGATCGTTCACTCTCTTCACCCACTTGGCGATATCAGCCTTTTGCAGGGCGCCCAGTTCCGCAGGCGAATTCGCGCTCAGGTTGACGCCGGTGGCGCCAAAGCGCTCCTTCAGCTCCTCCAGGTTGAGGACGACGGCCAAGTCGCTGTTGAGCCTGTCGATGATCGCACGCGGCGTACCGGCAGGGGCGAACAGGCCCGTCCATGGAACCACATCGACATCGGCCAGCCCGGACTCCGCCATGGTCGGAATATCGGGGATGATGGCGTATCTCTCGGAGCTGGTGACTGCCAAGCCGCGGAGTTTGCCGGACTGCAGATGCGCCCGCAACGGCCCGAGAGAGGACATGATCACCGCCACCTCGCCGGCCACGGCTGCGGTCTGCGCCGGGGCGGCGCCCTTGTAAGGAACGTGAACTATGTTCACGCCTGCCTCTTTCTTCAAAATCTCGGTTGCCACCTGTGCTGCCGGAAAGCCCGAGGCGTAGAACAGCTCGCCGGGCTTGGCCTTGGCCAA
>Ga0156283_1184_pt2 | contig 30169 bp, 35 predicted proteins | sample RifCSPlowO2_12_FD_107932 | JGI IMG/M metagenome (GOLD analysis project Ga0156283, IMG submission 107932) | Betaproteobacteria bacterium RIFCSPLOWO2_12_FULL_65_14 | reverse complement strand
GTCTCGATCATGTGCACCGGGATGCGGATGGTGCGCGCCTGGTCGGCGATCGAGCGCGTGATGGCCTGCCGGATCCACCACGTGGCGTAGGTCGAGAACTTGTAGCCGCGGCGGTATTCGAACTTGTCCACCGCCTTCATGAGGCCGATGTTGCCCTCCTGGATGAGGTCGAGGAACTGCAGCCCGCGGTTGGTGTACTTCTTCGCGATCGAGATCACCAGGCGCAGGTTGGCTTCCGTCATCTCGCGCTTCGCGCGGCGCGCCTTCGCCTCGCCGGTGGACATCTGCTTGTTGATCTCCTTCAGCTCGCGCACCGGGATGCCGATCTTCTGCTGCACCGCCTGGATCCTGGAGAGCAGCTCCAGGATCGAGGGCTCGACGCGCCGCAGGTTCTCGCTCCACGGATGCTCGGCGTTGATCTCGCCGCTGAGCCAGCGCCGCGAGCCCTCGGTGCCGGCGAAGACCTTGATGAAGTGCTGGCGCGGCATTTGCGCCTTGTCGACCGCGATGTCGTGGATCGCGCGCTCGTGGCGGCGGATCTCATCGACCAGGCTGCGCACGCTGTCGGACAGGCGCTCGACCGTGCGCGCCGTGAAGCGGATCGCCATCAGCTCGTTCGTGATCTGGTCCCGGGCGCGCAGGTAATCCTTGTCCTTGGAGCCCTTGTTCTCGAGCGCCTTGGTCATCTTCTCGTACAGGCGGCGGATGCGCGCGAACTTCTCCAGCCCCGCGGTGCGCAGCGCGAGCAGGCTCGCCGACTGCGCGGCATCCGCGGCTTCCTCGTCTTCGGCCTCGTCCTCCTCGATCTGGGCTTCCTCGTCCTCCGGGGATTCCGCGCGCTTCGGATCGAAGTCGTCCTTCGCGTTCGGATCGATCAGGCCGTCGACCACTTCGTCGATGCGCGCCTCGTCCTTCTCCACCTTGTCGGCGAGATCGAGGATCTCGCGCACGGTGGTCGGGCACGCGCTGATCGCCTGGATCATGTGGCGCAGGCCTTCCTCGATGCGCTTGGCGATCTCGATTTCGCCCTCGCGCGTCAGCAGCTCCACCGAGCCCATCTCGCGCATGTACATGCGCACCGGGTCCGTGGTGCGGCCGAACTCCGAGTCGACCGTCGAAAGCGCGGCTTCGGCCTGCTCTTCGACGTCGTCGTCGGCCTGCGCGACCGGCGGCGCATCGGAGGCGATGAGCAAGGTCTCCTGGTCGGGCGCCTGGTCATAGACCTGGATGCCCATGTCGCCGAAGGTCGAGATGATCGCCTCGATCTGCTCGGCGTCGACCAGATCGTCGGGCAGGTGGTCGTTGATCTCGGAATACGTAAGGAAGCCGCGCTCCTTGCCGAGCTTGATCAGGTTCTTGAGGCGCGTGCGCCGGGTCTCGGCGTCCTCCTTGGGCATCTCCGCCGGGATCAGCCATTCGTCCTTGCGGCCGCGGCGGCCGCCGCGCCCGCCCTTGCCCTTGGTCTTGACCTCGGCGACTTTCGCCTCGAGCAGCTCGAGCGCCTGTCTTGCGCTCTTGATGGGGGTCTTGGCTTTCTTATCGGCCGGCTTCTGGGGCGCCGCCGGCTTGGGCTTGGCCGCGGCTTTTGCCGGCGCAGCCTTGTGGGCGCGCGCGGGAAGCTTCGCGCGCAGCAGCTTCTTCGGGTGCGCCTTCGCCCGCTGCTTCAGCGGCTTGACGGCTCTCGCTTTCTTCTTGGCCGCCCGCACCTGCTTTTTCACCTTCAACTTGCGCTTCTGGACCATCCGTCCCCCGGTAACTGCCTGTTAAACCTGTCAAATGCGGCCAAAAAAGAACCGCGCATTATAGGAGACCGCTCAGGGCGTTGGAAGTGCCCCTTGCAGTCTTTTGTACGTCATCAGCTTTTCCCGGTAGGCGACCTGCTCCTCCTTGGAGGACATGCCTTTCCTGAGGATGGAATCGAGCTCCACCTTGCGCCGCTTGAGATCCAGCTTCGTCAGGGCGTCGCGGATTTCGTGCTTGGCCCCTTCGGCGTCTAAGCCGACATCCTCCCCATATTTCTGGGCTTTCAGCACCAAATCAAGGTGCGGATTGCCCTCCAGCGCATCCAGCAGCACGGGGAACGAAGGCTCTTCCTCGGCTCGCTCGCACAGCCGGAGGATGGCCACCACGGCCTCGGTCTCCGGGAGCTCGGGGGTGAGGAGGGAGGGATCGATATGCTCGACCAAGGCCAAATCGTTGGTCACGCAGGCCAGCAAACTCCATTCCGGCGAGTTCGGGGCGTTATAGGCGGGACGCCGAGGCGCCGGGCGCGCATAGCGGTCCCTCGGGACCTCCATCAGGCGCTGAATATCCGGCTCGGAGACCCGGCCAAGCTCGGCGATGGCGTTCAGCACCTGAACGCGCAAGGCGGGGGCCGTCATTTTCTGGATGTGCGGCTTCGCTGCCGAGAGGAATCGCGCCCGGCCCTCGCCCGTCGAAAGATCCGCCTCCGCACGCAGCTGGGCGAGCAGAAAATCCGAAAGCGTCTGCGCCTGGGTCACCAGTTTCTCGAACGACGCGCTGCCGTGGCGCCGGACGAACGTGTCCGGGTCCTCGCCCTCGGGAAGGAAGAGAAACTTGACGGGCTTGTGGTCCGGCGCGAGCGGAAGGCTCACTTCCAGCGCGCGCCATGCCGCCTTGCGCCCGGCCGCATCGCCGTCGAAGCAGAACACCAGCTCGTCGGCGAGGCGCAATAACTTCGTCACGTGCACCGGCGTCGTGGCCGTGCCCAACGTGGCCACCGCGTAGCCGATGTCGTACTGCGCCAGCGCCACCACATCCATGTACCCCTCGACCACTAGGACCCGCCCCGCCTCGCGGATCGCATCCCTCGCCTGCAGCAGGCCATACACCTCGCGGCCTTTCTCGAAGAGCGGCGTCTCCGGCGAATTGAGGTACTTAGGCCCCGCCTGAGCCGCCGAGTCGGACTTGTCCGACTCTCCTAGGGTCCTGCCGCCGAAGCCAATCACCGCGCCGCGCGTGTTGTGGATGGGAAACATGATCCGGTCGCGAAAACGGTCGTAGCGCTTGCCTTCGTTCTCGATGACGAGCCCCGCCTCGACCAGCGCCTTGTCGTCGTATTTTTCGAAGTGCGGCTTCAGCGCTTGCCAATCGTCGGGCGCGTAGCCGATGCGAAAGCGCGCCGCGATCTCGCCCGTCAAACCGCGCGCCTTGAGGTATTCGATCGCCCGCGCGGATTTTTTCAGCTCGCCACGGTAGGCGCCCATCGCCTTTTCCATGACTTCGGAGAGATCGAGCGCGCGCTCGTGCCGCGCGATATCCTCCTTTGTCCGCGGCTTTTCCGGAACCTGCATCCCCACGGACGCGGCGAGCTCCTTGACGGCGTCGATGTACCCCATGCCGCCATAGGCCATCTGGAAGCCGATGGCGTTGCCGTGGGCGCCGCAGCCGAAGCAGTGATAGAACTGCTTGCTCGGGCTGACCGTGAACGAGGGCGTTTTTTCGCCATGGAAAGGGCACAGGCCGAGGTAGTTGGCGCCGCCCTTCTTCAGCTGGACGTAGCGCGACACCACGTCCACGATATCGACCCGATTGAGCAGGTCCTGCTTGAACGAATCGGGGATCACACCCCGATTTTCACCCGGAAAGCCTGGTTTTTACGAGAGCCGAGACCTTGCCCATGTCGGCGCGGCCCGCGAGCCGCGCCTTGAGCAGCGCCATGACTTTGCCCATGTCCTTGATCCCGCTGGCGCCCGACTCGGCGATTGCGGCCGCGATGGCGTCCTGCACCTCTGCATCGCTCATCTGCCTGGGCAGGTAGCCGGAAAGCACTCCGAGCTCGAATTTTTCCGCGTCGGCGAGATCGGTGCGCGAGGCGCTTTCGAACTGGGCGATCGATTCGCGGCGCTGCTTGATCATTTTCTCGACGACCGAGACCACCTCCGGGTCGGTGAGATCCTTGCGCTCGTCGACTTCCCGCTGCTTGATGGCGGCGAGGATCAGGCGGATGGCCGACAGGCGCGCAGCATCCCTGGCGCGCATCGCCGCCTTCATGTCCTCGGTGATTTGCTGCTTGAGTGGGATGTTCTAGTAAAGCTTCTGCGGCAGCATCTGGCTGCGCAGGCGTTTGTGATGACGCTTCACCGCCGCGGCGAGCTTGCGCTTGCGCTCGGCGGTGGGTTTTTCGTAGTACTCGCGCGAGCGCAGCTCGGTGAGCAGGCCCGTTTTCTCGACGGTGCGCTTGAAGCGGCGCATCGCGACTTCAAACGGCTCGTTTTCCTTGACTCGTACGGTCGGCATCCAGCCCTCGGCCCTCAAAAGGGCTTGAATTGTATCAAAATCCCTGCATATGTTGATCCTCGGCATCGAGACTTCGTGCGATGAAACCGGCGTCGCGCTGTACGACCGGGCTGCCGGGCGCCTGCTCGCTCACGCGGTGCATTCGCAGGTGGCGATGCACGAGGCGTACGGCGGGGTCGTCCCGGAACTCGCCTCGCGCGACCACATCCGGCGCCTCGTGCCGCTGACCCGCCAGGTTTTGGAAGAAACTCATACTTCAGTTCAAGACCTTGCGGGCGTGGGCTACACCGAAGGTCCGGGGCTGGCCGGGGCGCTGCTCGTAGGCGCGTCCTTCGCCCATGGGCTCGCCCTGGCGCTCGGCATTCCCGCGCTCGGCATTCACCATCTGGAGGGGCACCTGCTCTCGCCGCTGCTCTCCGAGCGGCCGCCGGCCTTTCCCTTCGTCGCGCTCCTGGTCTCCGGCGGCCATACGCAGCTCATGCGCGTCGAGGAGGTCGGCCGCTACGCGCTCCTCGGCGAGACGCAGGACGACGCCGCCGGCGAGGCGTTCGACAAGACGGCGAAGCTGCTGGGACTCGGCTATCCCGGCGGACCGGCGCTTTCCCGGCTCGCGGCGACCGGCAAGCCGGGCCGCTACCGCCTGCCGCGCCCGATGATCGGCAGCCCCGATCTCGAGTTCAGCTTCTCCGGGCTAAAGACGGCGGTGTTGACGTTGATCAAAAACGAGAACCCGGAGCCCGCCGACCTTGCGCGCGCCTTCGTCGACGCGGTGGTCGACGTGCTGGTCGCCAAGTGCACGCGCGCGCTCGAAACGACCGGGCTCACCACGCTGGTGGTCGCGGGCGGCGTCGGCGCGAACCAGCAGTTGCGCGCGGCGCTCGACAAGGAAGGCGCGCGCCGGGGCTTCGACGTGTTCTATCCCGAGCCGGAGCTATGCACGGACAACGGCGCGATGATCGCATTTTCCGCCGCGCTCAAAATGCCCGCGCGGCGCGCCCATGCGCACTTCAGCGTGAGGCCGCGTTGGGATCTGGCGGGCTAGCCTTCTTCGCGCCCAGGCGCGACTCGGTGCCGGTGACGAGGCGTGAAATGTTCTCGCGGTGGCGCCAGATGAGGAGCAGTGCGATGGCACCCACGACCGGCAGGACGGGGCTCAAGCCGAACAGCCACCACGCGTAGAGCGGCGCGAAGAGCGCTGCGATCAGCGCCGCGAGCGACGAGTAGCGGAAGAAGACCGCGACCGCGATCCACGTCGCGAGCGTGGCGGCGCCGAGCCAGAGATTGAAGCCGAACAGCACGCCGGCCGCGGTGGCGACGCCTTTGCCGCCCGCGAAGCGGTGAAAAACCGGGTAGAGATGCCCGGCGAACACCGCCATGCCGGCCGCCGGAACGTCCGCGCCGAGCTGCGCCGCGAGCCACACGGCGAGCCAGCCCTTGCCGGCGTCTCCGGCCAGGGTGAGCGCCGCAGCGGTTTTTTTTCCCGTGCGCAGCACGTTCGTCGCCCCGGGGTTCTTGGATCCATAGCTGCGCGGATCGGGCAGGCGCATCAGCTTGCTCACCACGATGGCGAACGAAATCGACCCGAGGCAATACGCCGCGATGACGGTAATAACGTAAGTCAAAATCTCAGGCATTGCGCGGCATTCTACCTGCGCCCCACCTATAATCGCCGCGGGCATGGACCACATCTTCGTCCGCGATTTTCGGCTTCAGACAATGATCGGCTTCCACCGCCGCGAGCGCGCCGTGCCGCAAACCGTCCGCTTCGATCTCGAGATCGGCATCGCGAACACGGCGGTGTTTACCAGCGACAAGGTGGCCGACTGCATCGATTACGACAAGGTCACCACGCGCATCCGCGAGGTGGCCTCCGGGCACGTCAATCTCGTGGAGACCCTGGCCGAGCGCGTCGCGCGCCTGGTGCTGGAGGAGTTCGGCGCCGCCTGGGTCAAGGTGTCGATCGCGAAGCTCGGCATCCTGAAGGACGTGGGCCTGGTCGGCGTGACGATCGAGCGGCGCAGGACCTAGGCGTCCAGCGCCACGTCCACCAGGGTCGGTTTCAGCACCGACAGCAAGTCCGCGGTTTTCACCCGCACCAGAAAGCCGCGGCGGCCGCCATTGATGTAGATCGCCGGCAACCCGGCAATCGAGCGCTCCATGTACACCGCAAGGGGCTTTCGCGTGCCGAATGGCGAGGTGCCGCCGACCTGGTAGCCGGTGTGGCGCTGCGCCACTTCCGGCTTGCAGGGCTCGATCGACTTTCTTCCCGCCTGCCGCGCGAGATTCTTGGTGGAAACCTTGCGGTCGCCGTGCATGAGCACGATGAGCGGCTTGGCCTGCTCGTCCTGCATCACCAGGGTCTTGACCACCTCGTGCTCCGGGACGCCGAGCGACTCGGAGGAAACGCGCGTTCCGCCGCGCTCGACGTATTCGTATTCGTGCTCGGTGTAACCGACGCCAAGCTTGGCGAGGTATTCGGTCGCCGGGGTCTTCATCCTCGCGGATGGTGCTTGGCGTGCAGCGCCTTCAGGCGCTCGCGCGCGACGTGCGTATAGATCTGGGTGGTCGAAATGTCCGCGTGCCCGAGGAGCAGCTGCACCACGCGAAGATCGGCGCCGTGGTTGATGAGATGCGTGGCGAAGGCATGCCGCAGCATGTGCGGCGAGAGCCTCTTCCCCGGGATGGCGCGCGCCCCGTAGCGCCGGATGAGGTGCCAGAACGCCTGGCGCGTCATGCCGGCGCCGCGGCCGGTCAGAAAAAGCGCCGCGCTGTCGCCTTTTCTCGCGGCGAGGTAGCGCGAGATCCAATCCACCGCTTCCTCGCCGAGCGGCACCAGCCGCTCCTTCGCGCCTTTTCCCAGCACCCGCACCACTCCCGCCTGGAGGTTGACTTCGAAAGTCTTCAGCGCAACCAGCTCCGACACCCGCAGGCCGGTGGCGTAGAGCGCCTCCAGCATCGCGCGGTCGCGCATGCCGAGCGGCGTGGAAACGTCCGGCGCGGCGAGCAGCGCTTCGACGTCGGCCTCGGAAAGGGTCTTCGGGAAGCGGGGCGCGCGCTTGGGCGGATCGAGCTTGAGCGTCGGGTCGGCGGCGATGCGCCGCTCGCGCACGCAGTAGCGGTAGAAGCGCTTCAGGCTCGAGACGAGCCGCGCCGCGCTCGACGCGCGGCCCCTGCGCGCGGCGAGGAACGCGAACAGGTCCGCTTCGTCGACCTTGAGCAGATCCTTGCGCGCGGCGAGCTGCTCGAGATCGGTGCGGTACGAGGCGATGGTGTTCTTGGCGAGGCCGTCTTCGAGCCACAGCGCGTCGCAGAACGCGTCGAGCAGCGCTTCGTTCAAATCGCTTTTTCGTGCCTGAGGAGCCACCGCTTGATGTCCACGTGAAACCCCGCGGCGTGGTGCGCGAAACCGCCGATGCCCGACGCCCCGACCACGCGATGGCAGGGAACCACGAGCGGAAACGGATTCGCGCCGCACGCCTGGCCGACCGCGCGCGGCGCGGAGCCGAGCGCCTTGGCGAGCGCGCCGTAGGTGCGGGTGCGGCCGCGCGGAATCCGGCACATCGCCTGCCATACGCGCCGCTGGAACGCCGAGCCCGCCTCGGCGAGCGGCAGGTCGAATGCGAAATCCGGATCGGCGGCGTAGCGCTCGAGCTGCCGGGCAGCCCGCTCGGCCAGCGAATTCTTGGGTCTTATGATTTCCGTGGACGTATCGAGGTACCGGATTTCGACGATCTTGTCCGCTTCGGTTCTTACGCCCACATGCATGACCGGCATGCGCACGATGGCTTGGAAAAGTTGCTCTGACCCCATTTATCCCGCCAGCCCTTCGATCTGGCGCAACAAATCGTCGGGCACCTCGATGCCCGGCGCGCGCGCCGCCCTCTCGGCGGCGAAGCGCCGCTCGCCGGGAAGGCGCACCTCCGGATCGGCGAGCATCGCGCCGACCAGGGTCTCCACGCGTTCGGTATAGGTCTCGCCACCGGCGAGCGAAGTCGGATCGATGGCGATGAACGCCTGGCCGATGCGCGGCCGGTTGCCTTGCTCCGCGAAAAAGGAATCGGCCTCCGGCCCGATCGCTGCGCCGGTCAGTGCCGCGCACAGCAGCTCGAACGTGAGGGCCAGCATCGCGCCCTTCACGCCGCCGATGGGAAAAAGGCTGCCGCGCTCGATCGCCTCCTTGGGATCGGTGGTCGGCTTGCCGTGCCGGTCGAGCGCCCAGCCTTCCGGGATGCGCTCGCCCCGGCGCATCGCCATCATGATTTTCCCCCTCACGACCGTGGTGAGCGCCAGATCGACCACGATGGGATCCTTGTCGCGCCTCGGGAAGATGGCCGGCGCGCGCGCTGGATCACCTCGCCGACCGCCCATTCGACCGACACGTAAGGCAGGCCGTCGCGGTTGTCGATGAGGCAGGCGCCGCCGCGCGCGGCCGCCTGCGCCATCTTGCCGTGGGCACCGGCGCGCTCCAGGGCGGTGCGCGCAAGTTGAAACAGTTCTTGCGCCGCCTTCTTCATACCGACGATTCTAACCGGCGCACAAAACTGAGGAGAACGCCATGGGAAGCATGATCGAGCTCACCGCATCCGACGGCCACAAGCTCGCCGCCTACCGCGCCGACCCGTCCGGCAAGCCGCGCGGCGGCGTCGTGGTGATCCAGGAGATCTTCGGCGTGAATAGCCACATCAAGCAGGTGGCCGACGGCTTTGCCGCCGACGGTTACGTGGCGATCGCGCCGGCGCTTTTCGACCGCGTGCAGAGGGATGTGAATCTGGGCTACTCGCCGGAGGACATCGCCAAGGGCCGCGAGATCCGCGGCAAGGTGACGAACGACATGGCCGTGATGGACGCCGAAGCCGCGGTGAAGGCGGCTGCGAGCGCCGGCAAGGTCGCCATGGTCGGTTATTGCTGGGGCGGCCTGGTGACCTGGCTGTCCGCGGCGAAAACTCCCGGCCTCGCCTGCGCCGTGCCGTATTACGGCGGCGGCATCCTCGACAACACGGAACGCGCGCCGCGCGTGCCGCTGATGGGCCATTTCGGCGACAAGGACCAGCATATTCCGGTCGAGGGGGTGAAAAAGCTCGCCGAAAAGTATCCGCAGCACCCGATCTTCATCTATTCGGCCGACCACGGCTTCAACTGCGACCACCGCGGCTCGTACAACGCGCCCGCGGCAAAGCAGGCGCGCGAGCGCACGCTCGAGTTCCTGCGCAAGCACGTGGGTTAAACCGAGTCGGCCCGGGGGCCGAGCAGGGCGCGGCGAAAGCGCGCCTTGAGGAGGGCGCCTTCGCGCGGCGGTAGCGCGAGCGGAATCTTTTCCGCGAGTACCTTCACCACCGCGAAGCCGGGCCCCGCCTGCTGGAGGATAGTCTGCCAGTCGCAGATCTTGAGCCCGCAGGCCTGGGCGACGCCTTCGAGGTCGACGCCACCCGCCGTGTGCGTCTGCTGCATTCCGGTTTCGCCGTAGCGCTCGTTGTCGATCACCACGACGGCGAGGTTCTCCGGCCGCTGCACCCCGATGGTGGCGAGCGAGCCGAGCCCCATCAGCATCTCGCCGTCGCCGGTGATGACGAGCACCCGGCGCCGCGGCTGCGCGAGCGCGAGGCCCAGGCCGATCATCGCCGACTGGCCCATCGCGCCCCAGGTCGGGAAATTGAGCGGCGTATCGCCAGCTGCGGTGATGTCCCAGGCGGTCGAGCCGAGTCCCGCGACCACGAGAAGGTCGCCGCGGTTCGCCAAAAGCTTTTTTACTACGTCACGGCGATGCAAGCTCATTGACTTGCTTGCTCCTGGAAGCTCTTGATGCCGATCACGCGCTGCGGGATGAGCACGGCCACCGACGCATAGCTGTCGTAGGCGAGGCGCAACGCCGCGCTCACGGTCGGCGCGATTTCGTCCGCATGGCTCGGCCGCTGCACGACCGTCCCCATCGCCTCGAGCACCGGGCGCGTTGCCTGCCCCATGGGCACCTGCCACGGATTGAACTCGCCTTCTTCGCCGCGCATGGTGATCAGCGTGACCAGCGGGAAGCGGCATTCCTTCACCATCCCGAGCACGTTCACGATATTGCCCACGCCGCTCGATTGCATGAGCAGCACCGTGCGCTCGCCGCCGAGCCAGGCGCCGGCGGCGAGGCCGATGCCCTCTTCCTCGGTGCTCAGCACCACCGTACGCATGGTCTTGTCCGCCTGGCAGAGCTCGATCAGGCGCTTGTGGCCGGCATCCGGAACGTACCCCACGAAGCGCACTTTGGCCGCCGCGAGCTCGGCGTGAATCTGGTCAGGCCACATTCTTGATCAGCGTCTGCCCCGGCTGCACGCGCGTGAACGCGACCGGCTTCATGCCGACCGCAAGGTCGCGGCGCAGGCTGGTGAACGCCGATTGCGCCAGCGGACCGGTCTGCGGGTAATCCGAGCGGAAATGCGCGCCCCGCGAGTCTTCGCGAGCCTGGGCGGCGGCGGTGATTGCCCGGCTCACGGCGATCAGGCTCTTGAAATTCATCCAGTCGTGCCAGGTGAGATTGAACGCGCGATTGTGGTCGGCGAGTCCCTCGGCATCGAGCTCTCTCTCGAGCGCCGCGAGCTCGCGCGCCGCGTCGCCCAGCGCGCCCGCGTCGCGGATGATGCCGACCTTTTCCCACATGATCTCGTACAGCCTCTCGCGCAGCGCCTCGAGGCCCGCGCCCGCCCTTCTTTGGAACGGCGCTTCGCACACCGCGATCGCGGCGTCGATGGCTGTGCGGTCCGGGTCGCGAAACGACGCCTGCTGGACCCATGCCGCCATGCTGTCGCCGGCGACCGCGCCGAACACCGTTGAATTCGCCACGCCGTTTCCGCCGAGGCGGTTGGCGCCGTGCACGCCGCCGGAATCCTCGCCGGCGACGAAAAGGCCCGCGAGCTCGGTGCTGCAGTCGCCGCGGAACTCGACCCCGCCCATCATGTAATGCGCGGTGGGCACGACCTCGACCAGCCCGCCGGCGAGGTCGAAGCCGCAGTCGGCGCAGCGCTCGACCATGCCTTTGAACTCCTTTGCCACGCGCTCGGGCCCGAGGTGCGCCATAGCGATGTACAGGCCGCCGTGCGGCGTGGTGTTTCCTTTGCGCATCTCGGAGAACATGGAGCGCGAGACGACGTCGCGCGTGGCGCGCTCGGCCTTCGGGTCGTAGCGCGGCATGAAGCGCTCTTGCGCGCCGTTCAGCAGATAGCCGCCCGAGCCGCGCAGGCCCTCCTCGAGCACCGTGCCGGTCATGCGCGTATGCGTCCCCGCGAGCAGTCCCGTGGGATGAAACTGCACCATTTCCATGTCGCGCAGCGGCAGTCCCGCGCGCAGCGCCATGGCAAGCCCGTCGCAGCTCTTGTCGCCCGAGGGCGTGTGGTACTTGTACATCGTGGGTCCGCCGCCGGTCGCGAGCAGCACCGCCCTTGCGCGCACGAACAGGTACGCGCCGCTGCGCATGTCGATCATCAGCACGCCCGAGATGCTTTCCCCGTCATTCGATTTAACGAGTTCGACCGCTCGATGCTCTTCCAGGCGGGCGATCTTGCGCGCCCAGACCTGCTCGGCGAGCCGGTTGATGATCTCGATGCCGGTGAGATCGCCCTTGTGCACCGTGCGGTCGAAGGTCTGGCCGGCGAACGCCTTCTGGTGGACGCTGCCGTCCGGGTTGCGGTCGAAGAAGCAGCCGAGCTCGTTTTCGAGCTCGTGGATGCGCTCGACCGCCAGCGTTACGAGCTGCCAGGCGAGGTCCTGGTTGGGCAGCCACTTGCCGCCCTCGATGGTGTCCATGAAATGGCGCTCGACCGAGTCTTCCTTGGCGAGCGCGACGTTGTAGCCGCCCTGCACCATGCGCGTGCAGCCGCACTTGCCAAGCAGGCCCTTGACTGCCACCGTGATCCGCAGATCCGGCGAAGCCTTGTGCGCGTGCAGCGCGGCAAACAGCCCCGCGCCGCCCGAGCCGAGGATCAGGACGTCTGTATCGAGGGTTTTCGGAACCATTGCGTGAACAGTACGAAGGCCACTAGCGCGAAGCCGGCCACATCGAAAAGCGCCTTGGGATAGACGAGCATTATGCCCGCGACGACAAGCATCCAGCGTTCCCAGAGGGTCGTGCGCTTGAAAAGCCAGCCCTGGAAGCCGCCGGCGAGCGCCATGATGCCGACCGCCGCGGTGAAGGTGACGAGCGCGATCGATCCCCAGTCGGCATTACCCAGCGTCTTGAACGAGCCGGTAAGGAGCAGGCCCTGCCCGCTCGGGTCCAGGACGAACATGAACGGCACCAGGAAGGCGGGCGTGGTGTACTTCCAGCACTGCAGCGTCGTCCTGTAGGGATCGCCGCCGGTAATCGCCGCGGCGGCAAAAGGCGACAGCGCCGTGGGCGGCGAGACCTCGGAGAGCACGGCGTAGTAGAAAATGAACATGTGCGCGGCAAACTCTGGCACGCCGAGCGCGATGAGCGCCGGCGCGGCGATCACCGCGCAGATGATGTAGCTTGCCGTCACCGGCACCGCGAGGCCCACGATCCACACGATGAGCGCGGTGTAGATCGCCGTCAGCAGCAGCGAGCCGCCGGCATAGGCGAGCACGATCGAGCTGAACTTGAGACCCAGGCCGGTCAGCGTGACCACGCCCACGATGATGCCCGCGCCGGCGCAGGTGGCCGCCACGTTGAGCACCGCGAGCGAGCCGCCTTCCAGCGCGCGCGTGAATTTCGAGCCGAGCACGCCGCGCACCAGCGGCTCGCGGCCGCGGAACAGATCGTACGAAAGCAGCGCCGTGTCGCGTCGCAGGAAGCTCGTGGCGCCCGCCACGACGGTCGCCCAGAACACCGACAGCTCGGGCGAGAAGCCCCACAGCATGAAGGCGATGATCGAGACGAGCGACAGGAAGTGGAACCAGTACTTCTTCGCCAGGCTCCACGCCGACTCCACCTGCTCGAACAGCACGTCCTTCATGCCGAACTTGCGCACGTCGATCTCGACCATGATGAACAGGCACAGGTAGTAAAGGCAGGTCGGGATGACCGCCATGAGGAGCACGTCGAGGTACGAGATCTTCAGGAACTCGGCGATCAGGAAGGCAGCGGCGCCCAGCACCGGAGGCGAGATGATGGCACCCAGGCCGCCTGCGGCGAGCAGCCCGCCAGCCTCCTCCTTGCTGTAGCCGACCTTGGCGAGCATCGGCGCGGCCACCGCGCCGAGCGTTACGGTCGTCGCCACGCCGGACCCCGAGGGGCCGCCCAGCAGAAACGAGGCGAGCGTGACCGTTCGGCCGGCCCCGGTGGGCTTGCCGCCCATCGCGGAAAACGAGAAGTCGATATAGAACTTGCCCGCGCCGGACCACATCAGGAAGGCGCCGTAAATCGTGAACAGGATGATGAGCGTGGAGGAGACCGCCACCGCGGTGCCGTAGATGCCTTCCAGGGTCATGTACATGTGGCCGACCAGGCGCGGGATTTCGTAGCCCTTGTGCGTCCAGGGCGCTGGCAAGTACTCGCCGAAGAAGGCGTACAGCAGGAAGCAGAACGTGACGATCGGCATCACCCAGCCGGTGGTGCGCCGCATCGCCTCCAGGATGAGGGCCATCAGGCCGACGCCGAACACGATGTCCCAGTCGTTCGGCGTGATCGAGCGGTCGAAGAAGTCGTCGCCGCCGCCGATGAGGTAGACCGCCGTGGCGACCCCAGCGAGCGCGAGCGCCCAGTCCCAGGGCATCGCGCGGTGGCGGAAGCGCCGCGCGACAGGGAACACCAGGAAAGTCAGGAACAGCACGAAGGCCACGTGCGTAGCGCGCAGGTGCTCGGGGCGCACGATGGCGTAGGCGGTGTACAGGTGGAAGAGCGACATCGCCACCGCCACGGCGGTGACGAAGCCGGCGAGCCAGCCGGTGAACTTGTTGTGGACGCCTTCTTCCTGCTCGATCATCGCCTCGGCGCGCTTCAGCGCCTCTTCGCTGACCTCGGCCGCAGGCTGGTGCAGGCGTTCGACTTCCGCTGTCATCGGTCCCCCCAAAATCAAAAAGCCCCGCCAGCGCGCTGGTCGGGGCTTTGCAGAGCGAGCAGGCGCTGCTTACTACTTGAGCTTCACGCCCTTTTCGGCAAAGTACTTCACCGCGCCGGGATGCCAGGGCACCGGCGAGGCGTCGGCTTTCTGGTTCTCGAGCTTGAAGTTCTCCGCCTCCTTGTGAACGCGGATCAGCTCGTCGCGCTTGTCGAAAATGGTCTTGACGATGCTGTAGGCGGTCTTGTCGTCCATGTTCTGGTGGGCGACCAGCAGGTTCATGACGGTGGCCTGCTGGTTGTCCTTGTCCATCCCCCTGTAGACGTCCTTGCTGATCACGTCCTTCACGTACAGGTTGCCGTACTTCTTGTTCATCGCCGGCACCAGCTCCGCGTGATCGATCATCTTGATCTTGACGTTCGGCGTGTTGGCGAGGTCCGTGACCGCCGCCGTCGGCAGCCCGCCGACCCAGAAAAAGGCGTCGACCTTGCGGTCCTTGAGCGCGCTCACCGACTCGGCGACGCCCAGGCGCTCGCGGCGCATGTCGCGGTCCTTGTCGAGTCCCGCCGCTTCGATGACGCGGAATGCCATCACCTCCGTGGCGCTGCCGCCCGATCCGGTGGACACGCGCTTGCCCTTCAGGTCCTTGATGGTGTTGATGCCCGTGCCCTCGATGGTGACCACGTGCATGCGGTTGGGATACAGCACCATGAGCGTGCGCACCGGGACCGGCTTGCCCTTGAACTTGTCCTCGCCCTTGGCCGCATCGAGCGTCGCGTCTGCCATGGTGAGCGCGATGTAAGGCTTGCCCGTGCCGATGAGCTGCAGGTTGGCCACCGAGCCGCCGGTGACTTCGGCGGTCGCCTGCATGCCGGGGACGTACTTCGAAAGCACCGCCGCCATGCCGCCGCCGAGCGGGTAGTACACGCCGCCGGTGCCGCCGGTGCCGATCGAGATGTTCTGCGCCTGGACGCCGAGTGCGAAAGCACCGGCCAAAATCGCAATGACTCGTGCAAACAGCCTCATCGTTCTCTCCTTATCGGGATGCTTCGATTCTACCGTACGCCCAGGCGCTTAAGCGCCTCCGCGCGCCGGGCTTTCGCCTCGGCGTTGACCCGCGCATACAGGCTCTCGCCATGGCTATCCATGGCAACGAGCAGGGGGCCGAAGCCGTTGACGCGGAACTTCCACAGCGACTCCGGATTGAGATCGTCCAGGTCGACGTCCTCGATGGCCTCGATCCACGTCGTCTCCAGCGCCGCCGTGCCGCCGATGATGGCCAGGTACGCCCCGCCGAGCTCCTGGAACGCCTTCGAAGAGCTTTCTCTCAATCCTCCTTTTCCGATCACCAGCCGCACGCCGTACTGCTCCATCAGCGGCCGCGTGAAGCGCTCCATGCGGTCGCTGGTCGTGGTGCCGATGCACACTGGGGCGTATCCCGTCGGATGGGCGGCGCTTTTTTCCACCTTCCGCACGTTCGGCGCGGTATGGATGACCGCGTGGCCCGCGAGGTCGAAGCGCGTCTTGCGGCCGCGGTCGAACATGTGGATCTGCGTCGCGTCGCGAATACCGAAGAGGGTGCCCTTCAGCGTCACCGTGTCGTTAACGCGCAGCTTCCTCGCCTGCTCCTCGGTAATCGGCGCGGCAAGGTCGTAGTGCGCCATCAGCTTCCCAGCAATGCCTTCTTCAGATCGTCCTGCACCGGCTTGTCGCCGAGCCAGATGCGCAGCAGCGCGCGGTAAAAATCCTCGCCTGCGATCGGCTGGCCGGCGGGCTTGCCGTCGATCACCACCCGCGTTTCCGCTCCGGTCCAGTCGAGCGCGATGGCCATGCCTTTCTTCGCTTCGCCGACCTGGTTCATGATGGCGGCGAGTTGCTTGATGCGCGGCTCGAGCGCCGCCGCCTCGGCTTCGGACTGGTTTGCCTTGATGCCCTCGACCAGCGCCTCGGTGAACTGCTCGGCGCCCACGTCGCGCAGCATGTGGATCAGCACGCGCTTGGGACCCGGCTGGGCGATGCGATCTGCCTTGGGGTCCGGTACGTAGAGTCCGATCGCGTACACCTGGAAAAACACCCGGCGGCGCAGCCCCGCGCCGCTGAGCGCGAGCTCGGCATTGCCCACCCGCATCTTGTCGTCGATTTTTACGCCAGCGACTTCGGCCGCCCATGCCGGGAAAGCGACGAGAAGAAGCAGCAACAGCCTAAAAGCCATAGTTGACCCCGCCGGGACGGAATGTGGCGCGAGCACGGCGCGCGGAATGGCATTGCATGTTCACCGCGACCGGGTTCATGGTGATGTGCGTCGCGGCGGTCTCGACGTGCACCGCAAAGGCAGTGGAGTCGCCACCCAGGCCCTGCGGGCCGACGCCGAGGAGGTTGACCGCCTCGGTGAGCTCGCGCTCGAGCTTCGCGCCTTCGGGGTCCTCGCAGCGCGTGCCGAGCGGCCGGGTCGCCGCCGCCTTTGCGAGATGCACGCACAAGTCGGCGGTGCCACCGACCCCCACGCCCACGATGGTCGGCGGGCAGGTCTTGCCGCCCGCCTCGAGCACGCAGTCGACCACGAAGGTCTTGATCGCGTCGACGCCTTCGGCGGGTACTGCCATCTTCAGCCAGGAGTTGTTCTCGGAGCCGGAGCCCTTCGGCACCATCTCGATCACCAGGCCGTCGTCGCCGGAAAAGTCGACATTGATCACCGGCACGCCACGGCCGCAGGACGAATGCTCGTTCTTTCTGGTTACCGGATGAACCACCGAAGAACGCAGCGGATGCTCGCGGGTGGCGCGCTCGCAGCCCTTGCGGATCGCTTCCTTCATCGCCACGCCGTCGATCTCGACGCCGCGGCCGATCCAGACGTTGTAGATCGGGATGCCGGTGTCCTGGCACAGCAGGTTATCGGTGCGCTCGGCGACCGCGATGTTGTGGATCATGGTGCCGAGCATGCGCCGGGCGCCTGCGTCGCTTTCGGCTTTCGCGAGCGCATCGAAGCCCTGCTTCACATCGGGCGGCAGGAGCTTGAGCGCCCGGATGTAAAGCTCTTTCGCCGCCTCCTCGACTTGGCGCGGATCGACTTTCACTTGACCTGGATTCTGCGTTCCCTCACCACCTTCGCCCAGAGCGCGGTTTCTTCCTTCAGCGCCTTCGCCATCTCCTCGGGCGAATTACCCACCGGCGCCAGGCCCTGCGCGAAGAAGCGCGCCTTCATCTGCGTGTCTTCCAGCGCCTTCTTCGTGTCCACGTACACCTTCTGGATGATTTCCCTGGGCGTGCCGGTCGGCGCGACCAGGCCGAACCAGCCGGTGTTCTCGAAGCCCGGCACGGTCTTGGCGATCGGCGGCACCCCCGGCAGCTGCGGCGCCTCGACCTTGCTCGTCACCCCAAGCGCGCGGATGCGCCCGCTATTGATGTGGCCGATCGAGGCGGCCATGTTGCCGACGAAGAAGCTGGTTTCGCCGCCCACCAGGGCCGCCAGGCCTGGACCCTCGCCTTTGTAGGGCACCGCCAGCGCGTCGAACTTCGCCTGGTAGACGAAGTTCTCGGCGGCGAGGTGCGTCTGCGAGCCGATGCCGGCGTGGCCGAACGTGAGCTTGCCCGGATTGGCGCGGCCGTAATCGATCAGCTCCTTGACGCTCCTGAACGGCGAACTGGCTGGAACCGTGAGCACCTGGGGGCCCGAGACCACGTTCGTGATCGGCACGAAGTCCTTCTCGGGGTCGTAGCTCATCCTGGCGTAGATGTGCTGGTTCGCCGTGACCACCGACCCGGACGGGAAGAACAGCGTGTAGCCGTCCGGGGTGGCGCGCGCCGCCTCGGCCGCGCCCACGCCACCGCCCGCGCCACCGCGGTTCTCGATCACCACCTGCTGGCCCCAGATCTGCGACAGCCTCTCGCCGAGCAGCCGCGCCGAGATGTCGGTGGCACCGCCCGGCGGGAACGGTACGATGAACTTCACCGGCTTCTGCGGCCAGGACTGCGCGGCCGCGCTTGCGGCGACGAGCGCGCCGAGTATGAACAGCACTAGCTTTTTCATGGTCAATCCTCCTGCAGCGATTCTACAGCGCCAGGGCGAACGCGAGTCCGGCGGCAACCGTGAGCGCGGCTGCGCCGGCGGTGAGGGTTTTTTGCCAGTCCCGCCAGGGCAGAAACTCGAGCGCGAGCACGCGCAGCCCGCCGGCGAAATGCGCGGCGAGCGCAAGCACGATGCCCCATTCGGCGGCCTTTACGAGCGGGTCGCGCGTCCAGGCGAGGAACGCGTCGAGCTGAGCTTCTCCCTCGAGCGCGCGCGAGAGCGCCCAGAAATGCAGCGGCAGGAAAAGCGCGAGCGCGATCCCGGAGACGCGGTGCACCATCGCCACCCAGAACGAGGACTCTTTTCTCACGAGAACACCGCCAGCACCGCCCGCATGCCCATCGACGCGAGGAGCGCCGTGACGATCACCAGGAACCCGGTGCGCGACGGCCCGCGCCAGCCGAGCCACTCGATGAGGATCGCCCGCAGCCCGATGGGCGTATGGACCGTCACCGCCAGCACGAAAAACGAATAGAAGGCGAACCACGCCGCGTTGCCGCGCGTGCGTCCGAGGATCTCGGCGGCGCTCAAGCCGCCCTGAACCGCGTACATGACCACCGCGAGATGCACCACGACGCACACGCCGAGCGCCGCCGCGCTCGCGCGCTGAGCGATCCACAGCATGGTTTCGCCGCGGGCGCTCAAAGCTCGCCCTTCAGCGCCGACTTGAGGATCGCCCGCTTCAGCCCGGCGATCCCCGCGGTGGGAGAAATATTCTTCGGACAGCGCTCGGTGCAGCTCATGTGGGTGTGGCAGCTATGCACGCCGGCGTCGCCCGCTACCGCGCGCAGCCGTTCGACGGTTTTTTGATCTCTTTGATCTCTAACCAAGGTCCAGGCCCGATTCAGCGCCGCAGGGCCGAGGTAATCCGGGTTCCAGGTGACGACGTCGCACGAGCTGTAGCACACCGCGCAGCCGATGCATTCGATCCCCGCATCGATCTGCGCGCGCTCCTCCGAGGAGGGCGCGATGGCGGCAAAGCCGTCGCGCTTCGTCCGGCCGCCGGTGAATTGGCCCCTGGCGCGCGCCCACTTGTCGAAAAACTCGCCCATGTCCGTGACCAGATCGCGGATCACGGGGAGGTTTCTCAGGGGGCCGATCTCCAGCCGGTCTTTGGCCGCCACCTTGTCGACGTGCGTGCGGCAGGTCCAGCGCGGCACGCCGTTCACCGTCATCGCGCATGAGCCGCACATGCCCACGCGGCAGGCGTAGCGATAGGCAAGCGTCGGATCGAGCGCGCGCTGGACGTAAGTGACTACATCCAGCACCGTCTGGCTGGGATGGCGCGGCACGTCGAACTCCCGGAAGGAGCCCTGCGCGCCGCCTTTCCAGATCGAAACCTTCAAGCGCTTTCGTAAAGCCGGGTGAGCACGAACTCCCTGTGCCCGAGCGCCTCGGCCGAGGTGAGCCGGCCGTTCGCGGTGCGGAACATGCTGTCGAGCAGCTTGTCCCCCGCCTGGTCCGGCGTGAGCTCTTTTCTCAAGAGGCCCGAGACATCCACGTCGATGTGCTCCGACATCGTGCGCACGGTGCGCGGATTCGCGGTGAGCTTGATCACCGGCAGGATGGGGTTGCCGATCACGTTGCACTGCCCAGTGGGGAAGAAATGCACTGTGAATCCGGCGGCAGCACACAGCGTCACCATCTCGGCCGCGGCCGAGGACGAATCCATGAACCACAGGCCCGGCCCCTCGGGCGTCTCGGCCTTGTCGAGCACGCCGTCGACCATGCATTTGCGGCCGATCTTCTGGATGTTGCCGAGCGCCTTTTCCTCGATGGTGGTGAGGCCGCCGGCGATGTTGCCCTTGGTCGGCTGCGAATCCATGAGATCGCTGGTCTTGTGGCGCTCGACCAGCTGCTGGTAGCGGTCGAACATGAACTGGAACTTCTTGCGTACCGCGTCGTTGCGGCAGCGCGCGGCGACCAGGTGCTCGCCGCCGGTGAGCTCGGTCGTCTCGCCAAAGAGCAGCGTGACGCCGTGCGGGTAGAGCTTGTCGAAGGCGTTGCCGACCGTGGGATTGGCGCCGCAGCCCGAAGTGGTGTCGGACTCGCCGCACTTCGTCGACACCCAGAGGTCTTTCAGCGGGCGCTCCTCGCGGCGCAGCTCGCTCGCCCACTGCACGTATTCCTTGGCGGCGCGCGAGGCGCGCATGATGGTGTCGTGGTCGCCGTGCAGCTCGATGCCGAAGTGCGCCACGGGCTTGCCGGTCGCGCGGATGGCGTCCGCGACTTTCTTGGCCCAGGTCTCCTCGATGCAGATCACCACCACCGCGGCGACGTTCGGGTTGGAGCCGGTGCCGATGAGCGTGCGGAAATGCAGATCGAGGTCGGCGCCGAACTGGAGGCGCCCGTAGGGATGCGGCAGCGCCATCGCGCCCTTGACGTTGTTCTCCACCGCCTGGGCGACGGCGTTCGAGAGGTCGTCGACCGGCAGGATGAGGACGTGGTTGCGCACGCCGATGCGGCCGTTTTCCCTCTTGTAGCCGAAAAACGTGGAATTCGAAAGGTTCATGTCTACCAACGCTTGGTTTTTACGTTATGGACGTGCAGATGCTCGCCCTTGCGGATCGGCTGCACCACTTTGCCGATGTCGACGCCGTACTTGATGACGGTGTCGCCCTCGCGGTAGTCGCGCAGCGCGACCTTGTGGCCGATGGGAATGTCGCTCTTCGCCGTGACCTTGAGGTCCTTGTCGTCTTCCATGATCCAGCCGTTGAGCTCCTGCCCGGCCTTCACTCCTTCCACCACCACGACGCCGACCCCGTCGCCTTCTTCATGCACCACGAAATGGATCATTGCGAGCTCCAGGACTTGCGCCGAGAAAGAACGCCCAGTCTAGCGTCGGCGCGCTCGCCAGGTCAACTATATGAGTTGCATGACCATGCTAGACTTTTCGGTGATGAGCCTGGCACTCGAGACCAGCGGCGCGGCGCCGCTTTACCGCGAGGTGAAGCGCCTGCTCACTTTGCGCATCGCCGCGCACGAGTGGCCGCCCGGCACGCCGCTGCCGTCCGAGGGAAAGCTGGGCGACATGTTCCAGGTCTCGATCGGCACGATCCGCAAGGCGATCGACGAGCTGGTCGCCGAGCGCATCGTGGTGCGCCACCAGGGGCGCGGCACCTTCGTCGCCACCCACGGCCAGAGCCGGCTGCTGTTCCACTTCTTCCACATCGTGCCGCACCGCGGCGAGCGGCAGCTTCCGACCACGCGCACGCTCAGCTTCCGGCGCGCGCGCGCGGACGCAGCGCAAGCCGAGAAGCTGCACCTCGGCGCCGGCGACCCGGTGTACCGGATACGCGACCTGCTTTTCCTCGCCGGGCGCCCGGTGATCCTGGACGACCTGGTGCTGCCGCAACGGCTGTTTCCCGACTTGTCCGAAAAAATCTTCACCGGGCGCGACAACACCATCTACCACCTGTATCAGGCGCGTTACGGCGTGAATGTGCTGCGCACCAGCGAGCGGCTTCGGGCCACGGTCGCCGAGAGCGGCGCCGCCAAGCTGCTCGGGCTGAAAAAAGGCGCGCCGCTCCTCGAGATCAACCGCGTGGCGCTTACCTACCATAACGCGCCGGTCGAGCTGCGCAGAAGCCTGGTCGACACCTCCGAGCACGAGTACTTCTCGGATCTTGGAAAAGCCGAGCGCTGATGCTTGACCGCCGGCGATTCCTGAAGGGAATCGCGGCGCTCGGTGCTTCCGCAGCATTACCCGCCGTCGCCGCGGCCTCATACCCGTTCGCGCTCGGCGTCGCTTCCGGCTATCCCACGCCCTTCGGCGTGACGCTGTGGACGCGCCTCAGCGGCTTCGAGATGCCGACGACCCTGCGCTGGGAAATCGCGGCGGACGAATCGATGCGCACCGTCGTACGCGCCGGCGAAGAGGTGGCGGACCCGGCATGGGCGCATTCCGTCCACGTGGACGTCGACGGACTTCAGCCCGAGCGCTGGTACTGGTATCGCTTCCGGGCGGGCGATGCGCAGAGCCCGATCGGCCGTACGCGCACCGCGCCGAGCGCCGAGGCGCAGCCCGCGCAGCTTCGCTTTGCCTTCGCCTCGTGCCAGCAGTACGAGCAGGGCTATTACGGCGCCTACCGCCACATCGTCGCCGACGCGCCGGATCTGGTCGCTTTCCTCGGCGACTACATCTACGAGTCGAGCTGGGGGCGCGATCACGTGCGCAGTCACGGCGCGCCCGAGCCGTACAGCCTCGCCGATTACCGGGCGCGGTATGCGCTCTACCGCAGCGACCCGCACCTGCAGGAAGCGCATGCCGCCTGTCCCTGGATCGCGATCTGGGACGATCACGAAGTCGACAACGACTACGCGGACGACCGGCCGGAGGACGGCATGGACCGCGAAGCGTTTCTCGCGCGGCGCGCGGCCGCTTACCGCGCCTATTGGGAGCACATGCCGCTGCCGGCGCGCATGCGCCCCGACGGCCCGCGCATGCGCATCTACACGCAGCTCGGCTGGGGCGATCTGGCGCGCTTCTACCTCCTCGACATGCGCCAGTACCGCTCGTGGCAGGCGTGTCCCCGGCCGCGCCGGCGCGGCGGCTCCAACACCATCGACGTGGAGGCGTGCACCCGGCTGACCGCACCCGGGCGCTCGATGCTGGGCCGCGCGCAGGAGCGCTGGGTGGAGCGCGCCCTTGGCGCCTCGCGCGAGCGCTGGAACGTGATCGCGCAGACGACCGCCATGGCGCGATTCGATCAGAAGCCCGGGCCGGGACGGCGCGCGTGGACCGACGCCTGGGACGGCTATCCCGCCGCCCGCAAACGGCTCCTGGATTTTGTTGATTCGAAGAAAATCTCCAATCCCGTGGTGATCGGCGGCGATGTTCACAGCTTCAACGTCTCGCAGCTCAAGCAGGACTTCGACGATCCGGACTCGCCGATCGTGGCAAGCGAGTTCGTCGGCACCTCGATCACCTCGCAGGCCTGGCCGCAGGAGCGGCTCGCGCGCTACCTGCCCGACAACCCGCATATCCTGCTGGCCGACAGCCGCTATCGAGGCTATACGCGGGTGGAAGTGACGCGCAGCCGCTGGCGCGCCGATCTGCGCATCATGGAAACGGTGCAGCGCGCGGATGCCGGCTGCAGCACCCTCGCCACTTACGTGGTCGAAGATGGCAGGCCAGGGCCGCTAAAGGCTTAGCGGCACTTGAGATTGCCGGAGAGCTCTTCGATCGGCTTGGTGCAGTCGCGCTCGCTCACCGGCCGGTCGGGACTCAGCTCTTGCCGCGGCGTGCCGCGGAACCAGTCTGAAAAGGTGGAAAAACTCGGAAAGGGTCTTTCCTCGCGCGCGTGGTCGATCGCCGCCGCCATGAACATTCCGGCGATGATCAGTGCCGCAAGCGAGTGGCTGTGGATGCTCACGCTCGCGCCACCGCTCGTCACCGAAGTGCCGGGCGGCGGCACCGCGCCCGCGGCCGAGGTACTCGACCGGGCGTCGATGCTCACGTGGGAGCAGCCTGCCACCAGCAGCAGCACCACGAGAAATCTCATGCGGGCATTCTAGCGGCAGGCGCGCCGCAGGCGGTCGCGCACCGCCGCCCATTCGGGCGCCTCCGGCGGCGCCTCGACGAGGATTTCGTCGCAGCCCGCGGTATCGAGCTCGCGCAGCGCCGCGTAGAGCTTCTGCGCGTAGACCTGCGGCTCGCGCGGCATGCGCAGCCAGTAGTCGACGCGCTCGTCCGGCCGCGAAAACGCCAGCACCGCCACCTTCTCCTTGAGGCGGCCGATTTCCTTGTCGAGGTCGTACGAGGGAACCATGCGGGCAGGGGTGCGCGGCGCGTAATGTCTTTCCAGCCCGCCCGAGTGCCGCGTGATCGACTCGATCTTTTCACCGACTGGCGAAGCGAGGACTTCTTCCAGCTGCGCTTTCGAGATGCGCCCGGGACGCAGCAGCACCGGCCGCTCGCCCGAAAGATCGACGATCGTGGATTCGATGCCGACTTCGCTCGGCCCGCCCTCGAGAACGAGATCGACGTCCGCTCCCAGGTCCTCGCGCACGTGCGCCGCGGTCGTGGGCGATACGAGGCCGAAGCGGTTGGCCGAGGGCGCGGCGATGCCTTTTCCGAAGCGCTGCAGCAATTCATGCGCGACCGGATGCGACGGCACGCGCAGCCCCACCGCGTCCTGCCCGCCGGTAACGAAGTCCGCGGCCTTGGCCGAGCGCTTGAGGATGAGCGTGAGCGGGCCGGGCCAGAAACGCTCGGCGAGCTTTTTCGCCGCCGCCGGCACCTCGCGCGCCCAGGCGAAAGCGGCCTGCGCAGATGCAAAGTGCACGATCACCGGGTGGTCCGCCGGCCGGCGCTTCACCGCGTAGAGGCGCGCGAGCGCTTCGGCACTGGATGCGTCGGCGCCCAGACCATAGACCGTCTCGGTCGGAAACGCGACAAGGCCGCCGCGCCCAAGGATCTCGACAGCTCGCTCGATTTCCGCGTTTTTCATTCTCCGGAAAACCCCGCTTCCCTCTGGTGGCGCACCGCCAGCACGAGGACAACCTCTTCCTCCTCGAAGAAATCGTAGAGCGCGACGTAACCGGTCTTGCCCCGCGATATGACGAGCTCACGCAAGCCATGCTCCGCCGGCCGGCCGATCGCCGGGTGCCGCTCGAGAATCTGCAGTGCGTCGAAAATCAGCGCAATCGCTGCACGGGCGGCGATGGGATCATCGCCAGCGACAAAGTCGAATATGCGGTCGAGATCGGCTCGCGCGCGCGCCGCGAACTCTACCCGCGCCACCGCTTGAGCCGCGGCCGCTTGGCCGGCCTTCCGGCCGCGCGCGCCGTGTAATAGGTCTTCACGTCCTCGAACGCATACGCTTTGCCGGTACGCAGCGCGTGGCGGCGCGCCTGCAGCGCATCGGCAACGAACCCCCTGCGTCGCTCCGCCAGCCGGGTCTGCGTTTCGATGGCTTCGACCATGAACGCGTGCGGGCTCTTGCCCGTCCCTTCGGTCACCGCTTTGACGCGATCCTTGAGCTCGGGAGAGAGCTTCAGTGTCGTTGCAGCCATGGTACTACCATGGTACCACCGCCCCAGGACCTACAGCTTGAGCGGCGGGGAGTTGAGGACAGCGTCGGTTTGCTTGCGGCGGAACTCGGATAGTTTCCTGTCGAGGTTCTTATCCGACAGCGCGAGCAGCGCGACGGCGAACAGCGCCGCGTTGGCCGCGCCCGCCTCGCCGATGGCGAAGGTGGCGACCGGGATGCCCTTGGGCATCTGCACCGTGGAAAGCAGCGAATCGAGGCCCTGCAGGTGCTTCGAGGGCATCGGCACCCCGAGCACCGGCAGCGTAGTATGCGCGGCGACCACGCCGGCGAGATGCGCCGCGCCGCCGGCGGCCGCGATGATCGCCTTCATGCCATTTTTCTGGGCATTCGAGGCCCAGTCGGCTACGGCGTGCGGGGTGCGGTGCGCCGACATCGCCTTTGCCTCGTAGGCCACGCCGAAGTCTTCCAGCACTCCTGCCGCGGCCTTCATCGTCTCCCAATCGGAGGTCGAGCCCATCACGATGCCGATCATGAAAGGGTTCTCCCCGTGAGCCGTTGCAGCGCTTCGCGGTATTTTTCGGAGGTGCGCTCGATCACGTCGTGCGGCAGCTTGGGCGCCGGCGGCTCCTTGTTCCAGTCGAGGGTCTCGAGGTAGTCGCGCACGTACTGTTTGTCGAACGAGGGCGGCGAGATGCCGACCTTGTAGGAGTCCGCCGGCCAGAAGCGCGACGAATCGGCGGTCAGGACCTCGTCGATCAGCACGAGCTCTTTGTTCTGGCTCAGACCGAACTCGAATTTCGTGTCGGCGATGATGATGCCTTTGGTCGCCGCATAATCGGCCGCTTCCCTGTACAGGCGGATGCTCACGTCGCGGATCCTGGCCGCGAGCTCGGGACCGACCAGCTTTTCGCATTGCGCGAAGCTGATGTTCTCGTCGTGCCCGGACGCGGCTTTGGTCGCCGGCGTGAAAATCGGCTCGGGCAGCTTTTGCGCCTGCTGCAGGCCCTTGGGCAGGTCGATGCCGCAGACCTTGCCGGTCTTCTGATAGTCCTTCCATCCCGAGCCGATGAGGTAGCCGCGCACCACCGCCTCGATCGGCAGCGGCTTCAGCTTCTTCACCACCATCGAGCGGCCGCGTACCTGGGCGCGCTCTTCGGGCGCGACCACCGTCTCCGGGTCGATGCCGGTCAGCTGGTTGGGGACGACGTGGCCGAGGCGCTCGAACCAGAAGGCGGCCATCTCGTTCAGCACCCGCCCCTTGTCGGGGATCGGGTCGGACATCACCACGTCGAAGGCCGACAGCCGATCGCTCACCACGATCAGCATCTTGTCCTCGCCCACCGCGTAGATGTCGCGCACCTTGCCCTTGCCGAGGCGCGGCAATGTTTTTATTTGTGATTCGAACAAAACCATTATGCGGCTTGCTTCTCGAGCTCGCTTTTCCACTTGCCCTGCGCCGCAAGGCCGTTCATGTGGGCGCGGTGATGGAAGGCCTTTTGCGCCGCGGCGACGTTGCCGGCCTGCCCTTTCCAGGTCTTGAGCGCCGGGTTCTGCAGGGCGCGCGAATAGGAGAAGGTCAGCGGCCACGGCAGGTTCTTCATCGCCGCCATGGCGTTGAGATGCGCGGTGGCGGCCTCGTCGGACTGGCCGCCCGAGAGGAACACGATGCCGGGCTGCGCCGCGGGCACGGTGCGCTTGAGCACCCGCACGGTACGCTCGGCGACCTCGTCCACGCCCGCCTGGCGCGGATTGTCCTTGCCCGACACCACCATGCTCGTCTTGAGGACCAGGTGCTCCAGCGACACGTTGTACGCGGCGAGCGCAGCGTAGGCGGCGCGCAGCGTGGCTTCGTGCACCTCCTCGGAGCGCTCCGCGGTGTGGTTGCCGTCCAGCAGCACCTCGGGCTCGATCATCGGCACGATCGAAGCCGCCTGGCAGGCCGCGGCGTAGCGCGCGAGCACATGGGCGTTGGCGTAGATGCAGGCGTGCGACGGCATGTTCTCGCCGATGGTGATCACCGCACGCCACTTGGCAAAGCGGCAGCCCATCTTGAAGTACTCCTCGAGGCGCTTGGCAAGGCCGTCCAGGCCTTCGGTGACCAGCTCTCCGGCGGCCGCGAGCGGCAGCTGGACGGTGCCCTTGTCGACCTTGATGCCGGGAATGATGCCCTTCTTGGCCAGGTACTCGGGGATCAGGGAGCCGTCGTTCGCCTTCTGCCGCGCGGTCTCGTCGAACAGGATCACGCCCGACAGGAACTGCTCGACGCCCGACGTGCTGAACAGCAGGTTGCGGTAGCTGCGCCGGTTCTCTTCGGTGCATTCGACGCCCACCGTCTTGAAGCGTTTTTCGCAGGTGCCGCTCGACTCGTCGGCGGCGAGGATGCCTTTGCCCTTGGCGACCATGGCGGCCGCGGTCTTGGAAAGAAGTGCCTTGTCCATGGAATTAATTACACGCAGGTTGAGTTTGGAGATCGGGAAAACGCGATTTTAACCAATTACTCGCGTACAATGCCGGGCCTTTTTCATTTTGGAATCAGCTTCATGGCCTCCGCCCGGCGAAACATCGCCATCATCGCCCACGTCGACCACGGCAAGACCACGCTGGTCGACAAGCTGCTGCAGCAATCGGGCACCTTCGCCGCGCACCAGCACGTCGAGGAAAGGGTCATGGATTCCAACGATCTGGAGCGCGAGCGCGGGATCACCATCCTCGCCAAGAACTGCGCGGTGCGCTACCACGGCACCCATATCAATATCGTCGACACCCCCGGCCACGCCGACTTCGGCGGCGAGGTGGAGCGCGTGCTGTCGATGGTGGACGGGGTGCTGCTGCTGGTGGACGCCGTGGAAGGGCCGATGCCGCAGACCCGCTTCGTCACCCGCAAGGCGCTCGCCCTGGGGCTGAAGCCGATCGTGGTGGTGAACAAGGTGGACCGCCCCGGCGCGCGCGCCGACTGGGTGGTGAACCAGACCTTCGATCTGTTCGACAAGCTCGGCGCGAGCGAGGAGCAGCTCGACTTCCCGGTGGTCTATGCCTCGGCTTTACAAGGCTGGTCCACCCGGAAAGCCGGTGAGCTTGGAACGGACATGAAGCCCCTGTTCGAAGCGATCCTCGCCCATGTGCCGGTGCGCGACGAAAACCCCGACGAGCCGCTGCAGCTGCAGATCTGCTCGCTCGACTACTCGAGCTATGTCGGCAAGATCGGCATCGGCCGCATCCGCCGCGGGCGCGTGAAGCCGATGCAGGAAGTTCTGGTCCTTTTCGGGCAGGATGCGCCTCCCATCAAGGCCAAAATCAACCAGGTGCTCAGCTTCGAGGGCCTGGAGCGCAAGACGGTGGAGGAGGCCGAAGCGGGCGACATCGTGCTCATCAACGGCATCGACGAGGTCGGCATCGGCGCGACGATCTGCGATCCGGAGCATCCCGATCCCCTGCCGCTGCTCAAGGTCGACGAGCCGACGCTGACCATGAATTTCCTCGTCAACGCCTCGCCGCTCGCAGGGCGCGAGGGCAAGTACGTCACCAGCCGCCAGCTGCGCGAGCGCCTGGAGCGCGAGACCAAGAGCAACGTGGCGCTGCGCGTCGAATATCCGGCCGACACCGATACCTTCATCGTCTCCGGGCGCGGCGAGCTGCACCTCACCATCCTGCTGGAAAACATGCGGCGCGAAGGCTACGAGATGGCGGTGTCGCGGCCGCGCGTGGTGGTCAAGGAAATCGGCGGCGTGAAGTGCGAGCCGTTCGAGGTGCTGTCCGTGGACGTGGAAGACGCCAGCCAGGGCGCGGTGATGGAGGAGCTCGGACGCCGCCGCGGCGAGCTGCTCGACATGCAGCCCGACGGCAAGGGGCGCGTGCGCCTGGACTACCGCATCCCGGCGCGCGGCCTCATCGGCTTCCAGGGCGAGTTCATGACCCTCACGCGCGGCACCGGCGTCATGAGCCACGTGTTCGACGACTACGCGCCGGTGAAGGCCGACATCGAAGAGCGCCGCAACGGCGTGCTGGTGTCGCAGGACGACGGCGAAGCGGTCGCCTACGCGCTGTGGAAGCTGCAGGAGCGCGGGCGCATGTTCGTGAGCCCCGGCGATCCGGTGTACGAGGGCATGATCATCGGCATCCACAGCCGCGACAACGACCTCGTCGTGAACCCGATCCGCACCAAGCAGCTCACCAACATCCGCGCCAGCGGCAAGGACGAGGCCATCCTGCTGACGCCGCCCATCGGCCTGACGCTCGAATACGCGGTCGAGTTCATCGGCGACGACGAGCTCGCCGAGATCACGCCGAAGTCCATCCGCCTGCGCAAGCGCCATCTCGAGGAGCACGATCGGCGCCGCGCGGAGCGTGCCGCCGCCTAAAGCCCGAGCGCCGCGCTCGCCAGGCGGCTGAGCTCTTTCTTCAGCCGCGCGCGCACCGCGCGCACAGCGGGGCCGCGCGCGAGGTTTTTCAGCTCGTAGGGATCGCGCTCGAGGTCGTAGAGCTCGTCGAGCTCGTCCGAGCGGCCGCGGTTCACCCAGTGAATGTACTTGTACCGGTCGGTGCGCACCGCCTTGTAGCTCATGCCGACGAGCCAGGGCATCGCGTTTTCCGCCCAGTACTCGATGAGGACGGACTTGCGCCATCCCGCCCGCCGTCCGGCGAGAAGCGGGAGCAGCGAGCGCCCCTGGATCTGCGCGCCCGGCTTGCCGCCGGCCAGCTCGATGAGGGTCGGCGCGATGTCCTGGCAGATGACCAGATCGGAAATACGCGTGCCGGGTTTGATTTTTCTTGGAAACCTGAAGACGAACGGAGAGCGGATGCCCTCCTCGTAGGCGAAGCGCCGCTCCGGGCCGAGGCCGTGCTCGCCGAAGAAGTAG
>Ga0156283_1036_pt3 | contig 30480 bp, 25 predicted proteins | sample RifCSPlowO2_12_FD_107932 | JGI IMG/M metagenome (GOLD analysis project Ga0156283, IMG submission 107932) | Betaproteobacteria bacterium RIFCSPLOWO2_12_FULL_65_14 | reverse complement strand
CAGACGACGATGTTCCAGTTCCTCTGGGCTTCCGGTGGGCCTCATGGTGCACCTCCGGACTAGAGTATAGGACATTATTTACACAGGGTTCAATAAATTACGGATTTGCAGCGGATTCTGATCTACGAGTGGAGCGTTCCCCATCGTGCCGAGCAGCGATGCGATCACTCCACTGTGCCGAACGTCGTAAGCGGGCACGATGGGTGCTTTTCGCCAAAGTATGGAAGAGCGTCGAATCTACCGCGAGGCGCTACATGAGGCAGCCCTTGCCCTCGGAGGCATCGAGCAACTCGCCTTACGCCTCGATGTGGAGGTGAACGCTGTCGACAGGTGGCTGGCCGGTGCGGAGAAGCCGCCGCTGCATGTATTTCTCGAGGCCTTGGAGGCCATTGCCGAAGGCCCCTGGCGGGCTGCGGCCTGACCGTTAATCCGCCGGCTCGATCACCATCAGCGGCCAGTGATGGCCGTCGTCGTGGCAGTACCCATGGCAATGACCGGTCCGTCCTCTTCCGCGCGCGCCGCTTCACCTTCGAGCCGCAATCGAAGCATAGGGTCCCTTTTTTCAGACCAGACCACGCGAGGACGCGCGTCTCTCGCAGGCGCGGGGGAGCCGGGGCAGCGGCACGAATAAGAAGATAAAAGAGTTCTAGAACTTTCGAGGGATTTCCGCCTGTTTATCCGCGCGTCAGAATCTGCCCGGGGGAGGGTAGCGTCTGCAGAAGACTCTGTCCGGGGAACAGTTCGTATGGCTGGTTGGCAGCCTGTGCCAAGTCAACCGCATTCCATTTGATCCTGCGCTTCTCATCCAGCGCTTCCCGGCGCCACACTCCGTAGGCCAGCTCCTTGAAGCTCTGAAGTCGCTGGCTTTCCGCGCCGGCGAAGGCGCGCTTGCGGCTGCCACTTTTCCCTGCCTTGCCTTCCTCAGGGAGAAGGGGCCCGCCATCGTTATCCGGTCGGATGGCGAGCGGCTGCTTTACTTCGAGGCGGGCAGCCAGACGCCGCAGACCTGCCCCGCGTCCGACATAGCGGAGCGTTTCGAGCCCCGGGCGCTCCTCGTCCGGCACGAAAAATCCGAGCCGCTGCGCGAGGACGGCGCGCCGGCCGAGGCGAAGTTCGGCTTCCGCTGGTTCTGGAACGAGCTGCTGCGCCATCGGCGCATCTGGCGCGACGTGCTTCTTGCCTCGCTCTTCATCCAGCTCATCGCGCTCTCCACGCCGGTCTTCACCCAGGTCATCATCGACAAGGTCGTGGTGCATCAGACGCAAAGCACCCTCGTCGTGATCGCGGTGGCGCTCGCCATGTTCATGGTGTTCAGCGCCGGCATGAGCTGGCTGCGCCAGTACCTGGTGCTGCACACCGGCAACCGCGTCGACGCGGTGCTCGGCAGCCAGGTGTTCAGGCACCTGCTGCGGCTTCACCTGCCGTACTTCGAGTACCGCCCGACCGGGACGCTGGTCGCCCGCGTGCACGCGGTCGAGACCATCCGGGAGTTCACCGCCGGGGCGGCGGTGTCGCTGATCCTCGACTTCCCGTTCCTGCTCATCTTTGTCGCGGTGATGTTTGCCTACAGCTGGGAACTCACGCTAATCGCGCTCGGCATCCTCTTCCTGATTTCGCTGATAAGCATTCTGATCGTGCCGGTGCTACGCGCCCGCATCAACCGCCAGTTCCTCCTGGGCGCTCGGAACCAGGCGTTCCTTACCGAATACGTCGCCGGCATGGAGACGGTGAAGTCGCTCCAGATGGAGCCGCGGCTGGAATCGCGCTACGACGGCATGCTGGCCGAGTACCTCGCCGCCGGCTTCGCGACGCGCCAGCTCTCCAACACTTACAACGTCGTCGCAAACACCCTCGAGCAGGCGATGACCATCGCGATCCTCTGCGCCGGCGCGCTCCTCGTGATGCGGAACGACGGCTTCACCATCGGGATGCTGGTTGCCTTCCAGATGTTCGCCAGCCGCATGTCGCAGCCGATGCTGCGCCTCGCGGGGCTGTGGCAGGAATTCCAGCAAGCCTCGATCGCCGTCAAGCGCCTCGGCGACATCATGGACGCGCCCGCGGAGCCCTATGCCCTCACGCCGTCCCGGACCGCCGAAGGCAAAGGCGAGATCCGCGTGTCGGACCTTTCCTTCCGCTACTCGCCCGAGCATCCCTTCCTATACAGGGATCTGAAGCTCGTCCTTAAGCCGGGCAAGCTCAGCGTCCTCACCGGCCCCTCGGGCTCGGGCAAAAGCACGCTTGCGAAGCTCATGCTCGGCTTCTACCAGCCGACCGACGGCAGCATCACCATCGACGGCCGCGACATCCGCCATCTTTCGGCAAACGAGCTCCGCCAGTACTTCGGCGTCGTGCCGCAGGACACCTTTCTTTTCTCAGGCTCGATCTACGAGAACCTCGTCGCCGCCAACCCCAACGCCACATTCGACCACGTCGCGCAGGCCTGCAAGATCGCCGAGATCCACGACTTCATCGAGAAGATGCCGAAGGGCTACAACACCGAGATCGGCGAGCACGGCGTCGGCCTCTCCGGCGGCCAGAAGCAGCGCCTCGCCATCGCGCGCGCCGTCCTCAAGCGCCCGCGCATCCTCATCTTCGACGAAGCGACCAGCAACCTCGATCAGCAGACGGCCGAGCAGTTCGCTCATACGGTGAACCAGCTCAAAGGTAAGGTGACATTGTTCTTCATCGCTCACCAGCTCCCGCGTGGCCTGGCGGTCGACGAAGTCTTCACGCTGAGCGTCGAGAAGGCGGTGCAGATGCGGGTGATCGACGAGGGGCAAACATAGGCACTCGTGAGGACGCTAATGCTTAAGCTGAATGGATTTGGAAGCCCGTTGCACTGCACATCGGCTAATCAAGCAGCGTTAACGGGATGACCATGCCAACGATGAGGCGCAGGCTTGCTATATGGATTGGTCTGTTGATCGTCGCGTTGGCAATTTTATTTGGCGATCACATTATTGGCCGACTCTACTTCCAATACCTCTGCTCGACCACGACAGGAATCACGATAAACAAAACCGTGGATAGAGTGGATGGATTCATGTGGCCCGCGCAAGCTGATGCGCCATACAACGATGCTAAGACCGGCTATGTTTTTATTGAAGGGGCAGTGAAAGACGGATTGGTCACGCGCGCGATCGTAGGTTCCAATGGCGAGACGTCAATACAGCGCCGTGTCAAGCCTCAAAGCCAGTATGTCTTGGAGTACGAGAGCATTTCATTGCCGCTTCACGTCACGCGTGGTGAATATGCTGTCATCGAGCGCGCAACAGGCGATAAATTGGCGAAGCGCGTTTCGTACGCTCACGAGGGCGGTTGGCTGTTTCGTGTACAAGCCCCGCTCGGTTACAAGGGGCCAAGTTGCCCAAGCACCCCCTTCAGTCCCAGATCAGAACTAGTTTCCGTCGTACTCAAGCCCGTTAATTGGGGGGTAAGTAGTCGTGCCTACAACAGCACAACTAGCCGAGCTTGCTCAACTCTCCCAAGCAAGCTACGGAACATTTGCAGACTTTAGTTCGGACGCCGTACGAACCGCGCTGCAGGACGCGCAGCATATGCAGGCCAACGTTTTTTCGGCAACTCAAGCGTCACGGATTATTGGCCCCAATGCTTTCGACATCGTCACGCAGATGCCCAACGATCCCGTTGGATTCTCCGCGATGCTCCTGCGCGATAACCGCAGCGGTCCGAAGGCTCCCATGATTCACTACAGCACCAAGACATGACGCTGAAGGATTGGACATGAGTACTCTGCTGTGGATTCTTCTCTCGTACCTCATTATCGGAATTGTACTCACCTTTGCAATTGGAAAGTTTGGCAAAGCGAAATGGGCTCTCGTATTCCTGGCTGCCTACTTCCTGGTCCCGTTTGGTGACCAGATCGCCGGCACGGTGTATCTCAAATACTTGTGTAAGACGCAGGCCCAGAGAACGATATCCAAGACAGTTGATGACGTGTCGGGATTCATAGCAAACGGCCGCAATATGGAGCCAAGCAAGGCTAAGCCTTATCAGTTCATCGAGAACGAAAGTAGTTCCGGAAAAGTGACGCGAGTATCGGTGCTAGATGACGGCAGAATTCTTAGGAAGGACGGGGTCAAGCCAATTAGTCGGTATCGCTACCGAGAGGGCCCTCGAGCAATCGGGCCGCTAGTCGAAAAGTACGAACGATTGATCGAGGATTTGCATACTGCAGAGGTCCTCGCAATTGAAACCACATTCATCTTTGCTGGTGGATGGCTTTGGCGTCGGCTTCTTGGCGGCTATGGAACGTCGCAACATTGCGTCAGCGAGCCAAGGCTTGATGTCATGCTTCCCGAAGTCCTGAAACCGGCGAGGGCGACTCAGACCCCAAGAGCGGGGAGTTGACATGAGTTTCACTTTGGCGCGCAGCTTTGAATTAGCCCAGTTGTCTCTCGCCTCGTACGTCAATTTTGGCGTCTCAGAGCCAGGCCAAGAGGTAGAGGTCAGGAGTGACTTAACAAGCGGTGCCACACGACTGGAGATCCACCAGCTGGAAAAGGGCTTGCGGTGGACAAAGTGTTCTCTTTGAGCACCGAGAGAACGATGCAGGTGCGAGTTACCCATGAGGGCCAGGTATGAGTGCCCGTATTTCACTCCCCATGTCACGCATTTGGTGGATCAGGTCATGACTCCGAAGGCGGCGCTTAGCACGACGGGCAGGACACCCATCTCGAAGGAGCTTGGACGCGATCGGCGAGAGGACACTACATGCTTGAGCTGACTGGGCTAGACACTATCATTCGTGGCCTTTCCTATCTTTATTGGGCGCTAGGGATACTGGCGCTGGCCACCGTTCTGTGGAAAGCCAAGCGCCTATGGACTAAGGCGATTGGGGCGCTCGCGGTCGTCGCTTTCTTTAGTTTTCTTCCCGCCAAGCAATGGTTCGAATCGAGGGAGCGTGAAGCATATGCACGCGAGGCTTGGGCTTACTTCAAGAAAAAATGCAATGAAAACGCGGGCCAGAAGATCTTCAAGACGTTTACGGATGTGAAAAGCGTTCTAGTAATAAGGTCTCTTCCCCCGGCGGTGGAGAGGGATTTGTACGATCAATTCTGGTACGGGGACCCGTACAGCCTAGCTCTCGAAGGGAAGAACCGGACGCAGATCGTTGCAGAGCGGCTGATCGCAAATGTTCGGCTGAAGAAGGACCCGCCGAACGAAGAACAAGGGTTCGAATTCGTTGAGGTAAAGGCTGGCGAGCAGTACGAGCGTCTATTTCCCTTGCCTAATCCCCCTTTTGTCAGGAAGGACACTGTAACCATTTCTTCCAGCCGGTTCGGCGTTGCCTGGGAAGACATTTCGACCCCTGAAGATCGCAAGAACTGGGTCGCGGCGAGTCGGCTGCGGGTAGTCGACTTGACGGACAACAGCGTTGTAGCCGAGCGCATCGGTTATCTGATTGAGCCCGGTTTCGGGGCGACAGGTGGAGCGCGCAGGCCATGGTTAACTGCGCGCGGGCCCAGCACCACGTGTCCACCGCTGCTGAACGGAGATTTTGAAGACAGGTGGTTCATCTTTAAGGCGCTGCGCCCAAGCAAAGACAGCCCCGGTGGCAGATAATCAAATCACCCGACTATTCGAATTTGCCAAGCTTCAGCTTGCGGCGGAAGCGTTTTTGATTCGAGAGGGAGAGTTCTCGGTGCCGGCCGGCGCGGTATCGACGAGACTTCAAGAGGGCAATACGCACCTAAGCAGATTCACGCAAAGCGAAGCAGACAAGTTCGCCTCTGACTATGAAGTGCTCGCGCAATGTCGAAACGATCCTCGGCTGGCGAGCGGCGCGGGCTTTTCCGGAACCCTGTTCAGAAATCGCAGCACCGGTGAGTTGACATTGTCCTTTCGGTCGACCGAATTTGTCGACGACGCGGTCCGGGACACCTTGGCGACGGGTAAGTTGGAAATAAAAGAGCTGGGATGGGCTTTTGGGCAGATCGCTGAAATGGAGCAATGGTACAGCGAACTGCGTTCCAACCCGAACCTCCTCGCAGGGAAGAACTTCAGTGTGACCGGTTATTCGCTAGGAGGTCACCTAGCAACCGCATTCAATATCCTGAGACGCGAGGAAGCACAGGCCAGCGGAAGCGCCAATCCGATAGTGGCAACCTACGCTTTCAATGGCGCCGGCGTCGGGGCTGTTGTGAACGGCCGCAGGTTGACAGACGTGGTTTCCGATTTCGTTCGGTTTCGCGACGATCCCAATCTGACTTCAAGCGCCGAATGGGCGTCTTTGCCCCTTGAAACGCGCAATCAAATCTTTAATCAGGCAGTCAGCCGCGTTGGCTCGATTGAGGAAGAACGGACTCGTCTGCATACGCTGCAAGCGACTTTTGCCTTCGGTGCGAGACCTCCCGCAGGCGTTCAAGGTGGTACGCAATATCAAATAGCAGCACTGCTAGCAGCTCGCGACACAGTGGGTGCGAGCTACTTCCCGCTGCCGGGTGGAACTAACTGGATACCGATTAGCCCTGTCTTCGCTGATGCCGCTCAGCGCTTTTCAAACATGACTGAGGTTGTGGGGAACGAGAGGGGCGTTCCGGGCGGCACTGAGCTGGCAGCATCGTTCGTGTCGAACAGTGGCGTGCATTATGGAGTCAGGCAGGAAATCTACATCGAGAACCAACCGCTGTTCAGGGGTGCATTCTCGACCGAGCTCATAGCAGCGCGAAATCTGCTTGTCGATAATCCCGACGCTAATAATTTTGCCGATACACATAGCCTTGTATTGCTGCTGGATTCGCTCTCCCTGATGGCGGCGATTGAAACAGTCGATCCAAACGTTTCGCCGGAAACCGCGCGGCAGGTATTGAGCGCAATATCGAGCGCTTCTGCGTCCAGCGGCATTTTCACTCAGGGCAAGGCTGAGGGGGATGTGCTGGAGAGAGCTCTCGATGCGCTTCGAAAGCTATTTCAAGGTCCCGGCCAGTTGCCGGTCGTCGACTATCAATCGACCTTGGCCGGCAACACTTGGCACGCGGCGGAGCTTCGAGTGCCATACGAGTCGGCAATCGCGTCTCTGCGCACCGCAATAGCCTCGGCCCAAGGCCCGAGGACATACCTCTCTCTGACGCAAAGCAGCGCCTCGGAATTGATAACTCGAGGCCAAGCGGCAAACGGAGTTGCCTATCGTTACGCGCTGAAAGAACTGAATCCTTTTGCGATTCTTGGCCCGGATGCGCTTTACGCGTTGCACAACGCGAGTGAATTGAATCTTTACGACCCAACCAGCACGGATCGCGGCGGAATGACCGGCGAATATATTGCCGACCGTGCGCCGTTTCTTTACTGGAAAAATGTTGCGTTTACGAACAACGTGACGACGGTTCAGAACGGGTTGGACCCGCAAAGCTGGCGCTACATTGAGCTGCCGCAGAACCTCACGATCGGCGTTGCCGGCGGGGGGAGCGGGTCTGCATCACCGCAGGCGTCGCGATGGGCGGTATTTGGGGGAGACGGTTCCGAGGCAGTCATAGGCGGCACAAGAGCTGACCGTCTTTATGGCGGAGCCGGAACGGACGCACTGGACGGGAAGGCGTCCGACGATTACATGGAAGGCGGGTCCGGTAGCGACGTTTATACATACAGCGGCCAAAACGTGCTGGGTGTGACATCGAATGATGGCAACGACACCATCCTGGACGTGGATGGAAAGGGCGTGCTGCGGTACTCCTACCGCGACGGCGTTTTCGCCAACCCGCAAAGCACTGTAATCGCCGAAGCGTCGCTCAAGGTGAATGACTCAACGTGGACGAGCGCGGACGGCAAGTTCAAGTACGAGAAGATGACCGGTGCCCAAGGGACTACGGATCTCGCCGTGACGATTGTTGGCGATGCTGGCGGCAGGCTGACCCTCAAGGGGTTCCTTGACGGCGATTTCGGGATTCGTTTGAGAGACGAGCGCATTGCGCCTCAATTCGGCGCGCTGACGAACTCCGTATCTGGCGACGACAACGCCAACAGCTTGTCGGGTACGGCGGCTGCCGACGAGATCTTTGGCTTTGGCGGGGACGACACCATAGGCGGCAGCGGTGGCGATGATCGCATTCTGGCGGGAACCGGTGCGGACACGGTCGAGGGTGGCGCCGACCAAGACCGCATCTACGGCGAGGCTGGCAATGACCAGATCGGGGGCGGCCTAGGAAACGACGAGCTCTACGGCGGAGCGGACCGGGACTTCGTGTCCGATTCGGGGGGAACGAACCTGATCGAGGGCGGGTCGGAATCTGACGTTCTTTATGCCTACGGCGCAGGCAAGGATGAGATCTACGGAAACACTAGGGTAACGCTCGCGTCAGCGATTCTTACAGGCGAGGCCGTGGGAAGCGGCGTTAAAGGCGACTGGATCATGGCCGGAGCGGATGGCGATCTGGTCATCGGTGGCGCCGACAACGATGCGCTGCTTGGCGGCGGCGGCGGCGACACCATCGTGGGCGGAGCGGGTAACGATGACATCGCCGGCGATCTGGGTTGGGTCACGAACACATTGGATTGGACGGTCACGCGTGTTTCGAACGCCCAGGGGAATTCCCTGAACTTCGGACCGGCGGCCATCCTAGATGCGTCGATGGGCGGCGCCGACACGATCTACGCCGGAGCTGGGGAAGACTGGGTCATAGCAGGCGAAGGCGACGATTTCATTGACGCGGGTTCTGACGACGACATCGTGACGGCTGGAGCCGGCTCGGACATCGTAATTGGAGCGGCGGGCAGCGACGTTCTGTTCGGAGATGACAGCGATGCGCCTGCCAGCGGCGATGGCGATGACTACCTGGACGGCGGAGCAGGCGTCGATTACATATTCGGCAATGGTGGCGACGACATTCTGGTCGGTGGCGTAGGGGATGATTATCTGGCGGGCGGCAAGGGCAAGGATATCTACATCTACGCCAAAGGCGATGGCATAGACACCTTCAAGGACACCCCCGAAAACGCCAACGATCCCGAAGCGAGCATCATCGTCACTTCCGGAATCGCCCGTAGCGACGTCAAGTTCCGTACAGGCTCGCTCCTGGTCGACTTCGGCGGCGGCGATGCGATTCATTTTGATGGCTTCGATCAGGTAAACCCGTCTAATACCCCGCTCATCGGCGAGCTGCGCTTCGACGATGGGCAGGTGATGACCTTCGCGGACATCCTTGCACAGGGCTTCGACATCGACGGCACTTCGGCGGCCGATCTTGTAACTGGGACGGGCGTCGTTGACCGCATTCGCGGGCTTGAGGGAAACGACGTGCTCATCGGGCTCGATGGTGATGATTTCCTGTACGGAGGCAGCGGCTCCGACACGCTGCAAGGCGGAACGGGGAATGACTACCTCGAAGGCGGCGAGGGCTTCGACACTCTGAACGGCGAAGCCGGAGATGACTCCTACGTCTACGACACCTTTGACACGATCACCGATTCGCAGGGCCTGAACCGCATCGTGTTCGACGAAGGCATCGCGCCGGAAAACCTGTCGGTCAACAGCTTTGTCATCAGCGGACAGCCGCGGCTGCTCATCGCGCGTCCGGGCTCGGTTGGGGCAGGCCTGGAGATCCGCGGGGCGTCGCTAACGTCGTCTAACTTTGTCTACAGCTTTGCGGACGGACGCACGCTGAGCCAGACCGAGCTGTTGCAGACGGCGTACTTCGTTCCGCAGTTCATTACCGGCACGACTGGAAACGACAGCCTCAATGGCTTCGCCGGAGACGACAACATCTCCGGAGAACGCGGAAACGACACCATCTCGGGCGGCGGGGGCAACGACTCGCTTAACGGCGGAGAAAACGACGACACGCTGCTGGGCGGCGCGGGTAACGATCAGCTAAGTGGATTCACGGGTAACGACACGCTTTCAGGTGGTGGGGGAGCCGATTGGCTGAGCGGCGGCGACGGCGTCGACAGTTATCTCTTCGGTTACGGCGATGGGAATGACACGGTCAGCGAGCTGGGAGCCGACGGGGGTGTCGACACCGTTCGCCTTGCGGACGGTATCTCGCTTTCGGATGTAACGCTCACGCACCAACCTAATGACGACCTAACCATCACCCTCAACGCGACGCAGGAGCGACTGACGCTTTTAGGCTGGTATGCGGGCGAGCCGAGGGTGGAGGAGATCGTCTTCGGCGACGGTGCTGTGATCGGCGAATCGGAGCTCGAGGGCATTTCCGTCGCGCCGATCTCGGGCACGGCTGCCGACGACATTCTCGGAGGTACGCCGTACGAGGACACGCTGGAAGGTTTCGCCGGCGATGACCTGCTGGACGGTGGTCCGAATCGCGCCCCTTCAGGCTACCTCCAGTCAAATGATCTCTTGCTCGGTGGCGAAGGGCACGATACGTACGTGCTGGGTTGGCGCAATGCGCGCGACACGGTTATCGAGCAGCCCGGGGAGACAAGCACCATTCGCCTTGCGCCGGGCATGACGCTCGACGATGTGGTGGCAAGGCGCGAAGGCGGCGATCTGTTCGTCCACGGCCGCAGGACCGAGCACGGCCTGCTTCTCAAGAATTATTACGTGCAGGCGCACGACTGGCGCATCGAAACGGCCCTAGGCTTATCGATGTCGATGCCCGAATTTCTCGCCCGCCCCGCACCGACTACAGGCGATCCAATGAGGGACCTGTGGGAAGCCCGCAAGACCGAGTTCAAGCACGAGTGGTATGCGATTAACGGTGGTGAGCTTCAGGAGGATGGCAGCTTCTACCAGGCGCCGAGCGCCACCGTCAGCCTCTTCTTCGGGCGTACGTACGACAACGGCGATTGGGCGAATGGAACGGGCGGGCTGCAGGCCGCCCCGGTCTATGGCAGCGAGCGCACTAATTCGTTCGGCGCCGGAAACGTCGTATCGAGTGACACCGGCTCGCAGCATTACCGGCTCGGAAATGAAAGCGGCACAACGACGCGGATACCCGCGTCGTATGCGATCGACTGGAATTCGCCCGCCATATCGCGCACAACGACGTACCTCGGGACTTACGTCGGCTTCGATCTCCTCATCCATTCGTTGTACCGCACCCACGCGAGCGTGACGCTCTCCGGGGCCGTGGAGGGCATAACGCTCGATGCCGCGGACGGCGCATCCGGACCGGACCTGGTTGCCGCGGTCGCGAGCGGTGCGCTGCCCCGCACGGTAAATGGCGTTTTTGATTCGAGCACCGGCTCGTTCAGACCGGTCGAAGTCCTTGGCGGCCCCTCGAACAATGTCATAGCCCTAACGGATTTCGGAATGGTGGATGGCGGCGCCGGCAACGACATCATCGACTCGGTCGGTGGCGGCTGGTTCAGTCATCCGGCCGGAGGCAATTTTCTCTACGGCGGTGCGGGGAATGACGGCATTACCGGTTCCGGGGACGGCGACCTCATTTCGGGTGGCCTCGGTGACGACAGGCTTGCGGGTTGGGCGGGCGACGACACTTTTTATTTCTTCGCCGAGGATACCGGCGTAGACATCGTCAACGAGGTAACTTGGTACCTCTGGGACACGTATGACGGCGCTGTCAGGGCGACGTCGCTTTACAACGCGGATTCGGGCCGCGATAGCGAAGATACGGTCGAGTTCGGCGATGGTATTTCGCTCGACGGTCTTACGCTCTCTTGGGGTACGTACGACAGTCGCTATGCCTGGTGGTCGCCGCTACCTCTGAAGACATACGAAACCCTAGACATTTACTGGGGTCCGGGCAGAGGCGTGCAGGTCTTGCTGCCCGACCGCTTCGATGCGCAAGTCAGGAGAGACATAACGCTTCAGTCTCCGGGGAGTTCCTGGGGAATCGAGCGCTTCAAGTTCGCCGACGGCACTCTCCTTTCGTTCCAGGACATGGCCGACCGGATCCCGAAGCAGATGCTGAACGGTACGGCGGGCGACGATTTCCTCGAGGGCGGCGCGGGGAACAACGAGTTCTTCGGCGGCAGCGGCATCGACGACCTCTATGGTGCCTTTGCGAGCGACACCTACCACTTTAACGTGGGCGATGGCGAGGACTGGATCAGCGATCCGGGCGGCAAGGACAGGATCGTATTCGGCGCGGGCATCACGCCGGACATGTTGTCGCTCGGCCTGGGCTCCATGCTGGTTCGTGTCGGCAACGGCGGCGATGCGCTGCACATCGAGTACTTCGATCCTAACGACCCCTTCGGAACCGGTGCTATAGAAACGTACGAGTTCGCCGACGGCGCAACCCTTACGCATGCGCAGCTTCTCGAACGTGGATTCGATGTGTATGGAACCGACGCTGCACAAACGCTGACTGGCACGGGCGTCACGGACCGCATATATGGCCTGGGCGGCGACGACACGCTCGTAGGAGGCGCGGGTTCTGACGAGATCGAGGGGGGCGAAGGCAACGACCTGCTTATAGGCGGTGAGGGCAGCGACACCTATCGGTTCCATCTCGGCAGCGGCCTCGACACGGTTGAGGAAACGGATGCGCAAGGCGACGATACCGACAGCGTGCTGCTCGGTCCCGGCATTTCGGGCGAGAACCTGAACGTCGCGCGCGCCGGCGCGGACATCGTGATGACGGTTAGCGGCGGCGCCGATCGGTTAACGGTCAGGGACTGGTTCATCGCGCCGGGGTACCGCATCGAGCGCGCCCAGTTTGCGGACGGGACGGTCTGGGACGCGGCAATGCTCGAATGGCTGGCATTTCTTTCCAACAGGGCGCCGCAGCTCGTGGTCCAGATCTCCGACCAGACGGCCCACGAGGACTCGCAATTCTTCTTTGCCGTCCCTGCCGATACGTTTGGCGATCCGGACATGGGCGACGCGCTTGCATATAGCGCGTCGCGAGCCGATGGCACGCCGCCGCCGGCCTGGCTGGCGTTCAATTCGTCGACCCGCACTTTCTCGGGCAGGCCGGCACAGAGCGACGTCGGATCGGTTGATGTGCGCATCGTGGCCACCGATCTTTGGGGGGCATCGGCTCACGAGATGTTCGAGCTGAGCATTCTGAATACCAACGATGCGCCTGTCCTCGCCCATGCGATTGCGGATCAGGCAGCGGCCGCTGGCGCGCTGTTCAGCCTTACCCTTGCCACCGACACGTTTTTCGACCCGGACCCGGGCGACACGCTAGCGCTATCGGCGGCCCGCGTGGATGCAGCCGCGCCTCCACCTCCGCGGATCCCGCGCGGTTTACCGCCGCCGCCTTCGGAGGGTGGCTCGGCGCTTCCCGCCTGGCTGCTATTCGACGCGTCAACACGGACCTTCAGCGGTACGCCGACCAACGACGACGTGGGAACGGTGGAGATTCGGGTGACGGCGACGGACGCCGCGGGCGCATCTGTTTCGGACGTTTTCGCTGTCACTGTAGCGCCGGGGAACCGGGTGCCCGTGGTCGAGAACCCGCTACCGGACCAGGAGGCGATCGAGGATTCGCCATTCGGCTTCTCGATACCAGCGACGGCGATCACCGATCCGGACGCCGGGGATACGTTGACGTGGTCCGCCTCGGGCGCGAGCGGCGAGGCGCTGCCTGGGTGGCTTATTTTCGATGCGCTTGACCGCGTTTTCACCGGCACGCCGGCGAACGACGATGTCGGTTCCTTCAGCGTACGGGTGACAGCGACCGACAGCTCGGATGCCGCAGCTTCCGACGTGTTCGACATCACGGTGAAGAACACCAACGACGCTCCAACGCTCGAGCAGCCGATCGCGGACAAGTGGGTGAACGAAGACGACCTGTTCACGCTCAAGCTTACGTCCGAAATGTTTGTGGACGTCGATGCCGGCGATACGTTGACGCTTTCCGCGACCCTTCCCGCCTGGTTGACGCTCTACGGCAACGTACTTTCTGGAACGCCGCTGAATGCGGATGTCGGTGAATTTCACGTGAAATTGATCGCTACTGATTCGGCGGGCGCGAGCGTGTCCGACGAGTTCTATCTCACCGTCGTAAACATCAACGACGCGCCGATCGTAGCGGACGCGATCGCCGATCAGTCGTTCGAGGCGGATGCGACCTTTACGTTCACCGTGCCGGCTGGAACCTTCGTCGACGAGGACGCCGGCGATTTGCTCTCTTATTCGGCGAGTGCCTTCGGCGGCGGCGCGCTGCCTTCATGGCTGACGTTCGATGCGGCGACCGCCACGTTCAGGGGCAACCCGGTTATCGTGGACATTGGCATCTCGCACATCGCGGTGAGCGCCACGGACACGAGCGGCGCATCGGTGGTCTCGGATTTCGGCCTCATTGTCCGCGCGCCGGCCGGCGCCAAGGTCACGGGCAGCGCGGGCGGCGATCTGATCTACGGCGGTACCGGCGACGAGACGCTGGTCGGGAAAGCCGGGGACGACATGCTTTTCGGCGATGTCGGCGATGATGTGCTGCGCGGCGGGACGGGAGTCGACGTGTTGCAAGGCGGCGAGGGCTCCGATGTGCTGCACGGCGGCACGGGCAACAATGTGCTCGACGGCGGCAGCGGCGACGATCTCATCTTCGACGGCTCGGGCGACAGCTTCATCAGCGGTGGTGCGGGCAACGACACGATCAAGATGGGCACCGGCAAGGACGTCATCGCTTTCAACAGCGGCGACGGCTGGGACACCATCATCGGCGGCGGCGACGGCGGCAATACCCTCTCGTTTGGCGGCGGCATTCGGTACAGCGATCTTTCGTTCTCCAAGCTAGGTGACGACCTTATCGTCACTAGCGGGCAGAATGAAGGGATTGTCCTCAACGACTGGTACGCCGGCTCGAAAAGCGTGCTCAACCTCCAGATCATCCTCGACGCAACGGATGAGTTCGATGCCGGGTCGACCGATCCGCTGTACAACCGACGCGTCCAGACGTTCGACTTCCTTGGTCTGGTTGGCGCGTTCGACCAGGCGCGCATGGCGAGCCCCGGGCTTACTAGCTGGGACATCACCAACGCGCTCCTCCAATGGCAGCTCTGGGGCGCCGACGATGCAGCGCTTGGGGGCGATCTCGCTTATTGGTACGGCAGGAACCGAGGACTCACCGGTATCAGCCTTCAGGCGGCCCAGCAAGTTATCGGCGCCGCAGGATTCGGCTCCGATGCACAATCGCTGTGCCCGTTCGCCGGTCTACAGGAAGGGTTCGTGAAGCTGAGCTAGAAAGGGAACACAAGATGGCAAAGGAAACAATCTCGGAATCGAATGACAGCGGCGCCCAGTCGATCAACCTGCAGCTCGTACCGGCCAACGGCTCGGACCAGCCGGTGCTCGCGAACGTCACGATGGTGCAGCCTACAGTGGGAGTCGCGCTGCTCGACTTCGGGTTTCTCGACCCGGGCGCGATGGGTGCGCTGCAGCGCATGGCACGGGCGGGCAAGAAGGTTCCCGAGCGGGTGAATGGCCGGCTGGCGGCGCGGGTCGCCCTCAGCTACGAGGCGCTCGGCGCGTTGCACCGGCAGATCGGCGGTGTGTTGCAGGCGGTTGCGAAGCGGGAAACGGCGCAGTGAGACTGGCCGAGCCGGCGGATTTCGCGCCGCCGCTGCTGCGCATCCAGGACAAGCCGCCGGCGCCGCTGGCGGGCTGGATGCTCCGGCTGCTGCTCGCTTTGATTACCGCGATCGTCCTTTGGGCGATCTTCGGGCACCTGGACATCGTCGCGGTGGCGGACGGCAAGCTGGTGCCCTCCAGCTATCTCAAGATCGTGCAGCCGGCCGAGCAGGGGATCGTGAAGGAGATCCTGGTGAAGGAGGGGCAGTCGGTCCACGCGGGGCAGGTGCTGATCCGCATGGACACGGTGCTCACTGGCGCGGATCTCAAGGCCATCCAGGCGGAGCACGACAACAAGCGCCTTGCCCTGCGGCGCATCGACGCCCAGCTTCTCGGAAAGAAGTTCTCCACGGGAAAGGGTGATCCGCCCGACCTCGGGCTGCAGCTCGAGGCGCAGTACGTAGCCAATGTGCGCGCCTACGAGAACGCGCTCGCGCAGGAGAAGGCGCTCCTGGAGAAGGCGCGCCACGACCTGGCGGGCGCGCAGGCGACGAAGGCCAAGCTCGAGCAGGTGCTGCCGCACTACGTCGAGCAGGAAAGGGCGTTCGAGAAGCTGACGAAGGACGGCTTCGCCGGCCGCATCCTGTACACCGACAAGCAGCGCGAGCGCATCGAGAAGGAGCAGGACCTGCGCACGCAGGAGTTCGTCATCCGCTCGAGCCAGGCGCTCATCGAGCAGTCGGAAAAGAAGATGGCGCAGATCACCGCCGACTACCGGCGGCAGCTCCAGACCGAGCGCGTCGAGACGGCCGCGCAGTACGAGAAGCTGCGCCAGGAGCTTGCCAAGCATGAGCACCGGCGCGAGCTGCTCGAGCTACGTGCTCCCGAGGCCGGCACGGTGAAGGACCTCGCCACGCACACGGTCGGCACCGTGGCCATGCCGGGAACCATCCTCATGACCCTGGTGCCGCGCGGCGAGCAGCTTCTCGCCGAGGTCTGGGTTTCCAATCAGGACGTGGGCTTCGTGCACGAGGCGCAACCCGTTAAAATCAAGCTCGCCGCTTTTCAGTTCACTAAGTACGGCATGGTGGAAGGCACCGTGCGCCAGGTGAGCGCGGATGCGACCGAGGCGCCTTCGGCGAACACCCGCTCCGACGCCCTCACCGGCCGCGATCGTCCCATGGGTCCGCTCGCCTACCGCGCCATCGTCGAGCTGAAAAGCCAGCATATCGAAGCCGACGGCGCTCGCTATGCGCTCGCTCCCGGCATGCAGGTCGCCGCGGAGATCAACCTCGGCACGCGCACGGTGCTCGAGTACGTCCTCTCGCCGGTAAGGAAGGCGTTCCACGACGCTGGGCGCGAGCGCTGACCGATCGTCGCTGGCGGCGCTTACGGCTCCCGTCCGCCCGAGATCTTTTTTAAGTTCGTAGCCAGAAAAGTCCGCCCGGAATGGCAGGAGAGCGGGCGCTACTCCATCCTTCGCCCGCTTACATGAGGTTCGGTAAAAATAACACCGCCTGCGGCCAAGCGATCAGAATGGCGAGAATGACGAAGTCCGCCATGATGAACGGCATAACGCCGCGCACGATATCGGTTAGATCGGCTTTCACGACACCTTTGATTATGAAAAGCCCGATACCGAAGGGCGGCGTTGCAAGCGCAATTTCAGCCAAAAACACCACGAGTACGCCAAACCAGATCGGGTCATACCCTAGCTTGATCACCGCAGGCAGAATGATAGGCAGCGTGATAAACATTGCGGCGACCATGTCGATGAACAAGCCGAGAATCAGATAGAGAACGACGATCCCCACAATGATCACGACGGGCTCAAAGGGCAGGCCAGTGATCAGGGTAGAGAGCGTAGTCGGTAGCCGGGTGATCGAAAGGAAATGGCTGAAGACAAACGCGCCTATCACGATCATGAAGACCATGCTGGTGGTCCGAATCGTTTCAAGAATGCTGTCCTTTAGCACCGCCCATGTGAATTTACGCACCATTAGAACCAGCAAGAGCGCCCAAGTGGCGCCAATCGCACCGGCTTCCGTTGGGGTAAAGACACCAGAGTAAATTCCGCCGATTACTACGAGCGCCAGAACACCGATACCCCAAATATGCCGAAGCCTGCCGAGGCGCTCCGCAAGCGGTACGCGTGGCTGCGCTGGCGCCAATTCTGGATTGATAGAGACCCTCACGAAAATGGTCGCGAGATAGACTGCGACGATGATCAGGCCCGGCACGATGCCGGCAATGAGCAATTTGCCGGCCGACTGCTCGGCGATAATCGCATACACAATTAAGAGCACACTCGGCGGGATCATTTGTGCGAGCGGTCCCGCCGCCGCAACAACCCCATAGGCAAGGCGCTTGTCCACGCCCGAAGCGATCATCTCCGGAATCGTAATGCGAGCAAGCGTTGCCGTTGAGGCGAGGCCGGAGCCGGACGCGGCGCCGAAGGCGGCGCAGCCCAATACCGCCGCCATCGGGATCCCGCCCGTGCGATGGCCGAGCCAAGCCCGTGCAGTCTTGAAGATGTCCGTGGCGAAGCCCGCATGGAAGACCAGATATCCCATGATCACAAACAGAGGGACGATGCTGAAGCCGTAAGAAGCAACAGTGCTGAAGGGGACGATTTCAATCATGCCGCGTGTGGCGTCCGGGCCTATCAAAAGATACGAACCGACTACGCCAATTACGCCCATCGCGTAGGCCACGGGAATACCGAGAACCACCGTGACTAAAAGCGCGGCGACGCCGAGCCAACCAGCGAGTTCGGGCCCGATTGTCATTCGCCTTACTCGTTACTGTCCTGGAATATGCGAAGAGTATGGTCTGCCGTTTCCATCAACAGGCGAAGGAACAGTACTGTAACGCCCGCAACGAGAGCGAGTCGCGCGGGCAGAACTTGCACGCGCGCGACGCTACCGATGTATTCGCCAGTGCGATAACTGTCCCAAGCCGCCATCGCGCCCCACCAGCCGATTGCGCCCATCAGCAGTAGACCAAACAAGCAGCCGATCACCTGTAGCACTTCGTTAGCACGAATCGGAAAATGCTTGCTTACCATGTCGACGCCTATGTGTGCCTGCAAATGCTGGACATGCGAGATGCCAAGGTAAACGATGGCAACCATGCCGAGTTCCATATACTCATAGGTGCTAGGCAACGGGCGATTGAATGCCGCACGCGCGATCACGTCGGCCGTTCCATAAAACATCAGTACAAAAACAAGGATGCCGGCGAGAAGCACTAAAACATCTTCGACTCTCGTAAGGGCCCGATTGAGGGGCCGCAATGATCGTGTGAAAGGGGCGTGCGCTTCAGCTGAAACATCCATCGTTCTGTCTGCTACTTAGAAGTCGCGTACGGGTTGTTTTTTGCGAATTCCGACGTAAGCCTAATGAAGTCATTCATGATTTGTCTGCCCGGTCGGCCGGCGTTGTCTTGCTCCTGCGCCCATGCATCCCAAATCTTCCTCGCCGCGTTCTGAAGATCCGAGACGCTCTTGCGGTCGGCATCAATGATCTTGACTCCTGCCTTGACGAACTTCTTCAGCGATTCGTCGTCGCCGCCGACTTGATAGATTTTGTGGAAAGCATCGGGCTGGTCAGCGGCGACTTTTTCAATCGCTTGCTGGTCCGCCTTGGAGATTGAGTCCCACGTCTTCTTATTCATCACTACAAGCATCGGCAGCCCGCCCAGCGGTAGAGTCCAAAGCGATTGGACCACGCGCTCTATTCCGTACGTCGCCGCCGCTGTCAGACCATATACGGCGCCATCGACTGTCCCGCGCTGGAGCGCCTCATAACCTTCGGGGGTCGCAACATTAACGACCTGCGCGCCGAGCGATTGGAGAAGCACTGCAATCTGACCGGACGTCATGACGCGCATTCCGTTGAGCTGCTTAAGATTGTTTAGGTCAACTTTGCGCGCAAGCGGGTAGTACGTGGGAGTGGCATAAGCACTGATTAGCTTCACGCCCTGCTTATCGAGCTCGGCATGCATTTCCGGGCGCTGATCATAAAGTGCTTGATACGCCTTGCTGCCTACCCAGCTGTCCTTCCACAGAGCGGGGTTGCTGCCCACGTTTGCGAGCGGCAACTGCCCGGGAACATAATTAGGAACGGTGAGCGTGACACCGGCGAGTCCAGTCGTGGTCGCACGCAACTGCTCGTTAGGCTTCGCAAGAGACCCCGAGTAATAACGCTCGAACTTTACGCGGCCCTCCGTGACCTTTTCGATTTCACCGAGTAGGTGATCGAAGCCCCTGGATAGAAGTGCTTTGGCGGGAGATTGAATACTCGCCCTGATGGGCGTCTGCGCCTGCACTGACCCAGTCTGAGCGAGGGCAGCTGCAGCTATAAGGGATAAGGTTGACAGCACGCGCAAGCGAAGCATTAACGGCATGGACGAACTCCTTGTATTTTCTCGAGTGGAGCTTGACGGCATCCTCGGTGGCCTGTCAAGGCGAGTGAAACTCCTAATATTTTCGCCGTTTTCAACGAAAGACAAGATCACCTTCGACACGATTTACCTTAAATCAATTGCAGGATGGCTTGGAGTAAGGTCATGCTACGGCGCGACGTCGTCGACTAGTAAAACCCGAGTAAGGATCCGGTTACCATAGAAAAGATCCTCGTGAATACACCGCTTCGAACTTCAGGAACGACCGCAAATGAAGCGCCACCAGTACACTAAGGGGCTGCATGAACTTGGGAATGGGCTTTATGCCTATCTACTACCCGACGGGAGTTGGGGCTGGTCAAACGCAGGCCTGATCGAGGATTCGGGCGACACTCTACTCGTTGACACGCTGTTCGATGTCCCGCTCACTCGCGAAATGCTCGCCACCATGCGAGACGCTGTGCCGGCGGCGAAGGATATAGGCGCGCTCGTCAACACGCATGGGAACGGCGACCATACGTTCGGCAACCAGCTTCTCGAAGGCAAGCGCATCATTGCAACGCCGGGATGCCTTCAAGACATGAAAAGCCGTCCGCCAGCGCAGTTCGTGGAATGGCAGAAGAATTGGCAGAACATGGGCATCGCGGGGCGCTTTTGGTACGAGGTGATGGGCAGCCGGTTTGATTTCGCCAGCGTCCGCCTCACCCTGCCGAACGATTGCTTTTCAGGCGAACGTCGTCTCAAAGTCGGAGACAAGGACGTGATCCTGTTGGACGTTAGCCCGGCACACACGCGCGGCGATATGCTCGTTTACGTTCCGCAAGACCGCACTGTTTTCACGGGTGACATCATTTTCAACGGCGGCCACCCCGCCGTCTGGGCGGGTCCGGTTTCGAACTGGATCCGTGCCTGCGACACTATGCTCAGTTGGGAACTAGAGACCGTGGTGCCGGGCCATGGGCCAATCACCGACAAGCATGGCGTACGCGAGATGCGCGACTATCTCGCATACCTGCTGGCGGAGGCCCGCAAATGCCGGGATGCCGGCATGTCCTTCGAGCAGGCCGCTGATTCGATCGGGCTTGATCGCTGGACCCATTGGGGTGAGGAAGAACGCATCTACGTCAACGTACACGCTTGCTACCGGGAACTGGCCGCCGACGCTCGCTCGACCGAGGAGATGCCCACCCGTCTCGCGCTCCTCGAGTTAATGGGCAAACGCTATTTCGCGCGGAAGCAAGCGATCCACGACGAAATTCCTCACCCCTCCAATTCCCCGAAACCTACGTCGGGAACCGCGTAGCGATGAAGCTTGTAACTTTTGCGCTGCCGCAGGGCGACCGGCACATAGGTGTCCTCCTTCAAGGTGAGCAGGAGCTTGTCGACCTCACAGCCTCTGACGCCGACCCTTGCTTCTCAGACATGCTAGCCCTCATTGATGGTGGAGACGCGGCGCTCGACCGGGCGCGCGCACTCCTGAGGTCGCCGAAGGCAACTCAGGCGCTGGAGCACGTCCGTTTGCTTGCGCCTCTTCCGCTGCCGCGCCGCATGCGCGATTTCCTTTCATTCGAGAAGCATGTGCGGCAATCGCGCGCTAACCGGCACCTTTTCGGCATCGACGGAGAGGCCCGAGACCCGGCGCAGGTAAAAATCCACAAAGTCTGGTATGAACGCCCGATCTACTACAAATGCAACCAGTTTAGTGTGGTCGGCCCTGACGCGGAAGTCTATTGGCCCCTGTATTCTCGGACAATCGATTACGAACTCGAGGTCGGCCTCGTAACCGGTCGATCCGGCCGGAACATTCTGGAGGCGGACGCCGGCCGTTACATATTCGGTTACACCATCTTCAATGACTTCTCCGCGCGCGACGCACAGTACGCCGAGATGCAAGGTAGCCTGGGGCCAGCAAAGGGCAAGGATTTCGATACGGGCAATGCGCTCGGGCCTTGGATTGCAACGGCCGACGAAATAGGAGATCCGCAGCAGCTCACCATGGTTGCTCGCGTGAACGGCGTGGAATGGTCGCGCGGCGACTCGAGCACGATGCACCATTCATTCGCGAGGCTCCTCGCGTATGCGTCAGAGGAGGAGACGTTGTACGCGGGAGAAATCCTCGGCTCGGGCACGGTCGGCGGAGGGTGCGGCAACGAGCAGGGGCGCTTCCTCAAGGACGGCGACGTTGTTGAGCTTGAGGTTAGTGGGCTAGGCGTTTTGAGGAACCGGATCGTCGCACCCCACGTACCGGTGCCGCCGGAATTCCCCATCCGCGTCTGAAACAAAAGGAAGAACCGAAATGGAGGAGTTACCCACGCTACCGCGCGTCATCGTAACCGGCAACGATGCGGGCGGCCGCTCCCGAATCGTGTCGGACGGCGTGCCGCGAGTCGTCCGCGAGGTTGAGGAACGTCCCGGCTATTGCGTGAGCAATGTATGGGCCACGCTCGGTAGTCCGCCTCGAATCGAAGACCCCGACCGCGTCTCGGAAGTGAAGGGACTGCTGCCTCCTGCTAACAGCACCATCTTGCGCATCATCGACTATCCGCCCGAGCCGCGCGATCCGGCGGCACTTCGCCGGATGTTCGATGCCCTCTTTAAGAAGCTCTTCCCCGACGGCCACCATCGCGCCGAAGGCGCGCCCCATCCCGGGATGCACACTACGGACACAATCGACTACGCGATCGTGCTCTCAGGGGAAATCTACGCCGTCATGGACGACGACGAGACGCTCATGCGGGCGGGCGACGTCCTGATCCAGCGCGGTACCAACCATGCATGGAGCAACCGCTCGGAACACTTCGCGCGTATCGCATTTGTCCTGATCGACGGAAAACGCGTCTGAATATCGCGTAGGGAAGAGAGTGTTACCAGTATTGCGCCCGAGGAATAAAGCTCAATCGTTGCGCTTGGGCGAGCGAGGATCTGGGCAGCGTGCGCGCTGCGCCCGATGCGACAAGTTGGAGGGGAACACGCCAAAGGTGGTCCGTCCCTGATTTCGGTAGACTTGGACCTCGAAAAGGGGTCCGGCTATTTCATCCGAAGAAAGAGCGCGCGCGCTGTATCGCGCGATGGCGCGCATCCGCGCGTTCGAGAACGCGGCCGAGGAGGCCTCGCGCGGGGGCGTGGCGGCGTTCGGCGCGACCCTGTCGCAGGCGCAGGTGCGCGGGCCGCTGCACCTTTCCACCGGGCAGGAGGCGGTCGCGGCCGGCGTCTGCGCGAATCTGCTGAAGGAAGACTTCATTACCTCGACGCACCGCGGCCACGGCCACACGCTGGCGAAGGGCGCGTCGCTGGAGCGCATGATGTGCGAGCTGTTCGGCCGCGCCACCGGCTTCAACCGGGGCAAGGGCGGCTCGATGCACATCGCCGACTTCTCGGTCGGGATGCTGGGAGCGAACGGCGTGGTGGCGGCGGGCATCCCGATCGCGGTGGGCGCCGCGCAGGCGATCAAGATCCGCGGCCAGAAACGCATCGTCGCCTGCTTCTTCGGCGACGGCGCGGTGAACCGCGGCCCGTTCCTGGAGGGGCTCAACTGGGCGGCGATTCACGCGCTGCCGGTGCTCTTCGTGTGCGAGGACAACCGCTGGTCGGCGACCACCGCGACCGGCACGATGACGGCGGGCGAGGGGCCGCTTGCGCGTGCGCGCGCGATTGGCGTGCCGGGCGAGGAGGTCGACGGGAACGACGTGTTTGCGGTGGATTCGAAATCGTTGATATTGGTCAAAAAAATAAGGGACGGCGAGGGTCCGCAGTTTCTCCACGCGATCACCTATCGCTTCAAGGGGCACGTGTCGGTCGACCCGGCGGCCTACCGCGACGGCGAGGAGGTGTCGCGGGCGCTGGAGAGCGATCCGCTCACGCTTGCAGGCAAAGCCATCCCGGCGGAGGAAGCGAGAAAAATAAGGCAAGACGCCGAAGAAGAAGTGAAGCGGGCGCTCGAAGTGGCGGCCGCAGCGCCGTGGCCGCCGGCGGTGGAGGCCTACCAGGACGTCCAGGACACGGGGTCGGGCCAATGGCGCTGATGACCTACGCGGAAGCCGCGCGCCTGGCCGTGCGGGAAGCCATGGCGCGGGACCGCGAAGTGGTGGTCCTCGGCGAGGACGTCGGGCGCGGCGGCATCTTCCAGCAGTACAAGGGCTTGCAGCAGGAGTTCGGCGCCGCGCGCGTCATCGACACGCCGATTTCCGAGGCGACCATCATGGGCGCGGCCGTCGGCATGGCGCTCGCGGGGCTGAAGCCGGTGGTCGAGATGCGCGTGGTCGATTTCGCGCTGTGCGCGATGGACGAGATCGTCAACCAGGCGGCGAAGGCGCGCTACATGTTCGGCGGGCAGGGGCGCGTGGGGCTGGTTGCGCGCATGCCGGTGGGCCTGTGGAGCGGCTCGGCCGCGCAGCATTCGCAGAGCCTGGAGGCGTGGTTCGCGCACGTGCCGGGTCTCGTCGTGGCGGTGCCATCGAGCGCGCAGGACAACTACGGGCTGCTTGCTTCGGCCATCGCCTCGGGCGACCCGGTCATCTATATGGAGCACAATGAGCTCTGGGGGCTGCAGGGCGATGTGGCCGCCGAGACGGTTCCGCTGGGCAAAGCGCGCGTTGTGAGAACCGGAAGCGATGTGACGCTCGTGACCTGGTCGCGCACGGTGCATGCAGCGCTCGAGGCCGCGCAGAGCTCGAAGCACTCGGTCGAGGTCATCGACCTCCGTACGTTATGGCCTTGGGACCGGGAAACCGTTTTAGGTTCTGTAGGAAAAACGAAAAGGCTGCTCGTGGTGCACGAGGCGGTGCAGGCGGCCGGCTTCGGCGCCGAAATCGCCGCTACAATTGCAGAAGCCATCGGGGTGAGGGTGAAACGCCTCGGCGGCCCGCGCATCCCGGTGGGCTATGCGAAGCCGCTCGAAGACGAGGCACGCATCACGGCCGAGCGCATCGCCAGCGCGCTGGACAACTTCAACTGAAGGGAATCGACATGAAAACGAGGCATCTCATCGCGGCGCTGGCCATCGTGGCCGCCGCGATGCCGGCGTTCGCGCAGACCAAGTACCAGAACGAATACCGGCTTTCGACTGTGGTGGGGACGGCTTTCCCGTGGGGCAAGGCGGGCGAGCGCTGGGGCGAGATCGTGCGGCAGAAAACGAACGGCCGCATCAACATGAAGCTCTATCCCGGCGTATCGCTGGTGGCCGGGGACCAGACGCGCGAATTCACGGCCATCCGCCAGGGCGTGATCGACATGGCGATCGGCTCGACCATCAACTGGTCGCCGCAGATCAAGGAGCTGAACCTGTTCTCGCTGCCGTTCCTGATGCCCGACTACGCCGCGATCGACGCGCTCACGCAGGGCCCGGTCGGCAAGGACATCTTCGCGCGGCTGGAGAAGGCCGGGGTGGTGCCGCTCGCCTGGGGCGAGAACGGCTTCCGCGAGGTCACCAACTCCAAGCGCGAGCTGCGCCGCCCGGAGGACTTCAAGGGACTGAAGTTCCGCGTGGTGGGATCGCCGCTGTTCCTCGACACGTTCAGCGCGCTCGGCGCCAACCCGACGCAGATGAGCTGGGCCGACGCGCAGCCCGCGCTCGCCTCGGGGGCGGTCGATGGACAGGAGAACCCGCTCACCATCTTCACCGCCGCGAAGCTGCACACCGTCGCCCAGAAGAACGTGACGCTGTGGGGCTATGTCGCCGACCCGCTGATCTTCGTGGTGAACAAGGAAGTCTGGCAGAGCTGGACTCCTGAAGACCGCAAGATCGTGCGCGAGGCGGCGATCGAGGCCGGCAAGTTCAACATCCAGATCGCGCGCGAGGGCATGACCGGGTCCGACCCGGCGGTGCACAAGACGATCGAGGGCCTGGGCGTGAAAATCGTCAAGCTAACGCCGCAGGAAAGAGCGGCTTTCGTCAAGATCACCAAACCGGTGTACGACAAGTGGGCCAAGCAGATCGGACCTGACCTCGTGAAGAAGGCGGAAGCATCGATCGCGAAGCGCAAGAAGTAGCCAACCCGCCGCCGGCGCTGCCCCCCGGGGCGAGCTTCCGCGTCGAGCGCTTTTTGGGGGCCGCCGCGATGGCGGCGATCTGCCTCATCACGCTCGGCAATGTGCTCGTCCGCTATCTCACCGACATCTCCTTCGCTTTCACGGAGGAGGTGTCGGTGTTCCTTCTGCTTTTCCTGACCTTCGTCGGCGCGGCGAAGGCTTTCCTCGACGGCAACATGATGGCCGTCACCTACTTCATCGACAAGCTGTCCTGGCGCTGGAAGCGGCGCTGGCTGCTCTTCGGCCTGTCCATGAGCGCGCTCATGATGGCGCTGCTCCTGTGGCACGGGACGCGCATGGCGTGGGACGACTACGACATGGAGGTCACCACGCCGGGCCTGGGCTGGCAGCAATGGATCTACACGGTCTGGCTGCCGCTGCTTTCGCTCCTGGTGCTGGCACGCATCGCCCAAGGCTGGCTCTTCGTCTTCAGGAAAAAGTGAGCGGCCTGCTCTTCGGCTTGTTCTTCGCCCTCATGTCGGCGGCCGTGCCGCTTGCCGTCGCGCTCGGCCTGGCGGCGGTGGCGGTGATCGTCGCGGCGAACATGGGCATCATGTCGGTGCCGAGTACCGTCTACAGCGGTATCACCAAGTATCCGCTGATCGCCATCCCGGTCTTCATCCTCGCCGGAATGATCTTCGAGCGCTCGGGCGTCGCGGCCCGCCTGGTGCGCCTGGCGGAGGCGATCGTCGGCAAGCGCGCCGGCGGGCTCGCGGCGGCGGCGGTGCTAGTGTGCATGGTCCTCGGCGGCATTTCGGGCTCCGGGCCTGCAGACGCCGCCGCGGTGGGCGCGATCATGATTCCCGCGATGACGCGTGCCGGCTACCCGAAGGCGTTCAGCGCGAGCCTGATCGCCGCCGGCGGGTCGACCGCCATCGTGATCCCGCCTTCCATCGCGCTCATCATCTACTCGGTCCTCGTGCCGCAGGCGAGCGTGCAGGCGCTGTTCGCCGCGGGATTGGTTCCCGGGCTGCTGACCGCCGCAACGCTGCTCCTTGTTGCGATGGTTTTTTCGAAAATCCACGGTTGGGGCGCCAACGACCCCGACCCCGCGCCGCCGTTCTGGAAAAGCTTCAAGGAAGCGGGCTGGGGGTTGCTCGCGCCGGTGATCATCCTGGGCGGCATGCGCTCGGGGCTGTTCACGCCAACCGAGGCGGCGGTGGTCGCCGTGGCGTACGGCCTGGTGGTCGCGATGGCGATCTACCGCTCCATGACCTGGCGCGCGGTGTGGGACCTGCTCGCCGAGGCGGCCGAGATCTCGGCGGTGATCCTCTTCCTCGTGGGGCTCGCGGCGCTGTTCGGCTGGGCCGTGGACACCATCGGCGTGTTCAACGAGTTCGCCAAGTGGCTCCTCGCCAGCGGCACCAGCGAGGTCGCCCTGCTTCTCGGCATCACCCTGATGCTGCTCGTCGCCGGCACGGTGCTCGACGCGATCTCGATTTACTTCGTGTTCTTGCCCTTTCTCGTCCCCGTGGCCCAGGCCTACGACTGGAACCTGGTCTGGCTCGGCATCGTCATGACCATCAACGTCGCGATCGGCCAGTTCACTCCGCCCACGGCGGTGAACCTGATGGTCACCTGCCGGCTCGCCGGCATCCCGATGGAATCGACCCTGCGCTGGTGCCTGTGGCTGGTCGCAGCCATGGCCGCGATGTTGCTCGTGCTCACCTTCGTGCCGGAGATCGTGCTCTTCCTGCCGAGGTGGCTCGGCTACCTGTGATCGCCAGCGCGGAAAGCGTCACCGCGCTGCACGACGTTGCCGGCAAGGTTGTGGTCGCCGGGTCGCACGGCGGCATCATCGCCGCCTGGTATGCCGCCAAGGCGGGCGTGCGCGCCGTGATCCTGCACGACGCCGGCATCGGCAAGGACGAGGCTGGCGTCGCCGGCCTTCCCTACCTCGAGAAGCTGGGCATGGCCGCTGCCGCAGTCAGCCATAAGACCGCAACCATAGGCGAGGGCAGCGACATGCTGGCGCGCGGCGTCATTTCGCGCAGCAACAGCATCGCTCGAGCGCTGGGCGTGCAGCCCGGCCTGCGATGCCGGGATGCGGCGCTGCGGCTGAGCGCGGCGCCCTTGCGCAGAACCGAGCCCCCGGAGTACAGCGAGGGCAGGTATGACCTCGCGCCGAACGTGATCGGCATGGACTCGATCGGGATGGTGCAGCCCTCGGACGCCGGAAAGATCCTCGTCATCGGCTCGCACGGCGCGCTGCACGGCGGCAGGCCCGAGTCGGCGCTCCCGGTGGATGCCGCATTTGCGGTCTTCAATGACGCAGGCGGGGAAGCGACCACGCGGCTGCCGGTGCTGGCTCGGCGCGGCATCGCGGCGGCGACCGTCGACTGCATGAGCGCGCGCATCGGGGATTGCCGCTCGATGTGGGAAAGCGGCGTGCTTTCGCACGTGAACGGCGCCGGCGCGGCGCGGCTGGCGCCAGGAACGGCGCTGCGCGACGCGCTGCAGCGGATGCTCAGCTAGGTTAAGGCTTTTCCTGACGCGGTGGCTGGGATATCTTTGACATCAGATTTGAGGTAAGTCAAAAGCGAGGCCGCGTCCTCGGTTTTAATGCTCCTCGACCGGAGGTTATTTGATGAACCCACCACCCCTCGCATCCCGCGAAGCCGTCCGCGAGCAGCACTTCGGCGCCGTATGGGAAGAGCAGCTGAACGACGTCTTTGCCGACGTCGCCCCCTATTACGACCGGGCGAACTATGTCGCGAGCCTCGGGCTCTGGAACTGGTTCCTGCGGCGCTTCATGGCGACGGTGGACGTCGGCCCGGGCCAGCGCGTGCTCGACCTGTGCGCGGGAACCAACGCCATCGGCATCGCGCTGCTGCGGCGCGAGCCGACGCTCGACGTTCACGCCATGGACCGCAGCGCCGCGATGCAGGAGGTGGGCCGGCAGCGCGCCGCGGCCCGGGGAATGAAGATCCGCAGCTTCATCGGCGACGTGCACAACCTGCCGTTTCCGGACGCGCATTTCGACGTCGTGACGATCCAGTACGCCTCGCGCCACTTGCGCATCAAGCGCGTGGCCGAGGAGGTCTTCCGCGTGCTGAAGCCCGGCGGACGCTTCCACCATTGCGACATGCTGCGTCCCGCGAACAGCGTGGTGGAGCGCCTGTACTACACCTACCTGCGCGCCTGCCTGACGACCACCGGCTTCCTGTTCCGCAGCGGCCCGCAGGCGCTCAATTGCCGGCAGTACTTCATCCAGGCCCTGAAGATGTTCTATTCCGCCGAGGAGCTGTCGATGATCCTGCGCGACGTCGGCTACGCGGATGTCGCCGCGAAGAGCATCTTTTGCGGAATGATCGGTTTTCACCGCGCCGCCAAGCCGCAGCCCTCGCGGCCTTGAACCGCCGGCTGCTCGGCGCATTCAGCCGTCGCACGGTGGACGCGCTGCGCTCGGCGCTGCCGCTGCGCGCCGGGCTGCCGCCGCTCGAGCAGTTCCTCGCGCACAACGTGGCCAAGGAAGTGCGCAAGGACACGCTGGTGATCCGGCGCGCTGCCGAAGCGCCGGCCGGGCAGCGGCGCCCGGCCAGGGAGGCGCTGCTCGAGCTGCTGCAAAGCGCGAAACAGATCGACCGCGAGTTCCTGCGGCGCGTGGTGCGCTTTCCGATCGGCATAGACATTCCCTACGCGGAAATCGATCCGCTCCGGCTGCGGCGCATGGAGCGGCTGTTCGCCGGCGCGCAGAGCGTGTTCGCCGCCTGGCCGCAAGGGCAGGGGCCGCGCCAGGCGCTGCGCGCCGCGTTCGCGCGCGAGGAGCTCGAGCGGCTGCTCGTCGAAATCCTCGGGCTGTATGCGCAGGAAACGCTCGCGCTCAGCCGCGGCGTGCGCCTGCCCGCGTTGCTGCGGCCGGTGCGCGAGCTGGCGATGCGGCGTCTCGTGGGCGTCATGGATTCGATCGCGCGGCGCTTGGCTATGGAAGCGGCGCGCGCGGTGTACGCATGACTGCGGTAAAATTGGCCCCGATGTCGCGTAACCGGCTGGTCGCAGGAAACTGGAAAATGCATGGCAGCCGGGCTGCGAATCACGCGCTCCTGGAAGGGCTTCTATCCGGGCTGCGCGATGTGAACGGCGTGGAATGCGTGGTGTGCCCCTCGTTTCCCTATCTGCAGCAGGTTTCAGAGCAGCTGAAGGGCCGCGCGCTTGCATGGGGCGCACAGAACGTGAGCGAGCACGACCAGGGCGCGTTCACGGGCGAAGTGTCGGCGGCCATGCTTAGGGAGTTCGGCTGCCGTTACGTCATCGTGGGGCACTCGGAGCGCCGCCAGCTTTACGGCGAAAGCGACGCGCGCGTCGCCGCGAAGTTCGCCGCCGCGCAGCGCGCCGGGCTGACGCCGATCCTGTGCGTCGGCGAAACGCTCGAGGAGCGCGAGGCGGGCCGCACGGAAGAGGTGGTGGCGCGGCAGCTCGACGCCGTCGCCATCGACGCCAAGGCCGCCGCGGTTCTCGCGTACGAGCCGGTTTGGGCGATCGGCACCGGGCGCAACGCGACCCCGGAGCAGGCGCAGGCGGTGCACGCGTTTCTCAGGAAGAAGCTGCCGCGCGAAATGCGCGTCCTCTACGGAGGCAGCGTCAAGGTGCAGAACGCCGCGGCGCTGTTCGCGATGCCCGACATCGACGGCGGCCTGATCGGC
>Ga0156283_1188_pt1 | contig 30750 bp, 27 predicted proteins | sample RifCSPlowO2_12_FD_107932 | JGI IMG/M metagenome (GOLD analysis project Ga0156283, IMG submission 107932) | Betaproteobacteria bacterium RIFCSPLOWO2_12_FULL_65_14 | reverse complement strand
GCCGTGCCGGGGAGCATCAACAATCCGGGGCGCGCGTGGCGGTCGCCAGCGGAAACGGCGGCGACCACCAGTTCTTCGGCACCGCGGTCGTCGAGGCATAGATCAGGAGAACGAACATGGAATTACTGACCCGGAAGGAATCCTGGAACATCGGCTACGAGCACGCGCTGGGCGAGACCGCGAGCTGGTTCTACGTGCAGATCCGCGACCACGCCAAGATCTACGGTCGCCGCGACCCGAAGTCCGGCCGCGTGCTGGTGCCGCCCCGGTCGTTCTCGGACCAGACGCTCGAGCCCACGAAGGAGTGGGTGGAGGTGGGCCCTGGCGGCCGCATCGAGACCTTCACTATCGTCTACGAGCAGTTCAAGACGCTGCCGCCGCCGCCGTACGCCTTCGGCTTCGTCCTGCTCGACGGCGCCGACACGGCGATCGGCGGATACTTCCGCGGCGTGGATCTCGCCGACCCGGCGAAAGCCGCGGCCAGGCTGAAGGTCGGCGCGCGCGTGAAGACGAAATTCGCCGAGCAGCGCAAGGGCGACGTGCTCGATTTCTGGTTCGAGCTGGAGGGCATATGAGGCTTCGATTGCTTGCAGGGTTGATTGCCGCGGTGCTTGCTTCGGCCGCGGTGGCCGATTATCCCGACCGGCCGGTGCGCTTCGTCGTCGGCTTTCCCCCGGGCGGCTCGGACATCTCGCTGCGGATCCTGACGCCCAAGCTCTCGGAGCTTTGGGGCCAGCCGGCCGTGGTCGACAACCGCCCGGGCGCCGCCGGCAATCTGGGCGCGGACATCGTGGCGAAAGCAGCGCCCGACGGCTACACGGTCCTGCTTTGCGTCAATTCCTACGCCATCAACACGACGGTTTACCGCAACCTGTCGTGGGACTTGTTGCGCGACTTCGCGCCGGTGGGCCGATACGCGTCCTCGCCGATGGCGGTGGTGGTGAACGACAAGGTGCCGGCGAAGAACGTGGCCGAATTGATCGCCTTCGCCAAAGCCAATCCGGGAAAGCTGAATTACGGATCCGCGGGGAGCGGGACTGCGCCGCATCTCGCGGCCGAGCTCTTCGCCATCCGAACCGGCGTGCAGATGGTCCACGTGCCCTACAAGGGCTCCGCGCCTTCGGTGACCGCCTTGATCGCGAAGGAGGTGGATCTCTCCTTCGGCGCCCTCTCGGCTTTCGAGGCCTTCATCAAGGATGGCCGGGCGCGCGCGCTCGCCGTCACGACGGCCGAGCGCTTCAGTCAGCTGCCGAGCGTGCCCACCCTGAGCGAAGCCGGTGTGCCCGGCTTCGACGTCGATATCTGGTACGGACTGGTCGTGCCCGCGAAGACGCCCGCTGCGGTAATCAAGAAGATCAGCGAGGACCTTAAGCGGGTGCTGTCGGACCCCGACACGCAGGCGAAGCTGCGCCAGCGCGGGCTCGACCCGGCATACCTCAACTCGCAGCAGCTCGGCGAGCTGATGCGCCGCGATGTCGCGCGCTGGCGCGAGGTAGCCAACCGCATCAAGCTGACGCTCGACTGATGAGCCTCGCGCACGCTCTCGAGCTTTGCTACTTGGGCACGGGGCTCGCCCGCCCGGAGTGCGTGGTTGCGACCGCGTCGGGCCGGCTTTTCGTATCCGACCGGCGAGGCGGCGTGCAAGAGATCGCACCCGACGGCAGCCAGCGCCTGATCGGCGGCTCGCCGCGCCTTGTGCCGAACGGGATTGCGCTTATGCGCGATGGCTCATTCCTCGCGGCGAACATGGGCGCCGACGGGGGCGTCTGGCGCATCACGCGCGAAGGCGCCGTGCAGCCTTACCTCATGGAAGCCGAAGGCAAGCCTTTGCCGTGCGTGAATTTCGTCGCCATCGATGCCTCGGACAGGCTCTGGATTTGCGTGAGCGCGACCGACGGCGGCGATCGCTACCCGATCGACGCGAGGACCGGCTACATCATTTTGCGAGACGCCTCCGGAACGCGCGTCGTTGCCGAGGGATTGCACTACACCAACGAATGCCGGGTCGACGCGGCAGGCCGGTATCTTTATGTGAACGAGACGTTCGGCCGCAGGCTTTCGCGTTTCCGCCTGCTGGCGGACGGTACGCTGCGTGAGCGCGAGACGGTCGCCAGCTTCCGCGCCGGCGACTTCCCGGACGGCCTCGCGCTCGACGCCGAAGGCGGTGCGTGGGTGGTGTGCGTGGGCAGCAACCGCGTTTACCGCGTATCGGGCGACGGATCGGTCGAGACGATCATCGATGACGCCGATGCCGGCTGCGTCGAACGGCTGGAAGCCGCGTTCCGGGCCCGCACTCTCGTGCGCCCGATGCTCGCGAGCGCACTTGGCCGGACGCTGAAGAACGTCACCAGCCTTGCCTTCGGAGGGCCGGATCTGAGGACCGCTTACCTGGGCAGCCTCGCCGGGGAGGCCGTGGCTGCCTTCCGCTCGCCGCACGCCGGGCTTGCGCTCGCACACTGGAACTGGAGCTGATCGCAATGCGCGCGCCTTACAGCAGAAATCTTTTCGATCTGATTCTCGAGCAGGCCGAGCGCTACTGCGACGGCCTGGCAGTGATCGATACCGCTACCCGCACGCAAGCGACCTACCGGCAGCTTGCCGAGCGCGTCCAGCGCGTCGCCGGTGCATTGCGCGAAGCCGGAATACGCAAAGGCGAGCGCATCGGCATGCTCACCAACAACCGCATCGAGTGGATCGAGATCTGCATCGGCGCGGCGGCGCTCGGCGCGATTCCAGTTCCCTTCAGCACGTGGTCGAAGCGGCGCGAGATCGATTTCCTGCTCGCCGATTCGCGCGTGCGCATGCTGTTCGCGCTGGAGCGCTTCGGCGATCAGGACTACGCCGCCGATATCGCGGAATTGCTCGAGCGGCGCACCGAGCGCTATCCGTTGCTCCAGAGGGCGGTGTTCATCGGCACCGACGAATATCGCAATTTCGTCTCGGCGCAGGCGCCGCCTGCGGATCTTCCTCCCGGCGAGCGCGCCGGTGCGCAGGACACCGCTTTCATCCTGTACACGTCCGGGTCGACCGCGTATCCCAAGGCGGTGCCGCTCGCGCACGGCGATACGATCGAAAACGGCTTCAACATTGGCGAGCGCCAGGGACTGCAGCCCGGCGAGCGCGTGCTGCTGCCGCTGCCACTGTTCTGGTCCTACGGCTCGGCGAACGCAATGTGTGCAGCGTTCACCCACGGCGCGACGCTCGTGCTGCAGGCGCGTTTCGAGGCGGCGGAGACGCTCGACATCATCGAGCGTCATGCCTGCACGCTCATCTACACCATGCCTGCGCTCACCACGGCGCTGGTCACGCACGAGTCCTTCCGGCCGGAACGCACGCGCAGCCTGCGCAGCGCCATGACGATCGGCACGCCGCAGGATGTCTCGACCGTTGCCGAAGTGCTCGGGGCGCGCGAGGTCTGCAACGTCTACGGTCAGACCGAGTCTTACGGCAACTGCTGCGTCACGTGGCACCACTGGCCGCTCGAGCGGCGCAAGTCCGTGCAGGGCCCGCCGCTTCCCGGCGTGACCCTTCGCATCGTCAATCCCGAGGGCGGCGAGCCGCTGCCTCAGGGCGAGGTGGGCGCAATCGAGGTGAAAGGCAAGCTCACGCCGGGCTACGACGGCGCAAGCAGCGAGCAGAACGCAAGCGCGTTCACCCCCGACGGCTTCTTCCGCACCGGCGATCTCGGCCGACTGACCGCAGACGGCGATGTGCAGTTCATGGCGCGCGACAGCGAGATGATCAAGCGCGCCGGCATCAATATCGCGCCCCCCGAGATCGAGGAGGTGCTGCAGCAGCATCCCGCCGTCGCGGCCGTCGGCGTCGCTGGCGCGCCCGATCCCAACAAGGGGGAGATCATCGTGGCTTTCGTCGTGCCGGCGGCCGGCGCAAAAGTCACGGGCGAGGATCTGCGCGCGCATTGCCGCGTGCTCGCCGCGAGCTACAAGACGCCCGACCGCATCGAGTTCTGCACCGTGTTACCGCTGACCACCACCGGCAAGCTCATGCGGCGCGAGCTCAAGCGGATGGCGGCCGCGGCGACCGAGCGCGAGAAGGTGAGCTAGATGGTGCAGGACGCGTGGGGCAGGTGGGGCAAGGAGGACGAGCGTGGCGCGCTCAATCATATTGAAGCCGAGCAGGTCCGGCGCGCGGCGGGGCTCGTGCGCCACGGACGCGTGATCAGCCTTGCCCAGCCGCTCTCGGCCGACACGCCGGTACCCGGACATCGCGCGCCGATGCTGCATTTCATGGGGCGCGACGGCGGCGACTACGCTGCCGGCGGCAAGCGCCCCGGCGGGTTCCAGTTCGCCGAGGACACCGTAGTGCTGCCGCTTCACTTCGGCACTCATATCGACGCCCTGTGCCATGCCTGGTACGACGACAAGCTGTATAACGGATTTCCGTCGACCGGTACCCGCAGCACAACCGGCGCGGAGCGCTGTGGCATCGACAAGATGGGGCCGATTGTCGGGCGCGGTGTCTTGCTCGACATGGTGGCGCTTGCGGGGCGTCCCCTTTGGCGCGGCGAATGCGTGACCCGCGACATGCTGGACGTCGCCGCCGGGCGCGCGCGCCTGCGCATCGAAAAGGGCGACGTAGTGCTGATCCGCACCGGGTGGATCGAAAGCAGCCCCTCCGCCCCCGACTATTACGACGGCGAGCCGGGAATCGATGTGCCCGCCGCGCGCTGGCTCGCCGAGCGCGGGGCGGCTGCCGTAGGGTCCGATAATTTCGCCATCGAGGCGATCCCGTTTCCTCCGGACGAGGTGTTTCCAGTGCACCAGTGCCTGATCCGCGATTTCGGCATTACCCTCATCGAGGGGCTGGTGCTCGCGCCGCTGGGCGAGGCGCAGGCAAGCGCTTTTCTCTTCATGGCCACGCCGCTGCCCATTCGCGGCGGCACGGGCAGCCCGCTCGTCCCTTTGGCGGTGCTCTGATGAACATCCGTCAACTGGAGACTTTTTACTGGATCGCCCAGCTCGGCACCTTCAGCGCCGCCGCCGAGCGGCTGAACACCTCGCAGGCAAGCGTCTCGGCGCGCATCCGCGAGCTGGAAGAGGAGCTCGACGTCGCGCTGTTCGATCGCATCGGGCGCCATGTGCAGCTCACCGTAAAGGCACGCGAGCTCCTGGTTCATGCGGAGAAGGTGGTGACCGAGGCCTCGCGCCTGCGGCTTGCGGCAGGCAAGCCCGACATGGTGGAGGGGGTGATCAAGATCGGCCTCGGCGAAGCGATCGCCACGCGCTCGCTGGTCGCGATCATCAACGAGCTCAAGGGCCGCTATCCGCAGATGGAGGTCGAGTTCGACATCGGCCTCAATGCCGACCTCGTGCGCAAGCTCACCCGGGGCGCGATCGACATCGGGCTCTTCGGCGGGCCGGTGGACGCGCCCGAGCTCACTTTCGTGCCGATCGGCGCCATGCCCCTAACCTGGGTAGGTGCGCCGTCGCTGTTCGCGGGGCACGCGACCGTGAACCAAGCGGACATTGCGGCGCTGCCGATCATGAGCCTGCCGCGCGAAGCGCGGCTCTACACGCTGCTGCAGGAATGGTTCGCCGAGGCCGCGATCGTTCCCAAGCGCGTGAGCTACTGCAACAACCTGACGACCATGCTGCACGTCGCCCGTGCCGGCGTTTGCGCCTGCATGGTGCCAGTCTCCTTCGTCGGCGCGGACGTAGAGGCCGGCATCCTACAGGCGCCGGCCGCGGTGCCGCCGCTCGGCTCGCTCAAGTTTTTCGTCGCCACACGGCTGGAAAGCGTCGATCCGGCGATCGGCGAAATCGCCTCGATCGTGGCCGGCGTGACCCGGCTTCCGGAATCCGCTCAGCAGGCAGCCCAGCCGGTGCGCGGGCCGTTCGGGCAGAAAGGACGCGCCTCGCGTTGAAGGAAGCGCCACCGTGTCCCGATTGAACCGCTGGCTCGAAGGCATTCGCGTGCTCGATCTCACGCGCTATCGGCCTGGCCCCTTCGCCGCGATGCTGCTCGCCGACATGGGGGCCGAGGTGCTGAAGATCGAGGGGCCGGACGGCGACGATATGCAGCATCTAGGGCCGCGCGACGCCTCCGGACAGCCGATCTTCTATCGGTCGCTGAACGGCGGCAAGAAGGTGCGGCGCATGGATCTGAAGAACGCCGCGGGGCGCGACGAGTTCCTTCGCCTCGCCGGGGGCGCGGACGTGGTGTTCGAGTCCTTCCGCCCCGGCGTGATGAAACGCCTGGGCGTCGGCTACGACACGCTCTCGCAAGCGAACCCCCGCCTCGTCTATTGCGCGCTCTCGGGCTATGGCGCCAATGGTCCGCTCGCCATGGCGGCCGGGCACGACGCCAACTACCTCGCCCTGACCGGGATCCTGTTTCGCAACGCGCGCGGAACCGGTGCCTATTTCGACCCGCCCATAGGGGACGATGCGGGCGCGCTCTTCGCGGTGATCGCGATCCTCGGCGCCCTCAGGGAGCGCGAGCGCACCGGGCGCGGCTGCGAGATCGACATGGGGCTCGCGGACGCGGTATGGTCGCTGCAGAGCTTCCAGGTCGCCGACTACGGCGCGCGCGGATACTCCCCGGGGCCCGAGGAGACTTACCTGAACGACGGCGCCGCCTGGTATCGCTCTTACCGCACGCGCGAGGGCCGCCTGGTCGCGCTCGGCGCGGCCGGCGGATTGTTCTGGCAGCGCTTCTGCACCGCGGCGGCGCGTCCCGAATGGATCGCCCGCGAGCACGATCCGCTGCCGCAGCGCTCGTTAATCAACGAATTGGAGCATTTCTTCGCCAGCCTGAGCCTGGAGGAATGCATTGCGCGCTTCGTGCCGGCGGACTGCTGTTTCACTCCCGTTCTCACACTCGCAGAAGGCATCGAATCGGAGCAGTGCCGCGCGCGCGGCCTCGTGCGGCGAGCACCCTCGGGCGAGCTGCAGGCGTTGTTCCCGGCGCGGGTCGACGGCGAGCCGCCTGCAAGCCGCGCGCCTCTGCGCAGCACGAGCCGCGGCTTCGAGGACGCTAGCGACAAAGTCGGCTGATCGTCTCCACGTTTCCGTCATGATTGCGTAGCACGAGTGCGTCGGGGACGGTGACTTCCAGCCCGAGAAGGAGGAAAGACAGCGATTTGCCGTGCATGTCGAGGTTGAGCGAATCGTTCACCCCGCCATCCAGCGCGTTTTCCAGCACGAAGTTCATGCCGTGGAGATTGGGCAGCAGGTATCGCCGCACCGAAGTAGGCCGCCGCGCGGCGAAGAGCGCGGCCACGCGCTCTTCGGTGACTTGCTCGATCAGGAGGCCGAAGTACTCGGGCTGATAAGCGAAGAGAGAGATGTTCGAGTGATTGCCTTTGTCGCCGGCACGCGAGTGTGCGATGCGGTGCAGTGGTAGTCGCATCACAGCGGTCACTCGACGAACCGCCAGCGCGCCGGCGCGCCCTCGCGCGGCACCAGGCACGCGGCGCTTGAAAGGCGTAGGCGTTTGGAGGTGCGCACGCCGCCGCCGCCCGCGGGCCCGCACAGCCAGAGCGAGTACACCTCGCGCAGCATGCGGTCGATCTCGCGCGAGTCGTCGTGCTTTACGGCCACGCGAAGACGCACGTCCCGGGCGTCGCCCGGGGCGTGCGCGTCGAGCATGCTGCCTTCGTCGTCTCCATGGATGCTCAGCACGCCGATGAGATCGAACCGCAGCTTGATTCCGGAGCCCATGCGGCTGCGTACCACGTCCATCGCGAGCCGGGCGCGCGCTTCGGCGTTGCGGCCGGCGTAGGAAATCTCGGCTTCGCCGAGCCAGCCGCCTTCGAAGAAAGCCAGTGCCTTCAAGGTAGGCGTGCGCGGATGGCCGCGCACGCCGGAGAGCCGCACCCGGTGGGCGGCCACCTGCGACACTTCCGCTGCGGTGATGTCCGCCACCACGTCGGGCGTAATGTAGGCGGCGGGATCATGGACTTCGTACAGCAGCTGTTCCTTGACTGTGCGCACGTCGACCAGTCCGCCGGTGTCGTGAGGCTTGGTCAGCACGCAGGAGCCGTCCGCCCCGATCTCGGCGATCGGGTATCCCACCCGTGGGAGATCCGGGACGTCCTTGAAGCCGGGATCGGCAAAGTAGCCGCCGGTTGCCTGCGCTCCGCACTCGAGGAGGTGTCCCGCCATCGTTGCGCCGGCTAGGCGATCCCAGTCGTCCCGCGCCCATCCGAAATGCGCTAGCGCCGGCCCGAGCGTCAGCGACGGATCGGCGACACGCCCGGTCACGACGACCTGGGCGCCGCCATTGAGTGCCTCGGCGATCGGGATTGCTCCCTGGTAGGCGTTGGCGCTTACGAACGCCCGCCCGGCGTATTCGGGCGGAAGGAACGGACGCAGCAGCGCTTCGCCCTGTGGATTCGAGAGGTCGTCGCCTTCCACTACCGCGACTCGCGGCCGCGGCAATCCGAGTTCCGCAGCGAGGCGCAGGATGTGGGCCGCAGCGCCGCGGGGATTCGCCGCGCCGAAGTTGCTGACGATTGTGATACCGTGCCGGAGGCAATCGCCGAGGATGGGACGCAGCTCCTCGTCGAGCAGTGGCTCGTAGCCTGCGTTTGGGTTGGCGCGCTTCGCCAGCTGTGCAAGGGCGAGGGTCCGCTCTGCTAGGTTTTCGAAAATCAGCGCCGCCGGCCTGTTCCGTTTGATTAACGTCGCGACGACCGGCGCGGCGGCGTCTACCCGGTCGCCCGAGCCGCCCGCCGCGCAGCCTACGAGGTAGTCCTCCCGCGCGGAATTCATTCGCCTGCCTGGCCTTTTCCTTCCAACAACATGGCCTGCAACTGACGCTTATCGATTTTGCCACTCGGCGTTTTCGGCAGTTCGTCCTTGCGAATCAAGATACGGTCTGGACGCATGAATTTCGGTACCACCTTTTCGCTGAACGCTTTCAGCGCGTCGACGCTGACGGGTGAGCCTTCCGCATGGCGCACGAAGAGAACGATCTCTTCCTCGCCGAGCGGCGATGAGACGCCCAGCGCTGCAATCTCGGAGACGGCAGGATGGGCGCCCAGGAGCGATTCGAGCTCCCAGGCGGAAACGTTCTCCCCCCGGCGTCTGATCTGGTCGCGCTTGCGCCCCATGAACCAATAGACGCCATCGGCGTCCCTCCGGCAAACGTCGCCGGTGTGGTACCAGAGGCCGCGCCATGCCTTTACCGTCTCCTCGGGCATGTCGAAATAGCCGTCAAAGAGGATGTGAGGGCGGCGCGGTCTCGCGACCAGCTCGCCGGGCTCGTCTGCGGCCACTTCCCTGCCGAAGTCATCGACGAGCGCCACGTCCCAGTCCGCGGGCGCGACGCCGATGACGCCGGGGACCGGGTCACGCTGCGGGTCAGGGGGGAAGATCATCGCCTCCGTCATCCCGAAAAGGGTGCTCGCCACCCGCAGGCGGAAGCGCTTCTGAAACTCTTCTACGCCGGGAGGCGCGGGGGCGATGTGCGCAAGGCGCACCCGCAGCCGCGCTTCAGCTTCGCTCGCGGGTTGTTTAAGCAAGATCGAAGCCATCGGGCCGATAGCGCTGCAGGTGGTGGCGCCACTGTCGGCGATTTCCGGCCAATAGCGCGAAGCGCTGAAGCGCTCGGAAAACGAGTACTGCGCGCCGGCGAGAAGCGCGGGAAAGAAGCTGGCGAAGAGGGCGTGCACATGGTTGAGCGGCAGGCAGGAATAGATGACGTCGTCCCGCCGATAACCCATGTAGCGCCAGAAAATCCAGCCGTAGTACACGCAGAAATGCTGCGACAGCATGCAGCCTTTCGACGGCCCGGTGCTGCCCGACGTGTAGAGAATCAATGCGGGATCATCGAATGACACCCCGCTCTGCGGCGCATCGGCGGCGTCTGCCGAGGCGGATTCGCGCATGAACCGGTCTTTCTCAACGACCGGCACCGCGAGCGGCGCAAGCTGAGGCGCAAGAGCGTCGTCCGCGATGGCGAGCGCCACGCGGGCGCGCGACACCTGGTCGAGGAGCAGGGGGCCCACCATCTGCGCACTGAGGGGCACGACGACAGCCCCGGCCTGCCACAGCCCGAGCATGGTGGCGAGCATCTCGGGGCTGTTTTTCATCAGCACGCAGACGCGGTCCCCTTTCTTTATTCCGTGGCCGCAAAGGGTCTGTGCGGCGGCAAGGATCTCCGCGTCGAACTGCTCGACCGTGCGCGCCGGGCTGCCCTTGAACCAGAGGAACGGCTCGGTGCGGCCAAGCCGCGCGCGTCGTCGCCAGACGGCGGGCAGCGTGCGCTCGGCTTCAGCGAGATCGTCGTCGATGCTGTAACGAGCAGGCATAGCGACTATTGCGTTTCTTCCGGGCGCGCCCGCGTGCCGCGCAATAGCGCCGATTCAATGATCGTCGTAACGGCCTCGCCGGCGGCGGCATCTGCGCCGATACTCGGCTCGCCATGAATCGCTGCGATGAAATCCACGATTTCGGAAGCATACGCATCCATCATCCCGACCGGCGGGAACGCGAGCGCATCGTCCTGGTGCGTGGTCACATTCGCGGCGCCGGAAAGGGTGTTGTCCGCGCGTATCCAGCCACCGCTGCCGTACGCCTCGATGCGACTGCCAGGGCTTTCATTGGCGCAGCTCGTCTCGACAATGCCGATGGCGCTCTGCCCGAGCCGCAGCAACAGCCCGGTGCTGTCTTCTGTGGCGACATCGAACTGCTGCCCCGCCATGACCGCGCCGGCCAACGTGGCCTGCCTGCCGCTCATCCAGAGCAAGAGGTCCAGGAGATGCGAGCCGATGTCGTTGATGATCCAGCCGCCGCTCTCGGTCGGTGAACGGCGCCAGGCCGGTGGAGCCGACTTGTCCATGTCTTCGAAATAGGGATAGCGCCAGAAGCGATGGATGCGCATGTATCCAAGCCGTCCGATGGCGCCCGAAGCGATCAGGGCGCGGATATGGGCATGGGAAGGCCGAAACCGGTGCTGACAGCCGACGCGCAGCGTGATGCGCGCCTGCGCCACGGCCTTCTTGACCGCCTGTGCGTCCGACGTGCTGGTGGCAAGCGGCTTCTCGACTAGGACATGCTTCCCGGCGGCCGCACACAGCGCGATTTGCCGTGCATGCAGATGATTCGGCGAGCAGATCCAGACGGCGTCCACATCGGAGTCGGCCAGAAGACCGTCCAGAGACCGATAAGTGCGTGGCAATCCGTGCAACTGCGCAAATTCCGCGCTGCCTTCGGGTGCACTTCCCGCGGCGCCGAGCAGAATGACACCCGGCGCGCGCTTTAACGTGGGTGCCGCAACGCGGCTCGCGTGGCCGGAGGTGCCGACGATGCCGAAGCGAATCATTTCCGTTGCCCGTCAACCAGGAGCTCGAGCAGGAACAGAAACCCGCCGACCGGCACCATCAATTGAGGGAGCCACAGCGGAACTTCGATCATTCCGTAATTGATCCTGCCTCGGCTGAGGCTATCGTACGCAAGAGCAAGGCCGCCCAAGGTCAGGCCAAGCGCGGCAAGCACGCCGGCACACGTGAATGCCAGATCGGCGATCCGGCGCAGCCGCGGCCCGTATCGCCGGTAGAGGAGGTCGACGCTCACGTGGCCCCGGTCTGCAAGCGCAATCGTCAGGCCAAAGGCGAACAGCGCCGCCATGCCATAGCCAACGAGGTCGTCGTTGTTGCCGATAAAGGCCGTACGCGCAAGATTGCGCTCCAGGCCGGAGAGGCCGAGCAGCGCTACGATCGACCAGAGCGCGAGGCCGCAAACGGCTTCCAGCACCGTTAGCGCGGCTCTTCTTGGTTTCTCTACAAGAGGATGCATAGGGCGGCTACTGAAGGAGAAGGCCGAGCTTCGGGAAGAGAAGCAACAAGACGAGCATTGTGATCAGCAAAGCGAAATAGGGCAGAACGCCGCGCCAAACCTCCTCGATCTTTTCGCCGGTCAATTGCTGCGCGACGAACAGATTGATCCCCACCGGAGGGCTTATCTCAGCAAGTTGCACGCAAACGACCAAGAGAACGCCGAACCACAGTGGATCCTGCCCCAGGGCCCGTACGGCCGGAAACAGAAAAGGCAGCGTTAGCACCATCATCGACAGGCCATCGAACATCGTGCCGAGCGCGATATAGAGCAGGGCGGTCATGGCAAGGACGCCCAATGGCGGGACGGGCAGCGCCTGGATGAACAGGCTGATCGAGCGCGTGAAGCCATGGAAGGCGAGCGTTGCCGACACCATCTGCGCGCCGAGCACAATCAAAAGGATCATGGCCGTGGTCACGGTCGTGCGCCGGCTCGCCAACCGCAGCTTTTGCCACGTTAGCTCTCCGTTGATTGCGTTGATCACAAGGCCGAGCAACGCTCCCAAGCCGGCGGCCTCAACCGGGCTTAATAGTCCGGAGATAAAGCCGCCAATAACAATGCCGATCGCGGCCGGAAACTGCCATGCAGCGCTGACCGAGGAATCGCCGGTCGTCGCCTGTTTCGCCGCGCCGTTCCGGACGGAATGGCGGTGCCACAAAAAGGCAGCGCAGGCGAGAAACAGGAAGGCTTCGATGAGGCCCGGCACTACCGCCACGCGAAACAGCGTAGAGATCGAAGTTTCCGTGAGAGACCCGTAAATGATGAGCGTCAGGCTCGGCGGAATCATGATGCCGAGCGCGCCGCTCGAGGCGGTCAGCCCGACCGCCTGACGCGCGGGAAGTCCTTCCGCACGAAGGCGCGCGTAACTGGTACGCGTGACGATCGCCGTAACGGCGGCCAGCGATCCCGACACGGCCGAAATCATGGCGGCCAGCGTGACGGCAGCAAGCGCGGGTGCCGAGGACACTCGATTGCTCCAGCGCATTATCCAGTTGAAGAGATCGGTGGCGGCGCGGGAATCGGCGAGCAGCTCGCCCATGAGGATAAAAAGCGGGATTGCCACCAGGGTGCTTGAATTGGCCAGGTCCCACGCGATCACGCCTGCCTGCAGCAACGCCAGCTTTCCGAACGAAAGCGCGAGGCCTACCAGACCGGCCAGCACAAGCGCGACACCGGTCCACATCCCCAGGGCTACGAGGATGATCATCAAGACAGCGACGACCGCCACCGCCACCGGCTATCCCTACGGTGACAGGCTGCCCGCCTACTTCACCGTGGCCGCGATATCGAGCAGCCGCTTCGAAAGCGGCCCGCCGCGCTGCGCCCAACCCGACCAGGCCTGGCGCGCCTTCGTGACGAGAGCCTGCCGGTCCGATTCGCTCAGGCGCGCGATCTTGAAGCCTTGCGCCGCTGCCTGCGCCTGCATTTCCGCCTCGAGCGACTGCGCCCGCTTCCACACTTGTTGCTCAAATTCCCGTGCCGCGGCCGTCACGCCTTGCCGCACTTCGCTCGGCAAGGATTCCCACTTGAGGCGACCGGTGACCAGAAAACCCGGACCGAGGATGGCATTCCAGGCAAGCAGATTCGGCCCGTACTGCGACATCTTCTGGCTGACGAAGTACTGCGTGCCGGCGATCACGCCATCGACGCGGTTGCTGGCCACGGAGGACACCATGTCGGCGATCGGCACGTTCACCGGCGTGGCGCCGAGCGCGCGGATGAACAGCTCCTGGTCCGGGCCGAGTGTCCGGATGCGCAGGCCTTTGAGCGAATCGACGTTGCGATATTCGGACTTGCCGAGAAATAGCTGAAGCGGGCTCGAGCTGAGCGTGGCAAGCAAAACGAGGTCGTACTTCTGAGCCAGCTCCTTCTCCAGGTCGCCGCGGATCGCCGCGGTGATCCTCGAGCCGTGCTCGACCGACGAAGCGAGCATCGGCAAGCCCAGCACCGTGAGGTAGGGGGCCTCGGCAGCGACGTAGGAGGCGACGAACTCCGCCATTTCGATCGAGCCGGCGCGCACCGGGGCGAGGATGGCCTGCGGCGGTACGCCGAGAGACGCCGATGGGTAGAAATCGAGCTTCATCTTGCCGTTGGTGCGCGACTCCACCGCCTTGGCGAAGCGGGTGAGCTCCTCGCTCCACCAGAATCCGGCCGCTTGGTCGCCATGCAGCTTCCAGCTTGTCGGAGCGGGTTGCGCCCAGGCGGAGCCGGTAACGCAGGCCGCACCAAAGATGCCGGCCATTAGGACACGGGCCAGCATCCGGATTCCGGATCCTGCAGCGCGCGTTTCAGACAGTCGTTGGATTTTCATGTGATCCCCTGAATTAATAGCCCTTCACAACCGGTTTCCGCTTTTCGAGGATGGCGTTTTCAGCATCCATATGGTCCTGCGTGAACTGCACGATCGGCTCGATCATGCTCGTGATGTCCAGATTGGACAGGAAGCTTCCGATCTCCAGCCCGCGGTGTATCTCTTTCTTGATCAGCCGCAGCGTCACGGGAGGCAAACAGGCGATTTTCTCGGCAAGCGCCATGGTTTGGTCCTCCAATGCCTCACGCTCGGTAAGGCTCGTGATCAGGCCGAGCTGATGGGCGCGCGTTCCGCTGACTCGCTCCGCAGTGAGCAATATCCGCGTCGCTTCGGACAGGCCGACCAGGCGAGGCAACAACCACGCCGCCCCTGCATACGCGGTATTGCCCGTATATCCATAGGAGAACCACAGATCACTCTCGGCGTGCCCGGTGCGGATGTCCGCACACAGGACGAGATCCACGGCTTCTCCGGCGGTGAGGCCGTTCAGCAGGGCGATTACCGGCTTCTCCGACTCATAAACCGAGCGCTGGATTGACTGGAAAAGCTCGGTGAAGGTCCTGCGCATCGGCTCCGCCGCCGACGCTTGCGCGCCGGCGTCCAGACCGGAATAGAACGCGTCGTGTCCTACGTAGCCGCCGGTGCAGAAATTCTTGCCGGTTCCGGTGATCACGATCACCCAGACATCGTCGTCCTCTCCGAGGCGCCGCATGGCGTCGGTGAAGAGGCCGTAAAGCGGCGGCACCAGGGCGTTGCCTTTTTTCGGATAGCACAGCTCGACCCGGCCGATGCGCCCGCGCTTGCTTGTTTTCACCACCCCCGACTCATCGACCATGCGCTTCCATGCTTCAATCTTTTTCCATGCAGAGGCGCCGTCGCCCGCGGCCTCCATTGCCCGTAGCCAGCGGCGAATCGGGCCGGCGTCGACGTACCAGGGAAGTGCGTTCATGCGCGGTTCCTTTGCCTAACGTTAGATCTGCGATTGGTTCGGCGTGGACTGCGGTTGCCGGCTGCCGAAAGCCCTCCCATCACCACGTCCACGATCCCTGAGGCGACCTGTTCGGACGGCAGCCCCGAATGGTATGCCCAGCGATGCACCGAGGAGAGCAGGCCGAGAATGGACAGTGTGGCAAGGCGGGCGTTTGTGGCACGAAACAGACCGCTCCGCTGGCCCTCTTCGATGACATTCTGTACCAGCTTCTCGTATTCGCGCTCACGACGCGCCAAGGCGGAGCGGGCGCCATGGCTGAACTCGTGCCGCTCGCGATGAAACAGCCGCTGGAATTGCCGCTGCTCGATGCTGTAGATGACCTGGGCGTCAATGAGCCGCTTCAGCTTCTCGTCTGGCGGCAGCGCCGAGCGGACCAGGCTTTCGACATCCTCATAGAAGTCCGACGTGACGACGTCGTAAAGCGTTCGCAGGAGATCGTATTTGCTCTTGAAGTAGTAGTAGATCGCAGGCTTGGTGACACCGCAGGCGTCAGCAATGTCCTGCATCGATGTCGCGCGGAAGCCTTTGCGCTCGAACAGCTCCATTGCGCGATGGAAGATGTCCTTCCGGATGATGCCGTTGCGCTTCCGAGGCGCGCTCCCGCCCGACCGGCCTGTCACTCGCTTCATCGACCAAATGTTTACCTACCGGACGGTAAACGTCAAGAAGGCGAGGGCGAACTCATTGAGAATCTACCATCCCTTTACTGATTTGCAGGCAAAGTATTGTCTCTAGCGCCATGCTGATTCCACCCAGGATCGTCGATGCACACCACCACCTGTGGGACCTTGGCGCGAACAGCTATCCGTGGTTGACGACGCGGGCGCCGCATCCGATGTTTGGCGAAGACTACGACATCCTACGCAGGAACTACCTCGCCGAGGATTATCTGGCCGACATCGCCGATTTGCCGATTGCGATGTCCGTTCATCTGCAGGCGGACTGGGATCCCGCGGATCCCGTTGGCGAGTCGCGCTGGTTGGGAGCGGTGGCTGAGCGCCCGGCTGCGAAAGGATTCCCGCACGGTATCGTGGCCTATGCCGATTTTTTTGATGAGCGCGTGAATCGGATCCTTGAGCGACACGCCGAGATTCCACGGGTGCGCGGCGTCCGCCAGACCCTCCATCACAGGAAGGGGCAGCCGCTGCAGAACGAGACTTGGTTACGCAATTTCGGGCTGTTGAAGAAATATGGCTTCTCGTTTGACCTGCAGGTATATCCCCGCCAGGCGGAGCATGCTCTCAATCTCGTCGATGCCCATCCGGATGTGCAGTTCGTTCTGAGCCATTGCGGTCTCCCGCAGAATCGAAGCGGCGACGGTATTGAGCGCTGGCGCAACGCACTCCGCGAATTCTCGAAGCGTCACAACGTCGTATGCAAGATGTCGGGCTTCGGCATGATGAACCGCAGTTGGCAGATCGACGATATCCGGCCAATCATTCTGGACATCATCGGCGTATTCGGGTGTGGTCGATGTTTCTTCGGCAGCAATTTCCCGGTGGATCGCTTCGCGGGCTCCTACAAAAGGACTTGGCTTGCATTCTTCGAAGTGACCAACGGCCTGAGCGCGTCCGAGCGGAATGCGGTTTTCTGGGCGAATCCGGTACGGGTATACCGGCTACCCGGCTAGCGGCGAACTCCGCGCGATAGCGCAGGCCAGTATCTTGGTCCCGACCCGATGCAGTGGTTGGCCCTGCCGCATGCGTCCGCTATGCGAACCGGCACCGCCCGAAGCTCCCGGAATCCGGCCGGACATTAATCCTGATCAAAACCGCGCCCGAGTTGCGGGTGTAAAGCAGCTCATAGGTCAGGACACGCCGTTCATGTAGATCCCGGGCCGTCCTGGTCAAAGGTAAAGCACGGTGGAACCAGTCAAGCTGAGCAATTTCTTATTGCTCTTCTTTTCGGCCGCTTGCGTGATTTTGCTGGGCGCGGCCTACGCGTTCCTATTCGCGCTCGCGCGGATCAGAAAGCTTCCGAAGCTGATGCCGCTCGCCTACGCGGCGTATGGCGGCTTGTGCGCTTCGGTTTTCGGGGTCGCTTATGCCGCGAACCTCTATCGCGGCGGCATTTGGATAGCGCTCATCGTGGTGATGCTGATCGGCTATCTCGTGGCGCCGCATGCTGCATTCCGGCTCTGCAGGGGAATGCACGCGCAATCACTCGGACCTTCAGAAAAGGGGTAAGTCATGGACCAAACGGCCTGGTGGGCATCCGGATCCTTCTGGCGCAAGGCGGCTATCTGGGTGACCGGCGTCTCGATGGTGGCTCTGGTCTTCCTGAGCCTGGACAGCCTGGTGAAGATCAGTGCGGGCAGCCAGCGAGTCCCGGCCTATACCGTGATCAACCACCGCATCGACTACGTCTTCAACGAGGAGCGGCGCGTACAGCAGCCGCAGATCGGACCGGAACAGCCGCTTTTCGGCCGCAAGCTCGACGCGGAGCAGGCGGAAGCGCTCGTGCGGCAGGGGAAGCTGACGGTCCAGGCGAAGAACTGCATGGACTGCCACACGCTTCTCGGCAACGGGGCGTACTTCGCGCCTGACCTCACCAAGGCGTGGCTGGATCCCTTGTGGGGCGCTGCGAACGAGCGCGAGCAGCAGATGGTCGATTTCATGCTCGATCCGACCGACAAGCCGCACAACGTGCTCGGGCGGCGCATGCCCAACCTGCATCTCACGCGGGACGAAGCGCAGGCGGTCACCGGCTTCCTCAAGTGGATGTCCGCGATCGACACCAACGGCTTCCCCTACAACTTCACTTCGATGAAGCAGGAGAACTGACATGGCTGCCTTAGGCGAGATTTCCCTGTCGAATCTGAACGGCGGGCAAAAGCTGGCCCTCAAGTACTACGCGCTGGCCGGCGTGCTGTTCGCGGCGCAGCTGCTCTTCGGGCTCATCGCGGGCCTGCAGTACCTGATGCCGGACTTGCTGTTCGGCGTGCTGGACTTCTCCATCAACCGGATGGTGCACATCAATGCGCTGGTCGTCTGGCTGCTGTGCGGATTCATCGGCTCGGTGTACTGGCTGCTCGAAGAGGAGGCGCAGCATCCGGTCGTCGGGCTGAAGCTCGGCAACCTGGTGTTCTGGGCTTTCGCGTCGGTGGTCGCCGTGGTCGTGCTGGTCTACCTGCTCGTGCAAACGGGCAGCGGAGAGGCCGCGACCATCTGGCTGATCACCGAGGGCCGGGAGTACATCGAGGCGCCGCGCTGGGCCGACATCGCCATAGTGGCCTCGGTGCTGGTGTTCTTCTACAACGTCGCCGCCACCTTCACGAAGGGCCGGTTCACCGGCATAGCCGGCGTGTTGGTGCTCGACCTGATCGCCCTGTTCGGCCTTTATCTGGCGGGCATGTTCTACACCACCAATATTTCGGTCGACCAGTTCTGGTGGTGGTGGGTGATCCATTTATGGGTCGAGGCAACCTGGGAAGTGCTGGTCGGCGCCATCCTCGCCTATGGCCTCATGAAGACCCTCGGCGCGCGGCGCGAGATTGTCGAGACCTGGCTTTACGTCGAAGTCGCGCTGATGTTCGGGTCCGGCATCCTCGGGCTCGGACACCACTACTTCTGGATCGGAACGCCCGAGTACTGGCTCAGCATCGGCGGCTTCTTCTCTGCGCTCGAGCCGATCCCGCTGGTCGCCATGACCGTGCACGCGGTGTACGACTCGGGCACGCACAGGATGCGCAACACCAACCATCCGGCGTTCGCGTGGATCATCGCCGCGGCTTTCGGCAACTTCCTCGGCGCCGGCGTCTGGGGATTCATGCATACGCTGCCGCAGATCAACCTGTTCACGCACGGGACGCAGTGGACCGCCTCGCACGGGCACCTCGCCTTTTTCGGCGCCTTCGCGACGGTCAACATCGCGTTCTTCTACCTCGCCATGCAGAAGCTCCGGGGCGACGTGTGGATGGGCGGGGCGTTGCCCGACCACGGCTGGAAATGGAAGTGGTCGTTCGGCTTGCTGAACATCGGCATGCTCGGCATGACCGTCGCGCTGCTCGTCGCTGGCTATGTCCAGTCGCACCTCGAGCGGGCGATCGGCGGCTCGAGCTGGTCGGCTTACTTCGAGGCGCAGGGCCACCCGTGGTTCCAGCAGGGAATCTGGTGGCGGGAGGTTTTCGGCGTCCTCATGGTCGCCGGCTTCGGCCTGCTGGTCTGGGATCTGCTTACCGCGGGTCGGCGCGAGGCGCGCGTCATTGAGTCGCTGAGCCCCGCGTAGCGGTTGCATTAGCGCTCTTTCCCGGGCCGCTTTCCGAGCGGCCTGATGACCCGGCTCGCGCCCGCAGCGCGATGCTAGAATCCTCCGGTTTCCAATAGCGCCTGCTCCGCCACCCGCCCGCATGTTCAATTTGGTTCACAAGTACAAGAAGGTCGTCGTCGTAATCCTCGGCCTCATCGCCCTGTCCTTCGTGTTCTGGGGTGTCGAGAACCGCGTGACGCGCGGCAGCCGCGAAGCGGTCGCCACAGTAAATGGCATGGAAATTTCCCTGCGCGAGTTCGAGGACGAGCTGCGCAGGCAGCAGGACCAGATGCGCGAGCTGTTCGGCCAAAACTTCGACCCGGCGGCCCTGAACACGCCCGAGTCGCGACGCCTGCTCCTCGACTCGCTCATCGCCCAGCGGCTGGTCGCGGCAGCCGCCGTTTCCTCCAACATCGTGGTCACCGACGAAATGCTGCGCGACACGATCGCCTCGATTCCCGCGTTCCGCGGGCCGGACGGCAATTTCTCGAAAGCGACCTACGAGTCGGTGCTGCGCACGCAGAACCCGCCGCTGTCGCCCGCGCAGTTCGAGGGGCGGCTGCGCTACGAGCTTTCCCTCGGGCAGCTGGCGCGCGCGGTGGGGGAGGCGGCCATCCCGTCGCGCACCGTGAGCGAGCGGCTCTCGGCGCTCGAGGCGCAAAGGCGCGAGATCTCGGAGGCGCGCATCCCGGCGCAGCAATTCCTTTCCCGGGTCAAGGTCGACGAGGCGAAGGTCAAGGCCTATTACGAGGCGAACCCGGCCGAGTTCCGCACGCCCGAGCGCGTCAAGGTCGAGTACGCAATGCTGTCGGCCGACGCCATCGCGGCGCAGGAAACCGTCTCCGCGCAGGAAGTCAGGCAGCAATGGGAATCGGCCTATGGGCCGAAGCTTCGCGAAAAGGAAGAGGCCCGCAAGAAGGCCCAGGCGATCGCCGCCGCGGTGCGCAAGGACCCGGCGAGCTTCGCCGAAGTCGCGAAAAAGGAGTCGCAGGATCCCGGCAGCCGGGACAACGGCGGCGACCTCGGCTTCTCCGCGCGCGGCTCGTTCGTCAAGGCCTACGAGGACACCGTATTCCGCATGAGCGAGGGCGAGATCTCGGACGTCGTCGAGTCCGAGTTCGGCTTGCACATCATCCGCCTGACGGGAATCCGGCGCGTGGACGGCAAGGAAGAGCGCCGTTCGAGCCACATCCTCATCAACGCACCGGAGGATGCGAAGCCGTTCGAGGCGATGCGCGCGCAGATCGAAGCCGATCTCAAGAAACAGCGCGCGGCGCGCCGCTTCTCGGAGGCGGCGGACACGTTCACCAACATGGTCTACGAGCAGTCGGAGAGCCTCAAGCCGGTCGCCGAGCGCTTCAAGCTCCAGCTCCAGACGACCGGGTGGATCACGCGCTCCGGCGACCAGGAGCTCGGCGTGCTCAACAATCCGAAGCTGATTGCCGCGCTGTTTTCGGGCGATTCGCTCAATAACCGGCGCAATACCGACGCCATCGAGGTCGCGCCCGGCACGCTGGTCGCGGCGCGCGTGCTCGAGCACCAGCCGGAGGCGCAAAGGAAGTTCGACGAGGTCAAGAACGAGATTGCCGAGCGGCTGCGCCGGCAGGAAGCGGCCGAGCTGGCGCAGAAGGAAGGCGCCGCGAAGCTCGAGCAGCTGCGCAAGGGCGCGGACGCCGGCGTCAAGTGGGGCGCGCCGAAAACCGTGTCGCGCCGCGATCCGCAGGGCTTGCAGGGCGCGGTGCTGCGCTCCGTGGTCACGGCCGACGTCGGCAAGTTACCCGCGTACGTCGGCGTTGCGATACCGGAGGCGGGCTATCTGCTCGTGCGCATCTCCAAGGTGATCGAAGCAGACCCGAAGCAGCTGGCGCAGGAGGCCACCGCGCGCGCGGCCGGGCTTCTCAGCAATGCGCAATACAACGCTTACGTCGCCAGCCTGCGGCAGCAGGCCGATATCGAGGTCAACCAGGCGAATCTCGAGAGGAAGTAGGTCCGGTCATACCGCCCACCACCTGGCTGAAGCCGGAATCGACGTGCAGCACCTCCGCGGTGATCCCCGCGGCCAGATCGGATAGCAGGAAGGCGGCGGCGTTGCCTACGTCGTCGATGGTGACGTTGCGCCGCAGCGGCGAGTGCTGCTCGACGAACTTCAGGATGATTCCGAGCCCGGCGATGCCGGCGGCGGCAAGCGTCTTGATCGGCCCGGCTGAAATGGCGTTGACGCGCATGCCCATAGGACCGAGGTTGGCCGCGAGGTAGCGCACGGAGGCTTCGAGGCTCGCCTTGGCAAGGCCCATGGTGTTGTAGTGCGGCACCACCCGCTCGCCGCCGAGGTAGGTGAGCGTCAACAGCGACGCGCGCCGGCCGCGCATCATCGGCAATGCGGCTTTCGCCAGCGCCGGGAAGCTGTAGGCCGAGATGTCGTGCGCCTGGGCGAAGCCCTCGCGCGACAGCCCGTCGAGAAAGTCGCCCGCGATCGCTTCGCGCGGCGCGAAGGCGATGGCGTGCACCAGGCCGTCCAGACCGTCCCAATGCTTCTTCAGCGCTTCGAATACGCCCTCGATCTGCGCGTCGCTCGTCACGTCGCAAGGCACGACGATCTGCGAGCCGAGCTCGCTTGCCAGGTCGGTCGCGCGCTCGCGAAAGCGCTCGTTCTGGTAGGTGAGCGCGATCTCCGCGCCCTCGCGGCGCGCGGCCTTTGCGATGCCGTAGGCGATGGAGCGGTTGGAAAGCAGCCCGGTGACGAGGATTTTCTTGCCGGCGAGGAGTGGCATGCGCGAGATTATACTGTCCGCGTGCGCATCATCCTGATCCTTCTCGCTTTTCTTGCGGGCTGCGGCGAGGTCTGGAACGATCCTTATCCGGCCGAGGAGCGCGGCAAGAACATTTTCTATACCAGCTTCGTCAATCGTCCGAAGCACCTGGATCCGGTGCAGTCGTATACCTCGGATGAGGCTGATTTCACCCAGCAGGTATACGAGCCGCCATTGCAGTATCACTACCTGAAGCGACCCTACGAGCTGGTCCCGCTGACCGCCGTGGAGGTGCCCAAGCCCACGGCGCTGGAGGGCGGCAAATTCACGGTCTACGAAGTGCGCATCAAGCCCGGCATCCGGTACCAGCCGCATCCCGGGTTCGTCGCTGCGAACCACCCGCTTGCGCCCGAGAAGATCCGCTCCATGAAGAGTCCCTACGAGCTCCCTTTGGGGACGCGCGAGCTGGTGGCCGACGATTACATCTACCAGATCAAGCGCCTGGCGCACCCGCGGCTGCATTCGCCGATCTTCGGCCTGATGGCGGAATACATCGTCGGACTGAGCGATTACGCCAAGCGGCTCAGGAGCTTGGGCCCGAACAACGGCTGGCTCGACCTGCGCGAGCATCCTCTCAAGGGAGTGGAGCGCGTCGACTCGCATACCTTCCGGGTGACGCTCAATGGGAGCTATCCCCAGTTCATCTACTGGCTGGCGATGCCGTTTTTTGCGCCCATGCCGTGGGAGGCGGAGCGCTTCTTTTCGCAGCCCGGCATGGCGGAAAAGAACTTCACGCTCGACTGGTGGCCGGTCGGAACCGGGCCCTACATGCTGACCGAGAACAACCCCAATGCCCGCATGCTGCTCGAGCGCAATCCGAATTTCCGCGGCGAGCCGTATCCGAGCGAAGGAGAAGCCGGCGATGCAGCGGCAGGCCTGCTGAACGACGCCGGCAAGACGATGCCGTTCATAGACCGCGTGGTCTACACGCGCGAAAAGGAGAGCATCCCGTACTGGAACAAGTTCCTGCAGGGCTATTACGACATTTCCGGCATCGGCTCCGACCAGTTCGATCAGGCGGTGCGGGTGTCGATCGAGGGCGACGCCAACGTGACGGCGGAAATGGAGCAGAAAGGCATTCGCCTGAGCACCTCGGTGGAGACGACGACGGGCTACATCGCGTTCAACTGGCTGGACCCGGTCGTCGGCGGCGGCTCCGAGCGCGCCCGCAAGCTGCGGCATGCCATTTCCATCGCCGTGGACATCGAGGAGCAGATCGCGATCTTCTCCAATGGCCGCGGCATTCCGGCGCAGGGACCGATCGCCCCGGGAATATTCGGCTATCGGGAGGGCAGGGAAGGAATCAATCCGGTGGTCTACGAATGGCGCGACGACAAGCCGGTGCGCAAATCCCTCGAGACTGCCCGGCGGCTGCTTGGAGAGGCCGGCTATCCGAACGGGCGCGACGCCAGGACCGGCCAGCCGCTGATCCTCTATTTCGACACGGTGGTGCGCGGCGCCGGCGACAAGGCGGCGTTCGACTGGTACCGGCAGCAGTTCGACAAGCTTTCGATCCAGCTCGAGATCCGGACCACGGACTGGAACCGCTTCCAGGAAAAGATCCGCAAGGGCGACACGCAGACTTTCCGCCTCGGCTGGAACGCGGACTATCCCGATCCCGAGAATTTCCTGTTCCTGCTCCACGGGCCGCAAAGCCGCGCCAAGACGCAAGGCGAGAACGCCGCGAACTACGTCAATCCGGAATACGACGCGCTGTTCGAGAAAATGAAGAACCTGCCGAATTCTCCGCGGCGCCAGCAGCTCATCGACCGGATGGTGGCTATCGCGCGCGACGATGCGCCCTGGATCTGGGGCGTGCACCCGAAGAACTACAGCCTGCGCCATTCCTGGGTGGGCAACGACAAGCCGAATACCATGGCGCGCAACTCCCTGAAGTACCTGCGTATCGATGCGGAGAGGCGGGCGCAGCTGCGCCACGAGTGGAACCGCCCCGTGGTGCTGCCTGCGGCGCTGATCCTGATCGTGCTCTTCGCCTCCGCGATACCCGCGCTCGTCAGCTATCGCAGGCGCGAGCGCATGGCGGCGAGGCCTGCGGCCTGATGCTCGCGTACATCCTTCGGCGGGTGTTGTATGCCATTCCGATCCTGATCGGCGTGAACCTCATCACCTTCCTGCTGTTCTTCGTCGTGAACACGCCCGACGACATGGCGCGCATGCAGCTCGGCACGCGGCGCGTCACCGCCGAAGCCATAGAGAAGTGGAAAGCCGAGCAGGGCTATGACAAGCCGCTGCTCCTCAACGCCAAGGCCGACGGCGCCGGCAAGCTGACGCAGACGATCTTCTACGAGAAATCGGTGCGCCTGTTCGCCTTCGACTTCGGCCCGGCGGAGGACGGCCGGGACATCGCCAGCGAGATTCGCACGCGCATGTGGCCGAGCCTGGCGCTCGCGCTGCCCGTGCTGCTGGTCGGGCTGGCGGTGAACATCACCTTCGCGATGCTGATGGCGTTCTTCCGCGCCACCTACCTCGACTTCTGGGGCGTGGTGCTGTGCGTGGCGATGATGTCGATCTCGGCGCTGTTCTACATCATCGGCGGGCAATACGTCGCCTCCAAGCTGTGGCACCTGGTGCCGATCTCGGGCTATGCCGGCGGCATGGACGCGGGCAAGTTCCTGGTGCTGCCGGTGCTGATCGGCGTGATCGGCGGGATCGGCGCCGGCAGCCGCTGGTACCGCACCCTGTTCCTCGAGGAAATGAGCCGCGATTACGTGCGCACTGCGCGCGCCAAGGGACTTGCCGAGTCGGTGGTGCTGTTCCGCCATGTGCTCAAGAACGCCATGATTCCGATCCTGACCGGCGTCGTGGTGGTGGTCCCGCTGCTTTTCATGGGAAGCCTCCTGACCGAGTCATTCTTCGGCATTCCGGGCCTGGGCAGCTACACCATCGACGCCATCCAGGCGCAGGACTTTGCCGTAGTGCGCTCCATGGTCTTCATCGGCTCGGTGCTTTATATCCTCGGCCTGCTGCTGACCGACGTTTCCTACACGCTGGTCGATCCGCGGATCAAGCTGCAATAAATGCCCTTTGTTCCCTTCCTGCTGTTCACGGACGTGCTGTTGTGGCTGCTCATCGCCGCGGTGGTCTTCTACGCCTGGTACTGCAGCCGCCGGCCGCACCTCGCGGCGCCCTGGAAAAGGGTGTTCCAGTCGAAAGCGGCGATGGTCTGCAGCGTGGTCCTGTTCTTCTTCGTGGTCGTGGGGGTGCTCGATTCCCTGCACTATCGCGCGCGCCTGGACGGGGGGGCGGGCTATTCGCCGGAAGTCGTCTCGCTGCTGGACCGCGCGCTGTCGCACTTGCGCGAGCTGCGCGAGCGCACGTATTCGGCGCCCCTTGCCACGCGTCTTTACGCCAAGGAGCAGATGCAGCTCGACGGCAAGACGGTGAGCGATTTTCCGCGCCTCGCCCATGGCGGAGCGCATCTTGCAAGCGAGGCTGAAAGGCCGCGCGACATCGCCGCGCGCATCGGCCTGGGCCTGCTGTGCGCGGCGTTCGCCGCGGTCGTGCTCGGCTTGCTCGTGAAGCGCCTGCAGCGGCGGCGCCCGGAGGTGCCGTGGCGCGCGGCCGGTGCCACGCTCCTCGTGCTTTTCGCCGTGGCCTTCCCGGTCGCCTTCCTGGCGCAGGGATATCACGTCCTGGGCACCGACAAGGTCGGCCAGGACGTGCTCTACCAGGCCCTGAAGTCGATCCGCGTCAGCCTGATCATCGGCACCCTGACCACGCTGGTGCTGCTGCCGCTCGGCATGGCGCTCGGCGTCATGGCCGGCTATTTCAAGGGCTGGATGGACGATGCGATCCAGTACCTGTACACCACGCTCAACTCGATTCCGAGCGTGCTGCTGATCGCCGCCGCGGTGCTGATGATGCAGGTGGTGATCGATCGCAACGCCGACTGGTTTGCCACCGCGGCGCAGCGCGCCGATTTCCGGCTGCTGATCCTGTGCGCCATCCTGGGGCTCACCAGCTGGACCGGGCTGGCGCGCCTGCTGCGCGGCGAGGCGCTGAAGCTCTCGCAGCTCGAGTACATCCAGGCTGCGCACGCGTTCGGCGTCGCCGACTCGCGCATCCTCAGCCGCCACATCCTGCCCAACGTAGCCCACATCGTGATCATCGCGATGGTGATGGATTTCTCCGGCCTGGTGCTCGCCGAAGCGGTGCTGTCGTATGTCGGCGTGGGCGTGGACCCGGCGACGACGAGCTTCGGCACGATGATCAACGCGGCGCGGCTCGAGATGGGGCGCGAGCCGATCGTGTGGTGGTCGCTGGCTGCCGCCTTCGTCTTCATGTTCGTGCTGGTGCTCGCGGCGAACCTCTTCGCCGACGCGGTGCGCGACGGTTTCGATCCGCGCGTGCGCATGGGCTTCGTGCCGGCATGAGGCCCGCGCTCAGGATCGACGGCCTGCGCACGGTGCTCGACACGCCGCGCGGGACGGTGCGCGCGGTGGACGGCATCGACTTCGAGCTGCGCGCGGGCGAGTGCTTCGCGCTCGTGGGCGAATCGGGTTCCGGAAAATCCATGACCGCGCTGTCCATCATGCGCCTGCTGCCCGAGGCCGGGCGCATCGTCGGCGGCCAGGTGGGTCTCGACGGCGTCGACCTGCTCGGGCTGCCGGAAGCCGCGATGCGCTCGGTGCGCGGCCGGCGCGTGGCGATGATCTTCCAGGAGCCCTCGACCGCGTTGAATCCCGTGCTCACCGTGGGGCGCCAGATCGTCGAAGTCATCGAACGTCACACGAAAGCTGCTCGCGAGGAGGCGAGACGCGAGGCGCTCGAGCTTCTGCGCTCGGTCGGCATTCCCGACGCCGAGCGGCGCTTCGAGCAGTATCCGTTCGAGCTTTCCGGCGGCCTGAAGCAGCGCGCCATGATCGCGGGCGCGCTGGCGGTCGATCCGGAGGTGCTGATCGCCGACGAGCCGACGACCGCGCTCGACGTCACCATCCAGGCGCAGATCCTCGATCTGCTCGCGCGGCTGCTGAGCGAGCGCGGCATGGCGCTGCTTCTCATCACGCACGACCTCGGCATCGTCGCGAAGATGGCGCACCGCGTGGCGGTGATGTACGCGGGCGAGATCGTGGAGCTGGCCGAGCGCGAGGCCTTCATGCGCGCGCCCCAGCATCCGTATTCGCAGAAGCTTTTCGCGGCGCTGCCTTCGCCGCGGCGCCGCGCCGGCGAGCTCGCCGTGATCCGCGGCCAGGTCCCGCCGCTCACGCAGGAGTTCCGCGCCTGCCGCTTTGCCGAGCGCTGCGACCAGGTGTTCGATCGCTGCAGGATCGAAGCGCCCGCGCTGCTGGAGCCGCAGCCGGGGCAGCTCGCACGCTGCCACCTGCGCGAGGCGGGGCCCGCCGCGCCGCGTGTCCAGGAGTTGTTTTCGGAAAAAAAACCGGAATCCGTAGCCGGCGAAGGCGAGGTTCTGATCCGGGTCCGGGACCTCCAGGTTCATTTTCCGATCCGGCGCGGGCTTCTCAAGCGCACCGTCGGCTATGTGAAGGCGGTGGACGGCGTTTCCTTCGAGCTCCAGCGGGGGCGCACGCTGGCGCTGGTAGGCGAGTCGGGCAGCGGCAAGACCACGACGGGCAAGGCGATCCTGCAGCTCATCGCGCCCACCGCAGGAAGCGTGCGTTTCGGCGAGCACGAGCTCCCCGCGCTCACGCGCCGCGAGCTGCGCCCGCGCCGCACCGCGATGCAGATCATCTTCCAGGATCCCTACGGCTCGCTGAATCCGCGCATGCGCGTCGTCGAGATCCTGCTCGAGGGCATGCGCAGCCTCGGCATCGGCCGCGATGACGCCGAGCGCACCGGCAGGATCATGAGCCTCCTCGGGGAGGTCGGGCTGCCCGCCGAGGCGCTCGGGCGCTACCCGCACGAGTTCTCGGGCGGCCAGCGCCAGCGCATCGCCATCGCACGCGCCCTGGCGGTCGAGCCGAAGCTCATCGTCTGCGACGAGCCGACCAGCGCGCTCGACGTCTCGGTGCAGGCGCAGATCCTGAACCTGCTGCGCGCGCTGCAGCGGCGCCTGGGCATCGCGTACCTTTTCATCACGCATAACATCGCCGTGGTGGAATACCTCGCGCACGAGGTGGCGGTGATGTACCAGGGCAAGATCGTCGAGCATGGCGACGTCGACCGGGTGCTCGGCGCGCCGTCGCATCCCTACACCCGCGAGCTTCTGGCTGCGGTGCCGACCATTGAAGCGACCTAGAAACTAGCCGAAGTTATCTTTCTAATATCCTGTTTTTCTGTACTTCCTCGGCTTTGACTTCGAGCGAAGCTTGCGCTTCGTCGGGGCGCGGACTTCGAGCGCCAGCTGCTGGCCGGGCCGGAAGCTGCTGCCAGGGTTCCAGCGCTTGAGATCCTCGACGGCCACGCCATAGCGCTTGGCGATGGACGCCTGGGTTTCTCCCACCCTCACCCTGTGGAAAATGCGCCGTACGCGCACCGGGATGGGCGGCGCATACATGATCGGCAGCTTGCGGGCGTTGATGGCCTCGCCGTTCGAGGGCACGACCAGCAGGCTCGGCACGGCGCGCACGCGCGGTCCGATGCCGTTGACTTCCTTCAGCTGCGCGACCGCCATGCGGAATTTCCGTGCGATGGACTCGAAAGTCTCGCCCCTTTTCGGATGGTAGGTCTTCCAGGACACGAGCGAGCTGCCCTCGCGCTTGGTCAGATTGGCATGAAACACGTCGACCTTGTCCGCCGGCAGCACGATGCGCGGCGTGACGGCAGCGCGGATGATGGGGCGGCTGAACCCGGGATTGAGGGCGATGAATTCCTCCACCGGCATCTCGGCGAGCTTGGCCGCGAGCTGCACGTCGATGTCGCGCAGCTTGGTGTAGACGGTGAAGTAGGGCTGGTTCGGGATCGGATCGAGCCGCACGCCGAGCGGCTCGGGATTGATGATGATGTTCTTCAGCGCCTGCAGTTTCGGGATGTAATGCCGGGTTTCGGCCGGCATGGACAGGCTCGAGTAGTCGGTGCGGCGCCCGGCCGCGCGGTTCTTGGCGATGGCGCGCGCCACCGCGTTCTCGCCCCAGTTGTAGGAGGCGAGCGCCAGATGCCAGTCGCCGTGCATCTCGTAGAGGAAGGTGAGGTAGTCGAGCGCCGCGTTGGTGGAGTCGACGATGTCGCGCCGGCCGTCGTACCACCAGTTCTGCTGCAGCTCGAAGCGCCTGCCGGTGCCCGGGATGAACTGCCATAGGCCCGAAGCGTGCGCGCGCGAATACGCCATCGGATTGAACGCGCTCTCCACCATGGGCAGCAGTGCCAGCTCGGTCGGCAGACCGCGCTTTTCCAGCTCCTCGACGATGTGGTAGAGGTAGATCCGGCTGCGCTCGAACACGCGCTGCAGATAGTCCGGCCGCGCGGCGTAATAGGCCACTTTCTCGCGCACCAGATCGTTGTCGAGATCGGGCATCGCGAATCCCTGCCGGATGCGCTGCCAGAGATCGTCTGCGGGGGCGGTGCGATCGATCGTGGTGACGCCGCGCAGCGGCTCCTTCACCTCGCGCTTCTCGCCGTCGAAAGGCGGCAGCTTCGCCGCATCGAGCAGGCCGGTGCCCGCCGGCGCCGGCGGTGGCGGCGGTGCGCTTTGCGCCTGCGGCGCGGGCACCGGCAAGGGCGCGGCCTGGGGCTGCGGGGTTTCTTCCTGCGCTGTGTCCTGCGGCGCGGGCGGCGTGGCGCACGCCTGCAGCAGCGCAGCCGCCACGCCGACGAGGACTCGGCATTTCAGATGCACTGCGTCGGTCTCCTGGCGCGGGTCGCTGCCTATCTTATATAGATTCTCTGGCCGATCTGCAAAACTTTGCCGACGCGGTTCCAGCGCTTGAGGTCCGCGACGCGTACGCGGTAGCGGGCGGCGATGGTGCTCAGCGTATCACCGCGCTTGACGATGTGGGCGCGGCGCACCGGGCGCTGCACCGGGATCGGGGGAGCGTACATGATGGGCAGCGCGCTGATTGAGCCGTTGGCGCTGCCATTCATCGGCACGACCAGCAGCTGCGGCACGCGCCACGAATGCCTGGCGATGCCATTCACGCGCTTCAGCTCCGCGACCGGAACGACGAATTTCTTCGCGATGGCGCCCAGGCGCTCGCCGCGCTTCGGGCGGTATACCTGCCAGGACACCAGGGAGTCGCCATCTTGCTTGGCAAGATTGTCGTGGAACACGTCCACCTTGTCCGCGGGCAGCACGATGCGCGCGGCGACCTCCGAGCGGATGAGCGGCCGGCTGAACCCGGGGTTCAGGGCGATGAATTCCTCCACCGGCATCTCGGCGAGCTTGGCCGCGAGCGCCACGTCGATGTCGGGCGGCTCGTCGATCACGGCGAAGTAAGGCTCGTTCGGGATCGGGTCGAGGCGGGTGCCGTGCAGCTCCGGGTTGTTGATGAGGTTCTTCAGCGCCTGCAGCTTGGGCACGTACTCGCGGGTTTCGCGCGGCATGCGCAGGCTGGAGTAATCGGTGGGCTTGCGCGCCTTGCGGTTCTTGGCGATGGCGCGCGCCACCGCGTTCTCGCCCCAGTTGTAGGAGGCGAGCGCCAGATGCCAGTCGCCGTGCATCTCGTAGAGGAAGGT
>Ga0156283_1037_pt2 | contig 30866 bp, 34 predicted proteins | sample RifCSPlowO2_12_FD_107932 | JGI IMG/M metagenome (GOLD analysis project Ga0156283, IMG submission 107932) | Betaproteobacteria bacterium RIFCSPLOWO2_12_FULL_65_14 | reverse complement strand
CTGCGTCGGTACCGCGAAGCACTCGGTGACCTTGTGCGCCGCGATGAGCCGCAGCGCCTTGCGGGCGTCGTACTCGCCGATCATCACCTGGGCAGCGCCGAGGAACAGGTAGGCGGCGTAGAAGTTGGTGGCGGCGCCGATCACCACCGGCGCCAGGCTCATGCCGACGTGCCCGCGGTCGAGCCCCATCTCCAGGCAGTACTGGATCGCGGACAGGATCTGCGTCTCGTGGGTGAACGCCGCGCCCTTCGGCCTGCCGGTGGTTCCGGAGGTGTGGATGACGTTGCACAGGTCGCTTCCCGCGATGTCGACGCTCGGCGGCTCGCTCGCCGGGAACGCGGCGCACTCCTCGAAGCGCAGCGCGCCGTCCGGCACCGGCGCGCCGGCGCAGACGAAGCGGCAGGCGCCGGCATGCTTCATGGCATCGGCGACGCGGCCCGATAGCGGCGCATTGAAAATCAGCGCCTTCAGCTTTTCCTGCTGAACCGCGTAGGCGATGGGCGCCGCGGACAGCCGGTAGTTCAGGCAGGAAGACACCGCGCCGAGCTTCTGACAGGCGAGGAAGCCGACGGCGAACTCGGCGCAGTTGACCAGAAGCAGGCCGACGCCGTCGCCTTTCCGCACTCCCAGATGAGCGAGGAAGCGGGCGAGGCGATTGACGCGCGCGTCGAGCTCAGCCCAGCTGGTGCTGTGCTCGCTGTCGATAATCGCGATCCTTCCCGGCCAACGGGAAACGGTCGCATTGAAGCTGTCGCGCAGTGTTCCGACACTGGCGGTCTGCGTAGCCCCCTCCTTGCCGCGCTGGGCAGCGCAGCAACAGCTTGCGGGACACCCTGTATCCGCCCTTGACCTAAATCAAGTGCGTTCTTGCTGCTTTGCGGAAAGACTCGCCGATGGCCGACATCCTGATCGCCGGCTGCGGCGCCATCGGCGGACTATACGCCGCACGCCTCGCGCGCCATGCGCGCGTGACCGCGCTCGACATCAACGCCGAGCATGTCGCGGCCATCAACCGCGACGGCCTGCAGCTCAGCGGCGCCACCGAGCTCGTGGCGCGCATCCCGGCGATGTCGCAGGCGCAGCAGCTGCGCGCGCACACCTTCGACGCGGTGATCGTCGCGGTCAAGTCCATGGACACCGCCGCGCTGGCCCAGGCGCTCAAGACGCACCTCGCCGGCCGGCCGCTCGTGCTGACGCAGCAGAACGGGCAGGGCAACGTCGATACGCTCCTCGCGGCGGGCGATTGGGACGTGGCGCAGGGCATGACGATGGAAGGCGCGGAGGTCGTCGCGCCCGGCAAGGTGCGCCACCACGTGCACGGGCCGCTGTCGGTCGTCGGCCCGGCGCGCGGCGAGCTTGGGGCGATGCGCTGGCTGGGCGAGCTGCTCGACGCCGCCGGGCTGCCGACCCGTGTCGTCGAAGACCCGCGCGGCGCGATCTGGAACAAGTATCTCTTCAACTGCGCCATCAATCCGGTGGCCGCGCTCCTGCGCGGGATTCCGGAGGCGAAGTACGCGAACGACGACGTCTATGGTGTGCTGCGCGCGCTGGTCGACGAAGGCCTCGCCGTGGCGCGCGCGCTGGGAATCGAAGTCGAGGGCGATCCTCTGCACCTTCTGGAGGACATCCGTGCCGGCCGGCGGCCGCTGCCGCGCCACCCGGGCTCGATGGCGCTCGACATCGAGCGCGGCACGCCCACCGAGATCGAGGCGCTGAACGGGTATCTTGTGCGCCGCGCGGACGAGCGCGGCGTGCCGGTGCCGCTGCAGCGCGCGATGTATCGGCTGCTGAGGGGGCTGGAGTTCGGAATGCGCGCCGCTAGGACGCCGTGCGCCGGCGGCGGCGCATCCACTCCAGGATGACGAAGCCGATGCCGCCGAGCATGACGCTCGCGCCGACGAAGAGCTCGATGATCACCACGTAGTTCAGCCGATAGCGCCCGGCGCTAGGGTCGTAGACGGTGCAAAGGAGCTTCACCTGCTCGAGGAACGCCTGGATATTTCCCGGCGGCACCGGCTTGTTCTGCGCGAGCTCGAGCAGCGGGCCGACGAAAAGCGGCACCTCGAACGAGTCGCCGTACACCTGCCGGTAGATGCGCCCCTGGGCGTCGAGGATGCTCACCTGGAGAAGATGGTCGAAGCCGGCGGCGGTCGCCTCGTAGCGGAAGCCGAAGTCGGCGGTGAGCTGGGCGAGGGTGTCGGCCTGCGGGCTGAGAAACAGCCAGTCCGGCGAGGCGATGCCGAACTTGCGCCCGAAGTCCTTCATCGCCTGCGGCGTGTCGAACGGCAGGTTGAAGCCGACGGTGGCGACGCGGAACGCGCCGCGCCCGAGCGTGCGCTCGGCTTCGCTGACCGCCGTGGCGAGGAACTGCGTGCTTGCCGGGCAGACCTGGAAGCAGCCGGTATAGACGAAATGCACGACGAGCGGCTTGCCGCGCAGCTCGTCCAGGCGCACCGGCCGGCTTTCGGCGTCGCGCAGCGTGTAGCCGCCGATCTCGCGGCCGATCGCCGCCTGGCTTTCCTTCAACGCGGCTTTCTCGTCAAAGGCCGCGGCACTCAGCGATACGAAAAGAATTAAAAGGCTAAAAAAGCGCGACATCGACCATCGCTCCCGCCAGCACCGCGCCGAGCTGGGCGAGCGAGGCGAGGAAGGCGGCACGAGCGGTCTCACGGCCGGGCTTGCGCACCAGCGCATTGCATCTGAGGAGGAAGAAGGCACCGCCGGACAAGGCGGCCGCGAGATAGGGAAGCCCCATGCCGAAGGCCGCGGGTACGAGCGAGGCGGCAACGAGCAGCATGGCGCTGAAATAGATGGCGCGCGCGGCGCGCGCGTCGCCGACGACGACCGGCAGCATCGGCACGCCGGCGGCCGCGTAGTCCTTGCGGCAGGCGATGGCGAGGCTCCAGAAATGCGGCGGCGTCCACAGGAAGAGCACCACCGCGAGCGCAGCCGCATCTGGCCCCGGCACCGGCGTCACCGCGGCCGCGCCGGCGAGCACCGCGAAGCTTCCGGCGAGCCCGCCGACCACGATGTTCCACCAGGTGCGGCGCTTGAGCCACACGGTGTAGACCACGCCGTAGGTGAAGGCGCCGAGGAACACGTAGATCGCGGCGAGCACGTTGGTGGCCAGCGTGGCGGCGACTACGGAGGCGAGGATCATCGCGCCGATGACCCAGAGCCAGAATGGCCCGTGCTTGAGCGCGCCGGTCACGAACGGCCGGTTGCGGGTGCGCGCCATGCGCTCGTCGACGTCGCGCTCGACGTACTGGTTGAAGGCGCCCGCTGCGGCAGAGGCGACGAGCACCGCAAAAATAAGGGCTAAACCTTCGAAAAACCCCGGTTTGACACCGCCTTCAACGGCCAGGCCGGCGGCCGCCGCAAGCGCGATGGCGACGCCGATCCTGACCTTGAAGAGGTTTAAAACCGCTTTCATTACCTGAGCGGCCAGACGGTGGACAGGTACTTCCAGTTGATGAAGTAGTAAAGCACGAACGCCACCAGGAACACCATCGCGAGGACGAACGTTCCCGGCGCCACCATGCCGCCGGCCCCGATCGAGCCGTGCGAGGTGATGGTCGGCGCCATTGCCGGAACGCGAGCGACGCCGTCGCGCGCGCGCACGTGCTGGAAGCCCGGGGTGACGATCTTCTTGCCGAAGAACACCGAGCCCACGGTGATCAGCAGGTACATGCCGCCGCCGATGATCGCGATGATGCCGGTGATGCCGGCGAGCGCCATCATCAGCCAGGCCGCGCCCGGGAACTCGTGCGGGAAGGCGTTGCCGGCGAAGCTGATGTCCCAGTGCCGCCGCGGCACGCCGAGCGTGCCCGCGCCCATCAGGAACAGCGCCACCGCGCTCATGCCCAGGCCGAAGACGTACGGCTGCCACTTCGCCATGCCCGGGAACATCAGCTCGCGCCGGAACAGCACCGGGATGAGGAAGTAGGTGAGGCCCATGAAGGCGAGGGTGGTGCCCACCACCACCGTGGCGTGGAAGTGGCCCGGCACATAGATGGTGTTGTGGATGATCATGTTGAGCTGCTCGGTGCCCATCATCACGCCCGAGATGCCGCCGAGGAAGCCGAAGCCCACCAGCGAGATGAACATCGAGGAGAACACCGGGTTGCCCCAGGGCGCGCGCCGCAGCCAGGTGAACAGCCCCTGGTTGTGGCCCTTCTCGCGCTGCGCCACCTCGATCGACCCCGGCACCGTGAGGCCGTGCACCATCGAGGCGAGCACCGCCAGGTACATGGCGTAGCTGGTGTTGAAGATCTTCCAGTTGGAAGTGAGCCCCGGGTCGACCAGCAGGTGGTGCGCGCTCGCCAGCTGCAGGAACAGGATGTAGAGCAGGAACGCGCCGCGGCTCACCTTCTCGGACAGCGGCTTCGCGCCGAACACGATCGCCGCCACCGCGTACCACACGGCGACGTGCGCGCTCACGTTGACCTGCTGCGAGGAGTGGCCGAAGGCCCACCACACCGTCTTGTACATGAGCGAATCCATGTACTCGATCAAGCCCACCGACCACAGGAAGGTCGGGATCAGGATGATCGCGCCCGCCGCGATGGTGAAGACGGCGATGATGGCGGCGGTCAGCGCGCCGAAGGTGACGAGCGGGACCGAGCCGCGGTAGGTGCGCTCGGCCTTCGCGATCACCAGCGTGCCGAGGAACACGAAGCAGCTGATGAGCGCGCCGACGGCGAACAGGATGAGGCCGAGGTAGAACGTCGGGTGCGCGCCCATCGGCGCGTAGGAGGTGAACATCACGCTCGAGTCGCCGCGGAACACCGCGTAGTTGTTCACCAGCGCCCCGACGATCATCAGCCAGAACCCGGCCCAGGCGATCCTGGGGGTCGCCAGGCGCGACTTCAGCAGCGTGGAGCTGGCGAAGAAGAGCAGCGCCATCTCGAAGAAGATGATCCAGAAGATCAGCATGTTGATGCCGTGTGCGGTGAGCACCTGGTAGAACATGTCGGGCGGCAGCAGGTGGACTGCCTGCCAGCGCGTGAGCACCACGCCGATCGCGAGGATGCCGCCGATGAGCAGCGACACCACCGCCGCGACCGCGTGCCAGCGCATCAGCTTCTCGGCCGGCTCGTGGAAAAGGAGCCCGCTCGTCGGGCAGGTCCTGAACATCCGGTTCACAGCCATCTCGTTCTCCTCACTTCACCACGTAGAGGCGGCTCGTCATCGTGTGATGGTTGACGCCGCAGTATTCGTTGCAGATGATCGAAAAGGTGCCGGGGTTGGTCGGCGTCACGGTGACCACGTGCTCGTATCCCGGGTGCACCTCGATGTTGATGTTTTCCGGCTGCAGGGAGAACCCGTGCAGCCAGTCCATCGACATCAGGTGGATGCGGTAGGACTTGCCCGCTTCCAGCTCGAGGATTGGGTACCAGCTCCAGAGCCGGGCGATCAGGTAGACGTCGGACCCGGCCGGCGGGCGCACCACGGGGACCTTCTGCGCGTCGCCTTCCTCGCGCACCTTGTACTTGGCCACCATGTCCTCGGTCTTCTTCGCGAAGTCCTCGGGCTTGGAACGGTAGGCCTCGTTCGAGAGGTTCTGCTGCCCGTAGATGTGCCAGTAAGGCATCATGAAGAACAGGATCAGGCACCAGATCAGCGCGATCACGATCCAGAGGAGCTCGACGCGGTCGAGGGGCTGCTTCCACCAGACCTGCTCGGTCGGCGGCAGGATTGCGCTCATCGGCTTCCCCTATTTGGCGATCGGCAGGGACACGATCTCCATCACGCCCCAGACGATGTAGAGTACGGTCGGCATCGCGATGCCGATGAACAGCAGCAGAAACGGGTTCTCGAGAAGCTGCTGCATCGCCGGAATCGGCTCCTCGGGGACATCGTCTTCAAAGCTTTCTGTGGCCATCTGCCCCTCCCTGTTTTGATAGGCAGGCGCAAGTAGAGCAGGCCGAATAGCGCGCGAATTTGATGTCCATCAAGGTTTCGAGATCCCCTGCTTGCATCATGGGTAATCCATGACCGGCCAAAATCGCCCGGCAATCGCCGCCTGGTTGTTCTTGTGCGCTGCAATGGTGTTCGCCATCGTGGTGGTCGGCGGCGTGACGCGTCTCACGCGCTCGGGCCTGTCCATCGTCGAGTGGCAGCCGCTGATCGGCACGCTCCCGCCGCTCAACGAAGCCGACTGGCAGGCGCTGTTTGCCAAGTACCGCGAGACGCCGGAGTTCAAGCTCGTCAACTTCGACATGACGCTCGAGGGGTTCAAGCGCATCTTCTGGTGGGAGTACCTCCATCGCCTGCTCGGCCGGGTGATCGGCCTGGTGTTCCTGCTGCCCTTCCTGTGGTTCTGGCTGCGCCGCCGCCTCGACAAGCCGCTTGCGTGGAAACTCGGGGCGGTATTCATGCTCGGCGCGGCGCAGGGCGGGCTCGGCTGGTACATGGTGAAGTCGGGACTGGTCGAAGATCCGCGCGTGAGCCAGTTCCGTCTCACCGCGCACCTCGGGCTCGCGCTCGCGATTTTTTCCGCGCAACTGTGGATCGCGCTCGACTTGCTCAAGCCGCGCACGCGCAGCCTGCGCGGGCTTGCGGCGGCGCTGCCGCTCGTGGTGTTCCTGATGGCGCTGTCCGGCGGCATGGTCGCCGGACTGCGCGCGGGCTACGCCTACAACACGTTTCCGCTGATGAACGGCCATGTCGTGCCGCCCGAGATCTGGCTCCTCGATCCGTGGTGGCGCAACTTCGGCTACAACATGGCGACGGTGCAGCTCGTGCACCGCGCGTTTTTCTGGCTGCTCGCCGTGCTCGTGCTCCTGGCATGGTGGCGCTATCGCCGGATCTCCGCAGCGCACGCGCTCGGCGCCGCGTTCGTCGTGCAGGCGGCGCTCGGCATCGCGACGCTGCTGCTCGGCGTGCCGGTCGCGCTTGCGGCGGCGCACCAGGGCGGCGCGGTGCTGCTGCTCGCCGCGGCGCTCTGGTTCGGCCATGAACGCGCAGCCTGAGCGCAGGCTCGCCATGGCAGCGGCCGTGGGGCTCGGCTGCGTCCTGCTCGTGCTTTTCGTGAGCGCAGCGATCCGGCTCGGCGCCGAGGTCTTCACCGCTTCGGAAATGAAAATCCTTCGCGGCGTGCACCGCAGCGCAGCGTCGCTCGAAGTGCTCGCGATGGTCGCGGCGGCGTGGCTCGCCTGGCGAATGCGGGCGAACCAGCCGGTGATTGCGCTCGCCGCAGCGCTCACTGTCGCGCTTTCGGTGCTGGGCATCCTGGCGGGACAGCAGCCGCCGCCGCTTGCAGCTTACGGTAACCTGACGCTCGGCCTCGCGCTCGCGGCATCTTTTGCCTGGCTTCTTGGCCGCACGTCGGACTCCAAAGCAAATCGCGTCGCGCACCTCGCCGCCGCCTTGGTCGTCGTGCAAGTTCTGCTCGGCGCCTGGATCGCGCTCTACTCCGAAACGCTGTGGTCCTGGGCGCTCGTGGCGCACGCGCTGCTCGGTCTCGCGCTCGCCGCGGGCGCAATGTGGCTCGCCGCGCGCATCGAGCGCGCGGCGGCACGCTTTGCGCTCGCCGGCCTCGCGCTCGCCGTTCCCGCGGCGGGATTCGCGTCCGCGCTGTTCGATCTGCCGCTCGGCGCGACGCTTGCGCATGCCGCCGCCGCGGCGCTGTTCGTCTCGGCCGCCGCGTACGGGCACGCTCGCATCGCTTGACTCACATCAAGGGCGGCGGCCGTGCGTCTTGCAATCGTGCCGCCATGTCTGCGATCAGCGAATTCCTTAGCGCCCACCACGCCCACCTCGATCGCCTGCTCGCCGAGGTGGTCGCCGCCGCGCAGCGCAGCGAATGGCCCGCGTACCGGACGGGCATCGCGGCGCTCCGCGCGGCGCTAATCGAGCACATTTCGTACGAGGACGAGGAGCTGTTTCCCGAATTCGAGCGCCTCGGCGTCGACGTCGGCGGTCTCGCCACGCTGCGCGAGGACCACGCGCATTTCCGCCGGCAGATGGAGGCGCTGGGGGCGGCCGCGCCGGAGCACGACCCGGAGGGCTGCATCGCCGAGCTCGAGATGCTTGCGGCTTTTCAGCGCGCGCACCACAAGCGCGAGATGACCGCCTGCTATGCGCAGGCCGACCGGCTGGCCATCGCGCCGCCGCCGCCGATGCCGGCGGCGCCCGCCGCGGGCGCCGCGACCGTGCGGCTCGACCTGCGCGGGCTGCAGCCGCCGGAGCCGATCGTGCGCATCTTCGAGGCGCTGGAGCGCGCGCCGCGCAGGCCGCTTTGCGCCATCCTGCCGCACGAGCCGATGCCGCTGTACGCGCTGCTGCGCGAGCGCGGCTTTTCCTGCACCGGCACGCAGCGTTCCGACGGCGGCTTCGAGGTTCTGATAGAGCCTTCTTAACGTGGATCAAAGCGTCCTGCTGCGTCGCAGCGCACGCTTTTACAAATTTCGGATTCTTCAAACTAGGAGATCGATGTGAGAGTCATTCTCTTCGCGCTGCCCCTGGCCATCAGCGCCGCGTACGCGCAACCGACGCAACCGGGTCGCGCCCCGGTCACGGAACCGGAGATCCGCTACCAGGCGGGCGGCTCGCCGCTCGCGCAGGAGGAGATGCACAAGGATCCCAACGGCAAGGCGCCGGCGATGACCAAGGCCGAGTTCGACCGTGCGCGCGTCATCTACTTCGAGCGCTGCGCCGGCTGCCACGGCGTGCTGCGCAAGGGCGCCACCGGCAAGCCGCTCACGCCGGACCTCACGCTCGCCAAGGGCAGCGAGATCCTCAAGGTGTTCATCAAGTACGGCTCGCCCGCGGGCATGCCCAACTGGGGCACCGCCGGGGACCTGAACGACGCCGAGGTCGACCTCATGGCGCGCTACATCCAGCAGACGCCGCCGACCCCGCCCGAGTGGGGCATGGGCGACATGAAGAAGACCTGGAAAGTCCTGGTGCCGCCGGAGAAGCGCCCGAAGAAGAAGGAGAACAACTTCAACACCGACAACATCTTCGCCACCACGCTGCGCGACACCGGCGAAGTGGCGCTGATCGACGGCGACACCAAGAAGGTCATCAACATCGTGAAGACCGGCTACGCGGTGCACATCTCGCGCACCTCGGGCTCCAAGCGCTACGTCTACACCATCGGGCGCGACGGCCGGCTGAATCTCATCGACCTATGGATGGCGAAGCCCGACAACGTCGCCGAGATCCGCATCGGCCTGGAAGCGCGCTCGGTCGAGACCTCGCGCGCCAAGGGCTACGAGGACAAGCTCGCGATCGCGGGCGCCTACTGGCCGCCGCAGTTCGTCATCATGAAGGGCGATACGCTCGAGCCGCTGAAGATCGTGGCCACCCGCGGCATGACGGTCGGCACCCAGGAATACCATCCCGAGCCGCGCGTCGCCTCGATCGTCGGCACGCATGGCAAGCCGGAGTTCGTAGTCAACGTCAAGGAAACGGGCAAGATCCTGCTGGTCAACTACCGCGACATCCGCAACCTCAACATCACCGAGATCGAGGCCGCGCAGTACCTGCACGACGGCGGCTGGGATTCGACCAAGCGCTACTTCCTGGTGGCGGCCAACCAGTCGAACAAGATCGCGGTGGTCGACACGCAGCGCGGCAAGCTGGAGAAGCTGATCGACGTCGACAAGATCCCGCACCCAGGACGCGGCGCGAACTTCGTGCATCCGAAATACGGCCCGGTATGGGCGACGGGGCACCTGGGCAGCGAGAAGATCGCGCTGATCGGCACCGACCCGGTGAAGCACAAGGCGAACGCCTGGAAGGTGGTGCAGTACCTCGAAGGCCAGGGCGGCGGCAACCTGTTCATCAAGACGCACCCCAAGTCGAGGAACCTGTGGGTCGACACGCCGCTCAACCCGGACCCGAAGATCGCGCAGTCGATCGCGGTGTTCGACATCAACGACCTCGGCAAGAAACCGGTGGTGCTGCCGATCGCCGAATGGGCCGGGCTGGGCGAGGGCGCCAAGCGTGTAGTCCAGCCGGAGTACAACAAGGGCGGCGACGAGGTCTGGTTCGCGGTGTGGAGCGCGAAGAACCACGAATCCGCGCTGGTCGTGGTGGACGACAAGACCCGCAAGCTGAAGGCCGTCATCAAGGGCAAGGACATCGTGACGCCGACCGGGCACTTCAACGTCTACAATACGACGCACGACATTTATTAAGGAGACAGGCTGCATGAAGGCTGTAACTTTTGTCCTCGCACTAGCGGCCGCCGCGGTTGCCGTGCCGGTCCAGGCAGACGAAGCGCTCGCCAAGAAGTACAACTGCCTCGCCTGCCACACGGTCGACAAGAAGGCGGTCGGTCCGGCGTACAAGGACATCGCCAAGAAGTACAAAGGCCAGAACGTCAACGCGCAGCTCGAGCAGAAGGTGAAGAAGGGCGGCAGCGGCGTATGGGGCCAGGTCCCCATGCCGCCCAATCCGGCGGTTCCGGACGGCGACCTGAAGAAGCTCGTCGACTGGATCGTCAAGATGGGCTGACGCCGGGCATCCGGGCACGCTCGGAAGGCGGGGGCGACCCCCCCGCCTTTTTTCTTGCAGCCGACGGCATTCCATGGCGCTACACCTTCCCGCCGAGCCCGACGCGCAGCCCGCGCGCCGGCATGTGCTGTTCGCGCTCGGCTTTCGGCCGTTCTATCTGCTCGCCGGGCTGTATGCCGCATTGAGCGTGCCGCTCTGGGCGGCGCAGTACGCGGGCTGGCTGCCGGGGGTAAATCCCCTTTGGCACGCGCACGAAATGCTGTTCGGCTACGCGTTCGCGGTGATCGCGGGTTTTCTTCTCACCGCGGTGCGCGTGTGGACGGCGCGGCCCACGCCGACCGGCGCTGCGCTCGCCGCCATTGCAGGACTTTGGATTCTTGCAAGGGTACTGGCCTTTTTCTCGCTAGCTGCGTCAAGCGTGGTGGACCTCATTTTCGCCGGCGCGGTCGCCTGGGGCATCGGCGCGCCCCTCGTCGCGAGCGGCAACCGGCGCAACTGGTTCTTCGTCGCGCTGATCCTCGCGCTCGGCGCCGCGAGCATCGCGTTCCAGGCCTACCCGCGCATCGGCCTCGCCGCCGGGCTCGACGTGGTGCTTTTCGTCATGGCCGTAATGGGCGGCCGCGTCATTCCGGGGTTCACGAACAACGCCATCCCGGGCGCCGGCGCGCGGCGCAATCAGGCATTGGAATACGCCTCACTCGCCTCGATCCTCCTGCTTCTTCTGATGGATTTGGTTCAGTGGGCGGCGCCGGCGGCGATCGTCGCGCTGCTCGCGGCCGTGCTGCACGCCGCGCGGCTCGCGCTGTGGTCGCCGTGGGCGACGCGCGCGCGGCCCATTCTCTGGATCCTGCACGCCTCGTATGCCTGGATCGTGGTGCATCTCGCGCTGCGCGGGCTCGCCGCGTTCGACCTCGTGCCGGGCGGGCTCGCGACGCACGCGCTCACGGTGGGGGCGATCGGCGGGCTTACGCTCGGCATGATGACCCGCACCTCGCGCGGCCACACGGCGCGCCCGCTGCAGGTCGGGTCCCTCGAGCTCGCGGCTTATGTCCTGGTTCACGCAGCCGCTTTCGTGCGCGTGCTCGTGCCGCTCGTCCTGCCCGGCGCCTACGTCGCGCTCATCGTCGCCTCCGCGGCGCTGTGGCTCGCGGCGTTCGGGCTCTTCACGGGGGTGTATGTTCCGATCCTCACGCGCCCGCGGCTGGACGGCAAGGAGGGCTGAGCATGTTCAAGCGTATCGACCACATCGAGCTCGTTACCGCGGACCCCGGGCGCGCGGTGCGCTTCTATACCGAGGTGCTGGGATTCAAGGAGCGCTCGCGCCTCACCGTTCCGGGCCTCGAGCTCGTTTACCTCGATCTCGGCGGAACCACGGTGGAGCTCATGACCTACACCGGGATGCAGCCGGCGCCGCGCGCCGAAGGCGAGCGCCTCGGCTACCGCATGATGGCGCTCGAGGTCGACGACATGCAGCGAACGCTCGACGAGCTGAAAGCGAAGGGCATCGAGCCCTCCTGGGGCCCGATCGTGCGGCCGAGCTACGCGCGCGCCGAGATCCGCGACCCCGACGGCAACTCGATCGAGCTGCGGCATTGGGTCAGCCGCTGAGCGGTTGCCGACTTCGAGGCTAGCTGCCTCGAAGATCGCTGCGCTTTTGCTGAAACTCGCTCTTGTCGATCTCACCTCTGGCGTAGCGCTCGCCGAGAATGTCGAGCGGCGTCTTGCCGTGCACCTTGGGTTCGCCCGCATTGGAGCTGCCGCCGAACCCGCGCGCCACCATGACGATGCCAAAGATGATCAATCCCCAGAACAGCAGCATGCCGATGCCCATCCCACCTCCAAATCCGAATCCGTCGAAGCCCCACATCATGTTCAAATCCCCATTCAGTAAGACCCCAGTCTATCGGCGCGATGTAAGGGGCTTGTTGCGTTTTTGTACGCTGCAGCGACACAAACCCACGCTCGATACACTAGGCTACAAATCGGTCACTGGACGATGGCGAGCGCTGGCCGGTTGCTGACCGGCAGCCGCGCGTTCTACCCGGCGGCGGCGCTCTACGCCGCGGCATTTCTTCCGATCTCGATCCTCGCCATGGGCGTGCGCGGCCCGCTGTGGCACGCCCACGAGATGCTGTTCGGCTTCGCCCTGGCGGTGGTCGCCGGCAACCAGCTCGGCACCCTCACCGGAGGGCGGCTCTACGCGCTCGTCGCCGCGTGGGCCGCGGCGCGTGTCGCGTTCCTGGCCGCTCCAGGGTCGCTCGCTGCCGGCGCCTTGAACGTGGCGTTCGCGGCGCTGCTCGCCCTGCATGCGGCGCCGCGGCTTTTCGGCGCGGCCAAGAAATGGCGCAACCAGGCGCTGCCCGCTACGCTCGTCGCGTTGTGTGCAGCCGTAATCGCGTTTCATTTCTTCTCTCTTGGATTTCAGCCGGCCGTGCTGCTGCTCGCGCTCCTGATGCTCTTCATGGGCGGGCGCCTCGTCGCCCCGGCGGTCGCAGGCCAGCTCGAGCGCCAGGGCCTGCGGCTCGCGGCGCGCGTGCAGCCGCGCATCGAGGGCGCGCTCATCCTCGCCATGGCGCTCGCCGTCCTGGCCAGCCTGTTTTCTGAAATGAATCTGGTTCTTGGAGGGCTGTGTGTGCTTGCGGGCGTGCTTGCGGCGGTGCGGCTATGGCGCTGGCGCCTGTGGGCGCTGCGCGGGCGGCCGGATCTCGTCTGCCTCGCTTCCGGCTATGCCTGGCTCGCGGCCGGTCTGGTGGTTTATGGGGTGCTCAGGGATACCGTGGCGCTGCATTTCATCACCGTCGGCGCGCTCGGCACGCTCACCTTCAACGTCATGGCGCTCGCCTGGCTGCTGAAAGCGCGGCGCGATCCGGCGCGCTCGCGGCTGGTTGTCTGGGGCACGGCGCTCATCGCCGCCGCCGCGCTCGGGCGCGCGGCCGGCGAATACCTCGCGGCGGCGCTCGCCTGGTCCCTCGCCTTTACGCTGCTTCTTGCGCTTTTTGCCGTTTCACGGCGGCCGCGAGCTGCTACCGGATGACTTCCACCTGCGCTGCGTGTCCCGGGACCGACGCCAGCGCGGCGTCTGTGGTGACCAGAGTGGCGCCGAGTACTTCTGCGAGCACGAGGTAGGCGGCATCGTAGGCCGTTGCGTTCGCGCGCAGGCTCCAGATGCGAGGCAGCAGCAACTGGTGCGGATAGCGGACCAGCGGCAGGTCGCCCAGGTCTTCAAGCGCTTCCTCGGCCCGTGCGGGGGGAAGCGCGCCGCCACGCTCCCAGCGGCGCAGCACTTGCGTGACCTCGAGGTCGATCAAGTGCGGCGCGTGCAACGATTCGCGCGGCGACAGGATCCGCTTCGCGACGCGCGGTGCGGCCGGCGTATTAAGCAATAGCTCGAGCGCCGCCGAGGCGTCGAGAACGATCACCGCGCGTCGCGTTCGGCGCGCACTGCCTTCGCGGGTGATTCGGGCGGTGCGACGCTTGCGCGGCGAGCCAGTCGCGCCTGCAGCTCCGATAATGCCGGCCGCGCCGCGACCTTCTTCACTTCCTGCAGTAGAAAGTCCGACAGCGAAAGGCCTTCGAGGGCGGCGCGCGCCTTGAGCTTGCGGTGCAGCTCGTCGGGGACATGCCGCAGCTGGATCATCTTGGGCATGCAGCGAACATAGCTGCATGTGCGCCACATGTCAATGCAGCGCGGGCTACACCGTGAGCGAGTCGAGGGCGTTCTTGATCTCGAGGCCGAGCGCGGTGTCGCCTTCGAGCACCAGTCGGCGCGTGAAGAACAGGGTGTCCGGATCTTCCTGCCGCAGCGCGAGCGCGAGGTAATCGGGCAGGCTTGCGCGGATGGTGACGTCGGCCTTGCCGAATACCGGCGAGAGCCCGAAGGCCGTCAGCGTGAATTGCGGCCCGATGCGCAGGCCCGCGAGCTCGACGCGCAGGATCTTGCCGCGCAGCGGTGCGAGGGCCTCGCGCAGCCGCGAGGGCAGCGGCAGCGGCGGCAGCGGGATCACGCCGCCGCCTCCATCCCGGGCCGGCCGTGCCAGAAGCCGTTCCACAGCGCGCCGGGCGAGAGCGCGGCGAGCGTTTTGCGCGCTTCGGCGGCGCTCAGCGTCCCGTCGCCGGTTTCGCGCAGCAGCTTCAGCACCTGCGGCGTGCCCTCGGACTGCGGGCTGACGCGCAGGATGCCGACGCCCGCCGCGGCGATCGCCTGGATGTCCTCGACCAGGCAGTACACGCCCGCCGACTGCGTCTGGATGCCGTTCGCCGCGAGAAACGGCTTGCCTTCGCGCGTGTCGAGCGCCATGCCGTCGGGATACTCGATGCAGGCGTAGCCGCAATCTTCCTTCTGCCGGTTGAAGCGCCGCGCCGTGAAGCAGCGCGCCGAGAACGCGAGCGGCATGCGGCCATGCGCGAACATCTCGGCTTCGACGCCGAGGGGGCGCGCGGCGCACAGGCCGGCCACCAGCTCGCGCGTGGCTTCCGGGGGCGCCACCCAGCGCGTCGCGCCCAGGTCGGCGACGAAGGCGAGCGTCTGCGGGTTGTAGACGTTCAAATGCGGGCCGGCGACCCAGCCTTCCACGCCGGAGAGCAGGCGCGCCGCGCCCCAGTCGTTCGCTTCTACACGCCAGCGGCCGTTCGCGACGGCGCGGCGCATGATTTTCAGGTCGCCTTCCGATTCGGTGAGCGCCTGGGCCGAGAGCACCACTTCCTTGCCCGCGGCGGCGAGCTCGGCGCCGATCGCGAGCCAGTCGTCGAACGACACCTCGTGGCGCCGCGAGCAGACGATCTCGCCGAGATAAACGATATCCGCCGTCGATTGTGCAATGACCCGATAGAACGACAGCACGCGTTCCCGCGGCCAGTAGTAGAGCAGCGGCCCGAGCGCGAGCTTCATTTCCACGGGCGCGAGAAGGCGCCGAGCGTGTGCTGGCTGCCTTCGGCGTGGCGGTTGAGCGCGGCGAGCCACCCGGGGCGCGGGGAGAACTGGCCCGCCTCGAGCGCGTCGATCGCCTCGCGCCAGACGCGCGTGACCTGCGCCACGTAGGCGGGGCTGCGCTGGCGGCCCTCGATCTTCACCGCGCGCACGCCGGCGCGGCTGAACTCGGGCAGCAGCTCGAGCGTGTTGAGGCTCGCCGGCTCCTCGAACGCGTAGTACGACTCGCCGCCGGAGGCGTAGCGGCCCTTGCACACGGTGGGATAGGCGGCGCGCTCGCCCGGCGCATAGCGGTCGATGAGCACGCCGTTGAGGCGCGATTCGAGACCGCCGCCCGGCGTCTCGCGCCAGCGCACCGCGTGCGCGGGCGAGCAGGCGCCCGCCATGTTCGGCGCTTCGCCGCAGGCGTACGCGGAGAGCGAGCAGCGCCCCTCGACCATGACGCACAGGCCGCCGAAGCCGAACACCTCGATCTCGACCGGCGTATTGCGCGCCACCAGCTCCACCTGCTGCAGCGAAAGCACCCGCGGCAGCACCGCGCGCTTCACGCCGAAATGCTCGTGGAAGAAATTGATCGCCTCGTAGCTGGTCGCCGAGCCCTGCACCGAGAGGTGCAGCTCGAGGCGCGGGTGCGCCGCGTGCGCGTAGCGCATGAGCCCGGCGTCGGCGACGATGATCGCGTCGGCGCCGAGCGCGGCGACGCGGTCGATGCCGGCGGTCCAGCGCGCCCAGTTGCCCGCCTGCGGATAGGTGTTGATCGCGACCAGCACCTTGCGCCGGCGCGCATGCGCGTAGGCGAGACCGGCCTCGAGCGCGGCGGTGTCGAAGTTCAGGCCCGGAAAGTTGCGCGCGTTGGTGTCGTCGCGCAGGCCGAGGTACACCCAGTCGGCGCCATTGTCGATCGCGGCTTTGAGCGCCGGCAGCCCGCCGGCGGGGCAGACAAGCTCCACGCCGGCGATTCTAGGCGGCGCACCGGCCGCTTTTCTTGATCTGGATCACGGTGGCGGTTCCTCGCCAAGACACGATCGTTCCATTGCCACGGAGGGGGAATTCCATGCGCGCGAGCCACGACATCGAAGCCGACGTGGCCGTGATCGGCGGCGGCACCGCGGGCCTGCACAGCGCCATGGCGGCGGCCGAGGCGGGCTGCAGAGTGCTGGTGGTGGACAAGGCCAACATCGTGCGCAGCGGCGCGATCGCCGGCGGCATCGACCATTTCCACGCCTACCTGGAGACCGGCGAGCCCTGGGACACGCGCGAGGCGTATCTCGGCTGGGTGGCGCGCATCGCCCGGGGCGCCGCCGACCTCGAGGTGCAGGAGGCGGTGTATTGCGACGAGCTCGCGCCGACCCTCGAGCGCATCGAGCGCCGCATCGGCGTGTCGCTCAGGCAGCCCGACGGCAAGATCCTGCGCACCGCGGCGCTCGGGCAGCCCGGGACCTACGCCATCAACTTCGACGGCAAGCTGCTCAAGCCGAAGATGGCGATGGAGGTGAAGCGGCGCAAGTGCAGGGTGCTGAATCGCGTGCAGGTGACGAACCTCTATCTGCACGGCGGCGAGCTCGCCGGCTTCACGGGATTCAACATCCGCAGCGGCGAGTTTTACCGCGTTCGCGTCAAGGCGGCGGTGATCGCGACCGGCAATACCAATCGCATGTTCAACGCCCAGGTGAACAATCCGTTCAACCTGTGGTACTGCCCGGCCAACACCGGGGACCTGCACCGCGCCGCGTTCGACGCCGGCGTCGCGCTCGCCAACATGGAATACGTGCGCATGACCATCGTGCCCAAGGGCTTCAGCGCGCCCGGCTTCAACGCCTTCTTCGGCCTGGGCGCGCAGCTCGTCAACTCGCTCGGCGAGCCCTTCGTGAAGAGCTACCACGAGATGGGCGACAAGGGTCCGCGCAGCGTCGTCGTCTGGGCCGCGCTGCAGGAGCTCAAGGCGGGCCGCGGGCCGATCTACATGGACTGCAGGCACCTCAAGGCGAAGGAGCTCGAGCACCTGTTCTTCACCCTCGGCATCGACAAGGACACGCTGCCCGAGTTCTTCCGCGCGCGCGGCTACGCCAGGGACGGCGCGATGATCGAGATGACCGTGTCCGAGCCCATGCAGGCCCGGCCCTCGGAGGTGTGCGGCAGCGGCATCCGCATCGACCGCCGCTGCGCCTCCAACGTCCCGGGAATCTTCGCCGCCGGCGATGCCTCGGACCAGATGGGCTGCCTGCACATGGCGAGCGCCGGCGGCTTCGCCGCGGGCAAGAGCGCCGCCGCGTACGCCAAGACGCGGCGCAAGCCGCTGCCGCTCGCGCCGCGGGCGATGGCCGAGGAAGAGGAGCGCGTGTTCCGGCCGCTCGGGCGCAAGGCCGGCATCAGCTACCGCGAGTTCGAGAACATCGTGCGCGCCATCTGCACCGACCACTTCGGCCCCTGGAAGACCGAGATCAGCCTGAAGACGGCGCTCGACAAGCTCGGCAGGCTGGACGCCGCGCGCGAGGAGCTGAGGGCCGACAACCTGCACGAGCTGATGCGCACGCACGAGGCGATGAACATCCACGCGGTGTCGAAGATCTCGGCCGCCGCGGCGCTCGAGCGCCGCGAGTCGCGCTTCGGGCCGTACCACTACCGTTCCGATTATCCCGACACCGACGACGAGAACTACTGCGGCCTGATGGTGATCCAGAAGCGGCCCGACGGCGGCGTCACCACGCGGCTGGACAAGCTGCGCTATGCGAACTGAAGGGAGGCGAGCATGCCTGCGGTGATCGACGCGGCGAAATGCAACGGCTGCAAGCTGTGCGACCTGTATTGCCCGCTCGACGTGATCCACATGGTGGGCAAGCTGGCGGTGGTGCGCTATCCGGACGAGTGCTGGCACTGCGGCGCCTGCCGCCAGGAGTGCGCGCGCGGCGCGGTGAGTTTCAAGTTCCCGTGGGCGATGCTCGCGGCTTAAAAAAGGAGCAGTGATGAAGATCGACGCATTCACCCATTTCTTTCCCAAGGCCTTCTGGGACCGCATGCTGCAGGTCGCGCCGAACGGCCGCGACATGCACAAGCGCGTGCGCGCCATCCCGAGCATCGTCGATCTCGACGCGCGCTTTCGCATCATGGACGTGTTCGGCGACGAGTATCAGCAGATCCTGACGCTGCCCTCGCCGCCGATCGAGGCTTTTGGTTCGACAAAAGTGACTACCGAAATGGCGCGCCTCGGCAATGACGGCATGGCCGAGCTGGTGGGCAAATATCCGGACCGCTTCCCCGGATTCGTCGCCTCGCTGCCGATGAACGACATCGAGGCGGCGGTGGCCGAGGCGCGCCGCGCCATCGACGAGCTCGGCGCGATCGGCGTCCAGGTGTTCACCAACATCTGCGGCCGGCCGCTTTACACCCCGCCGACGCTGCCGCTGTTCGACCTCATGGCCAAGTACGACCTGCCGATGTGGATGCACCCGGCGCGCGGCGCCGACTTCCCCGACTACGTCGGCGAGAAGAAGAGCCATTACGAGATCTGGTGGACGCTCGGCTGGCCCTACGAGACCAGCGTCGCCATGGCGCACATGGTGTTCGGCGGCCTGTTCGACCGCCACCCGGGCTTCAAGCTGATCACGCACCACATGGGCGGCATGATTCCGTATTTAGAGGGGCGCGTCGGCCCGGGCTGGGACCAGCTCGGCACGCGCACCTCCGACGAGGACTACACCGCGATCGTGAAGAGCATGAAGGCGAAGGGCAAGCGCCCGGTCGACTACTTCCGCAACTTCTACGCCGACACGGCGCTCTTCGGCGCCCTCGAGGCGACCAAGTGCGGGCTGCGCTTTTTCGGGGTGGAGCACTGCCTGTTCGCCTCCGACGCGCCGTTCGATCCCGAGGGCGGCCGCGCCTATGCCCGCTACACGATCGAGATCATGGACCGCCTCGACCTGTCGCCCTTCGAGCGCCAGGCCATCTACGAGGGCAACCTCCGGCGGCTTTGCCGCATGGACTTAGCGGATGTCAAGGTTTCGGAGGCGGCGGTGAACACCGGCCCGGCGGCGCGCTCCAAAGCGCATGCTTGAGAAAGCTGTGAAGGTGGCGGCTGCCGTCGCCCTGCTGTTCGGGGTGGCGACCGTGGTGAGCGGGGGCCGGGTGCTGTTCGGCCCCGGCGCCGCCGCGGCCGGCGATTATGTGCCGTTCGTCGTGTGGTTCAATTTCCTGGCCGGGTTCGCCTACGTCGCCGCCGGCATCGGCCTGTGGCTGCGCCGGCGCTGGGCGCCGGCGCTCGCGATCACGCTTGCGCTGCTCACGGCGCTGGTGTTCGCCGCGTTCGGCGCCCATATCATGGGCGGCGGCGCCTTCGAAGCGCGCACCGTTGCCGCGATGTCGCTCAGAACCTTGGTATGGGTCTCGATCGCGGCGCTCGCTTTGCTCGCGTGGCGCCGCGCCTGAAAAGGCCCGGAGCCGAAGCAGAGCCTGCCCCTCAGCGCCTTTGCCATTCCCACCGAGCGCGGCGGCGAAATTGTCCTGAAGCGGTAAGAATTACAGCGGTGCCGCCCCGGCGCGCAGCTTTTCCAGGTCGGGGATGCGCACCATGCGGCCGCTCACCTCGATGAGGCCCGCGGAGCTCAGGTCGTGCAGGATGCGCGAGAAGTGCTCGGGCGTCATGTTGAGCCGCGAGGCGATGACGCTCTTGCCGGGCGAAAGATGCACTTCGACCGGCCTGCCGTTCACCGAGATGTCGGCCGCGTCGGCGAGCAGGTAGCCGATCACGCGCTCCTGGCCCGAGCGCAGGCTGTAGGCCTCGACGTCGCGGATCAGGCCGTGAACGCGGCGCGCCAGGCCCGAGAGCATGCGCTTGGAAAAGCAGGGGTCGTTGGCGAGCCCCTCGAGCACCGCGTGCTTCGCCACGTGCAGCAGCATCGAGTCGGCGAGCGCCTGCGCGAACACCATGTAGGGCTTGTCGAGGAACAGCAGCGCTTCGCCGAAGCTCTGCCCGGGGCGCACGATCTCCACCACCTTTTCCACGCCCTGCGGCGAAGTGAAGCCGAGCTTGACCTGGCCGTAGACCACGAGGTGAAAGCCGGTGCAGGGATCGCCCGCCTGGACGATGGACTGGCCTTTCTCGGCGTAGACCGGCAGCGTGGCCGCCGCGACGCGGTCCAGCTCCCCGCGGCTCATGTCGCCGAACATGGGCAGGTTGGCGAGGAAAGCCTGGATCTTGATCTGCGGGTGGCGGTTCTTCATGGACTGGTCCCCTCGGAGCGCATGATCTTGTTGTAGACGTTGTATTTGCCGACGGGCTTTTTCATCGGAATGCGCTTCACCTCGGCAAGGGTGCGCGCGTCGAACACGATCAGGGCGCCTTCCTGCTCCCACAGGCTGGCGAGCGCATAGCGGCCGTAGCGGTCGAACTCGATGTGCGCGAGCGTCTTGCCCGGCTCGGGCGTGAGCCGCGCCGCGACCTCGAGGGTCTGCTTGTCGATCACCTGCAGCGTATCGCGTCCCTTGGGGCTCATCATCGAGTCGACCCAGGCGTAGCGCGTCGCTTCGTGGCTGCGCAGGAAAAAGCCCGGCCCGAGCGTCGTCACCTGGGCGACCGGCTTCCAGGTCTGCACATCGATCACGCTCACCACGCCCTCGCGCAGGTTGGGCGTGGCCATCACGCGGCGGCCGTCGCGCTCCCAGCTGATGCCCGAGCCGAGATGCGGCAGGCCCGGAAGGTCGACGCTCGCGATTTCGCGCCGCACGTCGAGCTGCACCACGCGGCCGCGCTTGCCGTCGCGCTGCGCGCCGACCACGGTCGAGAAATCCGGGGTGAAGAAGAAATCGTCCAGCACGTCGGTCAGCGGCGTGCGGCGGGGATTGAGGAAGCCCGGCACGAAGCTGCCTTCCTTCAGGCGGAAATCGTGCACCAGCCCGGTCGGGATGGGCTCGGCCTTCGGGTCGTACGAGATCTCCCAGACCTCCGGCACGTCCTTCAGCGCGGCGATGAAGCTCGAGCGCGGCGGCGCGTCGTACACCGCCGAGATGCGGGACGCTGCCGGGATGACCTTCACGAGGTTCAGATCCGCGTCGAGGAGCGTGAGGGTGTGCGGCAGGTAATTCGCCACCATCACGTAGCGGCCGTCGGAGGACACGGCGGCGTTGCGCGTGTTGATGCCGGCGCGCACCTCGGCCACGGTCTTCAGGTTCCACAGGTCGAACTTCGAGATCCAGCCGTCGCGCGAGGCGAAGTACACGTAGCGCCCGTCGCGGGTGAACTTCGGGCCGCCGTGCAATGCGAAGCGCGAGGCGAAGCGATGGATCGGCTCGAGGCGGTCGCCGTCGAGGATGGTGACGTGGCTGTCGCCGGCTTCGACCACGACGAACAGGTTCAGCGGATCGGCTGTGAACTGCGGCGCGGCGGGAAGCGAGCCGCTTGCGTGGTGCACCACGCGCGAAGCGCGGATGTCCGCCTCCGTCCAGCTCGGCACGGGCGTGACCGGCGTATAGATGAGCTCCACCAGCTCGCCGATCTGCGCCGCGCTCAGCACCTGCCGGTAGGGCGGCATCTGGATGCCGGGCCGGCCGTCGGCGATGACGCTCGCGGCCTCGGCTTTCTTCAGCCGCGAAAGGTTCTCCGGCAGCAGCGCCGCCCCCATGCCGCCCAGCCGGCCCTGGCCGTGGCAGCCGGCGCAGAACTGGTCATACGTTTTCTGTCCCGGGGGACTGGCCCACGCCTGCACCCCAAACAACACCAGTATCCCTATGAAAAGCCGGGTCACGCCGCGATCTCCTGGTCGTCGAGGTAGCAAGCCGGGTCTTCGCCCCACGGATCGCCGTTCACCTTCATGGCGCGCACCCGCGTGTTGCCGCCGCAGACGTCGAAGTAAGCGCAGCGCGCGCAGCGTCCCTTGAGCTGGCGTGGCCGGGCCTTGAGGCCGGCCATGATCGGGTGGCGCGTGTCCTTCCAGATCGCGCCGAACGGGCGCGACTTGACGTTGCCGAGCGTGCAGTCCCACCACATGGTGTCCGGATGCACGTTGCCGAGGTTGTCGATGTTCCCGACATTGATGCCAGACGCGTTCCCGCCCCATTCGGCGAGCTTCGCCCGCAGGTGCTTCTCGTCGAAGCCTGCGACATGCTTGCGCGCCCAGTGCAGCAGGTAGACCCCGTCGGCGTCGTTGTTGCCGGTGACGATCTCCTTGTCGAGGCCGCGGCGCGCGTAGTGGAGAGCCCGCTCGAAGACGAGGTCCATCGCCGAGCGCGCGGTCAGCAGCGCGGCGTCCTGCTTGCGGTTCACGTTCCCCCGGCCGGCGTAGTTGAGGTGCGAGAGGTAGAAGCGGTCGATGCGCTCGTCCTCGGCGAGGGCGAGCAGTGCCGGCAGCTCGGCGGCGTTGCCCTGGGTGAGCGTGAAGCGCAGGCCGACTCTGACGCCCATGTCGCGGCACAGCCGCAGGCCGTTCAGCGCGGCGTCGAAGGCGCCTTCCTTGCGGCGGAACTTGTCGTGCGTCGCGCGCAGCCCGTCGAGGCTGACGCCGACATAGTCGAAGCCGCTCGCCGCGATGCGGCCGGCGAGGGGCAGGTCGATGAGGGTGCCGTTGGTCGAAAGCGCCGTAAAGAAGCCGAGCTCCTTGGCGCGCGCCGCTATCTCGAAAAAGTTCTTGCGTAACAAGGGCTCGCCGCCCGAGAGGATCAGCGCCGGCACGCCGGCCGCCTTGAGGTCCTCCATCACCGCGAAGACCTCGTCCGTGGTCAGCTCGCCGGGAAAATCGACGTCGGCCGAGATCGAATAGCAGTGCATGCAAGCGAGGTTGCAGCGCCGCACCAGGTTCCAGATGACCACCGGGCCGGGCGGGTCCGCGCGCCGGCCGGTGGCCGGCGTGGGGCGCACGATTTCCTGCATGTAGCGAGAGATTCTCAGCATCGGTGTCGTTGTCCGGCGTCCCGATGCTAGAGGGATGTACCGGCTCATTTTTGATGCAAATCAAATGCAGCGCCGGCCCCGGGCGGCGAGAATCCCTGCCTACCATATGGCTATTGATCGGCCGCGAGGATTACGACGCGCTCGAGCGCGCCGCCGGCCGCCTCGCCGCGCGTCCGCAGCCGCCGGGCGAGGCGCGCGCGGTCAGTCCATGGCGGCCAGCGCCAGGGTGAGGGCGGCGCCGATTCCCGCCGGGATGCCATAGCGCTCCCATTTGGACATGCCTTCTCCGGGCACGACCTCCACCGGCACCGAGCTCAGCTCCACAACCTTGTTGGTCACCGAATTCTCGACCAGGCGCGTGAGCGAGTTCTTGCGCGCCGTGCCGATCAGTATCAGGTCGCAGCGCAGCCGGCGCGCGGCACGGGCGATCTCGGCGGCGTGGTCCCCGACCGCCTGGTGCGCGGCGTAGGGGATGCCGGCGCTCGCGAGCATGCGGCGGATGGGCGCGAGCGCCTTTTCCGACTCGTCGCGGTGGTAGCCCTGGATCGAGCGGCGGCTGACGAAGCGGGAGACGTACGAGCTCAAGGGCCGCTGCACGTTCAGCAGGTGTATTTCCACGGCCGAGTTGCCGACGAATTGGTTGATGGCGTGCTGGACGGCGGCTGTGGCGTTCCCGGAGCCGTCGACCGGAATGAGGATGCGCCGCATGCTGGTTGCTCCTTTGGTTGACGCTCTGAGGTGTGCTCTCCCGAGTGACGCCGTTGGCGCCGGGGAGATCGCTTTCGGCCCGGCCCGGACCGCGTCCTTCGCCGTGGCCCTGAGATAGGCCTTGGCCGCCTCGATGGCCGCGAGCACGAACACGCTGGTCGCCAGGGCGATCCCGAGGTCCGACCAGCTCGGCATGGCGATGCCGAATGCCTCGCGCACGCTCGCGAACTGGAGGAGCACGCCGAGCAGCCCGAGCTCCCATCCGATCGCGATCAGCAGCCACTTGTGCGGCGGCGCCTCGAACAGGCTGTAGCGCAGGGAACGGAAGCTCATGACGATGATCAGCTCGACGAAGACGAACATCATGAAGATCTTGGTGCGCGCCGCTTCGATGTCGCCGAAGTTGTCGAAGTAGATCCACAGGAAGATCGGGCACTCGATCAGCACGCCGAGCAGCACGAGCACGCGCACGTCCCGGGAGAACACGCTTTCCTTGGGATCGCGGGGCGGGCGCTGCATGATGTCGCGGTCGGCCGGGGAGAGCCCCAGGGCGAGGGCGGGCAGGCCGTCGGTCGCGAGGTTGATGTAGAGGATGGCGGCCGGCAGCAGCGGCAGCAGCTCAGGACCCGCGACGATGACCACGCCGCCGAGCACCACCACCTCGGTGATGTTGGCCCGCAGGAGGTAAGTCAGGTACTTGCGGATGTTGTCGTAGATCCAGCGGCCCCTCTCGATGGCGCGCACGATGGTGGCGAAGTTGTCGTCGCCCAGCACCATGTCCGCGGCTTCCTTGGCGACGTCCGTTCCGGTGATGCCCATGGCGATGCCGATGTCGGCGTGCTTCAAGGCCGGCGCGTCGTTCACCCCGTCGCCCGTCATCGCGACGACCTCGCCGCGGCTCTTCCAGGCGCGTACGATCTTCAGCTTGTCCATCGGCGAGACGCGCGCATAGACGCTCACACGCTCGACCATGCGGGCGAACTCCTCGTCGCCGAGGCGGCCGAGCTCCTCGCCCGTCAGGACAAGGTCGCCTTCGCGGTAGATGCCGAGCTCCCTCGCGACCGCGACCGCGGTGAGCTTGTGGTCGCCGGTGATCATGACCGGCCGGATGTGGACCTGGCGGCAGACCTCGACGGCCTGCCTCGCCTCTTCGCGCGGCGGATCCATCATGCCGATGAGGCCGAGGAAGACGAGCTCGCGCTCCACTGCGTCTTCGGCGTGCGCCGTGCCCGGCTCGAGCTCGCGATAGGCGATGGCCAGCACGCGCAACGCGTCATCGGCCATCTGCTCGTTGGCGGCGAGGATCGAGGCGCGCATCGCATCGCTGAGCGGCTGGCGCGCGCCGCCTTCCTGCATGGAAGCGCACCGATCGAGCAGCGCTTCCGGGGCGCCCTTGACGAACGCGAGGTCGCGGCCGCCGGCCATGCGGTGGACGGTGGTCATGCGCTTGCGCTCGGAGCTGAACGGAATCTCTCCGATCCGTGGCGCCTTCTCGCGCATGCGCTCCTGGCCGATGCCGGCCTTCGCGGAGAGCACGACGAGCGCGCCTTCGGTCGGGTCGCCCTTGACCGACCAGCGGCCCGCCTCGTTCGCCAGCACGGCGTCGTTGCACAGCAGGGCGCCAGTGAGGAAGAGCCGCGCCGCCTCATCGTCCGGCGACAGGGCAGGCGCGAACTTCCCGTCCGGTTCGTACCCCGCGCCGCTCACCTCGTGCGCCTGCCCGCCGACGAAGATGCGGCGGACCGTCATTTCGCCCTTGGTGAGCGTTCCGGTCTTGTCCGCGCACACGACCGTCGTGCAGCCGAGGGTCTCGACGGCCGGCATGCGGCGCACCAGCGCGTTTCGCTTCGCCATCTCGTGCATGCCGATCGCGAGCGCGCCGGTGACGATTGCGGCGAGCGCTTCGGGCACCGCCGCGACCGCCAGCGCGATCGCGAACATGGTCATCGTCAGCACGAGCTGCAGGTCGAGCTCGCCGCCAGTCCAGGCTCGCGCGATGCTGACGGTTATGGCGATGCCGCAGACCGCGACCGCGATGATCCCCAGCCAGCGTCCTATTTCCGCAGTGCGCTTCTCGAGCGGGGTGCTCTCGGCCTTGACGCTGGATACCTGCTCGGCGATCTTGCCGAACTCGGTCGCGCCGCCGGTGCCCGTGACCACTGCCTTGCCGCGGCCGTAGCTGACCGTCGTCCCGGCGAAGATCATGTTGCGCCGGTCCCCGGCCGGGGTTTCATCGGGCAGCGTGGCGGCCGATTTCTCCACCGGGAAGGACTCGCCGGTGAGCGGCGCCTCGTCGCATTTGAGCGAATGGGCGTCGACGACGCGGGCGTCGCCGGCTACGCGATCGCCGGCTTCGAGCAGCATGACATCGCCCGGGACAAGGTCGCGGGACGGGATGCGCACCTCGTTGCCGTCGCGCAGGACGCGCACAGTCGGCGCGAGCATGCGCTTGAGTGCGTCGAGCGCACGTTCGGCCCGGTACTCCTGGATGAAGCCGAGCGCCGCGCAGAAGAGCACGATGGCGGCGATGATCGCAGCATCGGCGAGCTCGCCGAGCAGGGCCGAGAGCACCGTGGCGACGATCAGGATGACGACCAGGGTGTTCCTGAACTGCGACAGGAACAGGCGCAGCGGCGAGGTACGGCCCTTCTGCGCGAGCTCGTTGGCCCCCTGGGACGCGAGCCGTTGTGCCGCTTCCGCCGCGGCAAGGCCCCGGCTTGGATCGGTCCGCAGCTCGCCCAGTACGGCGGCGACGTCGCTGGAGTGCCAGAGCATGGTTTTCTTCCTTAGTTGAGGGCCGCGTAGACGAGGAGACCCAGGCCGGCGCCAATGCCCGCCGTCGCCGCATAGGCACGCAGCCGGGAACGAGGTGACACCGGCACGATTTCGACCGGGATGCGGCTGGTGCGCAGCACCTCGGCCGTCACCGAGCCAAGCAGCAGCTCCGGCAGGGATCCGAGGCCGCAGGACGCCATGACGATGCCGCCGAAGCGGTTCGTCTCGGCGAAGCGGACGATCTGCTCCGCGGGATCTCCGTAGAGGATGTGCGCCACGTAGGGGACGCCGCCGCGCTCGAGCAGCTCGGCCGCGGCGTCGATCGCCTCTACGCCCGAGTCGCGGCGCGAGCGCGCGACGTAGAGGAGATGCGGCTCCAGGGCCTCGCCGCCCCACGCACGGCGGATGACATGCTTTACCGCGTGCCTCGATGCATTCGAGCGGTCAACGGGGATCAAGAGCTTCAGCATGGCGGCTCCTTGGGCTGGGTTCTCCTTCCACGCCAGGCATCGTGCGATTTCCTGGCGCCAAAGAAAATTGACGATTGGCGATGGACCCATCGCGTAATGCAATGCATAGGCATGCGGCACGCTCGACCGAGGTCAAACCATCGCAAATCGCGATGCTGTGGCACTTGTCGAACGCTCGGGCTGAGCGTACGATCCGCGCATGCCCGATGGGGAGTAGCTTCCTCCGCGGGAGAGCCGACAATTCGAGGGACTCTGTCTCTCCGGTTTTCCCGGCAGCGCGACGCTGCAAGCGAGACCGCGGGCCGGCGCATGGTGCGCCGGACTCAGCACTCGACTGGAGGGGCCAGATGCCTCGTACAGCGCTGCGGCGGTATTTCAGGCACGGTTTGCTTCCGCAATTGATTGTCTTCGAGGCCGTCGCTCGGCTCGGCAGCGTCACCAAGGCGGCAGAAGCGCTTCATCTCGCGCAGCCCACCGTTTCGACCCAGCTGAAGAAGCTCTCCGAAGCGCTCGAGCTTCAACTGTTCGAGCAAAGAGGCCGGCACCTTCTCCTGACCGCTGCCGGTCGAGAAGTCCTGTGTGCCTGCCAGGAGCTGATCGCGCTGCTGCTACGCACCGAAGCGCGCCTCTCGACGCTCCGGGAAGGCGAGGGTGGCGTTCTACGCATCGCGGTCGTGGCCGGGGCGCGGCAGCTCGCTGCTCGCGCGCTCGCCTCGTTCTGCGGGCGCCATCCGGGCGTGCAGGCAAGCTTGCACGTCGGCAATCGAGCCGAGCTGATGGAGCGCCTCGCGTCGCAGGAGGATCATCTCTATATCGTTGCCTTGCCGGACGACGCGTGCGGAGTAAAGGCCTACGCGTTTGCCTCGCAAAAGCTCCGCTTCTTCTGCGCTGCTGCGAGCGCGCTCGCCCGCATGGTAAGAGTGCCGCTGGAGGAGCTGGCGCATCATGCAGTCGTCGTGCGGGAAGCGGGATCGGGGACGCGGAGCACGCTCGAGGCGCTGGTCGGGCAGGTACATGGCGAGCTTCGCATAAGGGCGGAGCTGTGCACGGACGAAGCAGTCGCCGAAGCGGCTGCCGCGGGGCTCGGAATGGCGCTGTTGCCGACCGAGGTCGCGGCACCGTTCGTCGCCAGCGGGTCCCTCGCTGCCATCGACGCGGACCTTCCTGTTTTGGAGCGCCGATGGCACCTCGTTCACGCCGAGCGGGCGCCGCTACCTGCCTCCGGGATACTCTTCATAAGGGAACTTGCCCTCGAGGTAGCGAGCCCGGTGCAGGCCGGGCAGCCTTTGACTGCAGGGCCTGTTTCCCGACTACCAGCCGTGCAGGCCGTATAACCGCCCGGCGGCTTGAGCGCATTCCCGCCGAGGCGCGCGCTACAAGCGCAGGCCGGTCTTCTTGAGGATGCGCACGCTGTAGAGCGCGTCCGAGCCTTTCACTGCGTCTCCAAGGACCCGCCGGATCGCCTCGATATGGCGCCCGGTGTCGGCCCGGTCGCGGCCGTGCACCATGGCGAACAGGTTGTAGGGCCAGTCGGGCAGACGGCGCGGACGGCGGTAACAATGGCTGACGAAGGGCAGGGCGCCGACCGCGGCGCCGAGCCGGTCCACCTCGGCGTCGGCCACGTCCCACACCGACATCGCGTTTGCCGTGTAGCCGAGCGCGTAATGGTTGGGAACCGCGCCGATGCGCCGGATGCGGCCATCCGCGAGCATCGCCTTCAGCCGGGACAGAAGCTCTTCTTGGGAAACGCCAACCTCTTTCGCGATCTCGGCGTACGGCTCGGCCACGAGCGGCAGGCCGGCCTGCGTGGCGCGCACGATCTTTTCGTCGAGCGCGTTCATGCGCTGAGCTTGAGCTCGACGAAGTACTCTTCCTGGCGCGGGAGATCGAGCACCGGATAGCCGGTTTCAGCCTCAATAGCCGTGATCACCTCCGCGAGGCGCCCGCGCTGCGCGGCGGCGAGCACGAACCACATGTTGTATCGGTGGGCGCGCTCATAGTTGTGCGCGACCTCGGGATGGGCGTTTACGAGTTGCGCGACGCGCTCGAAGTCGGCCGGCGGCACGCTCATCGCGCACAGCGTGAAGGCTCCGCCCAGGCGCTCGGCGTCGTACATCGGCCCGAAGCGCGTGAGCGTGCCCTCCGACAAGAGCTTTCCCATTCTTCCCATCAATTCCTTTTCTTGCATGCCGAGCGTGCGCGCCGCGGCGGCGAACGGCCGCCTGCACAGCGGAAAGCCGCCCTGCAGGCCGTTCACCACGCGCCGCTCGGACTCATCCATAGTGGGGCCCGCGCTGCGTGAAGCAGCGGGTGCTGAAAAGCACGAGGCGGGGATAGCGGTCCAGGTCGAGGGTCATGTTGAGGCGCTTCACCTCGTAGACCACGCGGCCGCGCTCCCGCCCGTGGACCATGCAGTACAGGTTGTAGCTCCATTCGGGGAGCGCGCGGACACGCCGGTAGCACAGCGTGACCGCCGCGTCGGCGGCGAGGCGGCGGCCGGCGTCGCCGACCTCCTGGTCGGGCACGTCCCAGACCACCATGGCGTTCGCCTCGTAGCCGAGGCGCCGGTGGCGCAGCACCGCGCCGATGCGGCGCACGATGCCCACTTCCAGCCAGCGGCGCAGCGTCGCAATCACTTCCTCCTCCGGCAGGCCGAGCGCGGCATAGGGGCGCGGCACGAGCGGCAGCCCTGCGGCCACGCGCGCCGCGAGACGCTTGTCTTCGGCGCTGAGGATCGGCAAAACGGCCGGCTGCGGCCGGCGCGGCACGGATTGGTCGTTGAGGTCGAAGCCCAGATCGATATGGAACTCCTCCTCGAGCGGCAGGCGCAGCGCCGGCAGCCCGGTGTCGCGCTCGATCCCGGCGAGCGTCGATTCCACCTCGGCCTCGCCCGGACCGGTGACGACGAACCAGAGGTTGTAGCGGTACTCGCGCTCGTAGCTGTGGTTCACCCCGGCGTGGCGGCCGACGCACGCCGCGACTTCTTCGAGGCGCTCGGGGGGAACCGCGATGGCGGCGAGCGTGCTCGCGCCCACGGTGCGCGGCCGGAACACCGGGCCGACCCGGTCGAGGAGCCCGCTCGCCTGGAAGAGCTTGAATTCCTCGATGACCTGCGCCTCGGTGGAGCCGCTGGCTGCGGCAATTTCGGCGAACGGGCGCGGCACCAGCGGGAAGTGCCGCTGCCATGCGTTCACCAGACGGGGGTCCAGCGCGGCTCCCATGTCAGAAGCCGGTCCTGGCGGCGCGCGAGGTCATGAAGATGCCGCTCGGATTGTGCGACGGCAGGCGCGCGATCTCGGCCAGGCTCGCGGTGTCGTAGACCACCACCACGTTGTCGTCGCGCGAAGAAACCCAGGCCTGCTCGCCGCGCGGCGTGAATTCCATGTGCAGGATCACGCGGCCGGGCTTCAGATCGGCGATGGTCTTCATCTGCGGCACGTCGATCACCTGGACCGCGCCGTTGTGCGGGAACGCGAAGTTCACCCAGACGCGCCGCCCGCCGGGCTGCGCCACGACGAAGACCGGCTGCCCGTACACCGGCACGCGCGCCGCTTCGGTCCAGGTCTGCGTGTCGACCACCAGCACCTCGTGGCGGCCGATGGCGGGCAGGAAAGCGTAGCGCCCCGCGATCGCCCAGCCG
>Ga0156283_1117_pt1 | contig 31109 bp, 33 predicted proteins | sample RifCSPlowO2_12_FD_107932 | JGI IMG/M metagenome (GOLD analysis project Ga0156283, IMG submission 107932) | Betaproteobacteria bacterium RIFCSPLOWO2_12_FULL_65_14 | reverse complement strand
GACGTGGGCTGCCAGGACGGGTCTCGCGTGTTCCGCACTTCTCCTTCGAAACATGCCGCCGCCCATACCCCGGGGAAGCCCAGTGTCCGTTCCGGGACCAGGACACTGTGCGTGGCCTTCGCCGCGACATGACCGGCTCGGCCTTCCCAAACACCTTTCGGCTGATAATCTGACGAGGCTTGCTCGGCGTTCACTGTGTTGCGGCCTGCTTCGTTGCTCCCTCCTATGAGGCTCTCGACGATCCGCTCGGCCACGTCCCTTTCGAGTCGTAGCTGGACCCTGCTACTCGGCGCTCCGGCGCTTACCGAGACGGGACTCGCACCCGTTGAAGACGTGCAGCATGAAGCAGCAACCTGCATTACTCTGGCTCCTGCTTCGTCACGACGCACCATGCCGCTATTTTATCAATGCCGGCGGGTCAGGGTCAGGGTCCGGCCGCTGCGCTGCATTTCGAGCTGGTTGAGGAAGCTCATGCCGAGGAGCGCGATCGGCAGCTCGTTCGCCTCGCTCACGGTGGCCTCGACGTCGTGCACCGAAATGTCGCCGAGGCGCACATTCGCCAGCCGCACGGCGAGCGCCTGACGCGGCCCGCCCGCCGTCTGCACCAGCACGCGTCGCGCACCAGCGAAATTCACCCCCGCCCGCCGCGCGTCGCGCATGTTGATCGCGACCGAAGTGGCGCCGGTGTCGATGAGCGCGCGCAGCGGCGCGCCGTTGACCGCCGCGTCGACGATGAAGTGGCCGCGCTCGTCGGCCTGCAGCACCGCGCTTGGCGCCGTGCTCGATCCCAGGCGCATCTGCCAGCGCCGGCCGTCGAACTCGAGCAGCGCCGCACCCTCGCGGATGTCGACGAGCCGGACGCCCTCGGGGGAGGACTCGCCTATCCGCAGCGTGCGCACCGCCCGGTTGTCGATCAGCAGCTCGACACGCGAGCCGGTGAGCGACATCACCATGACGCTCGTGGCGCAGGCGGGAAAGCAGACCGCCGCGAGCAGGCACGCGGCGAGGCGCTTCACCCCTGCTCCAGCGCCCGCCGGATGGAGCGCTCGATACCGGCTGCGTCCAGGCCCACCGAGGCGAGCAGGCGCGCAGGGTCGCCGTGGTCGATGAAACGGTCGGGAAGGCCGAGCAGCAGCAATTTCCTCTCGAGGCGAAGCGCCGCCAGCGCCTCGCACACGGCCGAGCCCGCTCCCCCCATCACCTGGTGCTCTTCCACCGTCACGACGAGCTCGTGGCTCTCGGCAAGCTCGCGCACCAGCTGCAAGTCGAGCGGCTTCACGAAGCGCATGTTCGCGACCGTCGCGTCCAGCGATTGGGCGGCGTCCAGCGCCGGCTTGAGCAAGGCGCCGAAGGCGAGGATGGCCACGCGCTGCCCTCGCCTGCGCAGCTCGCCTTTGCCCAGCGGAAGCGCGTTCATCTCTTTCGTCGCCTCGCCGGCGGCCGCCCCGCGCGGATAGCGCACCGCGGCAGGCGAACCGAGCAGAAGCCCCGTGTAGAGCATCTGCCTGCATTCGTCGGCGTCCGACGGCGCCATGACGGTGAGATTCGGGACGGTGCGCAGGTACGCGTAGTCGAATGCGCCGTTGTGCGTAGCGCCGTCCCCGCCGACCAGCCCGCCGCGGTCGAGCGCGAAAAGCACCGGCAGATTCTGGATTGCCACGTCGTGGATGAGCTGGTCGTAGCCGCGCTGCAGGAAGGTGGAGTAGATCGCCACCACCGGCTTCATGCCGTCGCAGGCGAGCCCGGCGGCGAAGGTCACCGAGTGCTGCTCCGCGATCCCGACGTCGAAATAGCGCTCCGGGAAGAGTTCCGAGAACCTCACCATGCCGGAGCCCTCGCGCATCGCCGGGGTGATGCCGACCACCCGCGGGTCGCGCGCGGCGACCTCGCACAGCCAGTCGCCGAAGATCTGCGAATAGGTGGGCTTGCCCCCGGCCGCGGTCTTGAGGCCCTCGGCGGGGTTGAACTTGCCCGGCCCGTGATAGGCGATCGGATCGTCCTCGGCCAGCTTGTAGCCCTGCCCCTTGCGCGTGATGACGTGCAGGAACTGGGGACCCGTCAGCTTCTTGATGTTGGCGAGCGTCGGGATGAGCGCGTCGAGGTCGTGGCCGTCGATCGGGCCGATATAGTTGAAGCCGAACTCTTCGAACAGCGTCGACGGCGTCACCATGCCCTTCATGTGCTCCTCGGCGCGGCGCGCCAGCTCCCATACACCGGGCACGCGCTTGAGCAGGTGCTCGCTCGCGCGCCGCGCGGTCGAGTAGATGCGCCCGGAGAGCAGCTTCGCGAGATAGTTGGTCAGCGCACCGACCGGAGGCGAGATCGACATCTCGTTGTCGTTGAGGATGACGAGCAGCTCGACGTCCATGGCGCCCGCGTTGTTCATCGCCTCGTACGCCATGCCGGCGGACATCGCGCCGTCGCCGATGACCGCGATGCAGCGCCTGTGCTCTCCGGTGAGCTTGGAGGCCACCGCCATGCCGAGCGCCGCGGAAATCGAGGTCGACGAGTGCGCGGTGCCGAAGGTGTCGTATTTCGATTCGGAGCGGCGCGGGAAACCCGAGATGCCGTCGATCATGCGCAGGCGCGCCATCGCCTCGCGGCGGCCGGTGAGGATCTTGTGCGGATAGGTCTGGTGGCCGACGTCCCAGACGATGCGGTCCTGGGGCGTGTCGAAGACGTAGTGCAGCGCGATGGTGAGCTCCACCGTGCCGAGGTTGGACGAGAGGTGCCCGCCCGTGCGCGAGACCGACTCGAGCACGTAGGCGCGCAGCTCGTCGGCGAGCTGGCGCAGCTGCCGGCGCTCGAGCGCGCGCAGCTGCAGCGGATCGTCGATGGTCTTCAGCAGCTCGTACATCGAGGGATTGTAGCCCTCGTCGGCGAGCTCGCCGGTGATCGCCGCCATGCCTAGAATTTCCTCAGGACGATGAAATCCGCGAGCTGCGCAAGGCGGCGCGCGCGGCTGCCGAGTCCCTCGAGCGCGGCGAGCGCTTCGGCGCGCAGCTCGTCGGCGAGCTGGCGCGCGCGGCCGAGCCCCAGCGCCGACACGTAGGTCGCTTTGCCCTGCTTCGAATCCTTGCCCGCCGTCTTGCCGAGCGTGGCGGTGCTCTCGTCGTAATCGAGCACATCGTCGACCACCTGGAATGCCAGCCCGATCGCCTTGGCGTAGCGATCGAGACGCTGCCGTTCATCCGCGCTCGGCTGTCCGCAGTCCGCGCCCAGCCGCACCGCGGCGCGGATCAGCGCCCCGGTCTTGTGGATATGCATGAATTCGAGCTCGGGCAGACTCAGCAGCGCGCCGGTGGACTCGAGGTCGATCTGCTGCCCGCCCGCCATGCCGCGCGAGCCGGCCGCCACGGCAAGCGCTTTCACCATGTCGAGCTGCACGCGCGGGTCGTCGGCCAGGCGATGCTCGCCGAGCAGCTGGAAAGCGAGCGACTGCAGCGCGTCGCCGACGAGCAGCGCGGTCGCCTCGTCATACTCGACGTGCACGGTCGGCTTGCCGCGCCGCAAGACGTCGTTGTCCATGCACGGCAGGTCGTCGTGCACCAGCGAATAGGCATGGATGAGCTCCACCGCGGCGGCGGCAACCTCGAGCCGATCGCTCGCCGCTTGTGTGACTTCGCCGGCGCCGAAGGCGAGCAGCGGGCGCACCCGCTTGCCGCCTTCCAGGCTCGCATAGCGCATCGCCTCGTGCAGGCGCGCGGGCGCAACATGCGTCGCGGGCAGGAGCCGCGCGAGCGCAGATTCCATGCGCGCCTGGATGTCGCCCATCCAGGCCTGGAAATCGCCTTCAATCATCTTCATCGGAATCCGGGGTGCCGTCCTGCGCGCCGAGCGCCGCCTCGAGCGGCTTCAGCACATCGCCTTCGAGGACCTTGACTTGCTGCTGGGCCGCCTCCAGCTTCTGCTGGCAGAAGCGGGCGAGCTCCAGGCCGCGCTTGTGGGTGGCGAGCGCTTGCTCGAGCGACAACTCGCCGCTTTCCATGCGCGAGACGATTTTTTCCAGCTCGGCGAGCGCTTTCTCGAAGGAAAGCTCGCCCGGAGGCTTGCTCATCTTTTAGTAAAATACTGTTTTTTTAGGGGCTTTACAACGAATGTCCGACGTCGCGGACCTTGCGCAGGTGAAGCCGGCGAGCTGCCATCTGCCGGCGTCCTGGTATTGCGATCCGGCAATTTTCGAGCTCGAGAAAAAGCTGCTGTTCGAGGCCGGGCCGAACTACGTCGGCCACGAGCTCATGGTGCCGCAGGCGGGCGACTACCACACCCTCAAATGGGCAGACGACGCCTGGATGCTGGTGCGCAATGAAGGCGGCGTCGGGTTGCTCTCCAACGTCTGCCGCCATCGCCAGGCGATCATGCTCGGCGGCCGCGGCAACGTGCAGAACATCGTTTGCCCGGTGCATCGCTGGACGTACGATCTCAAGGGCGAGCTGCTCGGCGCCCCGCACTTCGCCGAAAGCCCGTGCGTCAAGCTGCGCTCCAGGCCGCTCGGCAACTGGAACGGGCTGCTCTTTGCCGGGCCGCGCGAGCCGGCCAGCGATCTCGCCAAGATCACCACCGCTGCGGATTGGGACTTCAGCGGCTACGTGCTCGATTCGGTGCGCATCGACGAATACCACGTCAACTGGAAGACCTTCATCGAGGTGTATCTCGAGGTCTACCACGTCGATCCGTTTCATCCCGGCCTGGGCAACTTCACCGACTGCACCAATTTCAGCGTCGATTACGGCGAGCAGTTCTCGGTGCAGATCGTGGCGCCGAAGGCCGGGCTCGCCAAGCCGGGCACGCCGGCCTACAAGCGCTGGCACGAGGCCTGCCTGAAGCACCTGGACGGCCGCGAGCCCAAGCAAGGCGCGCTGTGGATGACTTACTACCCCGGCCTGATGCTCGAGTGGTATCCGAACGTGCTCGTCGTGTCGCACCTCATTCCGCGCTCGCCGACGCGCACCACCAACGTGGTGGAGTTCTACTACCCCGAGGAGATCGCGCTTTTCGAGCGTGAGTTCGTCGAGGCGCAGCAGGCCGCCTACGTGGAAACCGCGATCGAGGACACCGAGATCTGCGAGCGCCTGGACCGCGGCCGCCGCGCGCTGCACGAGAACGGCATGGACGACGCCGGGCCGTACCAGTCGCCGATGGAGGACGCGGAGGTTCATTTCCATGAGTGGCTCCACGCTCGTCTCGACCGAAGGGCTTAGCCGCGATCTCGGCGGCTGGCGTGTGTTCGACTGCCGGCACGACCTCGCCAACCCGGCGCTCGGCGAGCAGCAGTACCGCGAAGGGCACATCCCGGGGGCGCTGTTCGCGCACCTCGACCGTGATCTGTCGGGCCACAAGACCGGTGCCAACGGGCGCCATCCGCTGCCCGAGCGCGGCGCGTTCATCGCCTGGCTCGGCAGGCAGGGGCTGCAGCCGTCGGACCGGGTGGCGTGCTACGACGCTGGCAATGGCGCCATGGCGGCGCGGCTGTGGTGGATGTTGCGCTGGGCGGGGCATGACTCCGCTGCGGTCCTCGATGGCGGCTTCGCGAAGTGGGTTGCCGAGAAGCGCCCAGTCACCCGCGACGTGCCGCTTTTCGCTCCAACGACCTACCCACAGCGCGCGGCGGCGATGATCGCGGTGGAGGTAAGCGAAGTGGAGAAGAATCTCGATCGCCAGCTCCTCCTCGACGCACGCGCGCCGGTCCGTTTTCGGGGAGAACAGGAACCGATCGACCCGGTGGCCGGCCACATTCCCGGCGCAGCCAATCGCTACAACGCCGAGAACATCACTTCCCAGGGGACGTTCAAGAGCGCCGCCGAATTGCGCAAGGAATTCGAGGCGCTGCTCGCGGGGCGCGCTCCTTCCGAGGCCGTGCACTACTGCGGCTCGGGGGGCGCGGCCTGCCACAACCTGCTCGCGATGGAGCTCGCGGGCCTGCCCGGCGGCAAGCTCTACGCCGGCTCCTGGAGCGAGTGGAGCGCGGATCCGAAGCGCCGGATTGCTCGCTGACGTTCTCCTCGTCGTTCATTTCGCGGTCGCGGCGTTCATTGTCGCCGGGCTGATCCTGGTCTGGATCGGCGCCGCGCTCGGCTGGGGCTGGGTGCGCAACCCCTGGTTCCGCTATCTGCACCTCGGCGCGATCGCCTATGTCGCGGCCGAAGCGCTGCTCGGTGTGATGTGCCCGCTCACGGTATGGGAAGACCTGCTGCGCGGCGGGGTGCGGCCCGAGTCCTTCGTCGGCCGCTGGGTGCGCTACTTCCTCTACTACGAGGCGCCCGAATGGGTATTCACCGCCGTCTACGTCGGCTGGACGCTCGCTACGCTCCTCACGCTGTGGCTTTTCCCCCCACAGCGGCATCTGCCCCGCGACTGAGGTCCACCGGATGCCGGCGGCCACGCAACGCGAAGCAGAGCGCCGGCATGGGAACGTCTCTTGCTGCATATCGAGCATGCGTCAAACCTGCAAAGTCTGCGGGCGACTCGATTACTGGAACTTCGACGTTCCGGACGAGATATGGAATGAGGTCGTGCCAGAGGCCTACAGGAATTGCGCCGTTTGCCTCGGATGCTTTGACGCGTTCGCCGCGAAGCGCGGGATGAAGTACGCCGGCAGCGTCAAGACTGTCCACTTCGCCGGAGACATGGCGGCGCTCGAGCTTGAACCGATCAGCGCTGCAGACATGCGGAAGCGCTAATTCTGAATTCTTTCTGACAGGAGCCGTCCGCGGCCTTGGCGCGGCATTCGTTGCACAGCTCGCCGAGCGGCGGCTCTTTGTACTGCTCGTCGTAGTATGTAGAGGGCCACTTCGAGCAATTGCTGCAGAAATGCCAAGTGTCGGAATCCTTTTGTTTCCGATAGACCATGCGACCCGACTCCTCGTGAGGGCATTCGACTCGTCGAAAGCCTCGAAGTTTCCTTCTATCTTCATCCCCGCGGTCGATCGCGTAGAGCCGGTCAGCGATGCGCGCCGCGTTGATCAGGTGCGACTCGGCGATCAGCAGCGAGATGCCCGGATCCTCGATCTTGAGGACCCCATCGCGGAACCGCTTGACGACCGCGGGGGCGAGCCCCTCGAACGCCTCGTCCAGAAGCAGCAGCGTGAGGGCGAGTGCCATCCCGCGCGCGATGGCCACCATCTTGCGCTGGCCGCTTTTCCGGGCCGCGCGCCGCCCGCCGCAGTCATCGTCGAGACCGGGCGATAAAACGACGTATGCGGGGGGTGGCCGCGCTCACGTTCTACTACACCCTTCAACGTCGGCTACCTCGGGATCAGGCTACAGTTCGTTCCGCCCAGGCGAAGAGCTGCCTGAACACTTCTTCGCGGATGTGCGGGCGGGAAAGCACGAGATCGTGCATGGCGCCCGGAAAGCCGAGCACGGTGACGCGTTCGCCCAGCATGCGCGACCAGCGCGCCATGTCGCGCCAGTCGAGCACGATGTCCGCCTCGTCGGAGTGCATGGAAAGCACCGGGCATGCGACCTGGAGCCCGCGACGCACGCGCGCATGCGCGTCGGTGATCGCGCCCAGCCAGCCGAAATAGATCGGAAAGCCGAGCGGCGGCTTGAGGCGCAGGTCGAACTCCCACTGCTCGTCGAGCAGGCTATTGACGTAGTCCGGGCGCAGCGTGCGCTGGTCCTTCAGGAACCGGAAAAAACGGCCCCACGCCGCCGCGAGATGCAGCTGCGCCTTCTTCCAGTCGGGCAACCGCCAGTCGAAGAACGGGCTGTTCAGCCAAAGTGCGCGCACCGCTTGGCGGCGCTCGCCCTCATGCGCATACATCGAGCAGATCAAGCCGCCGGTCGAGTGCCCGGCCAGGAGCACCGGCTCGCCGATCTCGTCGAGCGCGCGCGTGATGTCCGCGTAGTACTCGGCGAGGCTCTTGCAGAAGTTGGGATGCTGGTGCGGCCGCAGCGAGCGGCCGTGCTTGCGCAGGTCGAGCGCGTAGAACGCATAGCCCTCGGCGGCGAAGCGCTCCGCCAGGTGGCGCTGGAAGAAGTACTCCGCGAAGCCGTGCACGTGGAGCGCCGCGCCGCGCGGGGCCGAGCGCGCCGGCAGGCGCACCAGGGTCGCCACCACCGGCCCGTCGTAATCGTCCGGAAAGCCGAGCTCGAGCGCCTCGAAGCCTTCGAGATGGCTGTCAGGCCGCCACGCGCTCATGCCTGGCGAGCGCCCAGCGGACGTGCTCTCGGACAAGTTCGGACGGATGGTTCTCGCGTGCACGCAGCGCGGCGACCACGTCGGGCGCCGTAGGCGCGTTGCCCAGCCCGACCGCGAGGTTCCGCAGCCAGCGCTCGTAGCCGATGCGGCGGATGGGCGAGCCGCGCAGGCGCTCGTCGAATTCGCGCTCGGTCCAGCCGAAGAGCTCGACCAGCGTGGCACGGTCCAGGCCGTTGCGGACCGCAAAATCTCCTTCTTCCGAAACGCGCGCAAAGCGGTTCCAGGGACAGACGAGCTGGCAGTCGTCGCAGCCGTACACCCGGTTGCCGATGAGCGGGCGCAGCTCCTCGGGGATCGCGCTCTTGTGCTCGATCGTGAGGTAGGAGATGCAGCGGCGCGCCTCCAGCTGATAGGGCGCGCGGATCGCCTGCGTGGGGCAGATCTCGATGCAGCGCTCGCAAGTGCCGCAGCGCTCGGTTTGTGGGACATCGGCCGGCAACGCCAGGTCGCAGTAGATCTCTCCGAGGAAAAACCAGGAACCCGCGTCGCGGTCGAGAAGCAGCGTGTGCTTGCCGCGCCAGCCGACCCCCGCCCGTGCGGCAAGCTCGACCTCGAGCACCGGCGCAGAATCCGTGAACACGCGGTAGCCGAAGGGGCCCGCCTCGCGCTCGATGCGCGCGCACAACGACTGCAGGCGGGCGCGCAGCACCTTGTGATAGTCGCGGCCGCGGGCATAGCGGGCGATATATGCCTGGCCCGGATCGAGCTCGATGCCTTGAGGGACGTCCTGGAGGTAGTCCATCCGGCATGAGATGACGCGCAGCGTGCCCGGCTTGAGCTCCGCCGGCCGCGCCCTGAGGGCGCCATGCCGGGCCATATACTCCATCTCGCCATGCCAGCCCTTGCCCAGCCAGTCGAGCAGCCGCGGCTCGGCCGAGGCGAGGTCGGCCGATGCGATGCCGACCGCCTGGAAGCCGAGCTCACTTCCCCAGTCCTTTATGCGCTGCGCGAGCGCTGCGTAATCCATGCCTCTGGATATTAATTTGCCGGACGCCGGGGCTACGGAGGCGCTCGGGGCGGCACTCGCGACCGGGGTGGCGCCCGGGCGGGTGCTGTACCTGCGTGGCGACCTCGGGGCAGGCAAAACCACCCTGGTCCGGGGCCTGTTGCGCGCCCTAGGGTATGCCGGACGGGTCAAGAGCCCGAGCTATACTTTGGTTGAACCTTACAAGCTTTCGAGCTTACACTTCTATCATTTTGATTTCTATCGGTTCAAAGACCGGTCAGAATGGTTAAGCTCAGGCTTCCGCGAATACTTCAATCCGCGCTCGGTGTGCGTGGTCGAATGGCCCGAGAAAGCCGGCGACCTGCTCGCGCCTCCGGACGTGGAGGTGCAGCTCGCTTTTTGCGCAGAGCATCGAAAGGCGACGCTGCAGGCGCACAGCGCAGCTGGCGAAGCCTGGCTCTCTGCCTTGCCTGCCTTTTCGTAGAGACGGCGCAAGCGCAGGTCGTCTCGAGCCGCATCTGGCCGGCGCCTGACTACACGCGGCTCACGCTCGAATCGAGGTCGGAAATCAAGCACAGCGTGTTCAGCCTGAAGGATCCCGAGCGGTTGGTGCTCGACCTCGAAACCGAGGAGCTTCCCGCAGCCCTTGCCGAGCTGCAGGGAAAGGTCGTCGAAAACGATCCCTACATCCAGGGCCTGCGCGTCGCGCGCAACCGCCCGGGCGTGGTCCGCGTGGTGCTCGATCTCAAGGCCGAAGTGAAGCCGCAGGTCTTCACGCTGCCGCCGATCGCCGAGTACGGCCACCGGCTGGTGCTCGACATTTATCCCGCCGTGCCGATCGACCCGCTTGCCGCGCTCATCGAGCAGGCCGATAAAAAGCCCCCGCTGGAAACCAAGCCGGCGGACAAGGTCGTGCGCCTCGCCACCATCGTGATCGACGCCGGGCACGGCGGCGAAGACCCCGGGGCGATCGGTCGCCAGGGCTCGCGCGAGAAGGACATCACGCTCAGCCTGGCGCGCCGGCTGAAGTCCCTCGTCGACGCCGAGCCGAGCATGCGGGCGCTCCTTACGCGCGACGGCGACTATTACCTGCCCCTGCAGGCGCGCGTCGATAAAGCCCGCAAGGTGCGCGCGGACCTCTTCGTCTCCATCCATGCGGATGCCTTCATCCGCCCAAACGCGAGGGGATCGTCCGTGTTCGCGCTCTCGGAGCGCCGCGCAACCTCCGAGATGGCGCGCCTGCTCGCGAAGAAGGAGAACGAGGCCGACCTCATCGGCGGGGTGAATCTCGAGGCGAAGGATTCCCACGTGAAGCAGACCATCCTCGACCTGTACCAGACGGCCACGATCGACTACAGCCTGCGCCTGGGCAGCTCGGTCCTGAAGCGCCTCGGCCGCGTCAATACGCTGCACAAGGCGCAGGTCGAGCAGGCGGGCTTCGCGGTCCTGAAAGCGCCCGATGTGCCGTCCATCCTGGTCGAAACGGCCTTCATCTCGAATCCGCAGGAAGAAACGCGGCTGAACGACGACGCCTACCAGGACCGGCTGGCGCGCGCGATACTCGAGGGCATTCGCGACTACATCGCCAAGCACCCGCCGCGGCCGCTACCCCTGGCTATGAACTGACGCCCGGCTCCTGAGCCAGGCGACCACGCCGGGCGATATCGAGAGCAGCACGATCGCGACGATCACCGCGGTGAGGTTATTGCGCACCAGCGGGATGTTGCCGAAGAAGTAGCCCGCGAGGCACAGCGATCCGACCCACAGCAGCGCGCCGACGATGCAATAGGCGAGGTAGCGCACATAGGGCATCTCCCCGACGCCCGCCACGAACGGCACGTAGGTGCGCACGATCGGCACGAAGCGCGCGATGATGATGGTCTTGCCGCCGTGCTTCTCGTAGAACTCGTGCGTGCGCTTCAGGTAGACCGGGTTGATCCATTTTGCGAAAAGCCGCATGCCGGCCCACCGGCCGATCCAGTAGTTGACGTTGTCGCCCGATAGCGCGGCGGCGACGAGCACGCCCATCACCAGGACGATGTCCATGCCGCCGACCGCGGCGAGCGTGCCCACCACGAAGAGCAGCGAATCGCCGGGCAGGAAAGGCGTCACGACCAGGCCGGTCTCGCAGAACACGATGACGAAAAGCAGCAGATAAACCCATGCGCCGTACTGCGCGACGAAGGCCGCGAGGTGCCTGTCCAGATGCAGCGCGAAATCCAGGGCCCACGCGAGAAGCTCCATCGCTCGATTGTATAATCGCCTCGCGCTTTCCCCGATGTCCTCGATCCCCGCCATTCGGGTGCTGCCCGAGCTGCTCATCAGCCAGATCGCGGCCGGCGAGGTGGTCGAGCGTCCGGCCTCCGTGCTCAAGGAGCTGGTCGAGAACAGCCTCGACGCAGGCGCGCGCGCGGTGAGCGTCGCGCTCGAGGAAGGCGGCGGGCGCCGCATCCAGGTGGAGGACGACGGCGCAGGCATTCCGCGCGACGAGCTGCCGCTCGCGCTCGCGCGCCATGCGACGAGCAAGATCCACAGCCTCGAGGACCTCGAGGGCGTCGCGACGATGGGCTTTCGCGGCGAGGCGCTCGCGTCGATCGCTTCCGTGTCGCGCCTGACGCTTGCCAGCCGCACGCGCGACGCGGCGCATGGCGCAACGATCGCCACCGAAGGGGCGCGGCCGGGCGAAGTCGAGCCCGCGGCGCGCGCGCCGGGCACGACCGTCTCGGTCGCCGACCTCTACTTCAACACCCCGGCGCGGCGCAAGTTCCTGCGCACCGAGGCCACGGAGTTCGGGCACTGCGACGAGGCGTTCCGCCGCATCGCGCTCGCGCGCTGCGGCATCGCATTTACGCTCAAGCATAACGGCCGCGTGAGCCGCCATCTGCGTGCGCAATCCGTCGAAGAGCGCGTCGGCGCGCTCCTCGGCGAGGAGTTCCTGCGCGCGAGCATTCCGCTCGACGCCCAATCCGGTCTGCTGCGCCTCGGCGGTCTCGCCGGCACGCCGCAGGCGGCAAAGACGCGCGCCGACGCGCAGTACTTCTTCGTGAACGGGCGCTACGTGCGCGACCGGCTGCTTTCGCATGCCGCGCGCGAAGCGTATTCCCAGCTGCTGCACGGCGAGCGCCAGCCGGTCTATGTGCTGTTTCTCGAGATCGACCCGCGCGCGGTGGACGTGAACGTGCATCCGGCCAAGACGGAAGTGCGCTTCCGCGACGCGCGCGCGATCCACCAGTTCGTGCGGCACGCGCTCGAGCGCGCGCTCGCGCCGAGCGCCGCCGAGGCACCCGTCGCCTATGCCGCGCTTTCGCATGGAGCGCCCGTCCAGGCCGCGTTTACGCTCGCGCAGCCCGCGCGCGCCTATGAGCACTTCATGGCGGCGGCCTCTGCGCTCCCGGCCGCCGACCGGGCGCCGCCGCTCGGCTACGCCCTCGCGCAGCTGCACGGCGTCTATATCCTCGCGCAGAACGAGGCCGGGCTCGTCGTCGTGGACATGCACGCCGCGCACGAGCGCATCGTGATGGAGAAGCTCAAGGAGAACCTCGACGCCGGCGCGGTCGAGCGCCAGGCGCTGCTCGTGCCGGCCGTGTTTTCCGCCGAGGCGCTCGACCTCGCGACCGCGGAAGAAAACCGCGAAGCGCTGGAGCGCCTCGGCCTCGAGCTCAGCGTTTCCGGGCCGAACGAGCTCTCGGTGCGCGCCGCGCCGGCCGCGCTCGCCGGTGGCGATCTCGTCGGCCTGGCGCGCGACGTGCTGAAGGAAATTCGTGAGTACGGCGCGGCGGAGGTGCTTTCCGCGCGGCAGAACGAGCTGCTTGCGACGATGGCCTGCCACACGGCGGTGCGCGCGAACCGCGCGCTCGCGACGGCCGAGATGGACGCGCTGCTGCGCGAAATGGAGCGCACCGAGCGCTCCGGAAGCTGCAACCACGGCCGGCCGACGTGGTATCAGCTCACCCTCGGCGACCTCGATCGGCTGTTCATGCGCGGCCGCTAGGGTGGACAAGGTCATCGTCGTCACCGGCGGCAGCCGCGGCATCGGCGCGGCGACCGCGCGCCTTGCCGCAAGCCGAGGCTACGCAGTGTGCGTCAATTACCTGCGCGACCGCGATTCGGCCGAGAAATTGAAAACCGAGCTCATGAAGGAAGGCGCGAAGGCGATCGCTGTGGCGGGCGACGTGTCTTCCGAGAGCGACGTGATGCGGCTCTTCGAAACGGTCGACCGCTCGCTTGGGCCGCTCACGGCGCTCGTCAACAACGCCGGCATCGTCGACCGCGGTATGCGGCTCGCCGACATGAGCGCAGAACGCGTGGCGCGCATGCTCGCCATCAACGTCACGGGGAGCTTCCTCTGCGCGCGCGAGGCAGTGAAGCGCATGTCCAGGCGCCGCGGCGGCGCGGGCGGCGCGATCGTGAACCTCTCGTCGGTCGCCGCCCGTCTCGGCGGCGCGGGCGAATACGTCGACTACGCGGCCTCCAAGGGTGCGATCGACAGCTTCACGCTCGGCCTCGCGAAAGAGGTTGGGCCGGAAGGCATCCGGGTGAACGCGGTGCGCCCCGGCATCATCCGCACCGACATTCACCTCGCGAGCGGCGACCCGGCTCGCGTCGAGCGCATTGGCGCAAGCGCGCCGCTCGAGCGGCCGGGCGAGCCCGAAGAGGTGGCGCACGCGATCCTGTGGCTGCTGTCCGACGAAGCCTCGTACATGAGCGGCGCCATCGTCGACGTTTCGGGCGGCCGCTAGCGCCTTGCGCGGCACGGCCTACGCGCTGCTCGGGCCCACGGCGAGCGGAAAGTCGCGCCTGGCGCTCGAAGCCGCCAACCGCTTCCCCATCGAGATCGTCTCGGTGGACTCGGCGCAGGTCTACCGCGGCATGGACATAGGCACGGCGAAGCCGAGCGCGGCCGAGCGCGCGCGCGTGCCGCACCATCTCATCGACCTCGTCGATCCGGACGAGCGCTACTCCACCGGCCAGTTCCGCGCCGATGCGATCCGCGCGATACGCGCGATCCTGGAAAGCCACAAGCTCCCGCTGCTCGTCGGCGGCACCATGCTTTACTACCGCAGCCTCGCCGCCGGTCTGGACGAGCTGCCCGCGGCCGACGCCGAGGTGCGCGCGGCCCTCGACGCCGAAGCTGGGCGGCGCGGGTGGCCGGCGCTGCATGCGGAGCTCGCGCGGGTCGACCCGCCGGCCGCGCAGCGCATCGCGCCGAACGATGCGCAGCGCATCCAGCGGGCGCTCGAGGTCTTCCGCGTCACCGGCAAGCCGATTTCGGCGCTGCAGCGCGGCGCAGCCGACCCGCTGCCGTTCGCGATCAAGGGTTGCGCGCTCATTCCGGCGCGCCCGGCGCTTCACGCGAACATCGAGAAGCGCTTCGACACGATGCTCGCCGCCGGCCTCGTGGAAGAAGTGAAAGGCCTGAGAAAGCGCTACCGGCTTTCGGCCGACACGCCGAGCATGCGCGCGGTGGGCTATCGACAGGTCTGGGAATTTCTCGAAGGCGAATGCGACGCGTCAACGATGCGCAGCCGCGCCATTGCCGCGACGCGCCAGCTCGCCAAGCGCCAGCTCACCTGGCTGCGCAGCTTCCCCGACCTACTCCGGCTGGACGCCGGCCGCCTCGAGGATGCGGCGGTAGCTTTCCATCTGCTCCTTGACGAAGGCCGCTAGCTGCTCCGGACGTGAAGGGCTGGGCGAGAACGCCTGCTTCAGCAGGGCGAGATAGTCCATGACAGTCCTAGACCCTAGAATTCAGCCACTCGTTCGGGAGAGGTCAATGCAGATAGGAATCGTCGGTCTTGGCGCCATTGGCGCGGGAATGGCGCGGCGACTGGCGCGTGGCGGCGTGCAAGTGATCGGCTACGACGACGACGCCGACGCGCGCCGCGCGCTCGCGGGCGAGCGCGGCATCGATTGCGCGGAAAACCTCGCCGCGCTGTGCGCGCGCATGGAGGGCGAGCGCGTGATCCTGCTCGTGGTTCCGCCGGGCGCCGCGGTGGACGACGCGGTGCGCAGCCTGGCGCCGATGATCGCGACGAACGACACGCTGGTCGACGGTGGCGACAGCTACTACCGGGACTCGATGCGCCGCGCGCTCGCGTTGTCGCAGCAGGGATTGCGCTACATCGACGCCGGCGTTGCCGGCGGCCCGCAAGGCGCCGAGCAGGGTTACTGCCTGATGCTCGGCGGCACGCCCAGGTCGATCGAAATCTTCGCGCCGTACGCCCGCATCCTCGCGCCGCATCGCGAGCACGGCTGGCTGCACTGCGGGTCGAGCGGCGCCGGCCACTTCGCGAGAATGATCCACAACGGCATCGAATACGGGATCATGCAGTCGCTCGCCGAAGGCTTCGCGCTGCTCGCGGCGCGCTCGGACCTCGACATCGACCTCGCGCGCCTCGCCGAGACCTGGCGCCACGGCAGCGTGGTGCGCTCTTCGCTTCTCGATCTTTGTGCCCGCATCCTCACCCAGGCGGAGGACATCTCGCGCGTCGCGCCGGTGGTCGCCGATTCCGGCGAGGGGCGCTGGACCGCGCTCGAATCGATCGAGCTCGGCGTGCCAGCGCCCGTCATCACGCTCGCCCTGATGAACCGCTTCTCGAGCCAGGGCGGCTCGGATTACGCAAGAAAGCTCCTCGCCCTCATGCGCGCGGTATAGCGGCTACTGGCCGATGTGCACCTGGTAGCGCGCGCCGTTGGAGAACATGCAGTTGCCCGCGCCCTGGTAGGGCGTGTTCATCTGGTACTCGCAGCTCATGTACGCGCCGCTCGCGCCGTACGCGCTCGCCACGCCCTTGCGCTCCTCGCCCGAGACCCGCGTGGCTTCGCCGCTCAGCAGCTCGCCGCGGTAATCGAGCATGAAGCGCCCCTTGCCGCTCATCATGTTCGTCACGGTTCCGGACACGATGCCGGTCTGGGTGGCGAGGTCGTTCGCCGGGTAGAGCCGCGCCTGCAGCGTGGCAGGCACTGCGGGCTTCTGCGCGGGCGCCGCGGCGGGCGGCGCCGAGGCCGGTCCGCTCGTGGGCGTCACTCCGGGCCCCCACACGGCGCCCGGAGGCCAGGCGGGACTGCCGTCGGGGGCGACCGGGATGATGTAACAACCTGACAGAACGAATGCCGGAACTGCAACTGCTGCGGCGGCAAGCCGCTTGGGGATGTTCATGACTCCCTCCTTTCAGCGCCCATCATGCGGAGGGAGCGCAGCCGGATCGCTTACCGATCGCTTACCGATAGCTTAAAGCTGGCCTGCTGCATCGCCTGGGAGTCGATTTCCCGGCATTTTTCGTAGGTATCCCGCGCGCGCTCGATCTGCCCCTTCTCCTGCCAGTGCCGGAACGCGCGTCCCATGGCGCGCGCGAGCCGGCTGCGCATGCGCTCGCGTGGCGCGATCACCCAGGCGGCATCGTCCTCCCCGGCCAGGAACGGACCGCGATAAAGGGCAAGCATGCGCTCCGCGGCGTTCTCGGCCGCCAGCGCGTCCGCCGCGCTCTCGGCTTCAGCGGCCAGCGACTCGAACGCCCAGGCATCGACCCAGAAATAGCGCCGGTCCAGGGTAAGGCGGCCTTCGTGCAGCACCACGGCGCGATCCTCGCCCAGGAGCTTGCGCAGCCGGTGCAGCGCGCTGGTGAAGGACCGGTGCGCCGAATCGCCGTCGATGCGCGGCCACAACGCGTCGGTCACGCGGCTTTCGCTCACTTGCTCGCCGCCGTGGGCGATCAGCACCTTGAGCAGCTCGAGCGGGCGGCGCTGCGCCTTGCCGATGGCGGGCAGCGGCTCGTCGTGGCGCAGCAGGCGGAAGCCGCCGAAGGTCTGCACCCGGTACGCCCAGGGCCACCCTTCGACCGGCGCCTCGGGCACCAGCCGGCGCCGCTTGATGAGGCTTCGAACGTAGTCGCCTCCGATACCGGCGTCCAGCGCGTGTCCGAGCACGCGCGCGACCGCCGCCGGGCGCCACCACAGGAAATGCGCATAGCCGAATTGCCGCCCGAGCTCGAGGCCGCGCCGCAGCGCGTTGAGCCCCGGCCGCTGGCGTCCGTGCTCGAGCGCGATCTGCGCGAAGCCGATGAGGCAGGTGAACTCCAGATGCCGGTTGTCGATGTCGCGCGCGATATCGCGCAACGCATGAAGATGCGCGGCGCATTTTCGCTCGTCGCCGCATTCGGCGAGGATCTCGGCGAGCGCGAGACGGCAAAGCACCTCGAAGTAAGGACAGCCGACCTCGACCGCCATCCTCAGGGCGGCCTTCTCGTGCTGGAGCGCTCCCATGAGGTCCTTGCGCAGCATCGCCTCCCAGGCCTGGAAGTGCCGGAACAGGCAAAGGTTGAAGCGCCCGCCGGACGCGGTATGCCCTTCGAGCTGGCGCGCGAGGCTCGCCGCCGCAGCGAGGTCGTGGCGGCCGAGCGCGCCGCCGTAGCCGTACGCGAGAAGCTGGAACGTCCAGGTATGTACCCCGGTCGTGCGCGCGCGCGCGAGCCCCTCGCGCACCGCTTTGTCCGAAGCGGCGGCGTCGGCGGTGAGCATGCCGTGCATCGCCTCGACCGTTTTCAGCGTCAGCAGCGAAAACACCGTGATCCCGGCGCTCTCCGACACCCGCCGCATGGCGTCGATCAGCTCCGACGCGCGCCCATACACCCCGGTCCACATCAGGGTCAGCGCCGCGAGCAAGCCGGTCGACATCTTGAGGTTCGGCTCCGGCACGCCGCGCGCGGCGGCAAGCGCGCGCTCGATCCACTGCCCGATGTCGCCCCGCTGCGGCTGGCGCAGGGTGAGCGAGACGAACATGCTGCAGGCGACCCGCGCCTCGAGCTCCGGCGAGCCGAGCGGCGTATGGCTCGCCGCCTCGTCCAGCACCGCGATCCAGCGATCGAGCAGCGAGAAATCGTCCAGCTCGTAGAGAATCGCGTCCATGGCGCCCGAGCAGGCGAGGACGATGCCCTTCGCATCGGAATGCGCGCGGAACAGCTCGAACGCCTTTTCATAGAGCAGTCGGGCCTCGCGCGGCGCAAGCTGCGCGCGGCTGGCGGCCGCCCAGTACACCGTCCAGGGGTGCTTCAGCTGCATCTCGGGCGGCAGCTCCTCGACCCAGCGCGCGATCGTCTCGCCGCGACCCTGGGCAAGAAGCGCGTGCGCGTGGCGCTCGATGACCCCTGCCATGTCGCTCCAGTCGTGGCTGTCGCGATACAACGCGAGCGCCTCCGCCGCGTGCCCGGCCTGCTCCATCTGCTGCGCCGAGCCGCGCTGCAGCTGCCGCCGCCCCTCCTTGCCGAGAGACTCGTCGGCGCGCGCCTGCAGAAAATCGCGCAGCATCGGGTGGTACTGGTAAAGCGGCTCGGCCCCGGTCTCGCGTAGCGCGAGGAAATAGTTGCTGCGGTGGAGCTCGGCGAGAATGTTCTGCGCCTCCGGATCGCCGGTCAGCGCGGCCGCCATTCCAGCGGTCATTTGCGGCAGGTAGGCGGTCTGCAGCAGCAGATTGCGGGTGCGCGCGTCCGATTTCTGGAAGATCTCGCCCGCCAGGTAGTCGAACACCAGCTTGCGCGTTTTCGCAGGCGGCTCGGCAAGCGCGCCGCCCGAGCGCGCCTGCTCCAGCATCAACACCAGCCCGGCCGCCCATCCCTCGGTTCTTGCGTAGAGCTCATCGAGACCCGCTGCCGGCAGCCGCGGCAGCCGCTGCGCGACCATGGATGCCGTTTCGTCGCGCGTGAGGCGCAGCTCGTCCCAGCCGATGAGGGCGAGCGCGCGGTTGGCGACCAGGCGCGCGAGGCTCGGACCCGGATCGCCGCGGCTGATGAGGATCACGGTCCCGCCGGGCGGCAGCTCCTGGATGGCAAGCCGCAGCACGTCGTGCAGCGGCGAGGACGCCGGCACTTCGTGGCAGCCGTCGAAGACCAGCGCGAACGGCGCCTGCAGCTGGCTGTAGAGCTGCTGGAAGTAATGGCGCGTGAATTTCGCCAGGCCCGCCTGATGCTCCGGGGCGAGCAGCGGCAGGCGCTTGCCGTCTTGCAGGTCGGCAGCCGCCGCGCTGAGGTAATAGAAAAAGGTGGCGACGTCGGCGTCGCCGTCGTCGAGCTGGTACCACAACTCCGAAATGCCCGCCTGGTCGAGCCAGCTCGCCACGAGCGTGGTCTTGCCGCATCCCGGCGGACCCGATACCCACACCGCCGGTCCTTCCCGCCCGCGGTCCAGCAGCGCGAACAGGCGCTTGCGCGCCAGAATCCCCGTCAGGCTCGGGCGCGCCGTCTTGCCGAGCGACACCCTTTTCGGCTTCATCGCGGCTTCTCCCCGGGTAGCCGCAGCCATTTTAGTCTCAGTCGCCGCGCGCAGCGCCCTCGCGGCGCGGATCAGCGCCGCCGCGCCAGCCGCCCGGAACACGCTCGATCGCATGCAGGCCGCTCGGCAGTGGCGGGGACTCCACCACGTGGTTGCGGCTCTCCAGGTCGGCGCGCAGCGTCTCGTAGACGGTTCCGCTTTCCAGGAGCGTCGGTCCGTTGCGCGAACCGAAGTTGGGCAGCGCGATGGCCGACTGCACGTCGAATCCCCAATCGAGGGTCGCGACGAGCGCCCGGGCGACATAGTTGATGATGTTCGGCCCGCCGGGCGAGCCGACCAGGAGCCGCACCTGGCCGTCGCCCTCGAAGACCACGGTCGGCGCCATGCTGCTGCGCGGCCGCTTGCGCGGCGCAACCTCGTTGGCTCCGCCCGGCCTGAAATCGAAGTCGGTGAGCTGGTTGTTGAGCAGGAAGCCTCGCACCATGATGCGGCTGCCGAAGGTGCTCTCGATCGTCGTAGTCATCGCCACGGCATTGCCCGAAGCGTCGACGATGGAGAAATGGCTGGTGCCCGCCTCGAAATCGCCCGGCAGCGCCTGCCGCATCGAGCGCTCGCCGATGCGCCGGGCGCGCTCGTCGAGATATTTTCCATCGAGCAGGCGGGCGACCGGCACCTGCACGAAGTCCGGGTCGCCGGCGTAGCGCGCGCGGTCCGCGTAGGCGAGCCGCCCCGCTTCGGTGAAAAGGTGGACCGCCGCATGCGAATGGCGCGCGGCGCGCTCGAACGCCACGCGCTCTAGGATGCCGAGCATCTGCAGCACCGCAATGCCCCCCGAGCTCGGCGGGCCCATCGAGCACACGCGCCAGCCGCGGTAGGGGCCGCAAACCGGCGCGCGCTCGAGCGCGCGGTAGGCAGCGAGGTCCTCCTCGCTGAGATCGCCCGGCTTGGCATGCGCACGCACGGCCTGCACAATGTCCCGCGCGATTTCGCCGTTGTAGAGCGCGTCGGCGCCGCGCGTCGCGATGGTGCGCAGGGTGGCGCCGTACTCGGGATTGACGAGGCGCGCGCCGGCCGGTTTGGCGTTTCCATCGGCGTCATAAAAAATGCGACGCGCTCCGGGGTCGGCCCGCAGCAAACGCTCGCTTGCCAAGCGCTCGTGCAACTGCGCAGGCATGGCAAAGCCTTCTTCCGCGGCGAAGATCGCGTATTGGAAGAGCTCGGCCCAGCGCAGCTTGCCGTGGCGCTTATGCGCAAGCTCGAGCATGCGCAGCACGCCGGGCACGCCTACCGAGCGGCCGCCGAGGGCGTCGACAAACGCGATGGGCCGGGCATCGCTCGCCAAGAAGCGATCGGGCCTCGCCGCGGCGGGCGCGGTTTCGCGCCCGTCGTAGCTGCGCAAGCGCTTTTCGCTCTGCGCCCAGTAAAGCATGAAGGCGCCGCCGCCGATCCCCGAGGATTCGGGCTCGACCAGTCCGAGCACCATCTGCACCGCCACGGCAGCATCCACCGCCGAGCCGCCGCTTTTCAGCACTGCGTAACCGGCGTCGACCGCGAGCGGGTGTGCCGCCGCGACCATGAACTGCCGGGCCGTCTGCGCATGGCTAGCGAAGCCGAAAAAGAAAAGGGCGGCCGCGGCCGCCCTTGCCCACAGCTCTAGACGGGAGCGGATCACACCATCAACGGCACGATCAGGAGCGCCACGATATTGATGATCTTGATGAGCGGGTTCACCGCCGGACCGGCCGTGTCCTTGTACGGGTCGCCGACCGTGTCGCCGGTCACTGCCGCCTTGTGGGCATCCGATCCTTTGCCGCCGTGATGGCCGTCCTCGATGTACTTCTTCGCGTTGTCCCAGGCGCCGCCGCCGGTGCACATCGAGATGGCGACGAACAGGCCGGTCACGATCGTGCCCATCAGCACGCCGCCGAGCGCCTGCGGCCCGAGTATCAGGCCGACGAGAATCGGCACCAGCACCGGCAGGAGCGACGGGATCATCATCTCCCGGATCGCGGCGCGCGTCAGCATGTCGACCGCGGTGCCGTACTCCGGCTTGGCGGTGCCCTTCATGATGCCGGGGATCTCCTTGAACTGGCGGCGCACTTCGAGCACCACCGAGCCCGCTGCGCGGCCCACCGCCTCCATCGCCATGGCACCGAAGAGGTACGGCACCATGCCGCCGATGAACAGGCCGATGATCACCATGTGGTTCGACAGGTCGAAGCTCAGGCTCTTGCCGGCCGCCTCCAGCGCATGCGTGTAGTCGGCGAACAGCACCAGCGCGGCGAGGCCGGCCGAGCCGATGGCGTAGCCCTTGGTCACCGCCTTGGTGGTGTTGCCCACGGCGTCGAGCGGATCGGTAATGGCGCGCACCGAATCCGGCAGGTCGGCCATCTCGGCGATGCCGCCGGCGTTGTCGGTGATCGGCCCGTAAGCGTCGAGCGCGACGATGATGCCCGCCATCGAGAGCATGGAGGTCGCCGCGATCGCGATGCCGTAAAGCCCGGCGAGCCCGTAGGAAACGAGGATGGCGACGCACACCGCGAGCACCGGCCAGGCGGTGGACTTCATCGACACGCCGAGCCCCGCGATGATGTTCGTCGCATGGCCGGTCGTGCTCGCCGAGGCGACGTGGCGCACCGGCTTGAACTGCGTGCCGGTGTAGTACTCGGTGATCCAGACGAGAAAGCCGGTGAGCGCCATGCCGACCACCGCGGTGCCGTACAGGTGCCATATGGTGATCATGCGGCTGCGGCCGCCGATCTCGAAGGGCACCGACTTCACCACGTCGTCCATCAGGAGCAGCGTGATCGGATAGAAGGCGATGAGCGCGATGACCCCGGCCACGGCGAGCCCCTTGTACAGCGCGGGCATCACGTTGACGTCGCCGGGTCTCGCCTTCACGAACCAGGTGCCGATGATGGAAGCGATGATGGCGAAGCCGCCGATGGCGAGCGGATAGATCAGCGCCGCCGGCGTCGTGGTTTTCACGATGAGGGCGCCGAGGATCATGGTGGCGATGATGGTGACCGCGTAGGTCTCGAACAGGTCGGCCGCCATGCCGGCACAGTCGCCGACGTTGTCGCCGACGTTATCGGCGATCACCGCCGGATTGCGCGGGTCGTCTTCCGGGATGCCCGCCTCGACCTTGCCGACGAGGTCGGCGCCGACGTCGGCGCCCTTGGTGAAGATGCCGCCGCCGAGACGGGCGAAGATCGAGATCAGCGAGCCGCCGAAGCCCAGGCCCACGAGCGGATGGATGACCTGGGCGAGATTCCCGCGGTCGACCGCGTTCGCATACAGCAGCGCGAAGTAGCCGGCCACGCCGAGCAGCCCGAGACCGACCACCAGCAGGCCGGTGACCGCGCCGCCGTTGAACGCCACCTGCAGCGCCTCGTTGAGCCCGGTGCGCGCGGCTTCGGCGGTGCGCACGTTCGCGCGCACCGAGATGTTCATGCCGATGATGCCGCAGGCGCCCGAGAGCACGGCGCCGAGGAAGAAACCCCACGCGGTCGCCCAACCGAGGCCCGGCACGAGGCCGATCACCAGGAACAGGACCACGCCGACCATCGCGATCGTCTTGTACTGGCGCCACAGGTAGGCGATGGCGCCCTCGCGTATCGCCGCCGCGATCTCGCGCATGCGCTCGTTGCCATCCGGCAGGCGCAGGATGCGGGTGCTTTGCCAGACGCCGTAGACGATCGCAAGAACCGCGCACCCGAGCGCGAAGACGAGGCCGCCAGTCATATTGTTCTCCCCGAAAAGGGGTCGAATTTTATCAGGTCAGCGCAGGCCGGCGTCAGGCGAGGGCTTCCAGCGCGCGCCGCTTGATTTCGTCGACGCTGCCGATGCCGGAAATCTTGCGATGCTTCGGCGCGCGCGGGTCGCCGGAGGCCGCCCACCTGCCGTAGTACTCGATGAGTGGCCGGGTCTGCGCGCGGTAGACCTCCAGGCGCTTGCGCACGGTTTCCTCGCGGTCGTCGACGCGCTGCACGAGGGGCTCGCCGGTCCGATCATCGCGCCCTTCGGTCTTGGGCGGGTTGAACTTGACGTGATAGGTGCGACCGGACGCCGGGTGCACGCGGCGCCCGCTCATGCGCATGATGATTTCCTCGTCCGGAACGTCGATTTCGAGCACGTAGTCAAGGGCGACCTGCGCCTCCTTCAGCGCTTCGGCCTGCCGGATGGTGCGCGGAACGCCGTCGAAAAGGTAACCGCGCGCGCAGTCGGGCTGCTTGAGGCGCTCCCGGACGAGGCCGATGACGAGCTCGTCGGAGACCAGCTGCCCGGCATCCATCACTGTCTTCGCCGCGAGGCCCAGGGAGGTGCCGGCCTTCGCTGCGGCGCGCAGCATGTCGCCGGTCGAAATCTGGGGGATACCGAACTTTTGCGTGATATGCGCCGCCTGCGTGCCTTTGCCGGCGCCCGGCGGACCGATAAGGATCAGCCTCATGCGAGCATTCTACGCACGGCCTCGAGGTCCTGAGGCGTATCCACGCCGGGCGCGACGTCGCTTTGACTTATGACAACAACTATGCGGTGCCCGTGCCACAAAACGCGCAGCTGCTCCAGCGCTTCGGTGCGCTCTAGCGGCGATGGGGCGAGCGTGCAGTAGCGCTTGAGAAAGCCGACGCGGTAGCCGTAGATGCCGGCATGGCGGTACCAGCGGCCCGAGCGCTCCCGCGGGTAAGGAATCTGCGAGCGCGAAAAATAAAGCGCGTAGCCTTGCGCGTCGAGCACCACCTTCACCACGTTCGGGTTGCCGAGCGCCGCGGGATCGTGAATCTCGTGGCAGGCGGTGGACACGGCGGCATCGCTGCGCTCGCCGAGCAGGCGTCCGACGTGCGCAATGAGCTCCGGGGCGATCAGCGGCTCGTCGCCCTGGACGTTGACCACGATGTGCGCGTCGTCGAGCCCCAGCGCCAGGGCGGCCTCGGCGATGCGCTCGGTTCCCGAAGCGTGATCGGCGCGCGTCATGAGCGCGCTATAGCCGTGGCCGCGCACGGTGGAGGCGATGCGCTCGTCGTCAGTGGCGACATGGACCGCCGCAGCCCCGCTTTGCGCCGCGCGCTCGCACACGCGCACCACCATCGGCTTGCCGGCGATGTCGGCGAGCGGCTTGGCGGGAAACCGGCTGGAGGCGTAGCGCGCCGGAACGATGACGGTGAACCGCGCCGGCTGGGTCACGCGACTTCTTCTTCCGGCGGCAGCTTGCGCGCCTCCTCCTCGAGCATGACGGGGATGCCGTCTTTCACCGGGAAGCCGAGCCGGTCGGCCTTGCACACCAGCTCGTTCGCCTCCTTGCGGTACACGAGCTTGCCCTTGCATAGCGGGCACACCAGGATTTCAAGCAGCTTTGGATCGACGCGCATGCAGTTTCCCCAGCAGCCAGTCGCCGAAGGCAGGATCGAGCTTCGCGCTCACCGGCAGCACCCACCAGTTCGCGCGAGCGTAGCGGCGCAATTTTACCGCGTCCTTCTCGGTCATCAGGACCTCCGCGTCGTCGGCGAACGCGAGCTCTTCGGGAACGAAGCGATGGTGGTCGGGAAACGGGTGCGGCATCACGCGCACGCCGAGCTTGGCGAGGTGCAGGAAGAAGCGGTTCGGGTTGCCGATCCCGGCCACCGCGTGGACCCTCTGCTGGCCGAAGCTCTGCGCCGGCCGGCGCTCACGCGCGTCGCTCATGCGATGGAGCAGCGCCCCTTCCAGCGACATGCGGAAGCCTTGCAGCCCGGGGTTGTCGTGCGACACGACCGCGTCCACCGATCTCAGCCGGCCCGCCGGCTCGCGCAGCGGCCCCGCCGGCAGCAGGAAGCCGTTGCCGAAACCGCGCGCGTCGACCACCGCGATTTCCACGTCGCGGCGCAGCCGATAGTGCTGCAGCCCGTCGTCGAGGATCACGACGCCGACCTCCGGGTGCTGCAGGCGCAGCGCCTTGATCACCTCGGCGCGGTCGCTGCCGACCCACACCGGGCAGCCGCTGCGCCGCGCGAGGATTATGGGCTCATCGCCGACCTCCTCTGGCTCCGAGGCAATGGTCGCGGCGCGCGGTGCATCCCCGCCGCCGCCGTAGCCGCGCGACACGATCGCCGGCGACCAGCCCTTGCCTTTCAGGAACTCCGCGATCCAGAGAACGAGCGGCGTCTTTCCGGTGCCGCCGGCGGTGAGATTGCCGACCACGATCACCGGGATCCCGGGGTGAGAGCCTCTAAGAACGCCGACGCGGTAAAGCACCCGTCTCAAGAAGACGAGAAAGCCAAACGCCAGGCTGGCGGGCCACAGCAACCATGCCATGGCGCCGCGCCGGTACCAATGCTTCACCTTACTTGTTGGACTGCGTGGTGAAGGTGATCTGCGACAGGCCGGCGAGCCGCGCCGCCTCCATCACGCGTATGACGGACTGGTAGTTTGCCGCCGCATCCGCGCTGATCACCACTACCGGCTCCTTCAGCGTGCCGCCCGCGCGCCGCAGCTCCTCCGAGAGCTGCTCGACCGAACGCCAGGCGACCGGGTTGCGGTTGATGACGTAGTGTCCCTGGGCATTCACCAGCACCGCGATCTCGTTCGGGCGCTCCAGCTGCTTCTCGGCATCGGCGGTCGGCAGGTTGATCTGCAGCTCGGCGTACTTCGAGTACGTGGTGGTGATCATGAGGAAGATGAGAATCACCAACATCACGTCAATCATCGGCACCAGGTTGATCTCGACCGGCTCCTTCTCCTTGCCGCGCTGGAAATTCATGCGCGCGGCTGGCCCTGGAATAACTCGACCCGCTCCCCATGCACGATGTCGACGAGCTTGGAGGCCTGGTGCTCCATTTCCACCACGTAGGTGTCGACCTTGTTCTTGAAATGCCGGTAGAAGATCAGCGCGGGAATCGCAATCGCGATGCCGAACGCGGTGTTGTACAGCGCGATCGAGATGCCGTGCGCGAGCTGCTGCGGATTGGTGCCGGTCGGCGACTGCGAGCCGAAGATCTCGATCATGCCGATCACCGTGCCGAAGAGACCGAGCAGCGGCGACGCGGTCGCGATGGTGCCGAGCGTGGTCAGGAAGCGCTCGAGCTGGTGCGCGACGCCGCGGCCCGCCTCATCGATCGCCTCCTTCATCACGTAGCGCGAGCTGCGGTGATTGCGCAGCCCCGCTGCGAGCACCGCGCCGAGCGGCGAGTCCTTCGAGAGCTTGTCGAGCACCTCGCTCGATACGCCCTGCCGCTGGTACAGCGAAACCACTTGCTCGAGCAGCGTCGGCGGGATGATCCTGCGGTCGCGCAGGCTGATGGAGCGCTCGATGATCAGGGCGACTGCGATGACCGAAGCCAGCAGCAGCGGCCAGATCGGCCATCCCGCTGCCTGAATGATTGCGAACAACTTTTTTTCCTTGTGTTTTTCCGTTCCCCGCGCGCCGGACTTTAAGCAATCCCGTTCAGCGCGGCAAGTTTGCGCATTGCGTCAAAACTACAAAAGCGACTGCGCTCCAACGCTTGTCTGTAGTCGACATTGCGATATCCACAAAAATCTGTGGATAAGTTTGTGGATTATCACTGAATAGCGCATCGCGTGGCTGTAATGCGGGCGCCAAAGACGGTCGCGGTCAAAATTTGAGCAGTGCTTTATGCTGCTCAAACAGCGTCTTACGGGAAAGAATCGGCCTCCGCGCGCGAATCCGCCGTGGACCGGCGGCCGCGGAGCGAGCGTGTGGATTAGTGTACGCTCGCTTGCGCTCTTGACTTCGATCTGACTACCACGTGCAACATGATTCTGTAGCGCCCGGCGGGGACGCTGTCACGGTATCGCAGTTGCTCCGCAGCGTGCGCGACACGCTTGAGCGCCGCTTCCCGCTCATGTGGGTGCGGGGCGAGCTCTCCAACCTCTCGCGCGCGCCCTCCGGACACTGCTATTTCACCCTCAAGGACGACGCTGCGCAGGTCGATTGCGTGATGTTCCGCAGCCGCCTTGCCGCGGTGGACTGGGAGCTGCGCAACGGCGCGCAGGTCGAGGTGCGCGCCCTCGCCTCGCTCTACGAGCCGCGCGGCCGTTTCCAGCTCACCGTGGAAGCCATCCGCCAGGCGGGCCTCGGCCCGCTTTACGAGCGTTTCCTGCGCGTGAAGAACAAGCTGCAGCAGGAGGGACTCTTCGACGCGGCCGCCAAGCGCGCGCTCCCCGCCCACCCGCGCGCGATCGGCGTGATTACTTCCCTCGCCGCCGCCGCGCTGCGCGATGTACTCACCGCGCTGGCGCGCCGCAATGCGTCCATACCGGTGATCGTCTACCCGGCGCCGGTGCAGGGCGAAGGCGCGGCGGGGCGCGTCGCGGCGATGTTGGCGAAAGCCAACGCGCGTGCCGAATGCGACGTGCTGCTTCTCGTACGCGGTGGCGGCTCGATCGAGGACCTGTGGCCCTTCAACGAGGAGGTCGTGGCACGCGCCATCCGCGCATCGGCGATTCCGGTGGTGGTGGGCGTCGGGCATGAGACCGACTTCACGATTGCGGATTTCGCTGCCGACACGCGCGCGGCGACGCCCACGGCCGCGGCCGAGTTCGCGAGCCCGGCGCGCGCCGAGCTCGCCGCCCGGCTTGCCGAATGCGTGCGCTGTGTCGCGCGCGAAATGCGGCGCCGCCTCGATTACGCCGGCCAGGCGGTCGATGGTTGCGCGCGGCGGCTCGTGCATCCCGCCGAGCGGCTGCGCCGGTATCAAGGACTGCTGACGCAATTGTCCGCGAGGCTAGGCTTTTCCTTCCTGCAAGGCATACGCGCGTGCGAGGCGCGGCTCGCACGGCTGCGCGCGAGCCTGGACGGGCTCGACCCCGCGGCAGTGCTCGGCCGCGGCTACAGCATGACGTACAACGCCGCCGGCGCGTTGCTGCGCGATGCGGGGCAGGCGCATCCTGGCGAGCGGCTGCGAACCAGGCTGGCCCGCGGCGAGGTGCATAGCGAAGTCCTTCCTGAAGCAGGAGATTCGGCGTAATGGGTCATCGGCTCTCGAAGATCACCACGCGTACCGGCGACGCCGGCGAGACCGGCCTCGGCGACGGCGCCCGCGTCGCGAAGGACAACCCGCGCATCGCCGCGCTCGGCGATGTCGATGAGCTCAACTCGGCGCTGGGGATGGTGCTCGCCGAGGAGGTGCCGGAGAACTTGCGCCTGGTGTTTTCGGAGGTGCAGCGCGACCTCTTCGATCTCGGCGGCGAGTTCAGCATTCCCGGCCATCGCCTGGTGAAGGCCGAGCAAGTGCAGAGGCTGGAAAAGCAGCTGCAAGCCTGGAACGCGGACCTGCCACCGCTCAAGGAGTTCATCCTGCCGGGCGGCAGCCGTGCGGCGGCCGCGGCGCACCTCGCGCGCACGGTGTGCCGCCGTGCCGAGCGCAGCGTGGTGGCGCTTGGTCACAAGGAAGCGGTCGGCGAGCACGCGCGGCAATACCTCAATCGCCTGTCCGATCTTCTGTTCGTCGCCGGGCGCGTGCTCAACCGCGCCGTCGCGCGCGGCGACGTGCAGTGGCGCCACCCGCGCAAGCCCTAGCCGTCGTGCAAACGGATAAATCCGGGCCAAGCGCGTGCTGACCCGGGCGGTTCTATACTGCGGCCTGTGCGTCGAATACTAATAATCGCGGCGCTCGCGTCGTCGGCGTCGCTTGCAGCCGCGCAGGACGCCATGCGGCAGGAGCTCCGGCTGGAGAGCCGCGATTTCGCGTCCGCTGCGGCGCTGGCCGCATTCCGCGCGCGCGCCGAACTGGTGCGCGAATCGTTGAAGGCGGGCGGCTATCGCATCCGCAACCTCCCATGACGCGCGAAGAAATTACAACCCGGCACCGCGTCCTGATCGTCGACGACGAGGAATCGACCCGCCTGCTGCTCGCGCGGATGATGTCCAAGGACTTGAAAGCCGAGGTGCAGCTCGCCGGCACCAGCGTCCAGGCGCTGCGGCTTGCCGAGAGCTACGTTTTCGACGCGATCCTTCTCGACCTGTTGATGCCGGGGATGGACGGCTTCGAGCTGCTCCGGCGCATGCGTGAATCGACGCCGAACGCCTCCACGCCGGTGATCGTGGTTTCGGTCCTTGCCGATGAAGACAGCGCCCAGCGCGCGCGCACCCTCGGCGCGAACGCGTACCACGTCAAGCCGGTGCGGCGCAGCGAGCTGGTCGCGACCGTCAAGGCGCAGCTCGCCGCGCGGCGCAAGGCGCATCCGAGGTAGAGGCCATGGCAGACATCAAGATCTACAACGTCGACGCGCTCGGCAAGCCGCTCGGCCAGTATTCGCACGTAACCCGCGTCAAGTCCGCCGAGACGCTCTATATCGCCGGCATGCTCGCCGCAGGCGAGAGCTTCGAGGCGCAGTGCAGCGGCGTGTTCGCGCAAATCGAAAAAGCGCTGCAATCGGCGGGGGGCGGTTGGGACAACGTGGTGCAGTTCACCACCTACCTCGTGCACTCGCAGGACATCCCGCGATTCATGCAATGGCGGCTGCGTGAGTTCCCGCGCATGTTCCCCGGCGGCCAGTACCCGCCCAACACGCTTCTGGTCATCGACCGCCTCGTCCAGGAGCAGTACCTGATCGAGGTCCAGACCGTCGCGGCGCTTTAGGCGCTACTTCGGCTCTTCGACGAACACCTCTTCGCGCTTCTTGCGCAACGCCGGAAGCGCGACGATGACCAGCAGGATCACCGAGGCGATGATGAAGCCCGCGCTGATCGGCTTGGTGACGAACACCGTCGGATCGCCGCGCGACAGCAGCATCGCGCGGCGCAGGTTCTCCTCCATCAGCGGGCCGAGGATGAAGCCGAGGATCATGGGCGCGGGCTCGCATTCGAGCTTCACGCAGACGTAGCCCAGGACGCCGAAGATCGCCATGATGAGCACGTCGAACGGGTTGTTCGACAGGCTGAACACGCCGATCGCCATGAAAACCAAGATCGACGGATAGAGGTAGCGGTAGGGCACCGTGAGCAGCTTGATCCACATGCCGATCAGCGGCAGGTTGAGGATCACGAGGAACGCGTTGCCGATCCACATGGAAGCGATCAGGCCCCAGAAGAGCTCCGGTTTTTCGTTCATGACCTGCGGCCCGGGGGCGATGCCCTGGATCATGAGCGCGCCGATCATCAGCGCCATCACGGCGTTGCCCGGGATGCCGAGCGTCAGCATGGGGATGAACGAGGTCTGCGCCCCGGCGTTGTTCGCCGCTTCCGGCCCCGCCACGCCTTCGATCGCGCCTTTGCCGAACTCCTCGGACCTCTTCGAGACCTTCTTCTCGAGCGTATAGGCGCCGAACGAAGCAAGCAGCGCGCCCCCTCCCGGGAGGATGCCGAGGAACGATCCCAGCGCCGTGCCGCGCAGGATCGGCGCCCAGATGCGCTTGAAGTCTTCCTTGCTCGGCATCAGCCTGCCCACCTTGGCGGTGAACACCTCGCGATGCTCCCCTTGCTCCAGGTTGGCGATGATTTCGGCGGTGCCGAACATGCCCATGGCGACGACGACGAAGCCGATGCCGTCGGAGAGCTCGGGGATGTTGAAAGTAAAGCGCAGTACGCCGGAATTGACATCGGTGCCGATCAGGCCGAGGAGCAGCCCCAGCACCACCATGGCGATGGCTTTGGTGAGCGAGCCGTGCGCCAGCACCGTGGCTGCGACCAGCCCGAGCACCATCAGGGAGAAGTACTCCGACGGGCCGAACTTCAGCGCGACCTCGGCGAGCGGCGGTGCA
>Ga0156283_1174_pt3 | contig 31280 bp, 38 predicted proteins | sample RifCSPlowO2_12_FD_107932 | JGI IMG/M metagenome (GOLD analysis project Ga0156283, IMG submission 107932) | Betaproteobacteria bacterium RIFCSPLOWO2_12_FULL_65_14 | reverse complement strand
CCGACGAGCAGGCCGGTCTCGCCGAAGCCGCAGATCAGGTAGAACGGCTCGCGCAAGCGCTTCACCTGCCGGCGGAAGCGGCCGACCACCAGGGCGCTGCGGAAGGCCGGGTCGCGCGCCAGCGCGAGCAGGCTCGCGACGAGGTAGGCCCAGCCGATCACCGAGGCGAAGATGATCGCCGTCACCCACAGGCGCTGCGTGTCGGTGAACGCGCGCGGGATCTCGCCGAAGCCGATGGTGGTCGCGGTGTAGGCCATGAAGTAAAGCGCCTGCGACACCGTGAAGCGCCAGGCAGCGCCCGCCTCGTCGGCGCCCGGAATCAGCACCAGCCCGACGATGCCCGCCGCGAACACCGCGACGATCGCGAGGATCGGCGCGCGCAGGCGCCGCAGCGCGAGGAATAGGGCGCTGCCCATCTAGCGGCGCTGGAGGACCGTCTCCACGATGAGGATGCTGACCGACACGACGTTGGCGAGCAGCGCGCCCGCCGAGAGCGACACGATGCTCGCCATGTCGCCCGAGAAGAACCACACCAGCGCCGCCGCGCCGAGCTGCAGCAGCGCCACCAGGCTGGTGGCGAGGTGGATCGCGCCCACCTGCGTGCGGTCGCCGAACTTGAGCACCGTGGCGACGATGTTCACCACGAACGCCGCGAAGAACTCCCACACCTGGTGGTGCGCCGGGTTGTCGACGTCGCCGTAGACGAAGCCGAAGTTGAGCGTCGCGGCGAGCAGGATGAAGAAGCCGAAGACGACTTTTTCGAGGTTCATGGGGTCAGTTCACGGGGTCAGATGCCGGTGAAGACCAGATCGAGCGCCGCGACGATGGCCTGGCGTTCGCCTGCAAGGCTTGCCACGCGCTCCCCGAGCAGCTTGCGCGACACCCCCGCAAGTTCAGGGGTCAGCATGGCCAGGCGGCGGCCCTCGAGGTGAAATAGCGGGTTCAGCCGCTCCGCTACCTTGCCGCCGAGAACCTCCGGCTTGGCTAGCGGGACAACGATTCGCGTAGCGAGCGGGTCGAGCAGATCCGCCTGCACGTCGAGGAGGTAAGGGATGCGCGCACGGGTGGAAGCGTTGGTATTGCGATAAACGTCGAACTGCGCCATCAGAACGAGCGCAGCCCGTCGCTGAAGGCGCCGTGCTTCTCGATGTGGGCGTTGTAGGCCTCCAGCGCCTCTCGGTTGTTGCGCAGCCATTCCTCGGCTTCCCGGCGGCGCAGGGCCTCGGCCAGGCCGGTTTCCAGAACCTGCGAGAGGTTGACCTTCAGGCGACGCGCCCGCTCGAGCAGCTCCTCGTCGACGGTGACGTTCGTGGCTTTTCTGCGCTTGCGGACGGCGGTTGTGCGCGTCGACACGGAAGGGGCCCTTTGTGCGTGGATATGCGCATACTATATGCGCATATCTTATGCCGGGCAATCGACTGGGGCGAGACCTGCTCTGACCCGGATCAGACGGTGGAGCGCCGCGAGATGTCGTCGGCTGCCGCTCGCAGCGGCCCCAGAAACCGCGCGACGATTTCGCGTTCCTCCATCACGTCGATGAGCCACACGCAATTGAGGCAGGCGAGCACGCGGCTGCCCTGGCGAACCGGCACGGCGATCGCCGAGACCGGCCGGACGAGGTCGAGCACGCCGTAACGCGGGTCCCGCACTCCGTAGCCGCGCTCGCGCGTCTCCTTCAGCACCCGCTCGACCCGGCGCGGGTTGCGCGCAGCTCGGTCCTCGGGCGCTCCGGACGCGCGCAGCGCTGCCAGGATTTCCTCGCGTTCGGCCGGAGGGGAGAAGGCAAGATAGGCGCGGCCCATCGCCGACCAGAGCATGTGGGGACGCGCGCCGAGCGCCTGCCGGTTCACGCGGATCGGGGAGAGGCGCCGGTTGCTCTCCAGCACCAGCATCGAGGCCCCGTCACGCACGCCGAGGTCCGTCGGCCAGGCAATCGTGCGGCTGAGCGTTTCCAACGCGGGCCCGGCGGCTTCGGTGAACGGCAGCCACTGCGCCGCGTCCTGGGCGACCGGAAGCGGCAGATAGCCGCCGTCGGCGAGGCGCCTGGAAATGAAGCCGCCGTCCTGCAGCGTGCGCAGCGACCGCAACAGCGTCGCCTTGGCGATCCCGGTGCTGCCGTGAAGCTCGTGCAGCGACGCCCCGGGACGCGCATAGATCGCTTTCAGGACCGCGAGGCCGCGTGCCAGAGCCTCTACCCGCTTGGTGCCGGATTTCACCGAGTGGAATCTTGCATTTGTGACCCGGCGGTGGCAAGGGTAGCTTGCCGCGATGGCCGGCGTACGAGTCGTCATGCTGGGTACCGGGGCGGCGCTCGTCGATCCGGACCGCGGGCATTCCGGGATCGTGATCAGCGCGGCGGGCCGCCATTACCTGCTCGACATAGGGCACGGCACGACGCGCCAGCTCGTGCGCGCGAACATTGATCCTTCCGAAGTCAATAACGTCTTCATCAGCCACCTGCACTTCGACCACATCGAGGACGCGGCGTACTTCGTGATCTCCACCTGGATGATGAACCGCGCGGTGAAGCCGTCCATCTACGGCCCGCCAGGCACGAAGCGCTTCATCTCGCATCTGCTGGAGGAGGGCGCCTTCCACGCCGACATCAACGCGCGCGCGCAGTACAAGCAGCGCGCGGAGTCGATGGAGATGGTCCGGCCCTCGGTGCACGAGTTCGGGCCCGGGCTCGTCTACCAGGACGACGCGGTGAAGGTCTATGCGGATTATGTCGCGCACATCCCGAGCGAAATTCTCCACTGCTTCGGCTTTCGCATCGAGGCCGCCGGCAAGGTGATCGCGTTCTCGGGCGACACGGCGCCCTGCGAATCGATGGCGCGGCTCGCGCAGGGCGCGGACCTCCTCATCCACGAGTGCACGTTTCCGGAAGAAGCGCTCGAGTTCCGCAAGCAGACCAACATCGGCACCTATGCCCATACTTCGCCCACCGAGCTCGGTAAGCTTGCCGCGAGCGCTGGGGTGAAAAGCCTCGTGGCCACGCATTTCGGCCACTTCGATACCACGAGCCCGGTGATGAAGCGTTACCTGGCGAAACACATGCCGATCGAGCTCGTCGGCCCCGAGTTCATGGAAAGCGTGGTGCGCGACATTCGGAAGCACTATTCCGGACCGCTCGTCATGGCACGCGACCTCATGCGCATCGACCTCTAAAGGATCAGCGATGAAAAAGCTCCTGTTCGTGCTCGCCCTAGTGTTTCCCTTGGCCGCGGCCGCGGAGTGGCCCGACAAACCGGTTCGCATCGTGGTGCCCTACGTCGCCGGCGCGATGGGCGACGTGGTCAGCCGCCTGCTCGCCGAGGAGCTGCGTCCAAAGCTCGCGCAGCCGGTCATCGTCGACAACCGGCCCGGGGCCGGAGGCAATATCGGCACCGGCGCCGTGGCACAGGCCGAGCCCGACGGCTACACCGTGGTCGTGGGCGCCACCAACAACTTCGTCATCAACCAGTTCCTGTACCGCGGCATGGGCTTCGACCCGCTCCAGGCGCTCGCGCCCGTGACCATCCTGGTCGATGTGCCCTCGGTGATCTTCGTCAACGCCCAGGTTCCGGGAAAGACCTTCGCCGAGTTCGCGCAGTACGCCAAGAGCAACAAGGGCAAGGTGAACTACGGCTCGCCGGGCGCCGGCACCACCCCGCATCTGTCCGCGGCGCTCATCAACCAGACCCGCGGGCTCGGCATGACGCATATCCCCTACAAGGGGGCCGCACAGGTGGTCGCTGCCCTGCTCGCCAACGAAGTGCAGTTCTACATGGGAGGCGCCGGGCTGGGCGCGCAACACGTCAAGGCGGGCAAGCTGCACGCGGTCGCCGTTTCGAACGACAAACGGGTCGCTGCACTTCCGGACACGCCAACCTTCAAGGAGGTCGGGCTGGGCGATATCAACGCGAGCAATTACTGGGCGGTCGCGGTCCCGAAAGCCACGCCGCCGGAAATCGTTGAAAAGCTCTACCAGGCATTCCGCGCGTCGCTCTCGACTCCGGCGGCCAAGGAGCGCTTCGCAAAGCTCGGTGTGGTCGCGGTCGGGACGACGCCTGCCGAGACGGCGAAGCGCTGGCGCGAAGAAGCCGCCTTTTGGGCAAAGGCGGTCAAGGACATGGCGGTGCGCATCGATTGAGGAATCACTGGCGCCGGGCCGGCGCGGGTCCGAGCATGGTCGAAGCCGTCTCTGCCGATGCCTATCTCGCGGTGTGCGACGCCGTTCCGAAGCTCGACTTCTTTCCGCGCCAGGGCGAGATCCGCGCGCCAACCCTTGTCCTGGCCGGCGGCGCGGATCCGAACCTCGCTACGCTCGATCCCAAGGGGCTTGCGCGCGCAATTCCCGGCGCGGTGCTGCGGATTTTCGAGGGGGTTGGGCACTTCCTCAACCTGGAAGTACCGGATGCCTTTAATCGCGCGCTGCTCGAGTTTTTCGAATCAGGGCGCTGACCCCGAATTGCGGATCGCTTCCCAGACGCGCTGCGGGCTGGCCGGCATGTCCAGGTGGCGGATGCCGAGCTCGCCGAGCGCATCCAGGATCGCGCTCATGACCGAGGTCAGCGCGCCGGCGCAGCCGGCTTCGCCGCAGCCCTTCACGCCGAGCGGGTTGGTGGTGGCCGGCACCGGATGGCTGGCGACGCCGATCGCGCCCGGCGCGTCGCCGGCGCGCGGCAGCGCGTAGTCCATGAACGAGCCGGTGACGAGCTGGCCGGCCTCGTCGTAGCGCGCGGTCTCCATGAGCACCTGGCCGAGGCCCTGCACCACGCCGCCGTGGATCTGGCCTTCCACCAGCATCGGGTTCACCACCGTGCCGAAGTCGTTCACCGCGCTGTAGCGCACCACTTCGACCGTGCCGGTCTCGGGGTCGATCTCCACCTCGGCGACGTGGCAGCCGTTCGGAAACGACGAGGGGATGACCTCGGTGACGTGCGAGACGTCCAGCTTCTTGGGGTGTCTATGAGCCAAATCCAGAAGGGCAATCGAGCGGTCGGTCCCCGCCACGACGAAGCGCCCGTCGCGAAACTCGATGTCCGCGGCGGCGGTTTCGAGCACTTCGCCGGCGAGCGCCTTGCCTTTGGCGATGACGAGCTCGGAGGCCTGCGCGAGCGCGGCGCCGCTCATCATCATCGAGCGCGAGCCGCCGGTGCCGTGGCCGAAGGGCAGCTCGTCCGAGTCGCCCTGCAGCAGCCGGATGCGCTCGAAGGGCAGCGCCAGCCGGTCGGCGAGCAGCTGGCTGAATGAAACAGCATGCCCCTGCCCATGGTCAAGCGTGCCGGTGAGGATGGTGACGCTGCCGTCGGCTTCGAAGCGGATGCCGCCCAGTTCCTTGCCCGGCGGCGAGGTGGCCTCGAGGTAGCTGCCGATGCCCAGGCCGCGCAGTTTTCCTTTCTCGCGGCTTTGTTCTTTTCTTTCCCCAAAACCCTTCACATCGGCCGCGGCCAGCGCCTTTTCGAACACGGCGCCGAACTCGCCGCTGTCGTACACCGCCTCGGAGGCCGCCTTGTACGGCATCTCCTCGGCGCGGATGTGGTTGCGCCGGCGCAGCTCGAGCCGGTCGATCCCCATCTCGGCCGCCGCGGCGTCGATCAGGCGCTCCATGTAGTAATTGGCCTCGGGGCGCCCGGCGCCGCGGTAAGGCCCCACCGGCGTGGTGTTGGTGAACATCACCTTGGTGGACACCTCGAGCAGCGGCGTGCGGTACACGGAGGGCGAGTTGCGCACCGCGTTGCGCGTGTGCGGCTGCGGCCCGACGGTGGCGAGATAGGCGCCGGCGTTGCCGTGGCCGGTGAGCCGCAGCGCGAGGAAGCGCCCGTCCTGGTCGAGCGCCAGCTCCGCGCGCATCTCGTGGTCGCGGCCGTGCTGGTCGGAAAGGAAGCTCCCCGAGCGCTCGTCGGTCCACTTCACCGGGCGCCCCAGCGCGCGCGCGGCGTGCGCCAGGCACACGTACTCGGGATAGATCGAGCCCTTCATGCCGAACGAGCCGCCGACGTGCCAGGTGCGCATGCGCACCTTCTCGAGGGGCACGCCCAGGATCTCGGCGAGCTGGCCCTTCATGCGCACCACGCCCTGGCCGGGCGCGGTGAGCGTGAAGCGCCCGGTTTTCGGGTCGCAGGCGCAGATCGCCGCGCGCGGCTCCATGGCCGCGACCACCACGCGCGTGTTGCGCAGCTCGAGGCGCGTCACGTGCGCCGCGGCCGCGAACGCCGCCGCCACCTTCCCGGTGTCGCCGTAGTGGAAGTCGACCGCGCAGTTTCCCGGCGCGTCGTCGTGGATCTGCGGCGCGCCGGGCCTGGCGGCCGCGCTTGCGAGCGTCACCGCCGGCAGCGGCTCGATGTCGACCTCGACCGCCTCGGCCGCGTCCTTCGCCTGCAGCGCGGTCTCGGCCACCACGCAGGCGACCGGGTCGCCGACGAAGCGCACGCGCCCGGTCTGCAGCGAGCGCCGCTCGGGCCTGCGCATCGGCGTGCCGTCGCGGTTCGTGAGCGGCACCTCGCACTTGTGCGGGCCGTAGGCCGCGAGGTCCGCGCCGGTGTACACCGCCAGCACGCCGGGCATCCGTTTGGCTTTTTCAAAATCTACTTTTGTCAGGATGCCGTGGGCATGCACGCTCCTCACGATGACCGCGTACGCCTGCCCCGGCTCGTTCACGTCGTCGGTATAGCGCCCTTCGCCGCGCAGCAACGCCGGGTCCTCGGTGCGCTGCACCGCCTGTCCGATCTCCACTCGCATGCCCGGATTATTGCAGACCCGAAATCAGGGACGGACCACCATTTCTCAAAGCATGCCGAGCGCTTCGAACTTCAGATAAAGCTGGCGGCACACCCACGCGTCGGTCGCGGCGTAGGTGATCTGCTGCGCCGAGAGCCGCCGCGTGGCCCAGTTCGAGGTCTTGCTGCCCTTGGGGATGCGGATGCCGAGGAACAGCGCGGCGAGATAGCGCACGCCCGACTGCTTCAGCCCGTGCGCGCGCGCCAGCTCGCCGAGATCCAGCGTCGCCTTCTGCTCGAACGGGAAGAGCTTCTTCATCTGCTTCAGGTCCTCGCCGATGCCGACGCCCGCCTTGACGATGCCTTCGGCGCCGAGGAGCTCGGCGAGCGGCGCCGAGAAGTCGGCGCGCGCCAGCTGGAAGAGGTACGCCGCGCGCGCGCTGGCCGCCTGCGCGAGGCAGGGCAGGTAGCTCTCGCCCACCCGGAAGGCGGGGCGCGTCTCGGTGTCGAAGCCGATCACCGTCTCGCCGAGGAGGTCGGCCATCGCCGGCTCGAGGTCCTGCGGCCCGGCGACCAGGCGCACTTCGCCCTCGAAGCGCTGGATCGGCAGCTCGTTGATCGCCTCGCGCGAGATGGGACGGAGCAATTCGGGTGGCAGCGGCATGGCGCATCTTAAAATAACCGCGAATTTCTACCGGAGGACCCCATGGCCGTCCATCTCAAGCGCCGCCTCGCGAAAGACCTCACCGACGAGATCGACCAGAAAGTGCGCCACACCGTCGAGGCGATCCTCGCCGACGTGAAGAAGCGCGGCGACGCCGCGGTGCGCGAGTACTCGGAGAAATTCGACCGGTGGATTCCCAAGAAGTTGAATAAGACTGAACTGGAGGAAATTCTTTCGCGCGTGCCGCCCGGGACCATCGAGGACATCAAGTTCGCGCAGGCGCAGATCCGCAACTTCGCCGAGCACCAGCGCGCGGCGCTGCGCGACATCGAGGTCGAGACGCTGCCCGGCGTGAAGCTCGGCCACAGGAACATCCCGGTCGAGTCGGTCGGCTGCTACGTGCCGGGCGGGCGCTACCCGATGGTCGCCTCGGCTCACATGAGCATTGTTACCGCACGCGTAGCGGGTGTTAAGCGCATCATCGCGTGCACGCCGCCCAACCAGGGCGAGCCGCACCCCGAGACCATCGCCGCGATGGTGCTCGGCGGCGCCGACGAGATCCACGTGCTCGGCGGCGTGCAGGCGATCGCGGCGATGGCGCTCGGCACCGAGACGATCACGCCGGTCGACATGCTGTGTGGCCCGGGCAACGCCTACGTCGCCGAGGCGAAGCGCCAGCTCTTCGGGCGCGTCGGCATCGATCTCTTCGCCGGCCCGACCGAGATCCTGGTGGTCGCCGACGAAACCGCGGACGTGGAGATGGTCGCCACCGACCTCCTCGGCCAGGCGGAGCATGGGCCCACCAGCCCGGCGATCCTGATCACGACTTCCGAAAGACTGGCAAAAGCCCTGCCCGCGGAAATCGAATCTCAATTGAAAAGACTTCCCACGGCCGATGTGGCGGGCGTCGCCTGGCGCGACTACGGCGAGATCATCCTCGTCGACTCGCGCGAGGAGGCGGTGAGGGAGGCGGACCGCATCGCCGCGGAGCACGTGGAAATTCTTTTTCAGGATCCAAGATATTTCCTGGAACGCATGCGCAACTACGGCGCGCTGTTCCTCGGCCCCGAGACCAACGTCTCCTACGGCGACAAGGTGATCGGCACCAACCACACGCTGCCCACGCTCGGCGCCGCGCGCTACACCGGCGGCTTGTGGGTCGGCAAGTTCCTGAAGACCTGCACCTACCAGGAGATCACGCCGCAGGCCGCGGTGAAAGTGGGCGAGTATTGCTCCCGCCTGTGCGCCATCGAGCGCTTCTGGGGGCACAAGGAGCAGGCCGACCTGCGGCTGCGCCGCTACGGCGGGCAGAACGTCGGCCTCGGCGCCAAGGCGCTCGCGAAGTAGCGGAAACCAAAAATATAGCAAGCGCCGCGCGTCCCGGCTATCGCCGCGGCGACGACATTTTTTCGCGGCTGATTTGGATCAAACCCGATCGATTTGCGTATTGACCTGCGACGAGCGCGTGATACAGTGAAGTCGAGCCTGCGGGGGCCGCCGAAGAAACGGCAGCAGCGATGGAATTCCCGGCAACTTGTCTGGATACCTGGCCCCACCAAGCAGGCTCGCCGCGGTCCAGCTTTCCGCGGATGCATGAGGCGCCCATCTAGGCGCAGCCCGCTTCGCCGGGCATCAAGGCCCCGCTCCCATGCGGGGCCTTTTCATTGGGGCGGCGGCGCGTCAGAGTACCATCCTGCTCCATGCGGCTTGAAGCGCGCAAGCACCTTCGCGACATCCAGATAGCCGCCGAGCGAGTCGAGCGCTTTACCCGCGGCAAGCAGCTCGAGCAGTACCTTGCCGACGACATGCTTCGCTCGGCGGTCGAGCGCCAGTTCACGATCATCGGCGAAGCGCTCTCCCGCCTCGACCAGGACTCGCCGGCGGTCGCCGCCGCCATTCCCGAGCGCGGCAAGATCATTTCGTTTCGCAACATCCTGATTCACGGCGATGCCGCAGTGGACGAGCGCATCGGCTGGGGCGTGGTCGAGAACTATCTCGCGCCGCTCAGCAGCGCGGTCGGGCAGCTGCTCAACGCGCGCAACAACTAGGGCCCACGATGGACATCAACTCCCGATTCCGCGTCGACGGCCGCACCGCGCTCGTCACCGGCGCCGGGCGCGGCATCGGCCGCGCCTGCGCGCTCGCGCTCGCGCAGGCTGGCGCCGAAGTGTGGCTCGCCGCGCGCACGCGCGAGGAGATCGAAGCGGCCGCCGCCGAGATCCGCGCTGCCGGCGGCCACGCGCACGCGGTCGCCTGCGACGTGACCAACACCGATGACATCAAGAATGTTTTTTCGATGATGCGAGGGCTGGATGTGCTCGTGAACAACGCCGGCACCAACATCCCCGAGCCCTTCGTCGAGGTGAGCGAGGACCATCTCGACCGGCTCCTCGAGCTCAACGTGCGCGCCGCCTTCATCGTGGCGCAGGCCGCGGCGAAGAAGATGCTCGAGTCGCCCGAGCGCAAGAGCCGGGGCGGCGCGATCCTCAACATGTCCTCGCAGATGGGCCACGTCGGCGCCGCCAACCGCTCGGTCTACTGCCTCACCAAGCACGCGCTCGAGGGCCTCACCAAGGCGATGGCGCTCGAGCTCGCCGCGCACAACATCCGCGTGGTCGCGATCGCGCCCACCTTCATCATCACGCCGATGACCGCGCCGATGATGGCGCGGCCCGATTTCGCGCAGTGGGTCGAGCAGCGCATCCCCGCCGGGCGCGTCGGGCAGGTCGAGGAAGTCGCCGCCGCCGTGGTCTTCGCCGCCTCGCCCGCCGCGTCCTTCATGACCGGCTCGAGCCTGTTGATCGACGGGGGCTGGACCGCGCAGTAAACCGAAATCAGGGACGGACCACGTTTTCCGACGGCAAGAAATAGGGACAGACCCTATTTCAGGCAAAACAGGGACGGACCCCATTTGTAGAGGCGGTGCGTCGCCGCTAGTCGCTCGACAACGCCCAATCACCCAGTTCGCCGTAACGCGCAAACCAGACATCGGGGAATTTCGACAGGCGCTTGAGGATCCGATCGAACACTGCCGTGACGATCGGCCGGCCGCCGAAGTGACAATGCAGTCCCATTACGAGAAGCGACCCGGGCTCGTTCTCGTACAGGTAATCGAAAGTGCCGTTGTAGATATCGAAGAGGTCCTCGGGATTGGAGCGCAGGACCCGGTTGTCGGTGAAGTCGCTGAACGGCACCGCCGCGATCACGCCGTCCTTCGTCTCGACTCGTTGGGGGCGATCCGTATACGTCACATCGGCATGCCACTTATATCCGTTGCGCGCGAGTAGCGAACTCGTGTGCGGCGTGAAGGCGAGCACCGGGCTCAGCCAGCCGGCCGGGCGTTTGCCCGTGCGCTCGGCGATGACTTCGGCGCACTTCCGAATTGCCGCGTCCTCATCCTCGGGCGTCATGTAGGCGAGCAGTTGATCCTGCGTATAGCCATGACCTGCAATTTCGTGCCCTGCGGCGACAATACTTTTCGTCACCGCCGTGTAAATCTCGGTGCAGCGCGCATTGGTGAAGAACGTCGCCGGCACTCCGTGGCGCTCCAAGCATCGCAGGATGCGGTCGGCGCCGCTGCGGCCGCCGTAGGTCGACCAGGCGTGCCCCGCATGGTCGACCGTCCCGGGCTTAAGGCTCGTAGCCTGCACGGAGTAGGAAGGCGCTTTTCCGTCGGGCCATGTCTCAAACATCACCGCCACGGCCACCGCAACACGTTTGCTGCCCGGCCAGCCTGCTTTCTGAGTCATCACATGCTCCCGTGCCGAAGGTCCATGCCACCGTACGCAAGCGCCCCGGAGCCGTCAAGAACTCCTATATAGGTCTTGACCGTGGCCGATGGCGGCGATTAGGCTTCGACGCAAGGAGGAGTTCATGGGACGCTCACTGCTCGCCGCGCTGCTACTCGTGCCTGCCGTAGCCCTTTCGCAGGCTTATCCCTCGCAACCCATTCGCATCATCGTTCCGTTTCCCGCGGGCGGCGGCGGCGACACGATCGCGCGTCCGCTCGCACAGCGGATGAGCGAGTCCATGGGCCAGCCGGTTCTCGTCGACAACCGGCCGGGCGCAAGCGCCATCATCGGCTCGGAAATGGTCGCGAAGGCCGCGCCGGACGGCTATACGCTGCTCCTCACCTTCGATCCGCCTCACAACACCACGCCGTACATCACGCAGAAGGTGCCGTACGACACCGTCAAGGACTTCACGCCGATCACCATGGTGGTCAAGGCGCCCCAGACGGTGGTGGTCAACGCGAGCGTGCCGGTGAGCTCGATGCAGGAGTTCATCCGGTACGTGAAGAAGAATCCGGGGAAGGTGTTCTACGGAACCGCCGGCAAAGGCACGGCGCAGCATTTCGGCGGAGAGCTGATCAATCAGACGGCCAACATCGAGATGGTGCACGTCGCCTACAAAGGTACGCCGCAGGTGATCACCGATCTTCTCGGCGGCCGCATCCAGGCATCGATTTCCGTGCTGTCCAACGTGGCGGCGCACGTGCAGTCGGGGAAGCTCAAGGCGCTCGCCGTACTCGAATCCAGCCGCGCAAGCGCTGCTCCGCAGCTGCCTACCGTCGCGGAGTCGGGCGTCGCGGGATTCCAGTTTCCGATCACGTGGATCGGGTTCCTGGGACCAGCGAAGCTGCCGCAGCCTATCGTCGCGCGCATTCATTCGGAAGTGGTCAAGGCCGCCAACAACCCGGCCGTGCGCTCTAATTTCGAGAAGCTGGGCTTCGACTTGATCCTGAACAGCCCTGAGGAAATGGCCCAGGTGATCGCACGCAGCGTCGACACCTACCGGCAGGTCGCCACGAAGGCCAACATCCGACCCGACTGACTAGCCCCTGCCAGCACTCGGAAACGGCACGCCGAGTTTGTCGCCCAAGGTGCGGAGGTCGCCTTCGACGGAGGGCGTGAACGCAAGTCCGTTCTCGCGCGCGCGTCTTTCCAGGGCGGCGCCACGGTGCCCGGGTAATCGGGCTGCCTCGCCACCAACGTCAAGAAAATAGCCGGTCCAGTCGTTCATCGCGTTACGGAACGCGTCGCGATGTCCCAAAGCGTCGGGTGCGAGGAGCCAGAAGAACGCCGGCTGCCGTCCCCCGGCGCCTTTCACCGTCGCTGCGCGGTTCGCGGCTGCGCCGGGTACGGTGAAGGCGGTGGTCAGACATTGAATCAGCATTGCCAGGCCAAGGCCTTTGTGCCCCGCCATCGGCAGCAAGTTGCCCTTTAGCGCCTCCTCGGCATCCGTCGTGGGATCGCCATTGCTGTCGATTGCCCAGCCCGCAGGAATTGGCCGGCCCTCGCGGGCCGCTTTCATGATGTGCCCGCGCGCCGCAACGCTGCAGGCGATGTCGAAAACGATCGGGTCTTGGCCGGGCAGGGGACATGCGAACGAGATGGGGTTGTGGCCGATCGCGGCAGCATTGAAGCCGGGCATCGCGAGACGCGGCGGAGTCCGTTGCCCCGCGAGGCAGAACGCGCCGCCCTCGGCCGCACGCAGGGTGTGGATGCCCAGGGCGCCGAGGTGGCCGCAGTCCCTCACGGAGATGAACACGCTCGCGTACCGCTGCAGCTCGGCGAGCCCCAGCTCGATCGCCGTGGGTGCCGCAACGTGGCCCATCGCGCCATCGGCATCGAGCTCGACCACCGCCGCTTCCACGCGAGGGCGCATCGTGGGTGTGGGGTTGAACTCGCCGCTCTCCAGCCGTTCGACATACGCGGGCAGACGACCGATGCCGTGCGTCGTGTAGCCCCTAACGTCGCTGCGCACCAGGAGCGCCGCGGCCGTCGCCGCATGCTGCGGCGGGACGTTCATCCGCTGAAATACCCGCTGCACCCATTCCTCGAGCGCGAAGACCGGATAGCTGCCGATCATTGCGAGACCACGAGCACGGCTTTCAGCTCGCCGATGAACAGGCGCTGGTAGGAGAGCGGCTTATCGTTCGTCGTATAGCCGAGCAACTCCATCACCAGCCCCGTCGTATCGGACGGCAGGCGTAGCTGGCTTGTCACTTTGGCCGGAAACACGTCGCGCTGGATCCTGCGGTCCACCCGCAAGGTCGGCAACGAGAACTGCTCACGCAGGATTTCGCGCAGCGAAGTGCGCTCCAGTGCCTGCGGCTTCAGGTTGTGCAGGGCGAGGAATTCGTCCTCCGGCACGAAGAACTCGCTGAAGAGCTCGAACTCGCCCCCGACATTGATCATGCGCTCGATGCGAATGAAGGCGTCGGCCTTCAGAAATTCTGACCACGGCCCGGCCTGACGCACCGTCTTCACCGAGACCACGTGCACGAAAAGCGGCAGATCGCGGCCCTGGCGGTCGCGGAACGTCAGGTAGCGCAGCTCCGCCGGCGCCCGGCGTGTGCGCGCGGCGAAAGTGCCGCGCCCGTGCTCCCGGATGATGAGCCCCTGGTGCGCCAACTTGGCGAGCGCCTTCTGCAGCGTTCCCACGCTTACGCTGAAGTTCGCGGCCAGCCGTTCCTCGGACGGCAGCCGTTCGCCTTCCGAGAACTGGCCGGACGTAATCTGGCGCACGAGTGCGTCGACGATCCGCGCCAACTTGGTGACCGCGGCGGCCTGGGGCTTGCCGGCGCGGCGCGCCGGCCGTTGCGGCGCTTGGACGTCGTTCGCCACTGCGCTTAGATCGTCGGCCCGAACCGGCTGATCGCCGTCTCGCGCACGTCGAGCACTTCGTTGATCGTCAGTGTCCCCGAGGCTACCGCGAGCGTGTATTCAAGAAGGCGGTCGCCGGCGTCGGCGATCCGGGCGCCTTTCTCGAGGATGTCCGAGACGTCGAAGTCGAGGTTGTCCGGCATGGAGCGTACCGTGTGGATGTTGCCGCTGATCTTGATCGTCGGCGACACCATGCTGCCAATGGGATTGCCCACGCCGGTGCCGAAGAGGATGAGCTGGCATCCGCCGGCCGCCAGCGCGGTCATCGACTCGACCGCCGGCGCCGGTGTCGCCATGAAGTGGAGGCCGCGGCTGCGCGGCTCTTCGCCGTAGTCCAGCACGCCGACGAGCGGCCGCGAGCCTGACTTGGCCATCGCCCCCAGCGCTTTTTCCTCGATCGTCGTGAGACCCCCGCGCATGTTGTCGGGCGAAGGCTGCGTTCCTCGGATGTCGACGCCCTGCTGGATGGCTTCTTTCTCGAAGGCGAGGATACGCTCGACGAATACTTTTCCGACCTTCGGGCTGGCTGCGCGGGCTGCGAAAAGATGCTCCGCGCCGAAGAATTCGGAGGTCTCCGAGATGATCACCGCGCCGCCTTCGTCGATGATCCGGTCCGCTACGCGCCCGATCGCCGGATTGCAGCTAAGGCCCGAAGTGGTATCCGAGCCGCCGCACTCCACGCCGATGGTGAGCGCGCCTGCCGGACAGCTTGTCCTCCGAATGCTGGAGACCGCGAGCGCGAGCTTCATGGCGCGCCGCGTGCCTTCCGCCACGGCCTCGATCGTGCCTTTCGGCATGATGTTCACGATGTCGATCGGCTTCCCGGTCGGCCGGATGCGCTCCGCGATTTCCGCGCTCGTTTTCTCCTCGAGGCCCACGATCAGGACCGCGCCAATATTCGGATTGCGCGCCATGCCGGCGAGCGTGTTGCAGCTGAGCTCCAGGTCGCGGCCGAACTGGCCGCGCATGAAGAGCGTCGTGATGGGCAGGGTGCTTTGAACCGCCGCGCAGATCGCCCGCGTCACCGGGTTGCAGTTGTCCATGACGGACAGGACGCCGACCCAGTTGCGGATGCCGAACTGCCCGTTGCTGCGAGGGTAGCCGAAGAAGGTGGCCGGCATGTTCATTCCTTTGCGCGGTCGCCGCGCGCGCGATTCGATTCGACGTTGTGCGCATGGACGTGCGCGCCGACCTCAATCCGCGCGCTCGCCTTGCCGATGACCTGCCCGTACTTCACCACGTTCGCGCCTGCGGATATTCCCCTGATGCAGATCTTGTGTCCAAAGGGAATCGCCGTGAGGGCTCTCAACTCCCCCGAGGACTCCCCCTGCAGCGTGCAGGCCTCGCCGGCATTGGCGGCGTCGATCAGGGTCGCTACGTTATCCGACGGGTGCAGGACAATGGCGCGGGGCAAGCTCGTCTCCGAAGGCGGCCAGGGCAGCCGCGTTGCGCGATGAGCGTATGCGCTCCGGCGCGCAGGCGTCAAGACCTATATAGGACCTGAAACCAGGGAAGATGGAACGCCTCGAGCGCTTCTACAAGATCGACCAGCTCCTTAAGGACCGCAAGGTCGTTTCCTTCACCACCTTCATGCAGGAGCTCGGCATGTCGCGCGCCAGCGTGAAGCGCGACATCGAGTACATGCGCAGCCGCTTCAACGCGCCGATCGAGTACGACCGCGAGGCGAACGGCTACCGCTTCGGCAGCCCGCGATCGGGGCCGCGCTACGAGCTGCCCGGCCTGTGGTTCTCTTCCGACGAGGCGTACGCGCTTTTAAGCATGCATACGCTGCTCGCGGAGCTGCAGCCCGGGCTCCTCGAGCCGCACGTCGCGCCGCTGCAGGCGCGGCTGAAGGAAATCCTCGGCGGCGAGCCGGCGTGGAAGGACATCGAGAAGCGCATCCGCGTCTTCCAGCCCGAGCGCCGCACGTCACCCGCCGAGCACTTCGGCATCGTCGCCACCGCGGTCCTCAAGCGCTCGCGCCTCTGGATCCGCCACTACAACCGCAAGGACGACCGCGAGACCGAGCGCGAGATCTCGCCGCAGCGCCTGGTGCACTACCGCGACAACTGGTACGTCGACGCCTGGTGCCACATGCGCGAAGGCCTGCGCAGCTTCGCAGTCGACGCCATCCGCGCCGCCGAGCTGCGCGACGCGCGCGCCAAGGAAATTCCGGCCGCGGAGCTCGACGCGCACCTGGGCAGCGGCTACGGCATCTTCGCCGGCCGCGACGTGCAGTGGGCAGTGCTTCGCTTCACGCCCGAAGCGGCGCGCTGGGTCTCGGCGCAGGTGTGGCACCCGAAGCAGCGCGCGCGCTTCGAGGCCGACGGCAGCTACGTTCTCGAGGTCCCGTACGCCCACGACCGCGAGCTTCTGATGGAGATCTTGAAGTTCGGCGCCGACGTGGAGGTGCTCGGCCCCGACGCGCTGCGCAGCCGCGTCGCCGACGCCCTCAAGCAGGCCGCCCGCCGCTACGAGTAGCCTTCGCCGCCCCCCTGTTAAGGGGGGAAGCGAGCGTGTTTTCGCGAGCGGGGGGTTGGTTTTCCAGGACCTCTCTTCAGCCCATGCCGGCGATCACGAGCACGAGCGTCAAAGGATCGCTCGGCAGGGCGCGCAAGCCGTATTTGCGATAGAACGCTGCCGCCCGAGCGTCCTTTGCGTCGACGAAGACGGCGTGCACGCCGGCGTGCTCAAGCACGAGCTTTGCGCGTTCGATCGCATCCATGAGCAGCAGCTCGCCCAGGCCTTGACCCTGGACGGACCGATCCGCTGCCAGCCGGCCAAGCCGGATCCCGGGCACGCTGCGCGGCAGTTTCCTGGCGAGATCCTCGGGCAATTCATCCGCCACAACCTCGCACACCGTCAGCGCATAAAACCCCAGGATGCGGGAAGGTGCTTCCTCCGCGGCGGCAACAAAAGTCCTGGAGATGCCGCGGCGCTGACGCTGCTGCGCGGTCTGGCGCAGCCAGGCATCAAGCTGCGCGCTTCCGCTCTCGAACGCGCGCCGATCGTGGCGTCCAGCGAAAGGTTGAATGCTCAGCATCCAGCGTCCTCTTCTTGTAGGCCCGGAACGCCTTGCGGAGCCTTGCATTGGGCGCCGGCGGCTTTTCCAGCAGGTTCAGCAGGAACGCCGCATCGACGCTGGACAGACGGATCACCCTGTCGCGCTCGATGATCCGCCGCGCCTCGCTGAGCGCGGCTTGCACGACAAACTGATTCAAGGTCGCCCCCTGCAGCTCAGCCGCCTGCTCGAGGGTGCCCTGTACGTCCTGCGGCACCCGGGCCGTAATCCGGCCTCGTTGCTCGTTCTTTCGCGTCATGGCGCCATTCTCGCCTCCCGGTGCCAATTTGTCACCAGGCCAGCCATGGGCTGAGGTCACCAGGGGCTGCGGGAGATGCACCCCGGGTCCGCGGTGAGCAACGTGTTCGTGCAAGCGCCCGCGCGCGACTACCCGGGTAGTCGTCGTACAGCTCTGCAAAAATGTTGCGCGAATGCCACGAGCGGCAGCTGAACGCTTGCGCGCCTGAATCTTTCTGCCGTATGGTGCGCGCCTCTCAGTTTGCATGACATCTCTTTCGGCCATGGATTTCGATACGCGGACATCAAGCGCGCCGGCGTCATGAAGCACACGCTGACTCTTACGCGCTGGCACAAGGTTGCCGAGCGCATCAACGCCGCGCTCAAGGAGCGCGAGGCCCGCGTCGTTGCCGCTTTCACGGCGGCGACGATCTCGCCCTGGAACAAGGAGGGCGTGGAGCAGAAGGCCGCCGGCATCGCCGCGCGCGCCAAAGTCGACCTCGCGCTCGTCGAGCAGGGCAGCGCCGCGGTTGCCGCCATCCGCTCGGCGCTGGCGCGCAAGAACGCCGAGCTCGGCATCGCGGCGCGGCTGGCGGAAGTCGAGGCGCTGAACCGCCGCATCGCGCTCTACCGCGCCGTGCTCGACAAGCAGAGCGTCGACATGGTGCAGCCCGAGCACGTGCGCCACGTGCCCGCGCTCGCGGTGACGGAAGGCGAGCCGTCTTGGGGCCGCCGCGAGGCGCCCCGCGTCACGCTGCAGGTGGCCGACGCGGCGCTGCTCGCGCAGCTGGCGTCGAAGCTCGCCCGCGAGCAGGCGCGCAGCCACGCGCTTCTCGACGAGATCGCCGATCTCAATCGCGAAAAGCTCGAGCTCGACATCGCGCCCGAGGTGCACGAGATCGCCGGGCTCGCCGCGTAAGCGGCGAGCGCCGGCCGCGTCGCCGCGCGCGGCCGGTCCGGCTTCGGCCGGGCAGCAAGCGGCCGGGGAGCGCGAACATTTGCGCAGGCGAAACCTGCTACGGGCCTTGAAAGCCCCTAAAGCCGTCCGGCCCCGACCCCCTTATGGTTGCTTGCGGGGCCGGCTCGACGACAGGTTGCCTGTTGAAGGTTTCCGGTTGCAGGTTGCTTCGCGCTACCCCGTTTTTCTCCATTGGCCACAGGAATCTTTCCGGGGTCCTCGCTGCCTGCGGACGCGCAGGAATTCGCGCGTCGGGTTTATTCGGCAGCGGCGGTAGAATCGCCGCCATGAGCGCACCGGTTGCATCAACACTGCCGCCGCTGATCGAAGCCCGCCGCGCCGAGATCGGCGGTATCTGCGCGCGATTCGGAGTGCGCCGGCTCGAGGTCTTCGGCTCGGCGGCGACAGGCGCTTTCGACCCGGCGCACAGCGATGTCGATTTTCTGGTGGATTTCGCCCCGGCCGGCCCCGCCGATCGCTTCGCTCAGTACTTCGGGCTGAAGGAAGCACTCGAGGCTTTGCTCGGGCGCCCGGTGGATCTCGTTGAAGAGGGCGCTTCCTCGAACCGCTATTTCCTGGAATCGCTGAATAAGAGCCGCCGGCTGCTGTATGCAGCTTGAGTCGGCGAAGTACCTGGAAGACATCCGTCAAGCTAGCCAAACGGTTGTCGAGGCGACCGCCGGCCGGACGCTCACCGACTATCTCGGCGACAAGCTTCTACGACTCGCCGTGGAAAGGTGCTTCGAGATCATAGGAGAGGCGCTGCGTTTGCTCGATGAGCGCGATCACGAGACTGCTTCGAAGATCACGGACTTCTTGCCGAGGTCGAGGCGCTGCTGCGCGGGCCGGCAGGCAACGATTGCTAGCAGGCGGCTTTGCCGGAACAGCGCATGAGCGAGCTCGAACACATCGAGCGGCGAATCTATACCTCCGGCCGCTTGCTAAGGTGATGCGGATGTGGACCTCCGGATGAGGGCGGCGACGGCAGTTTGCGCATAAGCGCGAGCGCCGGCGTGCGTGCTCTCGCGCGGCCCGGCGACGTTGAGAACCCCGATCGCGCGCTCGCCCACGAACGCGGCTGCCCGCGCGCCTGCCTGCTCCGGGTCCACGGCCGCGCCGTCGATCGCGAGATAAGGCTTCTGGTGCTGCCCGCACAGCTGAAGCGTCCTGAGCGTGCCGCCCGTAGGGCCGCCGAAGTGAATAATCAGGGTTCCGTCCGAATCGAGGACATTCTGGCGCGTGCGCTCGGCGTAGTCGGCGCTCGCGAGCGCGGCGAGCGGGTAACGCTCCGGAATCGGCCCGTCCTCCGCCTTGCGGCCGGCCGGGCACCAGCCGCCGCAGGGAAAGCCCGCGGCGAGCGCCGCGTCCAGCGCGCCGCGATCGACTCCCGTCTGCCCGCCCGAGACGATTTTCCTCAGCATCCGGCTGCCTCATTTTGAATGGTAAGGGCGCCGCTGCCTCGACCCCAGAGCCACCTTGTCGGCGAGGAACGTCGTGAACGCCCGGACCCAGGGGGTCGGTTCTAGGGTCGGCTGGCGCTCACCGAGCGCAGCCGCTCCAGGAAGAGCTCCAGGATCTCGTCCATGCCGGCAATTTTCACGATCGACCCTTCGGCATCGCCGAAGAGATCGCCCTTTCTGCTCCTGCCGTAAAAGCGCGATTTCCGTTCGTCCGTGCCGAAGATCGCGGTAAGCCTGCGAGCCCACGGCTGCGCTGCTGACGCGCGGCACGCCTCCCGGGAGAGAGAGCACGGTTTTCGCCGCGGTTGAAGTGCCGCAAATGGCCATATAGGATGGCGAAATGGACATCTCGATCACCGAGTTCAAGCAGCGCTGCCTGGAGCTGGTGCGCAAGGTCGAGCAGACCGGCAAGCCCATCGCGATCACGCGCCGCGGCCGCGTCGTTGCCCAGCTCGAGCCGGCGCTGCCCGCCGGTTCGCCGGCGCGCGGCAAGCCCTGGGAACGGCTGCGCGGCCGCGCGAAGTGGCTCGCTTCGCCCGGGGAAACTCTCGTCAAGGAGCGCGATCTGAAGGGATTTTGATGGCGGTGCTGCTCGACACCCATGTGTGGGCGTGGTGGCTGTCGGGCGACCTTCGTCTTAGTGCGCGGGAGCGCGGAGCGCTCGACCGCCTCGCGGAGCGGCGCGAGCTCAAGCTCTGCGCGATCAGCCTCTGGGAGGCGCAGATGGCCTTTGCCAAGGGGCGCTTTCAGCCGCTGGATCCTTTCGAAGCATGGTTGCGCGCCGCCGCGGCGCCGGAGGTCATCGAGATCATCCCGATCGACGTGCGCGTCGCGCTGGCGCTGAACGATCTGCCCGCCAGCCTGCCCAACGATCCCGCCGACCGCCTGATCGTTGCCGCGGCGCGCGCGCATGCATTGCCGCTTGCCACGCACGACCGCCTGATCCGCCGCTCGCGCGCCACGCGTCTGTGGAAACCATAGAATGGCTCAGCGCCCGGCCGCTGAGCTGACCGGCAATGTTGGCTCTTCAGGTGGCGATCGGTGGTGATCAGGCGGGAACGCCCTGATCGAAGAGCATCCGCACGCGGGGCGGCCGTCAGGCCGCGTGAGCGCTTCGCGCGGCGTGCTCCAGCACCGCGTCCACCTGCGCGCGGGAAACCCCGGGGAACCAGCTCAGGAACTGCTCGACGGTCGCTCCGCCCTCGAGATTTCGAACAGTGCGCTGACCGGCACCCGCGTACCGCGGAACACCCAGGCGCCGCTGAGCTTCGCGGGATCGCGCTCTACCGCCGGGCAAGTCGTCCAGTCAAGCATCAGCCGATTCTATCCCTGTACCCGGACAGGACCGGAAGCGCTCTAGCGGCCGAAGAGCTTTTCGACCAGCACCTCCCGCGAAAGGCCGTGGTGCGCGCCAACGTCGGCCAGAATTGCGGCCAACGTCCCGATGCGCAAGGAGTCGTGATTCGGAATGGTGATGTGACGCTGCTTCGGCTGCTCGCAGGTCAGGCGGATAGGACTGCCCGTTTGCCTGCTGAGCTGAGCCCCGGAAACGTCCCGGGGCAGCTTCATGCGGCGATGACTTCGTCCCGCACGTAATGCAGGCGAATGAGCTTGGGCGCCTTGTCCTGGTCGAAATGGCAGCGCACGGCTTCGCGCGCGCGCTCGTGAAGCTGGACGAGATCATCCGCTTCCGTGAAGATCGATTCGCCAACGGCGCGCGCCGTAAAGCCGCCTTCGGGGGCTTCCTCGACCACGAAAACGATTTCGCTCATGCCGGGATGATAGCGGATCGCTTTTCCCGCCGCCCCGGTACCCGGTGCGCTACCTGGCTCACGCCCTGAGCCTCGGGCCGCCGCACAATCCGCGGCCTCTTCGCCGACGACCTGGGCAGCCGCTTCGTCGACGCGACCCCCGAGGTCCCCGCGAGCGACGGCTTCCGCCGGCACGTCGAGATCAACGCCTGGCTCGCCGCCCATCCCGAGATCGCCGACTACGTCGTGCTCGAAAGCGGCCAATTCTGGCCCCGCTTCCCGGCCCTCGAGAGCGCGGTCTTCGTCCCGCCTGGCCAGGTGCTCGGCGCTGCCGAAGTGGAAATGCTCCGCGGGCGCTTCGCCTCTTCGCCGTCCCCCTGAGCTTCTCGACCAGCGCCTCCCGCGTAAGCCCGTGGTGCCCGCCGAGTCACGGCTTGCGCCGCGCGGCCTTCACGGCCTCGTCGACGAGCGCGCTGCCTTTCGCCGGGCCATTCCGGCGAAGGCCTTCGCCAGCGCGCCGGAAAGCTGCTCGAGCTCCTCGTCGAGCTTGCGCAGCCGCTCGAACAGCGCCACGTCTATCAGCGCCGCGACCGGCTTGCCGCCCTTGGTGATGACGATGCGGCCCTTGCGGCACTGCACCTCGCGCTCCTGAAATCGCTCTCCATGCGCCTCCGAGTCAAGCGCGCCGCACGCCCAGCCGTTGATCACGGAAGATCCCCGGACGGTCCATACCGCTTTAGGTATAATGCATGCGCAGCCGCTCGCCACGGAACGAAAAGCCGCTTCACTGGGTCGCTTCGTCCAAGCGGGATTTGCTCCAGTTCCCGGACAAGGTCGTGGACAACATCGGGTATGCATTGGGCGTCGTCCAGTTCGGCGGGCACCCTCCCTCGGCGAAACCCTGGAAGGGTCTTGGTCCGGGCGTAGCGGAGATCGTGGAGGACGACGCGTCGGGCACCTTCCGCGCGGTGTACACGGTGCGCTTCCGAAGGGCGATTTACGTGCTGCATGCATTTCAAAAGAAATCGCCCTCCGGCATCCGGACGGCGCAGCGGGATGTCGAGCTGATCGGCGAGCGGCTGAAGGCGGCGAAACGCGACTATGAGGCGCGCTATGGCGAGGAAGCGGGTTGAAGTGCAGGCAGGCAGCGGCAACGTGTTCGCCGACCTCGGCTATCCGGACGCCGGGGAGCGCAGCCTCAAGGTGGAGCTCGCCATGGAGGTGAACCGCATCCTCGGCGAGCGCGGGCTCACGCAGGAGCGTGCCGCAAGGCTGCTCGGCATCCGGCAACCGCACGTGTCCGACCTGGTGCGCTACCGGCTCAACCGCTTCTCGGTCGAGCGCCTCATGGACTTCCTCACCCGGCTCGGCAAGGACGTCGAGATCCGGATCGTCGCAAGGCCGTCGGGTCGCCGCCGCTCAGCGGTGCAGGTTCACCACGTCGGATAACGTTTCCCTTCGCGGGAATAAGCCCGGTCGCCTAAGGCCGCGGTCAGAGCCCCGATCCACCCAATAGCCCCACGCGACGAGCAGCCAGATCGCCTGCGCGCTCCACGCCACTGCCGTGGTGCTGGGCGGCGGCGGCCCGAACACGCTGGCGATGTAGACGACGACGAGGAACGCGACCAGACCCCCGAGCGCCCAGCTTCCGGCGCGGTCCAGCGCGCGCGTCGTGCCCGCGTAGTACGCCGCGCAGACCGCGAGCAGCCCGACTTCCACCGCCAAGGTGGCCGGAACCGAGTTCCATAGGCCCATCCCGAAGCGCGCGTCGCCGCCGAGCGTGAGCGGCATGTCCGGACGGTGGGCGATGACGTCGAGCAGCCAGTGGCTCAGCACCACCGCGACGAGCAGCAGCGCGGCCTTGGGCGTGCCGCGGCGCACGGCGAGCCACGCGATCGCCAGCAGCAGCCCCCACCCCGCCAGCGCGACCAGGCTGTGCGAGTACGGGTAATGCAAGAAGTCGAGCGGCGTCACCGCGGTAATGCCGGGCCGCACCTCGAAGGACTCGACGCCCAGGAGCACGAGCGTCGGCCATACCAGGTCGGCGAGCTGCGCCGCCAGGAACAGCGTCCCGAGCGAGAGCTCCGGCGCCGCGCGCTTGGCGGCAAAGGCCACGGCGAAGTGGCTGATGAACACGAAGAGGATTATTGCAGTTCGCTAGCAGGGGCTCGGGCCGGACACCATCACGACATCTTGGTAGGACAGCAGCACGCCGTATACGTGACGGCGCTAGCTCCGATCGAGCAGATCTGCGACGACCTCCAGGCATTCATCGAAGCTCGGGTGGAAATCCAGCGTGTCGAGCTCCGAATAGGTCTTGCGCAAGATCTTCTCGCTCGAGGCGATGCGCTGGCGGATCACTTCGCGGCGCTCGCGCAAGATGCCGGCGATTCGCTCGATCGCGGCGGGTTCCCTGGCGGCCACCAACGCGAGATCGAACATGTCGCGCGCCGTGAGATCGCGGCCGCGATGCCAGACTTTTTTGGCAACGATTTCGGCGGTTGTTTGCACGTGGATTCGCCGCCCCAAAACCGTTTCGACGGTCGTGGGCCCTTCCGTAAGCGGCGCCGAAGCGATGAAATCGATCTCGCCATCGGGAAAATACAGCTTGACCGATATCGCCGTCTCCATGTAGCTGGAGGAGATCCCTTCCGCGACGTCGTTCAGCCTCGGGCTCACGTAACCGAGGTACTGAGGGTCCGGCACGAAAATGTCTATGTCCTTGCTGATCCGGTGTCGGAACCGGCGCATGAGCACCGTGCCGCCGCCGAAGCTCCAGTCATCGAAGCGCTGTCCGGACGCGGCGACGGAATCGACGATCTCCATCGTGCGCGCGAACAGCGCCTGCCAGTCGTTCAGGCGGCTTTGAGCCAATCCGCGGCCTTGAGGCGCACGCCGATCTGCGCGGCGATCCTCCGGGCATTCCTCTGGACGATGCCGGGCTTTGCCCACGCCCCCACCTGCGCGACGAGGCCGCGCAGCAGCTCCTCGGGCGCCTCCTCGAGCAGCACGATGAAGTGCGCGTGCTTGCCCGGGGTAGCCCTGCCGGTCAGCAGCGCGCGCACGAGCTCATCCGGTGTCAGCGCCTTGCGCAGGCTGACGCCGGCCGTCGTGCAGGCCATCCCGATGTAATCGCGTTGCGGCGGCTTCGACGCGGTAGCGCTGTAGCGTGCGCGCGGTTGCCGCGCCTCGAGCCCCGGCCACCGCGCCGCCGAACCGCGCAGCGCCCCGCCGCGCTCGGCTGCCTCTCGCGGCGCGACCACGAGCTGCAGGCCCAGCACCTCGAGCACATCGAGCACCTTGTCCGCGCGCAGCGTCTCCTTGCCCGATTCGAGCTCGTAGAGGAACTTCAAGCCCGCGCCCGCGCGGCGGGCGAGCTGCGCTTGCGTCAGGCCGGCGCGCTCGCGCGCCGCGCGCACTGCCGCCCCGAGCTGCTTGCCCGAGCGCCACACCACGGTTTCTGCTGTCTTCACTTGAATCCTTCCGATCGGAAGGATTATGTCACGTCCCGCGCGCTGCAGTAATGGCGGACTTTGGAGAACTTGCGCGAGCCAGGCTCACCCCCTGAGCCACTCCCCTCCACACAATAGGCCTCCCATAGGCAGACGAGGCTTCTCATGGAGGTGGCGGCCATGGCGACGTACTTCACCGAGCACGCCCGCGCCCGCATGCAGCAGCGCGGCATTTCGGCTGCGGCGATAGACATGCTGCTCAGCTACGGCCGGACCTCGCACGACCACCACGGCGGCGAGATCGTGTTCTTCGACAAGGCCGCGCGCGAGCGCCTGGCAAAGCAAGACCCCGCCGCCGCGCGCCTCGCCCGCACCTACGCGGTCCTCGGATCCGACGGCATGGTCGTCACCGTCGGGCACCGCTACCGGCGCATTCGCCACTGAGCCATGGAGTTCGCGCCCGACATGCTGGTCCCCATGCTGCCGTTCGTTCTCATGGGCGTGCTCTGGCTGCTGGAGCGCTAGCTCCGGAAATTCACCTGCGTCATAGATTCCGGTCTCCCCGGCCTCCCATCGTGGGCGGCCGCGCCAAAACGTCGTAAGCTCCATGCAAGGGGGATTCATGACAAGAACGATCATGGTGGACGCCACCGAACAGGTCGTCTGCCCGAAGTGCAGCCACGCGTTCGCCCTTTCCGAGGGCATCTCCCGCCAGACCATCGAGCGCTACGCCGGCGAGTTCGAGCAGGCGCTCGCCGCGCGCCGCAAGCAGCTCGAAGCCGAGCTCGCCGCCGAGGCGAAGCGCCGCGCCGAGCGCGAGGCCGCGCAGCAGCTCGACGCGCTGAAGGGCGAGCTCGCGGCCGCCCAAGCCGCGGCGAAGGCGAGCAAGGACCAGCTCCAGAAGGCGCGCGAGGAGGCCAGCGCCGCCGCGAAAGAGCAGTACGAGACCGACCTGCGCGCCGCAAGAGAGGCGCTCGCCGCCAAGGACAGCACGCTCGCCGGCTTGCGCAACGCCGAGCTCGCCGTGCGCCGGGAGCTGCTCGAGCTTCGGGAGAGGGCGCAGAGCCAGGAGCTGGAATTCCAGAGGAAGCTGGACGAAGAGAGAAAGCGCATCGAGGCGAGCGCCCGCTCCGCCATCGGCGAGGAATTCAGCCAGAAGGAGGCGCGGCTGCGGGCGCAGATCGAGTCGGCGCAGCGCGAAGCGGCCGACCTCAAGCGCAAGCTCGAGCAGGGCTCGCAGCAGACCCAGGGCGAGGCGCTCGAGCTCGGCCTCGAAGCCATGCTCCACGGCGCCTTCCCCATGGACGAAATCCAGCCCGTGCCGAAGGGCGTGAACGGCGCCGACCTCCTGCAGCGCGTGCGCTCGCCCTCGGGCCAGCTCTGCGGCACGATCGTCTGGGAGGCGAAGCAGACCAAGAACTGGCAGGCCGCCTGGGTGCAGAAGCTGAAAGACGACCAGCAGACCGTCGGCGCCGAGATCGCGGTGCTCGTCACCTCCGCGATGCCCAAGGACCAAAGTGGAAGAAGCGGCGAGCCCTTCGTGCGCGAGTCCGACGTCTGGGTGACTCGCTTCGATGCCGCCCGCCCGCTCGCCGAGGCGCTGCGCGTCACGCTCCTCGAGATGCACAAGCTCCGCCAGGCCAACCTCGGGCGCAGCGAGAAGATGGAGCTTCTCTACAACTACATCTGCAGCCCGCAGTTCGCGCAGCGGGTGAAGTCGGTGGTGGAGGGGTTCGAGGCGATGCGGCGGGATCTAGAGGCCGAGAAGGCCTCGATGACGCGCATTTGGAAGAAGCGCGAGATGCAGCTTACGCGGATGACGACGGGAATGTTGGGAGTGGTGGGGGATTTGCAGGGGATTGGGCGGGAGGGTATGGCGCAGCTCGACTCGATTGCGGCGTTGCCTGACGTCGGGCAAGAGGAGGCCACCGAATTCGAGAGCGATGCAGGGAAATGACGGGTGAGAGACGCAACCGCCCGATTGGCGCGGAATCGCTCTACCGCGAAGTCCGGGCGGTGCTCGAGCAGGCGCGGGCTTCGGCCTATCGCGCTGTCAACTTCGCTATGGTCGCGGCGTACTGGCAGGTGGGGCGCCTCATCGTGGAGCACGAACAGGGCGGCCGGCGGCGCGCGGGCTATGGCGAAGCCTTGTTGGAAAGCCTGTCGAACAAGCTCACCTCGGAATTCGGCCGGGGCTTTACCGCCACGAATCTGCGCTACATGCGGCAGTTCTACCTGGCGTTTCCGATTCATCACGCGCTGCGTGACAAATCTCCGACGCTGCGGAAGGAGCTCTCGTGGACGCACTACCGGCTGCTGCTGGGCGTCGAAGATGCGGCCGCACGCGAGTGGTACATGAACGAGGCGGCGAGCCAGCACTGGTCCACTCGACAGCTCGACCGGCAGATCTCGGTGCTCTACTACGAACGGCTGCTGGCAAGCCGCGCGAAAGCGCCGGTCCGCAAGGAGGCGCGCGACAAGCTTGCCACCGTTGCGGCGGACGATTTCATCCGTGACCCGTACGTCCTCGAATTCCTGGATCTGCGCGACTACCCGGCGTTGCGCGAATCGGCGGTCGAGCAGGCGATCATCGACAACCTTCAGTCGTTCCTTCTGGAGCTCGGCAAGGGCTTTTCCTTTGTCGCCCGGCAGAAGCGGCTGCGCTTCGACGAGGAAGAGTTCTACGTCGACCTCGTGTTCTACAACTACCTGCTCAAGTGCTTTGTCCTGGTCGATCTCAAGGTGGGCAAGCTCAACCACCAGGACATCGGCCAGATGGACAGCTACGTGCGGCTCTTCGATGCCCACGCGCGCCCGCCCGGCGACAACCCGACGATCGGGCTCATCCTGTGCTCGCGAAAGAACGAAGCCATAGCGAAGTATTCGATCCTCGCCGAAGGAAAGCAGATCTTCGCGGCGAAGTACGTCAAGTACCTTCCTACGGAAATCGAGCTGCGCCGCGAGCTGGAGCGCGAGCGCCGTCTCCTCGAGGCACGGCGAAGCGAGTCCCGAAAAGCGCGAAGGGAGGGGGTTGCTTGAGGGCGCAATGCGCGAGGTTTGCGGAGCCGGTGCTGCTGGTGGACGACGTGACGGACTCGGGCTGGACCTTGTCGGTCGTTGCTGCATTGCTGCGGCAGGCAGGCAGCGGTGCGGTCTTTCCGATTGCGCTCGCCAGCGCCTCCGGCGATTAGCGATATGAGCGACGTCAAGGAAATCCTGAGCGATACCCAGGCAGTCCTGCTCCTTTGCGGCTACTTCGGCAAAATGGCCCCCGGCTCGGCAAAGCCGCTCGCGGCGTGCGAATACGGCCGGCTCGCAAGGTGGCTCGTCGAGCGCCGGCAACGTCCGTCCGACCTCCTGGACATGGAAGATGCAGACCTTGCAGCGGTGGTCGAGGCAAAGCTCGAGCCCTCCCGCGTGCGCTCGCTCCTCAGGCGAGGAACCGCGCTCGCGCTCGCCACGGAGAAATGGCTGCGCAGCGGCTTGTGGATCCTCTCGCGCAGCGACGACGAGTATCCAAAGCACCTCAAGAAGCGACTCGGCATGGACGCACCGGCACTCCTTTACGGCGCGGGCGATCCGCAGCTCCTGCTGCGCGGCGGCCTCGCCATCGTGGGTTCGCGGAACGGATCGGAAGCCGCTCTGGAATTCACCCGGGAAGTGGCCGCGCGTTGCGGTGCCGAAGGCATCGCAGTCGTCTCCGGCGGCGCCCGTGGGATCGACAGCGCCGCCATGCAGACTGTAGGAGAGGCGGGCGGGATAGCGATCGGCGTGCTCGCCGATAGCCTCCTTGCGGCGATCCGCAATCGCCAGAACCGCGTCGGACTGGAGGCAGGAAAGCTTGCGCTGCTTTCTCCGTTCTACCCGGAGGCCGGGTTCAACGCCGGCAACGCCATGGCGCGAAACCGCTGCATCTACGCCCTCGCCGACCATGCCCTCGTCGTGCAATCCGACTTGAACAAGGGCGGCACCTGGGCAGGCGCGACCGAAAACCTGCGCGAAGGCTGGGTGCCGCTTTTCGTGCGGTCCGATCCCAACGTACCCGGCAACGCCGAGCTGATCCGTAAAGGCGCGCGGCTTTTCGACTACGACTTCCGTGCGCGCGAGCCGCTGCGCGCCTGGCTCGACGGCCGCTTGGACGATCGAGAGCCGGCCGAGCTCTTTCACCCCAAACCTGCCGCGCAGCAAGAAATCGCTAAGTACGAAGTACCTACTGCGCTGCAGGAACAATCCGCAGAGCTCGACCTGTACGGCGAATTTCTGCGGCGGCTTGTTGCAGTCGTACGCGACAAACCTTTATCGCAAAAAAATATCGCCAAGTCGCTCGCCCTCGAGCCGGCCCAGGCGAAGGTTTGGCTGAAAAGAGCAGTCGACGACGGCGCCGTAGAGGCGAAAGGAAAGGCAAAAAAGTACGCGCTTCCTCAGCGCCGGTTGTTTGAATAGGCAAGGTTAGCGGGTCGGCGCGTAGCCTGGCACGCCAATGCAGAGCTGCTCCCGCGTCTCACGCGGGCTGCAATGCTCCCGGCATCTCGCTGTAGATCCGCCCGTCGAGGCTGCGACCCGTTAGATCCTTGCGCACCCCGCCCCATTGCTTGAAGAAGAATGGAACGCGAGCGGCGCGGCACCGGCGGAATATCGACGTGACCCACTCCTTTTGCACCGGGCGCGCCTTCGGTCCCGACTCCCCGCCGACGATCACCCAGTGGATTCCGTCAAGAGGCAATGCCTCAAGCGGCCCGATCAGCGGCTCGAGCGACAGGAAGCGCACCGCCGCCGGCACGCTTTGAAGGTCAGCGACGCGGTGCATTACGCGAGCGTCTTCCACGCTCACGCCCATCCAGACGTTCCCCGGCCACGGGAGCTGAGGCGCCAGTTGCGCGAGCCGTTCGCTGCGTTTCGTCAGGACCTGGAAAGTATGGTGCGGACAATCCCGCATCGTTGCGAACACGCGCTGGATGTAAGGGAGCGGTATGTCGTCGTGAAACAGATCGCTCATCGAATTCACGAACACGATGCGAGCCTGCCGCCACCGCCGCGGTACGTCGAGCAAGTCCGGATGCAGGGTGACGTTGAAGCCGTTGCGGTAGCGATCGCTCCCCATGGCTTCGAGGCGGCGCGCCATGCGCTCCGCGTAACAGTGCTTGCAGCCCTGGCTGATCTTGGTGCACCCGGTGACCGGGTTCCAGGTCATCTCGGTCCATTCAATGTTGGATCGCGTCGGCATGCGGCCGGAAGTATAAGCGGCGCACTGGGACTTGGTGAGATGCGACGCGATCCTGACTGCCGTCGGCGCTCCGGCCGGATTGCCGGCTGCGAAGCACAACGCGTACATGGGCGTGTGCTTCGAGTTTTCCAGGATGAGCGGCCGCTCTACGATCTTCGCGAACACCGACCGGAGCCGCTCCAGAAAGAACTCGAGGATCTCGTCCATTCCCGCGATCTTGACGATGGATCCCTGGATGTCACCGAAGAGATTGCCCTTTTTGCTATCGCCATAGAAGCGCGACTTCCACTCCTCCGTTCCGAAGATGGCCGTAAGCCTTTTTGCCCACAGGCTGTCGGGCGGCGCGTCCTTCGGCATCATGCGGTTGGCTCCGATGGCGAATGGGAACAGAACCCAGAGATCGATTGCTTTGGTGCGCGCGATTGCCTCTATGGTCTGCCAGTCCACGTTCATGCCGTACGGATCGAGAAACACGACCGCGCGCTGCCCGCGCCAATGCTGCGTTCGGCACCACCGCTGCAGCCAGGCGTTGGCGTCTTCTTCCTCGATCGTGCACCGGTCCGAAAGCGCACTGAACTCGGTGGCGATCAGCTTCTTCAGCGCCACCGCGTGCTTGGGCTTGTTCTCGATGAAGATGTATCGGTCGAATTTGTTGTCGATGGAAAGCGCCTTGCGCACGCTGCCTTCCTGATACCCGCGGATTTCTTCGTCGTAGCCGAACAGCCCTGGGATCCGCAGCACGCTGGCCGGCGTCGCGCTCGCCCGTGCCCGCGAAGGCATCGACGTAGATCGTTTTCAGCTTCCTCGCCTTCGGATTCCTCTTGAAGATGAGCTGGTACTGCACGAGATAGTCGCGCAGCGCCTCCAGCTTGCGCTCGGTCCACGCTCCGCCGAAACGATGTGCCATGACGATTTCTGCCCTGACGCATCATAGAGGGGGTGCTGGCTCACCCGCTGAGCCACCACCCCGTCCATAGTTCTGTCTGATGTACCAGCCGACCCTTCCCGCCGCCCCGCGTCCCCCGGCGCTCGCGCCGCTGAGCCGGACGCAGACCATCCTCCTCGACGGGATGTTCCGCGGCGAGCTGGACGAAGTGATCCCGC
>Ga0156283_1236_pt1 | contig 32281 bp, 45 predicted proteins | sample RifCSPlowO2_12_FD_107932 | JGI IMG/M metagenome (GOLD analysis project Ga0156283, IMG submission 107932) | Betaproteobacteria bacterium RIFCSPLOWO2_12_FULL_65_14 | reverse complement strand
CGCTTTCCGTAGGGCAGCAGCCGGTCGTACTCGCGCTTGACCACGGCGTAGCACTCGCACACCGAGCGCTCGAGCCGCGGCCGGTCCAGCACCCGGATGCGGCCGCGGGCGTACTCGATCAGGCCGTTCGCCTGGAGCTTGCCGGCCGCCTCGGTGACGCCTTCGCGGCGCACACCCAGCATGTTGGCGATGAGCTCCTGCGTCATCCTCACCTCGTCCGACGCCAGCCGGTCGAGCATCAGCAGGAGCCAGCGGCAAAGCTGCTGGTCCACCGCGTGGTGGCGGTTGCACACCGCGGTCTGCGTCATCTGGGTGATCAGCGCCTGCGTGAAGCGCAGCAGCAGGTGTTGCACCTCGCCGCTCGACTCGAAGCGCTTCTTGAGGACTGCCGCACGCACGCGGTAGCCAACGCCGGCGCTCTGCACCACGGCGCGGCTCGGCGTGGTCTCGCCCCCCATGAAGAGCGAGATGCCGACCAGGCCCTCGTTGCCGGTGACCGCGATCTCGGTGGAGGCGCCGTTCTCGAGCACGTAGAGCAGCGACACGATGCTGTCGGTCGGAAAAACCACGAAGCCCTGCGGACCGCCGGACTCGTAGACCGCCTGTCCCAGCGGCATCGGCATCAGCTCCAGATGCGGCAGCAGGCTCTCGTAGTCGGGTGCGGGCAGCGCGGCGAGAAGGCGGTTTTGCCCGGGATGCGAACGTCGAACGCTGCCGGCCATGACCATGGAGCCATGCTACGCCCATTCGTGCGGTATCGGACAGACAAGCGATTCTGCTATGCCGGCTAGCGCACAGAGTGTGCGGCTGGAAGCGCTGACAATGCGAGTCTGCCAAAGGAGGCACTATGTTCCTGAAAACAAGCCTGATTGCGCTCGGCGCGGCATCCGCTATGCTCGCAGGCCGGAATCGTGACCGGCGAGCTGACCGACATGCAGGTCACCGAGCGCGTCGAGCACGGAACCGGGCGCATCATCCAGCCGGCGAAGCTGACCGGCAAGCTCTCGCTGAAGAACACTTCCTCGGACCAGGGCATGCGCATGGTCGGCGGCACGAGCTATGGGTCTGCCGACCGGCTCGATCCCGGGCAAGCCTCCAGCCACTCCCTGGACGCCGAGTTCCCGGCCGCAGCGCTGAAGGCGAAGGGCCTCAAGGAAGCGCGCCTCGAGCTTTCGTTCATCCCGTCGCAGTTCAGGGAAGAAACCCTCAACTTCACGGTCTCGATCGCCGGGGAATGAGCCGAGACTGCGTGGACATGCCATGACCTTGCGGCGCGAGCTGCTGGCGCTGGGCGTCGCGACGTTGCTTGGGCTCGGCGGGTGGAGCGCCAGCGCGCAACTCCTGCAGCCGCCGCCGGTGCGGCCCGATGCCCTTATGAACGCGGTCACCTCCGAAGTGATCGCCATCCTCAAGCAGGACCTCGCGGCAGGCCGGCCGACCGAGGTGGCGCAGCTCATCGAGGCCAAGATCCTGCCGCTGTTCGATTTCCACCGCATGACCCGCATTGCCGTGGCGCGCAACTGGCGCCTCGCTTCGCCGGAGCAGCAAGGGGCGCTGGTCGCGCAGTTCCGGACGCTTCTGGTGCGCACCTACTCGTCTGCGCTTTCGGAGTACCGCGACCAGGAGCTCGCGTACCGGCCGCTGCGCGCCGCCGCCGGCGACAGCGAGGTGCTGGTGCGGTCCTTCCTGAGGCGGCCCGGCGCGGAACCCCTGACGATCGACTACGACATGGAGGACGGCCTGGCGGGCTGGAAGGTCTTCGACGTCAAGATCGCCGGCGTCAGCCTGGTGATGAATTATCGCGAGAGCTTCGCCGCAGCGGTTCGCAACGGCGGCATCGACGGCCTGATCGAGTCGCTGGCGCACAAGAACCAGCCGCTTACGCGCGCCGCGCCGTAGCGGCTTCGACAAAAGAACCCGTGGGTGTGGTAACGAACCGATTGCGCGCTGCGTGCGGCGAATAATGGCGCGATGAACCACACCGTCCTCCCCATGAAACACATCTTCGATGCTTCGTTCCGTTACGCGCCGAGCTTCGACACCGACATACGCAAGACCTTCGCGCGGATTCGCAACCAGCAAACGCAGGCCGACCCGCAGAGCCGGGTCAAGGTGCTGCGCCTCGATCAGCTGAAGAAGGTCAGCTAGCCGAAGAAAAATGCGGCCTGCACCGGATTCGATTCCCCAGGTAATGGTGATGGCGGCGATTGTCGCCACGCTGATGTGCCTGCCCGTCGGAGCGATCCTTGCCTTGTCCGCTTTCGCCGTCCTCGGCATTTCATTCGACGCTTTCCTGACGTTTGGACGCGCCCTGAATGGATTTCAGGGACTGCTCGTGTGGTGGACGCTGGGTTTCCTTGCAGCGCTCCCCTACGCAGCCGGATCGAGGCTCCTCAAGTAATCGTACACTGTACGCTGGCGCACAGAATGCGCGCCCCGAGCGGCACACAATGGCAAAAGCAGCTCCCGCAATTAAACCGTGCCATTGATCCGATCGAGACACACATGACCTTGCTCAAACGCTGTTCCGCCTTCTTCATGGCCGCCTTGCTCCTGTCCGTGCTCGGCTGCGCCGCCACATCCACCCGGGAAAGCACCGGCGAATACCTCGACGACACCGCCATCACGACTCGCGTGAAGACCGCGATCTTCAACGAGCCGACGCTGAAGGTGCTGCAGATCAACGTCGAGACCTACAAGAACGTCGTGCAGCTGAGCGGCTTCGTGAATAGCGGCGCCGAGATGAACAAGGCGGTCGAAGTTGCCCGCTCGGTCAGAGGCGTGGCCTCCGTCAAGAACGACCTGCGGCTCCGATAGACCGGCCTCGGGCAGAGCAGCGCCATCGAGGCGCGCGACCCGCGCCTCGCTTCAGCCTTCAGCTCGCTACGGCGGCATCGGTACCCGCCATCGCAGGAGCGACACGTGAAATACATCTTCGATTCTTCGTTTCGTTATGAGCCGAGCTTCGACACCGACGTGCGCAGGACCTTCCAGAGGATTCGCCAGGAGCTGCAAGCGCAGGCGCGCGAGCGGGCGAAGCCGAACCTGGAGGGCGCGATCAACGTGCTGCAGCCCGATCACTTGAAGCATGGACCGTACGCCGGCTTGAGCACCGCGTAGCACCCGCCCCGCGCGGTGCGTGCCCCAGCGCACCGGCCGGAGGCGCCTCGATTCGCCCTGCAATTCGATCTGCTATGTGCGCCAGCCGCTAGATCGCGCGTCGTTGCGCACCGACAATGCATGCATGGTGCATTCAGCATCCGCTGAGACACCGCAAGGCAGTCATCGAAAGAACACCATGAGAAGCACATTCACCAAGAAACAACTGGCCGTGGCCTGCGCTCTGGCGCTAGGCATCGTGTCGGGTACGGCCGGCGCGCAAAGCTTGGCGCCGGTATTGGGGCCGGTCGCCGACCATGCCCTTGTCACGACCACCGGGGGCCAGGTCTGGATGAATGGCTTCGGCGACTGCTGGCACAGCGGTTACGGCCCGGCGCCGTCGCCGAATGTCCCCTGCGGCCCGCAGCCGATCGCGCAGCAGTCAGCGCCGGCGCCGGCACCCTACGTCGCACCGTACGTCGCACCGTACGTCGCGCCCGCCCCGGCCCCAGCCGTCGTGGCCGCCGCGCCGCAGCCGGTGTACGAGAAAGTGACGCTGGACGCCGATGCGCTGTTCGACTTCGACAAGTCGGTGCTGCGCCCGGCAGGACGCGACACGCTGGACACCTTCGTCAAGAACATCGAGGGCATCAATCCCTCGGCGATCGTGGCCGTCGGCCATACCGACCGCATCGGTTCCGACCGCTACAACCAAACCCTCTCCGAGGAGCGCGTGGCAGCGGTGAAGACCTACCTGGTGAGCAAGGGAATCCAGTCGAGCCAGGTGCAGACCAGCGGCATGGGCGAAACGCAGCCCATGACGAAGGCCGGTCAATGCTCGGGCAGCACGAACTCGAAGCTGATCGCCTGCCTGCAGCCCGATCGCCGCGTCGAGATCGAAGTCACCGGCTCGAGGCTCAAACAGTAATCGAGCTGTGGTGCAGCCGGGGAAAGGCCCTGCCAGCGCAGGGCCTTTTTTTGGCCACCGCTCGTAATTTCAAAGGATGCAAGCATGGAAACGCAAGCAATCAAGTCCCCTCATCCCCTGTTGTGGGTCGCGGCGATCGCGCTGATCGTGTTCTGCGTCGCCGGTATCGCAGCCTTCATGGGCTGGATCCCGACCTCGACCGGCAAGCCCGCTGATCCGAGCCTCATCGGCAAGCTCGACAAGCCCAGGGCGAGCCCGGCGAAGGTCACCCCCGCCCCCGCGAAAACGCCCGCAGCCCAGCTCGCCGCCGTGAAGTGCGCGGAATGCGGCGTGATCCAGTCGGTGCGTGAAATCGAGAGCAAGGGCGAAGGCAGCGGGATCGGCATCGCAGGCGGTGCAGTGGTCGGCGGCGTTCTCGGCAACCAGGTCGGCGACGGCGACGGCAGGAAGCTCGCGACCGTGATCGGCGCGGTCGGCGGCGCGGTCCTCGGCAACGAGGTCGAGAAGCGCGTGAAAACCGCCAAGAGCTACGAGATCACCGTGCGCTTCGACGACGGCTCGAGCCGCGTGTTCACCGAGGCCAATGCGCCGTCATGGCGCAACGGCGACAAGGTCAAGGTCATCAACGGCGTCATCCAATCGAACGTTTGAAAAAAGGTAATCCAGTGAAAACGATCCAAAGATTCGCAGTCAGTGCAGTTGCCGCGGCAGTGATCCTCGGCATGGCCGGTTGCAGCGGAATGTCCACGCGCGACCAGTACACCGCGGGCGGCGCGGCGGCCGGAGCGGTCGGGGGCGCGGTGCTCACCGGCGGCAGCGCGATCGGCACCATCGGCGGCGCGGCAGTCGGCGGCATCATCGGCAACGAGATCGGCAAGAACAAGTAGTGTGCGCGCTAGCGCACCGAGCAAATCCGCGTGAAGTGCAAATATGGGATCGGTACCTCAAAAGGGGGGTGTAGATGAAACGCATCAATGCAAGAACGAAATGTGCGCTGGCTCTCGCGCTCGCCGGAATGCTGGCGATCGCACCGGCGATGGCGGAAAAACCCTCATGGGCCGGCGGCGGCAAGGCCGACCGGGCCGAGAAATCGTCGCGCGAGAGCGTCAGGCGCGATCATTTCGAGGAGCGGCACCGCGTGAGCGTCCGTGAGTACTACAGCGAGCAGCACCGCGTCGGGCGCTGCCCTCCGGGATTGGCCAAGAAGCACAACGGTTGCATGCCGCCGGGCCAGGCCAGGAAGTGGCACATCGGCCAGCCGCTGGCGCGGGACGTGGTCTTTTACGAAGTCCCGCAGGCGGTCGTGGTGCAGCTCGGCCAGCCGCCGTCCGGGCATCGTTACGTGCGCGTCGCGTCCGACATCCTGCTGATGGCGGTCGGCACGGGAATGATCGTCGATGCGATCCAGGACCTGGGGCGCCTATGAACGGAAACGGCCATGCCGGCAACCGCGTTGCATAAAGCGGGGGCGCTGCAGAGCGCGATCCTCACCAGCGCCAGTTTCTCGATCATCGCCACCGACGAGAAAGGCATCATCCAGCTGTTCAACGCCGGCGCCGAGCGCATGCTGGGCTACAGCGCCGACGAAGTCGTGAACCGGATCAGCCCGAGCGACATTCATGATCCGCAGGAAGTGACGGCGCGCGCCCAGGCCTTGAGCCTGGAGCTCGCAACCCCGATTGCGCCGGGCTTCGAAGCGCTGGCGTTCAAAGCGTCGCGCGGGATCGAGGACAGCTATGCATTGACCTACATCCGCAAGGACGGCAGCCGCTTTCCGGCCTTCGTGTCGATCACGGCGCTGCGCGGCGACGATGGCGCCATCATCGGGTACCTGCTGATCGGCGCCGACGATTCGGTGCGCAAGCGCGTCGAATCGGTGCTGAACGAGGCCATGGCCGCCGCGGAGAAAGCCAACCGCGCCAAAACGGATTTTCTCTCCGGCATGAGCCACGAGCTGCGCACGCCGCTCAATGCGATCCTCGGTTTCGCGCAGCTCCTGGAATCCGGCACGCCGCCGCCGACGCCCCCGCAGAAGCGAAACCTCGACCAGATCCTCAAGGCAGGCTGGTACCTGCTGGAGCTGATCAACGAGATCCTCGACCTGGCGCTGGTCGAGTCGGGCAAGGTGACGCTGTCGCGCGAGCCGGTCTCGCTGGCGGAGATCATGCTCGAGTGCCGGGCCATGATCGAGCCGCAGGCGCAGAAGCGCGGCATCGCCATGACGTTTCCGCGCTTCGAGATCCCCTGCTTCGTCAGCGCCGACCGCACCCGGGTCAAGCAAGTCCTGATCAACCTGCTCTTCAACGCCATCAAGTACAACAAGCCCGGGGGCGCGGTTGCCGTGGAGTGCGTCCGGAGCCACGCGGACTCGATCCGCATTAGCTTCCGCGACAGCGGCGCGGGACTGGCTCCGGAGCAGATGGACCAGCTTTTCCAGCCGTTCAACCGGCTCGGGAAGGAGGCCGGCGCCGAGGAGGGCACGGGCATCGGCCTGGTGGTCGCCAAGCGGCTGGTCGAGCTGATGGGAGGCGCCATCGGCGTGGAGAGCACCGTCGGCGTGGGAACCGTGTTCTGGATCGAATTGCGCCTGAGCGCTGCGCCGCGGCTCGGCGTCCAGGAAGCCGAGCGTGCGGCGCTGCCGCGGCCGCAGGTGGCCCAGGGCACGGCACTGCGCACCGTCCTCTACGTGGAGGACAACCCGGCCAACCTGGAGCTGGTCGAGCAGCTCATTGCGCGCCGCCTAGACCTGCGCATGCTGGGCGCGGCGGACGGCAGGCTCGGCATCGAGTTTGCGCGCGCCTGCCAGCCGGAGGTGATCCTGATGGACCTCAACCTGCCCGGCATAAGCGGGATCGAAGCGATGGAAATCCTGCGCGCAGACCCCTCGACCGCGCATATCCCCATCATCGCGCTCAGCGCCAATGCGGTCCCCCGCGACATCGAGAAGGGCCTCGAGGCCGGATTCTTCGACTACCTCACCAAGCCCATCAAGGTGGACCGATTCATGGACGCGCTGGACGAGGCGCTGAAATTCTCGGCGGAAAGGGAAAAAGCATGAAGCTTGCCGAGCGCGACCTTCTCAACGCCAGCATCCTGATCGTGGACGACCAGGAGGCGAATGTCAGCCTGCTCGAGCAATTGCTGCGTGAAGCCGGCTACACCCGCGTTGCCTCGACCATGGATCCGCACGAGGTCTGGGCGCTGCATCGCAAGCACCGCTACGACCTGATCGTGCTCGACCTGCAGATGCCCGGCATGGACGGATTCCAAGTAATGGAAGGCCTCAAGACGAACGATGCGGACGCCTACCTTCCGGTCCTCGTGATCACCGCCCAGCCCGGCCACAAGCTGCGCGCCTTGCAGGCTGGCGCAAAGGATTTCATCAGCAAGCCGTTCGACGTGGTCGAAGTCAGGACGCGGATCCACAACCTGCTTGAAGTGCGCCTGCTGTACAAGCAACTCGAGAACTACAGCAAGGTGCTGGAGGAAACGGTCCAGGAGCGGACCGCCGAGCTGCGCGAAAGCGAAGCGCGCTTCCGCAGCCTGACCGAGCTCGCCTCCGACTGGTATTGGGAGCAGGACGAGCGCGGAAACTTCACCCGCGTTTCCGGTCCGGTTCTGGAGATGCTTGGGCTGCGGGTCGACACCCTGGCGGGAAGTGCGGACGATACTCGGGTGCCAGGCTGGAATGAGGAGGAGCGGCAGGCGCTGCAGGCCACCATCGCAGCCCGGCAGCCGTTCCTCGATTTCGTCTTCAGCCGCGTCAATGCCGATGGCTCGCGACAGAAGTTCCAGGTGAGCGGCGAGCCGATGTTCAACCAGTCCTGCCGCTTCATCGGTTACCGCGGAATCGGCGTCGAGCTCGATGCTGCCCCATAGTCCGAATCAGAATCACCTGCTCGCCGCGCTGCCCACGGCGGAATTCGAGCGCCTGGCGCGGCATCTGGAGCTGGTGCCGATGCCGCTCGGCGAAATCCTCTACGAGCCCGGCGGACAGATGCAGCACGCCTACTTCCCCACGACCTCCATCGTGTCGCTGCACTATGTCATGGAGTCCGGCGCATCGGCCGAAACCGCGGGGGTGGGCAACGAAGGCGTGGTCGGTATTTCGCTGTTCATGGGAGGCGGCACCACGCCGAGCTCGGCCGTGGTGCAGACCGCGGGCCACGCTTACCGGCTGGAGAGCCGCCGGCTGAGGGAGGAATTCGATCGCGCCGGCCTGGTGCAACGCTTGTTGCTGCGCTACACCCAGGCGCTGATCACGCAGGTGACCCAGACCGCGGTCTGCAATCGGCACCATTCGGTGGAGCAGCAGCTGTGCCGCTGGCTGTTGCTCACCCTCGACCGGGTCTCCTCGCGCGAGCTGGTCATGACGCAGGAACTGGTCGCCAGCATGCTCGGCGTGCGGCGGGAAGGCATTACGGAAGCCGCCGGGAGATTGCGTCAGGCCGGCGTCATACGCTATCGCCGCGGCCACATTGCAGTGCTCGAGCGCTCCGGGCTGGAAACACGCGCGTGCGAGTGCTACGCCGTGGTCAAGAAAGAACTGGGCCGCCTGCTGTGCGACGTGCGCTACCGCCAGGATATTCCCGCCGTCGTTCCATGAGCCTTTTCCGGAGATGAACATGGGCATCGCAAAGATAGTCGGCATTGTTCTGATCGCAGCGGGCGCGCTGGGCCTCGCCTACGGCGGTTTCAGCTACACGAAGGAAACCCACAGCGCGAAGCTGGGCCCGATGGTGCTCCAAGTGCAGGAGAAGGAAACCGTCTACGTACCGGTCCTCCTGAGCGTCGGCGCGATTGCGCTGGGCGTGTTCCTGCTGGTCGCGTTCAGGAACAAATGAAGCCGAGGCGCTACCTTGCAGCCGGCTGCTCGCTGCTGGCGGCGGGTTGCGCGCAGCTGCCCGATGCCGGGGATCCTGCGCAAAACGCCGGCCGCGTGCAGATCGAGAGCGCGCGCGGCCCTCTTTCCATGCAGCGCGTCGCGGCGATCCTCGCGGGCCTGAAGGGCAAGGGGAGCGAGCTCGACATCCTGCAGCAGCACATCGCCGTGGAGCAGGCCATCGTCGGCACCCCGCTCAGCTCCGGAAACAGCGTGCTGCTGCTGCAGGACGGCGTGGCGACCTACCGGTCGATGTTTGCCGCGATCGGCGCAGCGACCGACCACATCAACCTCGAAGCCTACATCATCGAGGACGACGAGATCGGCCGGCAGTTCTCCGAGCTGCTGCTGAAGAAGCGCGCGGAGGGCGTGCACGTCAACCTGGTGTACGACAGCGTAGGCTCCATCGGCACGCCGAAGGCGTTTTTCGATCGCCTGGCGGCCGGAGGCGTGCAGGTCCTCGAGTTCAACCCGGTCAACCCGCTGTCGGCCAAAAAGGAGTGGCTGGTCAACAACCGGGACCACCGCAAGCTGCTGGTGATCGACGGCCACACGGCGTTCGTCGGCGGGATCAATTTCAGCCGCGTGCATTCCGGCGGGTCGTTCGCCCGGCGCAAGGCCGCGGACGCGAAGGCGGCCTGGCGCGACACGCATCTGCGGATCGAGGGCCCGGTGGTCGACGAATTCCAGAAGCTGTTCATGCAGACCTGGACGAAGCAGCGCGGCGCGCCGCTCTTCGCGGCGAACTACTTCCCCGCGCTTGCCGCCAAGGGCGGCGAAATGGTGCGCGCCATCGGCAGCACGCCCGACGATCCGCACAGCCTTATTTATCTCACGCTGATCTCGGCGATTTCCAAGTCCGAGCGGCACGTTTACCTGACCAACGCCTACTTCGTCCCCGACCCGCAGCTCGTCGAGGCCCTGACGGATGCCGCGCGGCGCGGGGTCGACGTCAGGCTGGTGCTGCCCGGGCATTCGGACTCGGGCGCCGCGTTCCACGCCGGGCGCTCGCACTATTCGTCCCTGCTGCGCGCCGGCGTGAAGATCCACGAGCGCCGCGGCGCGATGCTGCATGCCAAGACCGCGACCATCGACGGCGTCTGGTCGTGCATCGGCTCGACCAATCTCGACCGGCGCAGCTTTCTGCACAACGACGAGATCGACGCCGCGATCCTGGGGCGCGAGTTCGCCGGCCAGATGCATGCCGCCTTTACCGCCGATCTCGAGGCGTCCGAAGCCATGGATCTCGAGCGCTGGGAAGCGAGGTCCTTCGCTCTCAGGCTGAAGGAGTGGGCGGCGCGGCTGCTCGAGTACTGGCTCTAGCTTTGAACCGCGGCGGAGTAACGAAAGGAGACCGATCTTGTCGGACCGACCAGCTTTAACAACCAACTTCGGCCAACCCGTTGCCGATGACCAGAACAGCGTCACCGCCGGTCCGCGCGGGCCGGTGCTCCTGCAGGACATCCACCTTGTAGAGAAGCTCGCGCATTTCAACCGCGAGCGCATCCCGGAGCGGGTGGTGCATGCCAAGGGATCCGGCGCGTACGGCAGCTTTCGCGTGACGGGCGACATCACCCGATATACCAGCGCAAAGCTTCTCTCTCACGTCGGCAAAGAGACATCGGTTTTTCTACGCTTCTCTGTGGTGGGTGGTGAGCTGGGTTCCGCGGACACCGTGCGCGACCCCCGCGGTTTTGCAGTCAAGTTCTACACCGAGGAAGGCAATTGGGACATGGTCGGCAACAACACGCCCGTGTTCTTCATCAAGGACCCGCTCAAATTCCCGGACTTCATTCATACCCAGAAGCGCAATCCGCAGACGCACCTCAAGGACCCGGACGCAATGTGGGATTTCTGGTCGCTCTCGCCGGAAGCGCTGCATCAAATCGTCATTCTCTTTTCCGATCGCGGCACGCCGGACGGCTTTCGCGCCATGCACGGCTTCAGCAGCCACGCCTTCAGCCTGATCAACGCGAAAGGCGAGCGCGTATGGGTGAAATGGCATTTCAAGTCCAGGCAAGGTATCAAGAATCTTTCGCCTGCAGCGGCTGCGGCGCTCGCCGGCGCGGACCCCGACTACGCGCAACGCGATCTTTTCAAGGCGATCGAAGCACGCCAATTTCCCCGCTGGCACGTATGCCTGCAGGTGATGACCGAGGCGCAGGCCGCGGGCTTGCGCTGGAACCCCTTCGATCTCACAAAGATCTGGCCGCACAAGGAATTCCCGCTGATCGAGGCAGGCGAGCTCGAGCTCAATCGCAATCCTGCAAATTACTTTGCCGAAGTAGAGCAGTCCGCGTTCTCGCCCGCGAACATCGTTCCGGGAATGGGTTTTTCGCCGGACAAGATGCTGCAGGGGCGGCTCTTCGCGTACAACGATGCGCATCGGTATCGCATCGGAACGAACTACGCTCAATTGCCCGTAAACGCGCCAAAATGCCCGTTGCGCAACAACCAGCGCGACGGCGCGATGCGCTTTGACGGCAACGCGGGCGCAGCGCCCAACTACGAGCCGAACAGCGTGCCCGGCACCCCTGCCGAAGCGCCGGCGTATCGCGAGCCCTCATGGAACCTCGGTGCCGCGGTGGTCGAGCGCTTCTCCCACCGCGGCGAAGAGGACCACTTCTCGCAACCCGGCGCGCTCTTCCGGCTGATGAATCCCGCGCAGCAGGAGCTTCTGATCGGCAGCATTTCGGCCTCGATGAAAGCCGTGACGCGTTCGGATATCGTGCAGCGCCAGCTCGAGCATTTCGAGCGCGTGGATCCGCGCCTTGCCGCGGGAATCAGCAAGCGCCTCGAGATTTGATTCAAACAGCCGGCGCGCTCGGTGCGCTGCGGCGGCCCAATTCCAGGTACGCCATCAAAAGCAGAAGTACGGGCGCGGCAAACCCGATCAGGAAGGGTGCGAATTCGACGGTGCGTGTCCACCAGCTCTGTTCAACGGTAACCAGCGTCCACAATCTGGCGGCCAGAGGCAATGCGGTGAAGACCACCGCCGGGACAACAAACCAGGCGTTGTTGCCTTGCCCAAGCCCCGCCATGCGAGCGCTGAAAATGGAGACCGCACCGACCAGCGCCGCCGACACGATTGCAGCGGCTACCCCAAGCGCCGCGTAAGTCCAAGTACCGACGGCATGCAGGATAAGCAGCACAATCGCCAACATGACGACTCGTCTAAGCCAGGCATCGCTCACGTCGCAGTTTCAGAGACAGTCAGCAGCGGCGTCTGTGCGCCCGCGCACACGGGTCACGCGAGGACCGTCGCTCGCGGTATCGGTAGGCAAGCGTCAGACCGGGTTTCGCCCGCTGATGACCCTCAACAGGATGACCACGACCGCGATCACCAGCAGAACGTGGATGAATCCTCCGATGGTGTAGGACGAGACGAGCCCGAGGGCCCACAGAATGAGAAGCACGATGGCGATGGTGTAGAGCATGGCAGTTCTCCTTGGCTGCCTGCATCATCGGCCCGATGCGCGGGCGCTTCCGTGCGACCGGGTACATAAGGCGCGCGGAAGTTTCCGCTAAGCGCCCGAGCGCACGGAATGCGCCGCGCCGCCCGCGTAGCTTCGAGTGCGAATCGTCACGCGCACCTGCGCAGCGATGATTAGTCAGATAAAAGGAACGCTATGAAATCCGCAATGATGAAGAGCACGCTCTCGCTGGCGGTGATTGCGCTGTTCGCCGCAGGGTGCAGCACGACGCAGCCCATCGAGTCCCCGCAGCCGGTCAGCTACGTCGGTCCCGCGGGCCCGACCGGCGCCACCGGCGCCACGGGCGCACAAGGCGCGACCGGCGCCATGGGCGCGACCGGCGCGGCGATGGCCGGACCGCAAGGCCCGACCGGATACACCGGCGCCACGGGCATGCAAGGCCCGACGGGAGCGACCGGCCCCGACGGCAGGATGGTCATGGGCCGTGCCGGCGCGACCGGCGCGACAGGCGCGACCGGCGCGCAAGGCATGACCGGCGCGACGGGAGCCCAGGGCTACAGCCTCCCCGGCCCTGCTGGTGCGAGAGGCGAAACCGGCGCCACGGGCATGCAAGGCGTGGTGGGTAGCACGGGCGCAGAAGGCCCGAGCCGGGAAGGTCCGAGAGGCCCGGTCGGCGCCACGGGTGCCACCGGCGCGCAAGGCGCAACCGGATTTTCGGGTGCGCAAGGCAACGCTGAGCTGGCAGGCGTGAGCGGCGCGGCGGGCGCTACCGGCGCTACCGGCGCACAGGGCGCGATCGGCCAGACCGGCGCCCAAGGCCCAGGCGGCCCGGGCGGCGCGGCGGGCAGCTGGACTTCGTTCAGAGACTTCTACTTCGATTTCAACAGCTCGCAGCTCCTGTCTTCCGATTCGGGCAAGGTGTCCGACATCGCGAGCTACCTGAGCCAGAACCCCGGCCAGCAGGTCGGCATCGACGGCGCGGGCAGCACGGATCTGAACAGCCAACGGGTCAACAACGTTCGCAGCGCCCTCCTCACGGCGGGCGTGCCGTCCTGGAAGATCCAGACGGGCAGCTTCGGCAATCCGCAGATGTACAACAACCGCAGGGTCGAAGCGCTCGTGAGCAGCCGATAACCAGCGTCTCGCTCGCAAGAGTACGGGCCCGGCAGCGGCAGCTTCGCTCCGGGCCTTTTCTTGCCGGCGCCTTCGATGCGCAAAATGCTGGCCACGGGTTTCGCAGCGCTGCTCGGAGTTGCCGTGTGGGCAATTGCCGCAGGCGAAGGGTTTCTTTCGACTACAGGCCCGGTCATCGCGATACTCGCGGGCGACCTCTTCCTGGGCGAAGCCGAAGGCAGGCTCGGCGGATCCGGAACGCTCAGGATCCGCTCGCGCGCCGACCCCGGCGTTACGTGCAGCGGGCAGTTCACCTACAGCGCCGAGCGCGGCGACGCGGGCACCATGCGGTGCAGCGACGGCACCACCGGCGCGTTTCAGTTTCACCGCCTGAGCCTGCTGCGCGGGTACGGGACCGGCAGCTCCAGCCGCGGCTCGATCAGTTTCACCTACGGGCTCAGCGCGAATGAATCCGGGCCCTACCTGAAGCTGCCCGCGGGCAAAGCGCTCCGGCTGGGCGGAGACTTGATGCTCGTGGACGTCGCGCAACCGGTCCCGTAGCCTGGCCACTGCACCGCTGCTGCGTGCGGCAGCGCACAGCAGGCGATGCGCCGAAAGGCTACAACCCCGGTCGATGGGTTCATTCCTGTTTTCCGGCGTGATCGAGCGGGATGTCGTGCGCGCCGCGCCGGACTTTGGCGCCGCGAGACTGCTGATCTCCTATTTCGACGCGCTGGCGGCCGGCCGGCGCATCAAGGAAATGCTGGGCAACGATGAGTATGAGAAAAGGCGCCCCTGCATCGAAGCCGCCCTGCGCGGCGAGCACGTCACGTTCGAGCGCCGCATGTCGCGAAACGGCCGCGAGCGGCATCTGCAGATCGACTACGTTCCCGAATTCGACTGCTTAAAACGAGTCGCCGGAATCTTCGCCCTGACCCAGGACATCACGGCCAGAAAACAGAAAGAAGCCCGGCTCGAGTCCGAGGCGCTGCATGACTCGCTGACGGGCCTTGCGAACCGGCAGCTTCTTGCCGACCGGGTTTCGCTCGCCATCGCCCATGCCCGCCGCAACCGGAGCGCGATGGCCGTCGTCTACCTGGACCTCGACGGATTCAAGCAGGTCAACGACACGCTGGGCCACGACGCCGGGGACAGCCTGCTGAAACGGGTCGGCGAGGGCCTTGTGGCCGCGGTGCGCGAAGTCGACACCGTGGCGCGCGTGGGTGGCGACGAGTTCGTGATCGCCCTGTGGCAAGTCGGCGGCGCCGGCGACGCCGCCAGGGTGGCGTCGAAGCTGGTCAAGGCCGTGTCGAAGCCCTACCACATCGCGGGGCGCGCGGTGACGATCACCATAAGCGCGGGGGTGGGAATGTACCCGGCCCACGGCAAGGATGCCGCTACGCTGTTAAAGAGCGCGGATCGGGCTTTGCACGCCGCGAAGCGCTTCGGCAAGAACGCCTATCGGGTGTTCGACGGCGCACCGCTGGCGCGCGCGTGAGAAGGCGCCGCCGCCGGCGCTCAGAACCGCAATCCGCTGCCACCCGGCTCGAGCGCGTTCTGGATGTGGATCACCTTGTCTTCGCCGACGAGCTTCTTGAGCACCCGTCCTTGGCATTTGAGGAGGCAGCCGTCGATCATGACGCTTTTTTCCGCGCCCTTGACCCAGGCCGTCATCGAGTTACTTCATGGGCTTGAAGCAAGCCCTCGCGCTGCTGACGAGCCGCGACGCGACGGTGCACTGACCGCGATCCGCGTATAGCAGCGGCAAGCAGCCGCTTCGAGGCCTTTTCGATCGAGGATCATGATCTTGCCGCGGGTGTTGGCGATGAGCTTGCGCCGCTGGAGAGGGCCGACGGCCTCGTTGACCGTGGCGCGCCGCACCCCGAGCATTTCGGCCAAGAAGGCCTGCGTCAGGAAGAATTCCTCCGACCGGACCCGGTCGCTGGTCATGAGCAACCAGCGGGCGAGGCGCGCTTCGACCGCATGAAAGCAGTTGCACGTCACGGTTTGCCTTGCCAGGGCGAGCTTCGCATCGGCATGGCGGTACAACTCCCGCTGCAATGCGGGGCATTGGCTCAATGCCTTGATGAAGTGCGCCGCTTTCATCCGCATGGCCGTACCGCTGGCCTGCACCAGAGCGCGAACGGATGAGACGTTCACTCCGAGCGCGAGCGAGATGCCCACCATGCCCTCATAGCCGACCAGCCCGACTTCCGGGCCCTCGGGCGTCGTCACCAAGCAAATGACGCAGTCGACGGGGAAGTACACATGCCGGACCGGCGACCCCGGCTCTTGCAGCACCTCGCCGAATTTCAGCGTAACCGGCTCGAGGCCGGCCAGCAGGCGTTGATGCTCCGCGTGAGGCAGTGCAGCCAGCAGGCTGTTGGCCTTCGATGCCTCATGGGCAGCCTCCTGCAGCGCACGCCGCGCTGCGGGCAGCAGGATGACGTTGCTGCTCGCGTGGTCGATGATCGCGTCAATCTCGCCCGCTTCGATGGCTTGCTGTTCCGGACCTCCCTTAACCAGACGCAAAGGAAGGTTTTTCAGTTTCATTTTCGCAACCCAAGCGCGAGCAGCACCTTGGCTTTGTCGCTGAGGTTGCCGACCACGTTCGCGGCCGGCAGCGGAGACAGCTTGGCGAGGCTGGGCGTGACGAGCACCCCTTCGGCCAGCGCGCGCCGCGGATGCTCGAGGACATCGACCACCTCCAGCTTGTGGCCGTCCTTCAGGTATTCCTGGCAGATCGCCTCGAGATTGGCGATGGCCTGCACCGAGTTGGGCGCGCCGCCCACGATGTACAGCCGCAGGACGACGACCGTCGTAACCGGCGCGCCGCGTGCCCTCGATTTGTGCTGCCGCCGGCTCATTTTGCCGCCCCGTTTCCGCTTTTCCTCGAGGATACGCCTGCGGGGTCCGCGCTGCGCCTTCTGCGCAGCTCGTTCTCCCGTTCGCTCGAGGACATCTTACGCGCTTCATTTTCACCGGCATACAAGGCCAGCTCGGCGCGCTGCTTCTGCAGATCCATCTGCAGGGCCTTGATCTGGGCGCTGGTCTTGGCTTCGGCGAATTGCAGCTCGCGGCGCTTTTGATCGAATTCCGCGCGCTGCCGGGTCTTGCGGGCGCTTTCCTCGGCCTCCTTCTCCCAGCGCAGCGTGCCCATCAGCACCTCGCCCCCGGCGCTATAGACGTCGGTGAGCGTCGGGCCGGATTTGCTCAACACGAGCTCGCGCACCTGGTTGGAGTGCGATATCCCGCGGGACTTGATGATGGTGAGAGCGCGGTTGCGTTCGCCGCTTAGCACCAGGTACGAGAGATGGATCCAGGTGTCCGCAATCGTCGAAACCTGCAGGTCGGTCGATTCGGCCCGCGGATCGTCGGTCTCGCTCAGCGCGGTCACGAGCAAGGTGATCCCCGCGTCCTTCACCATGTAGATGAGCCGGTGCGCGACCGTGCGCGCGGCGCCGAGGCTGCCTGCCTTGGCGATAGCCGTGAGCGGGTCGATCACCATGCAACGCGGCCGATGCTCGCGGATCAGCGACTTGAGCTTGGTCAAATGCTCTTCCGCGCCGATGCCTTCGGTGCGGGCCGAATACATCCGCAACAGGCCGGATTTGACGTGCGCCTTGAGCTGAATTCCGACCGAAGACAGATTGCGCGCTATTTCTTCGGCGGCTTCGTCATAGCTCACGAACAGCGTGCGCTCGCCGCGCTTGCAGGCGGCTTCCGCGAACTTGCCCGCCAGGGTGGTCTTGGCAGTGCCGGGCACCCCCGTGACCAGCGTGCTGCTGCCGCGAAATACGCCGCCGCCGAGCATCGCGTCGAGACGTTTGAAGCCCGCGGTAATCCGCTCGCTCGAAGCCCCGTGCCCGATCTCCGCGGGCTCGGCGGCGCCCACCTCGATGCCCGAGGGCCCGAAGCTTAGCGGGAACTCGGCTGCCGCGTAACCCGAGCCGCGGTATTTCGTGATCTGGATGCTTTGCGCGGAGACGCGGTCCTCCTGGCGCCGCTCGAATCGCACCACGCAGTCGGCCATGAACTGCAAGAAGCCGTAATGCACAGCCTCGGAAGTGCGATTCTCGAGCTTGGCCGTGACGATCGCAGTCAATGCGTTATCCGCGAGCCAGTCGCGGATGCGGTAGATTTCCTGCATCTCGGCGACCGGATCCTGCAGCAGCGTCACCAGCACGTCGATGCCGTCGAATACGATCCACTGTGCGCCGATCTCCTTTTTCTTCGCGGCGAGCATGGCCAGCATTCCGGCCAGGTCGAAGTCGCCGGCCTTGACCAGCGTGGGCGACAGATGGGCATCCAGGAAGAACAGCTCCTTCTCCGCCAGGCTCGCCAGCCCCCAATCGAAGGTGGCGCCATTGGCGATGATCTGGCGGGGGCTTTCCTCGAACGCGACAAAAATGCCCGGCGCCCGCTGCCGGCGTGCGGCGTTGACGAGGCATTGCAGGGCGAAGACGGTTTTGCCCGCGCCCGGGCCGCCGATGAGCAGGCTCGTGCGGTGGCGCGGCAGCCCGCCGCGGCTCAGCTCGTCGAATCCCTCGATGCCGGTCGCCAGCTTGGCCAGAGCTTGAGCGGCTTTGCTTTTCGTCGCGATCTGGGGTCTCCTTTAGAAGCGCTCGCCGCTGACATGCTACCGCCTGTCGGGACGGTAAGCCAAGGAGCGGGATTTGTATGTCCAACATCGGACATTGCGACGCGGCGCGCTTATTCCCCTGATGACTTGGCAGGCCGCTGCGTTGGCGAGCTGGTCGCGCTAGAGCCGGGACGGCGGCGGGATCAGGTGCCAGTGGAGTCGCCATTTCGACGACTTTACGACGTCCATGTTCATCGTCGGCGACGTGTTGCGCGCCGCACAAAACCGGAGCGACGCCGCCCGCTATCGGACTGAGCCTCGGCGCGGTGCACCAGCTCTTCCCACATGCCTTCGGTCTGCTTGCGCAGCACGAGCAATTCGCCCGCGCGCCAGGCGACGAGTCCCGCCACGAAGCGCGCCCTGCCCGGATCGCTCTCGATCACGCGGCCGACCAGGCTGCCCGCGTACAGGTCCGCCATCAGCTGCACCGAACGGCCGCCGGGGGGCTGGCTGGTCTGCACCAGCGCGAAGATCGACTCGGAGTTGACCGGCCCGCCGACGAAGCCGATGTGCTCGCCGTTGCCGATCGGGCGCGCCACCAGGATCGTGGCGCCGTAGAACCGGTCGCGCAGCTGCCGCTTGGCCACCAGGATGACCGTGTCGGAAACCTCGCCGGCGGCGGCCGGCGCGCTGCAGAACAGCGCGGGCAGGACGAGGATCAGGAAGGATTTCATGGTCATCTCCGTGCGGGCGTATCCATCGCCCGCTCGAGCCCTCACCCTCCCCGGGGTTCTCGTGCTACTCCCAGAACAGCACGTCGCAGTCGAGCTGCTCCTGAACCAGCGCGCACGTCAGCCGCCGCGGTTCGCAGCGATACGCACTGCATAGCTTGTGCAACAAAAACATGAGCGACGAATCCAAGCCCGCCCTTTCAAGCATCCAGTTCAGGTTGTCGCGCACGCTCGCATCATCCTGCCGATCCGCGGGGCGATCTGTGCGCTATCGAACCAATGGCGCATGCGCCTGGAGGCGCCGCCTTTCGCGCTGCAGGCTGCCGAACCACAGCGCGTACTGCCGGGTGAATTCCGCGCCCAGGAAGAAAATCTGCGCCGAGTAGTAGACCCAGACCAGCAATGCGACCACCGATCCGGCGGCGCCGAAACCGGAGGCCACGGCGCTGTTGCCCAGGTAGAGCCCGATCGCATATTTTCCGAGACCGAACAATCCCGCCGTGAAAATGGCGCCGGTCCAGACATCGCGCCATGAGAGCCGCACATCGGGCAGCATCTTGTAGATGACCGCGAACAGGAAGGCGATGACGCCGAACGAAATCAGCGAGGAGATTGCCGAGAGAACGTCTCCCGAGCTGCTCCAGATCCCGCCCGCGTAACGCTCGAGCACGGCGAGCGAGGCGCTGACCACCAGCGAAATGAGCAGCAGGAAGGCGAGCACCAGCACCAGCCCGAACGACAGAAGCCGGGTTCTGACGAGCGTGCCGAAACTGGACCGGCGGAATTTCCTGATTCCCCACATCTCGTCCAGGCTGCCCTTCAGCTCCGCAAATACGCTGGTCGCGCCCACCAGCAGCAGCACGCTCGCGAGGATGGTCGCCACCAGTCCGGAAGCGGGATCCTGCGCGGCCGCCAGCAATGCCTGGATCGCCTGCGCCCCGTTCGGTCCTACCAGTCCCTGCATCTGGATGATTATTTCGCCCTGCGCCGCCTCGGCGCCGAAGAAGTAACCGGCGACCGCGATCGCGAGCACCAGGATCGGCGTCATGGAGAACAGGGTATAAAAAGCCAGCGCTGCGCCCTTGCTGGCGGCGCGCTGCTCGATCCAGGCTTTCAAGGATTCGGTCAGGACCGTCCTGGTGCGTAGCCACAAGGGCGGCAGATGGAACCGGCGCTTCACATGGAACTGTTCGCTCTGGCGATAAGACGTTGCACGGCGTGGCGGATCAGCGCTGTCGCCACCGTCCCCGCCAGCGCGCCCCACCGCCCGCGGCGCATCAGCGAGAAAGCGACGAGCGCGGCCACGCCGGCAGCAGCGGCCCAGGCGAGCGCGGGCGACAGCCGGGACTGCAGGTGCCGCAACCTGCCGCGCAGCTCGCGACGCGACTGCACCACCCGCAGCTCGGCGGCGGCGATCGCTGACGACTGCCACGCCATTTCAGACCACTTCGAGCCGGGTCGGCCGCAGCTGGCCGCGGGTCGCCGGAAAGAGCAGCCTCCGGCTCACCCGGGCGCACAGCCAGAACAGCGCCGCGGCGACCGCCAGATTGGCAAATGCCACGATGGCCAGCGCGGCTTGCCAGCTGCTTCCATGGCTAACCGCCCACAGAGTGAGCGCCGCCATGAAGCCGAGCCATGCGGCGACGACGAGGATCGCACCGATCGCCCCGCACGCAAGCATCAACACCAGCGTCAGCCCGGCGCGCCGCGCCTCGAGGGTGAACAGATCCAGGAGGTTCGACAGCAGCCCTCTGGCCGAGGCAAATACGCCGGACAGCTCCTCGACCATTCAACGCGTCAGCCGGCTGATCAGGTAGCCCGCAGCGAGTGCCAGTCCGACCGATTGCAGCGGATGCGCGGCGATGTACTTGTACGTGTTGTCGACGAGCTTCTTGCCGGTCGTGGTGAGAGTTTCACCGTGCTCCTCGATCCACTGGGCGGCAGGCGCCGCGGCATCGGCAACCTGGTCCACCGCGCCATGCGCGCGCGCCGCGGCCTTGTTCAGCATTTCCATGGTGCTTCTCCTGGTTGAAATTTCGAAGACCAAGGCTACGGCGCAAATGGAGCGCCGTATGTACGTTGACGCACGGATTGCGCGTCGCTCGGTGCCGACAATAGCGCATGGCCCGCCTGACCATCCCGTGCGCGCTGCTGCTCCTCGCGATGCTCGCTGCCTGCGAGACCACCACCTCCGGCGGCGCGGTCGGCGCCGATCGCAGGCAATTGATGCTGGTCTCCTCGCAGCAGCTCGAGCAGATGGGCGCGGAGAGCTACGCCAGGCTGCTCGCCGACGCTGCGCGCAAAGGCGTGCTCAACCGCGACGGCGCGATGCTCCAGCGCGTGCGCGCGATCGCCAGCCGCATCCGGCCGCAGACCGCGGTGTTCCGCGACGACGCCCCGGGCTGGAAATGGGAAGTCAATGTCCTGGCGAGCGACGAGCTCAATGCCTTCTGCCTGCCCGGCGGCAAGATCATGGTTTATTCCGGGCTCCTTGCCCAGCTCCAGCTCACCGACGCCGAGATCGCGGTGGTGATGGGGCACGAGATCGCGCACGCGCTGCGCGAGCACTCGCGCGAGCACGTGTCGCAAGCGATGGCCGCGGACGCCGCGATCGGCATCGGCGCCGCGCTGTTCGGCCTCGGCCAGGGATCGGCCCAGCTCGCGGGGGCCGGCTACGAGGCCTTGCTCGCCACCCGGTTCAGCCGCGCCGACGAGACCGAGGCCGACCGCATCGGCCTGGAGCTCGCGGCGCGCGCCGGCTACGACCCGCGCGCCGGCGCCGCGTTGTGGCGGAAAATGATCGCCGCAGGGAGCGGCGGGCGTGCGCCGGAGTTCCTGAGCAGCCACCCCGCCGACTCGAGCCGCGTGCAGCAGATCGAAGCGCTGCTGCCGACGGTCATGCCGCTCTATCAAGCCGCGCTCGGCCGGCGCTGAATGCGCTTCCCCACGACCGGGCAAGCCGTGGCGCTCCTCGCTGCTGCGGCCGCCCTGGGGCTCGTCGCCTGGGCGCCTGGTCCGGCAACCGAGGCGCAAGCGATCGCGCTGCCGCAGCAGCTTGACCTCGCCGTCCCGGCCACGCGGCGCTGTCCGTACTGCGGCTGGATCGAGTCGAAGCGCGAGATCCTGCCGAGCAGCGCGGATCCTCGCGCCCCTGGGACCTACGAATACACGGTGCGCATGGCCGACGGCTCGAGCAGCGTATTCCTGGAGGCGCTTCCCACCAGCTGGCGCCTGAGAGAGCGCCTGATCGTCATCGGCGGCGCGCGCCCGCTCGACTGATGCACCGCGCGCCGGCGCTGCTTGCGCTGATCGCGCTCATCGCCGCGCTCTATCTCGCGCGCGCCTTTTTCATTCCATTGCTGATCGGCATCCTGGCGAGCTACGCGCTGTGCCCGGCGGTGGACTGGCTCGGCAAGTGCCGCGTGCCCCGCGCCGCGGCGGCCGCGCTGGTTGTCGCCGCGCTCGCCGGCGGCCTTTCCTGGATCGCGTTCTCGCTGAGCGACGACGCCGCGGCGATGCTCGAAAAGCTCCCCGAGGCCGCGCGCAAGCTGCGCCAGGAGCTCAGCGCGGCGCGCGCGGGCGGCCCGACGCCGCTGCAGAACATGCAGGCAGCCGCCAGCGAGCTCGAGGGCGCCGCCGCCGACGCCGCGGGCGCAGGCAAGCCCGATGCGCCCCGCGCCGCGTGGGTCAACGACTACATGCTCGCGCAATCCGGCCTGTTGATGACGGTCGCGGCGCAAGCGCCGATCGTGCTGCTGCTTGCCTTTTTCCTGCTGGCCGCGGGCGAGCACTTCCGCCGCAAGCTGGTGCAGCTGGTCGGGCCCTCGCTCGCGGCCAAGAAGGATGCCGTGCGGATGCTCGAGGAGATCGACACGCAGATCCAGCGCTACCTGTTCTCCACGCTCCTGTCGAACGCGCTGGTCGCGGCCGGGACCTGGCTCGCGTTCGAGGCGCTCGGCGTCGACCAGGCGCCCGTATGGGGCGTTGCCGCCGGCGTGCTGCACTTCGTTCCCTACCTCGGCCCGCTGGCGATCGCGCTTGCCAGCGGCCTGGCCGCCTATCTGCAGTTCGGCACGCTGCTTTCCGCGGCCGCGGTCGCCGGCGCGTCGGTCGCGGTGGCGGCCGCAGCCGGTCTCGTCTTCACCACCTGGCTGCAAAGCCGGTTCGCGAGCGTGAACGCCGCGGTGCTGTTCATTGCGCTGCTGTTCTTCGGCTGGCTGTGGGGCATCTGGGGCCTGCTGCTCGGCGCGCCGCTCGTCGCCATCGCGAAGGTGGTCTGCGATCGCGTTGAATCGCTCCATCCGGCCGGAGCGCTGCTTGGGCGCTGAGAAAGAAAAGGCCCGGGACGGGATCGCCGTCGCCGGGCCTTGCAAGCATCCGGCAATTTGGGAGGAGGGGGGCTGCCGGATGACACGTCGATGATCGTGCCCCTGGCGCCGGTCGTTCCGTTCGCTAGCGCACAGAAGGCCCTGCGCCGAGGCAGATAGGGTTTCGCCAAGTGAACCACGCAAGCGCACCGCTGCACCGCGCCGACCTCCGGGCGCGGCGGATCTCCGCCGAGCCCCGATACGAGGCGCACGAGGTCGCCATGGTCAGCCTGCCGATTCGGCGGGCGGCGTGAGCGCATCCCTGCCGTTGACGTCATCCCGGGAGCGGCTGAAATCGCTCGCCGGCTGCGGCGACGCCGCCAGCCTGCGCTCCGCGGTCAACGAGCTTTGCGCCGAATTCGGCAGGGTCACGCGGATCGACATCGTGACCATGGCCGAGGCCGAGAAACGGCGGGCGCTGTGCTTTCTGCGGCTCGAATCCGCAGCGCAGGAGCGGCGGCTGATGAGGACCCTTGGCATACCCCGCTTCGGCGAGGACGTGCTGGTCGTTGTCGATCTTGCCCCCGGGACGACCGCACGGTAAGGGTGAGTGCCCAGGGCGAACAGACGCGACTTGCTTGTCAATATGCGCGCATTCATCACTACCGCCTTGATGCTCGCGAGCGCGGCGGCGCTGGCGCAGGCGGACGGCGGCGCGGCGGCGCTCTCCGGGCCCCGCGCCGACTTCGCTGCGCTCGACCGGACCGGCGACGGCTTCATCAGCAAGGTCGAGGCGCTGGGCAGCCCGGAAATCCAGAAACGCTTTGCTTCCTTCGACCTGAACAAGGACGGCTATCTGTCGGATGCCGAATACGCCGCCGCGGTGGACGACAACCGCAAGCGCATCCTGCACGACTCGGCCATCACTGCAAGAGTGAAGGCCGCGCTGCTGGCCGCACGGGGCATCCCTTCGCTGTCGATCTCCGTGGCCACGTACGAAGGCCGGGTACAGCTTTCCGGCCTCGTCAGCGTGCCCGATATCGTCTCGCGCGCCGGCCGCGTGGCCGCCGGGGTGGTCGGCGTGCGCACGGTGCATAACGACATCAGGGTCAGGGTCAAGTAGCTTCGCGCCGAGGCGCCTGCCTTCAGGTAAGGCGGATATCGCCGAACAGTCCGATTATTCCGGCGACGATGAGGTAGGCCGCGACGATGTAGTTCAGCAGGCGCGGCACCACGAGGATGAGAATCCCGGCGATCAGCGATACCAGGGGCGCAAGGCTCAACGTGATGTTCATGGGATCTCCTTTATGCGGCGCGATCTGCGCCCGCACCCGATCTTCCTCCCTGAACGGCCCGCCGTATGTTCGCTGGCGCGCCGAGGCGGTCGGGTGCGCGACTTCAGGCCGGCAGACGCCTGACTCAATCTCAACCTCCACCTCTACGGCTTCTCGTATCACACCGACCGCCAGGGCGTACGGCGCAATGGACTGGACAACGAGCTAAACCTCGGGCCCGGCCTCAACTACACGGTTCGCGAAAACGCGCGCGGCGCAGCTCTGTCCTGTATCGGACACATCGGTATAATCCGCGGAAAGTATCCGCGATCGTCCGGCTCTCGGAACCGATGTGCGGCGCTGGAGGGATGGGGGGCCCGTGAATCCGCCGACGAACAATCTGTTGCTCGCCGCGCTGCCCGCGGCAGACTATCAGCGGCTGGCGGCGCACCTGGAGCCTGTTCCGCTGCCGCTCGGCTGGTCCGTCTATGAATCCGGCAGCCGAATGCGTCATGTATTTTTCCCGACGGAGGGCATCGTTTCCCTGCTCTACGTGACGGAGAACGGCGCCTCGGCGGAAATCGCGATCGCGGGCAACGAAGGCCTGGTCGGGATTTCCCTGTTCATGGGAGGGGAGAGCACGCCGAGCCATGCCGTCGTGCAAAGCGCCGGTCATGCCTACCGGTTGCGGGCAGAAATCCTGAAGCGGGAATTCGAGCGCGGCGGCGAGCTGCAGCACCTGCTGCTTCGCTACACCCAGGCGCTGATCACGCAGATGGCGCAGACCGCGGTGTGCAACCGCCACCATACGGTGGAGCAGCAGCTGTGCCGCTGGCTGCTGCTGAGCCTGGACCGGCTGGCCTCCAACGAGATCCGCATGACCCAGGAGCTGATCGCGAACATGCTGGGCGTGCGCCGCGAAGGCGTCACCGAGGCCGCGGGATCCCTGCAGCACGCCGGGCTGATTCAATACCGGCGCGGCCACATCACCGTGCTGGACCGGCAGGCACTGGAACAACGGGTTTGCGAGTGCTACGCCGTGGTCAAGCGGGAATCCGACCGGCTTCTGTCCCGGAAGCCCGCAGCCTGATTCAGGCAACGGGCCGGGATTCCTCGGCCACGATGTACACCATGCGCTCGTGCGGAGCGAACCGGCGGTGCAATGTCAGGCATTTGGCCTGCCCGTCCCTGCAGCGCAGGTTCAGATCCACCGGCCCCGGATTGCGCTCGTCGAGTATCGCCGCGACGCCTTCGGCCGCGGCCGCCTGGCTCGAGCCCATGAGCTGGCAGAGCGTCTTGCCCTTGATCTCGTGGCGCCCGTAGCCCAGAACCTTTTCCCACGCCGCGGTCAGCAGCTCGAGGGTGCCGTTGAAGTGCGCTCTCGCCAGCAGGACCTTCGACCACTCGTAGGTGTCACCTGGGCTGACGTGGACCGCCAGCGTGAAGTCGACGGGGCACATTGAGGGTTCGCGCATCGGAGTCGTTTTCATCCGCGCACGATAGCTGCCGGGCGGTGCGCGATCTGTACGGCAGCGCACGTCGCAAGCATTTGACCTGTCCCGGTTTCCCGACGGTCACGATGCCGTCACCCCGCGTGTCGCCCGCCCCTCCAGCCACTCCACGGCTTCGTTCTCGCCACGAAAGACCCAGGCGTTGAATCCGGCGGCGCGCAGGTGCCGCTGCGTTTCCCGGTACACGGTCTCGATCGGCCGTGTGCTGGGCACGAGCGCGAGCTTGAAGTCCGGCGGAATCGCGGCGTGCCGCGCCATGGCGTGCAGAGCATCGCGCAGCGCGTAATGTCCCTCCGGCGCATCGTCACCCGCCTTCAGCAGGGCACGGTTGGCGTGCTTTTCCACGCACAGCACGGCAAAGGCGCGATAGACCTCCTCCAGCTCGCCGCAGCAGCAACTGCCGAAATCGACGCGCACGCACCCGGAGCATTCGGTGATGCGACCATCGCCAGAGGCGCGGGATGGATCCATGCGGGCACTGTGCGCGCGCTCGCGCCCCGCGTCAGTACGCCGGCGCACATAAATGAGCGGCGGTCACCGCGAATTTCCGCGTTCTGTACGCTGACGCACGGTCCGCGCTCCGCGAACGGAGGATAACTGCGCTCGTGACCGGATCCGCACCCTCGCAGGGCTGCTCCGGTCTTGGAAGAAAAAACCACGGAGGCGATTCGATGAACGCTTGTCTGAAGTATTTCTCCGCTTGTCTGCTGGCGCTGCTCAGCCAGGCGGCATTCGCGCAGAGCGCGCCGGCGCTGGGTGCCGCGTCGAGCTTCGCGATCCTGAGCGCAGCGCCCGGCGGCGGCGGGGCGGTGACCTGCACCGATTCCGCCATCACCGGAGACGTGGGCTCAACCGGCCTCCCGGCCTCGGTCGTTCAGACCGGGTGCGCGATTTCGGGGGCGATCATCGCGCCGGTCTCGGCCCAGGTCTTGACCGGCTTCAACGGCGCGTACGACGCGCTCGCGGCCGTCTCCTGCGACCAGACCCTCACCGGCACCCTTGCCGGCGTCACGCTCACGCCCGGTGTCTACTGCTTCGATGCCGCGGCCGCGTTGACCGGCACGTTGACGCTCGACGGGCAGGGCGACGCAAACGCGGTCTGGATTTTCAAGATCGGGACCGGCGGAACCGGCGCCCTCACGGGCACCAACTTCTCGGTGGTCATGGCCAACGGCGCGCAGCCGTGCAACGTGTACTGGTGGGTCGCCGAGGCCGCGACGCTGACGACTTCGGATTTCAAAGGAACCATTCTCGCGGGTGCGGCGATCACCGTCACCGGCGGAACCTTCGCCGGGCGCACCCTGGCGAAGGCCGCAGTGACGCTGACCGGCGTCGCCGCCACCGGATGCGGCGGCGGCACCTTCAACCCGCCGCAGCAGCGCTGCAACCAGGGCGTGGGCAACGGGCCCGAGGGCTGCGATCCGGGCAACTCGAACCAGGGCAACCCCTTCCGTTCGAACGACGAGCTCGGCGGAACGCCGGGCAACCCGGGACGCAAGGGCGGCAACAAGTAACTCTGCAATTGCCAAGCACGGAAAAGGACCCGCGAGGGTCCTTTTTTTGGCTGTGTACGCCAGCGCACAGCGGGCGCAGAGCGAAAAAGAACATAACGGCTATCCGATCGATGGCCTCCAGGCAGTGGGGCCGAGTTGAAAGAAAAGGACAGGCATATGAACACTGGGAGCCGGAGACATCAGCGGGCTGACCATCGCGCCCGGCCTCTACAAGTGGACCACCGGGGTTTCAATCAACTCGGACGTCACGCTCTCGGGCGGCCCGAACGATGTCTGGATTTTCCAGATCGCCGGAGACCTGACCATGGCCGCCCCATGAAGGTGACCCTCGCGGGCGGCGCACTTGCCAGGAACATCTTCTGGCAGACCTTCGGCGTTGCGAATTTCGGGACGACCTCGCAGTTCGAGGGCGTGTTGCTGTCCCAGACGTCGATCACCTTGCAAACCGGCGCGTCCGCGAACAGCAGACTGCTGGCGCAGACTGCGGTGGTTCTTGACCAGAATACGGTGGTACAGCCTGCCCCGTAGCCGCAAAGCAGCGCAAGAAGGCCGTCGCGAGACGGCCTTCTTATCGTTTCTTCCTGCAATGATCTTCTGCGCCGCGTCCCGGCTCGCGCGCAAACCTGCGCGTCCTCATCGAACGCAAGATTGATCCCCGTCAATCACCGGGACGGCTTTGCGGGTAGCCTGAAACAGCAGGGAGCTCAACGCCAGAGGCGAGACGTGTTTCGACCCTATCCGCAGACGTGCCTCGCGTCCAGGGCCAGGAAGCCTGGCACGTTCGCACAGCACGCGCCCGGGCAAAACCATCTGCTCGCAGCGCTGCCGGACGAGGCCTATGAGCGTCTGCTGCCGGGCCTGGAACCCGTTGCCTTGCCGCTGGGGTGGACGGTTCACGGCGCCGGCGAGCGGCAAAAGCATCTGTATTTCCTCACCGCGGGCATCGTTTCCGCGTTCTACCTGACGGAGAACGGGGCGTCGTCGCAATTCGCGCTCACGGGCAACGAAGGCGTGATCGGCGTCGCATCGTTCCTCGGCGGTGACAGCATGCCGAGCCAGGCGGTGGTGCTGAGCCCCGGGCACGCCTATCGGCTGGGCGGGGCGCTGCTGAGAAACGAGTTCGAGCACGGCGGCCCGCTCGCGCGCTTGCTGCTGCGCTACACCATGGCGCTGATCACGCAGGTCGGACAGAGCGCGGTGTGCAACCGGCACCATTCGCTGGAACAGCATGTGTGCTACTGGATCTTGTCGAGCCTGGACCGCTTGCCCCTGAACGAGCTGCCGATGACGCAGCAGCTGATGGCCGACATGCTGGGCGTGCGTCGCGCAGGCGTCGCGGAGGCCGTTGGAAAACTGCAAAAGGCGGGACTGATCCATTGCAGCCGCGGTCGCATTGCCGTGCTCGATCGCTCCGAGCTGGAAGCACGGGTATGCGAGTGCTATGCCGTCGTCAGACGGCAGTACGAGCGTTTGCTACCCGAATATCAGGTCGAGCACATTGCACCGACTCCGCAATCCGCCACGAGCTGGCCGCGGTATGGGACCGCTCCAGAGCTTCGCGCGCGCCACTGGTAAGGCAGCTCAAGGACGGGAGAGAGGCGCGGGACCGGCGGAGCAGCGCACGTCAGGGCGGCGTTACGACGGCGCCGGCGGCCGAGCCGCCGGTGCCAGCAAAGCCGCGCCTGGACGCCGCGCCGCCGTCTTGCGCGTGCTTGACGATCTCGTAGCAGTTGCAGCAGGCCGCCTCGAGGCCGCGGTCATCCAGGATCCTGATAATGCCGCGGCTGTACTCGATCAGCTTATGGCGCTGCAGGGCGGAAGCCGCCTCGGTGACGCCGGCTCTGCGCACGCCGAGCATGTGCGAAAGAAATTCATGGGTCATGCGGAATTCCCCCGAGCGCATGCGGTCGCGGGTCATCAGCAGCCAGCGGGCAAGCCGCGCCTCCACCACGTGAAAGCGGTTGCAAGCGGCGGTCTGCGAAATCTGCGCCATCATCGCGTGGATGTAGCGATGCAGCTCGCGCTGCAGCGGCGCACTGCCGCGCAGCTCGGAACGGAAGCGGGCTGCATCCATTTTCAGGGCGGGCCCGGCGCCCTGCACCAGCGCGCGCACCGACGAGACGTGGATGCCCAGCGCCAGGGGAATGCCGACCATGCCCTCGCGCCCCACCAGCCCCACCTCGATCGAGAGGTGGCTGTCCACCGGCGTGAGCAGGGAAACCAGGCACTCGCCGGGAAAGTAGACCTCCCGGATCGGTTTCCCGGGCTCGTAGAGCACTTCGCCGAATATCAGGTTGACCGGCGACAGGCCGGGGAGCAGCCGCAGGTAGGACTTGCGCGGCAGCGCGGCAAGCAGGCCGTTCGGGATGCCGGCCATCAGAGCCGCCCGGCGTTCGGGGTGCGGCGTGTTCGCATCGCGCGTCATTGTCCGCGCTGGAATCGCAAGCGCTCTGTTCGTTGCCGTACCAAGCGCCGCGGATGCTTCGCCGGAAATGCTGATCCACGGAAGACTTGGTGGCTGCCGGAAACCTACGCGTCGATTGCGCTGCGCTTGTGTACGCTAACGCACAGTGCCTTGCGCAGGATGGCAATAGGTTAGCAACGTCCGGCCGGAGCGACCGCTCTGCCGCGGCAGCGCAATGTCAGCCTCTTGCATTGCCAACCGATAAAGGATCGCAGTGGGTAGGAAGTTCACAGCGAGGCGCAGCGATGTCTCGGCCTTGTGGCGGCAGAGCGCCGTGACCGCAGCGATCGCCTGTGCTTTTGCCGCAGGCGAGGCCCAGGCGAACGGCAAGGATCCCGCCGTGGTTGCGGGTCAGGCCAGCTTCTCCACTGCGGGCAGCTCGCTGAACATCACCAACAGCCCAGGGGCAATTATCAACTGGCAGGGGTTTTCGATCGGCGCGGGCGAAACCACACGCTTCATCCAGCAAAGCGCCGCCTCGAGCGTCCTTAATCGCGTCATCGGTCCCGATCCGTCAGTCATCCTCGGGACGCTCGCCTCGAACGGCCGGGTCTTCCTGATCAATCCGGGCGGCATCCTGGTCGGCCGGGGCGCGCGCATCGACGTGGCCGGGCTGGTGGCCTCAACGCTCAACCTGAGCAACCAGGACTTTCTCGCGGGCCGGCTGAATTTCGCGCCCAATCCGCTTGCCGGGAAGGTGGAGAACCAGGGCAGCATCACCACGCCTTCGGGTGGCAGCGTCTATCTGGTCGGATCAAGCGTCACCAACAGCGGCATCATCAGCAGCCCGCAGGGCGATGTGATCCTGGCCGCCGGCCAGCCGGTGAAGATCTTCGACTCCGGCACGCCGGGGGTGAGGGTCGAGGTCACGGCGGCCGATAACGCTGCCGTCAACCTCGGCGAAATCCTTGCGCAAAGCGGGGAAGTCGGCATTTACGGCGCCGCGCTTCGCAACACCGGCATCATTAATGCCGACCAGGTGGTGCGGGACGCAAGCGGCAAAATCGTCCTGCGTGCGAAGCAGGGCGTGACCCTCGAAGCCGGCGGCCGCCTCAGCGCCAGCGGCGAGCAGGCCGGCGAGATAACGGTTCAGTCGGAAAGCGGCACCACGCGCGCGTCCGGCACGATCGAAGCCAAAGGCGCGGGCGCGGGACAGACCGGCGGTACCGTCCATGTGCTGGGCGAGAAGGTCGGCCTGTTCGGCGGGCATATCAATGCGTCCGGCGCGGCGGGTGGCGGCACGGTGCTGGTCGGCGGGGACTACCAGGGCAAGAACCCGTCAGTGCAGAACGCCTCCGCGACTTACCTGAGCGCGGACTCCACGATCACCGCTGACGCCATCACGAATGGCAGCGGCGGCAAGGTTGTGCTGTGGGCGGACGACTCAACGCGCGCTTACGGCAGCATTACGGCGCGCGGCGGTACGCAGGGCGGCGACGGCGGGTTGATCGAAACCTCCGGCCACTGGCTGGACGTGTCCGGCATCAACGTCGATGCCAGCGCGCCGCGCGGCAAGGGCGGCACATGGCTGCTCGACCCGGCCGACGTGACGATCACCGGCGCGGTGACCAGCGGGGGATCATTCAGCGGCGGCGACCCCGATGTCTTCACGCCGGCCTCCGGCGCGGACACAGCCAATGTGAATCTCACCACCATCACGACCGCTCTCAATGCCGGCACCGACGTCACTATCACCACGGCAAACAGCGGCACCAGCGGAAGCGGGAGTGGCGATATCAGCGTAGACGCGGTTCTCACCTGGTCGGTGATCGCCCCGACGACCCCGACGACTCTGACGTTGAGCGCCGTTCAGGACGTGAACGTGAATTCGGCAATTACCGCCACCCGTGGCAGTCTTGTAGCGAACGCCGGACGCGATGTAAACGTGAAAGCGGTTATTACGACGACCGATGGCGACGTTGTACTGCGTGCCGATAGTGATGGCACCGGACCGGGCACGGCGGGCGGCACCGTGGTCTTTCTCTCTGGCGGCGGCGTTACCATGACGCGCGGTGCGGCCAGCATTTATTACAACCCGAGCTCGTACACAACGCCGACAGATTATTCGAGTTTCTTCACCTTGACCGATGCCACGCTGTCTTCCTACATGTGGGTGTTCGCGCAGGGGAACAACAAGGCTTACGACGGCACCAACGCAGCGACACTTTCTTTCAAGGGTACGCCGACTGCCGGTGGCGACGTCGCACTGATCGACCCTGGCTCGGGGGCGATTTTCCCGGACAAGAACGCTGCTGTCGGCAAGACGATCACCTATTCCGGTTTTACCCTCGGCGGTGTCGATAGCGGCAAATTTTCTCTATTCGGCGACGGTTCTGGGACTACGACGGCGACCATCACCCCGCTCGATACCACCGTGAGCGGCACGCGGGTGTATGACGCCACGCTCAATGCGGCGGGCGCCGATCTCACCACCGTCTCCGC